>Ga0308158_10001105_pt1 | contig 31228 bp, 36 predicted proteins | sample PhyBR2_FD_201038 | JGI IMG/M metagenome (GOLD analysis project Ga0308158, IMG submission 201038) | Phyllosphere microbial communities from UC Gill Tract Community Farm, Albany, California, United States - DLSLB.R2 | ecosystem: Host-associated > Plants > Phyllosphere > Unclassified | place: USA... | reverse complement strand
CGGAACGGGTGCCCGCACGACCCGGGTGTCATCCGAGCGACAGGGCCGTCCACGACACCGGCGGCAGCGTCACGGTGAGGGTTCCCGCCGAAATCGTCGCCGTCTCGTTGGATGCCGGCGCGACGCGCTCGGGGTCTTCGAGCGTGTTCGCGGCGGATCGGTCGTCATCGGCGAGCGTGTGCGACTCGAGGACCGCGATCTCTCCGAGCGCCGAGACGTCGATCGTCACGTCGAGGGCCTCGGTGGTCGAGCGGTTCACGAGGAACACCGCGCTCCGGCCGGTCTCGGCGTCGTGCGTGGCCACGGCGTCGACCAACGGAACCTCGCCGTACGCCGCGGTCGTGTAGGTCGGCGCCTGCAGATCGAGGCGCAGCGCCTCCCCCTGCGCCAGACGCGAGGTGATCGAGAACGGGAAGAACGTGGTCTGCTTCCACGCGATCCCGCCCGGCTCCGTCATGATCGGCGCGATCACGTTGACCAGCTGGGCGAGAGAAGCGGATGCCACCCGGTCGGCGTGCTTGAGGAGCGAGATCATGAGGTTGCCGAAGACGACGGCATCCAGCACCGAGTACGAGTCTTCGAGCAGGCGCGGGGCGACGGGGAAGTTGTCGACTCCGGAGAGCTTGTCGACCTCGTGGTAGCGGTCGATGTACCAGACGTTCCACTCGTCGAACGAGATGTCGATGCGCTTCGCGGACTGCTTGACCGCGCCGACGTGGTCGGCCGTGGCGACGACCTTCTCGATGAACCCGTCCATGTCGACCGCCGAAGCGAGGAAGCTGTCGACGTCGCCACCGCGCTCCTCGTAATAGGCGTGGCACGAGATGAGGTCGACGTCGTCGTAGGTGTGCGTGAGCACGACCCGCTCCCACTCGCCGAAGGTCGGCATGTGAGCGCTCGACGAGCCGCAGACCACGAGCTGCAGGTCGGGGTCGAACATGCGCATCGCCTTGGCCGCCTGCGACGCGATCTTGCCGTAATCGTCGGCGGAACGGTGGCCCAGCTGCCACGGGCCGTCCATCTCGTTGCCGAGGCACCACATGCGCACGTCGAACGGCGCCGAACGACCGTTGGCGATGCGCTGGTCGCTGAGCGCGGTGCCGCCGTGGGCGTTGGAGTACTCGAGCAGGTCGAGCGCCTCGAGTGTCCCCCGCGTGCCGAGGTTGACGGCCATCATGAGGTCGGAGCCGACCTTGTCGAGCCACGACGAGAACTCGTGCAGGCCGATCTCGTTCGTCTCGGTCGAGTGCCACGCGAGGTCGATCCGGCGCGGACGCTGCTCGACGGGACCCACGGAGTCCTCCCACCGGAAACCCGAGACGAAGTTGCCGCCGGGGTAGCGGATGGTGTCGACACCGAGCTCCTTCACGAGATCGATGACGTCCTGGCGGAAGCCCTCGGCATCCGCCGTCGGGTGACCCGGCTCGAAGATTCCGGTGTAGATGTGGCGGCCGAGGTGTTCGACGAACCCGCCGAAGATCTTGCGCCGGATCGGGCCGATGACGGATCCGGGGTCGATGGTGAGACGTGCGTCAGGCATGGGTGAGCTTTCTGTGGTCGTGCGAGAAGAAGAGGTCGGGGTGCGCAGGGGCGTCACTTCACGCTGCCGAGCGTCAGGCCGCCCTGCCAGTAGCGCTGCAGCAGGAGGAACGACAGCAGCAACGGCAGCACCGAGATGAAGGCGCCCGAGGTGATGAGGTTCCACACCTGCTCGCCGCCGGCACCCGCGTTCGACAGCGCGAGCCAGCGGTTGAGCCCCACGGTCACCGGAAGGGTCTCGGGATTGGTGAGCATCGCGAGCGGCAGGAAGAAGTTGTTCCACGTGCCCACGATCGACAGCAGCAGCACCGTGACGATCGCGGGACGCAGCAGGGGGACGACGATCGTGGTGAACGTGCGCCACTCCCCCGCGCCGTCGATGCGCGCGGCCTCGAGCAACTCATCGGGCACGGTGTCCTGCGTGTAGACGCGCATCAGGTAGACGGCGAACGGGTTCAGAAGCGAGGGCAGGATGACGGCCCATCCGGTGTTCACGAGGCCGTACTGGCTGAGCAGCATGAACTGCGGGATGACCAGTGCGGTCAGCGGCACCATGACCGACCCGAGGATCATGCCGAACACGAACCCCCGTCCGCGGAAGCGGTACTTCGCGAAGCCGTAGCCGGCGAGCACGGCCACGATCGTCGCGCCGACCCCCGACACGAACGAGTAGACGAACGAGTTGCCGAGCCAGGTCCAGTAGATGCCGCCCTGGTGCTCGAAGAGGCCCGCGATGTTGGCGAACAGCTGCATCGGATCGTCGAACCAGAACGCGGGGCTCGAGAAGAGTCCGCCCGTGCTCTTGGTCGCGGCGACGAACAGCCACCAGATGGGGATGACGAAGTACAGGGCGAGCACCAGCAGAAGCACGTGCGAACCGATGCGGCGTCCGCCCTGGGCGACGCGGGCGTTGCGACGCGCCTCGCGGCGTGCCGAGCGGTCGGGGCGACCCGCGCCGGCGGTGACGATGGTGCGCGTGCGATCGTCTCGCGCGGTGGTGGGGACGGCCATCACTTGAGTCCGTTCTGCTTGCGGGTGAGGAAGAGGAAGCCGAACGAGCCGATGAAGACCACGATCGCGAGCGAGAACGCGATCGTCGAGGCGTAGTTGAACTGGCTGTAGCTGAAGGCGAGGGCGTACGCGTACATGTTCGGCGTGTACTCCGCTGGCAAGGCCCCGGAGGCGATCGAGCGCAGGACCGTCGGCTCGGTGAAGAACTGCAGCGTTCCGATCAGCGCGAAGGTGATGACCATCACCATCGACGAGGCGATCATCGGCACCTTGATACGCGTCGCGATCTGCAACCCGCTGGCGCCGTCGACGCGCGCGGCCTCGTAGATCGAGGGGTCGATCGAGCGCAGCGCGGCGTAGATGACGATCATGTAGTAGCCCGACCACTGCCAGGTCACGATGTTGACGAGGCTGCCGAAGATCGCGCTGCTGGCGAGGAAGTCGGGGGCGTCGAGACCGAACAGCCCGAAGATCGTGCCGGCCGGGCCGAAGCGGGGGCTGTAGAGGAAGCTCCACATCAGCGCACCGATGACGACGGGGATCGCGTACGGCGCGAAGATCAGCAGGCGCGACGCCTTCGCCAGCCAGGTGCCGAGCGTGTCGAGCACGAGGGCGGCGACGAGCGCGACGAGCAGCTGCGCCGGGATCATCACGACCGCGTACAGCGCGACGCGACCCAGCCCACCGAGGAAGAGCGGATCGGTGAAAGCCTTCAGATAGTTGGCTGCTCCGACGAACTTGGTGCCCGTGGCCAGCGTCGAGCTGAACAGGCTCATCCCGAAGGCGTAGATGAGAGGAAAGATCAGGAACGCGGCGAAGATCACGAGGAACGGCGTGATGAAGAGCCACCCGACGCGCTGTCGACGCGCGTGTCCGGTGGCGCGGCGCCGCGACGGCGTCGTGAGGGTGTGCGTGGCCATGGGGTCTCCCGGTGGGACGGTGGCGAGAGGGATGGGGCGGACGGTGGGCCGACCGTCGGGTCGGCCCACCGGGGACTCACTTGATCGTGAAGCCCTGCTCCGTGGCGTACTGCTCGAGGCTCGACTGGAGGTCGTCGAGCGCAGCGGAGGCATCCTTCGAGCCGTCGACCGTCACGGCCGTGACCTGCTGCTGGAGCTGGTCGTAGGCGTAGTTCTGGAACGGGCTAAAGGTGAAGCCGCTGTAGCCTGCGGCCGCGGGCAGGAAGACCTCTTTGTTGATCTGCTGGCCACCGAAGAAGGGCGATTCGAGCTCACGGAAGTAGTCCGAGTCGAGGATGGGCTTCCACAGCGGGAAGAGCGCTGCCTTCTCGATGCCGATCTTCCACGCCTCTTCGGTGCCGAAGACCTCCTTGGCGACGGTCGCCGCAGCCGCCTTGTCCTTCGCCTGGCTCGTGACCGCGAAGGTCGAGCCGCCCCAGTTGACCTGCACGGGCTTCGCGGGGTCCCACTGCGGGATGGGGGCGGCGCGCCACGTGGCGCTGTCGTCGGTACCCTCGAGTCCCTGCAGATAGCCGGGGCCCCACGCGGCGGCGACGTAAATGGCGTAGGTGCCATCGACCAGCTTGGTGTTGTAGTCGGCGGTGAACGCCTCGTCGGTGGCGACCAGGCCCTTCGACGTGAGCTTCTGCCAGTACTCGAGCACGTCCTTCGACCCCTGGTCGTTGACGTCGATGCCGATGTCGGTGGGGGCGGCGCTGTCGTAGGTGAACGGCTTCGAGCCCGCCTGGGCGAACAGGGCCTGCGTGAACGCGCGACCGTTGGGCGGGAAGTTGGCGAGGACTCCGGGGGCTCCGGCGTCCTTGAGCTTCTGCGCGGCGTCGGCGAACTCGGCCCAGGTGGTGGGAGCGGCGATGCCGTACGTGTCGAGGATGTCCTGACGGTAGAGCATGCCCATCGGACCGCCGTCGACCGGGATCGCGTAGACCGCGTCGCCGCTGGAGACGTCCTTCCAGGCGCCATCGGTGTAGTTGCCCTTGACGTCAGCGGCGCCGTAGGCCGACAGGTCGACGAGCGCGTTGCGGATCGAGAAGCTCGAGAGCACCTCGGATTCGAGCATGATCACGTCGGGGGCTCCCGAGCCCGACTCGATCGACGTCGAGAACTTCGTGTACTCGTCGTTGCCCTGCCCGGCGTTGGTCCAGCAGATCTGCACGTCGTCGTGGTTCTGGTTGAACAGGTCGACGACCTGCTCGAACGACGGGTACCACGCCCAGACGCTCACCTGCGTGGCATCCGGCTTCAGGATCTCGTTGGTGCACGAGGCAGCGGCGGACCCGGATGCCGAGCTGCATCCGGTCAGTGCGGCCGCGGCCACGGCGACAATGCCGAGACCGGCGAAGACCTTGTTCTTCATGGGCTGTGTGTTCCTCTCGCGGTGCGAAACACCGGTGTCTCTCGGAGATGGATCGGCGCAGCCCGGCGCCTGAAGAGTGCCGCTCTGCACGATTTACAACGTTGGAAGTAAACGTTGTAAAAGGATGATGCCTCTCGGGCGACGCGCTGTCAAGCGCCGCGTCTGCGACTCAGCGCAGGCCGGGCGCCGATTCGCGCTCGACCAGGCGATAGTCGGCGAGAAGCAGCTGCGGAGCCGGCGCCTCCGAGGGCCCGGCGATGCGCGCGAGAAGCGTCTCGACCGCGGTCCGCGCGATCCAGTCCTGGCCCGGATCGATGGTCGTGAGCGACGGGATCGAGTACTGCGCCTCGTCGAGGTCGTCGAAGCCCACCACCCAGACGTCGTCGGGAACGAGCCGCCCCGCCTCCTGCAGGGCCCTCATGGCACCCAGCGCAAGAGTGTCGTTGAGCCCAAGCACGGCGTCGAAGTCGACGCCTCGGCGCAGCAACTCGCGCATCGAATCGGCTCCGTTCGCGCGATGCCACATGGTCGTGTACCCGACGATGTCGTCGTCGTACGCGACCCCCGCCTCGTCGAGCGCCTCGCGATAGCCCCTCAGGCGGAGTCCGGCCGAGCCGATGACCTCGCCGTCATGGGCGCCCACGAGGGCGATGCGCCGACGCCCGCTCTTCAGCAGGAATCGCGTCGCGTCGCGCGCGGCGTCGACGTTGCGCATGGTCACGTGGTCGGTCGGCCCGTCGAAGATGCGCTCACCCAGCAGCACCATCGGGTAGGTCACCTCGAGCCGATCGACGTCGTCCTGCCCCATTCCGAGGGGACTGAAGATGAGCCCGTCGGTGAGCTTGAGCCGCGGCGAGCGCAGCAGCTCGATCTCGCGCTCCCGGTCGCCGCCGGTCTGCTCGACGAGCACGACCACCCCTCGCCGTTCGGCCTCGGCGATGACGATCGCGGCGAGCTCGGCGAAGTAGCTCAACGCCAGATCGGGCACGGCCAAGGCGATGGCACCCGTGCGTCCGCTGCGCAGATTGCGCGCCGTCAGGTTGGGCGTGTAGCCCAGCTCGGCGATGGCCTGCTCGACCCGCTCGCGCGTGGCGGGGCGGATGTTCGGCCGATTGTTGATGACGTTCGAGACGGTCTTGATCGACACCGAAGCCAGCCGCGCGACGTCATGCAGGGTGGCCGTCATCGGATCTCCATGGGCTCACTGTACAACGTTGTACAGACCGCTCCGCCACCGTGCGACGGGTCAGCTCTCGCCATTGTGCGCGACCGTCTGCAACGAGAGCGGCACACGCGCATCGCGCCACCGCTCCCACACCACCGTCGCCAGGCGCGGGTCGGCGCCGATTGGGGCGGTGGTCAGGTCGGCATCCGCCTTCTCGATCACGCGCGAGAAGTGGCCCGGAGCGAGGACGTAGCTCGCCGCGACCGTGCGGCGACCGTCCGCGCGTGCCGTGGCCACGGCATCCGGAATGCGGGGATCGGATGCCGCGGCGTAGGCCGTGACGACGGGACCGGTGACCCCGGCTTCCGCCATCAGCTCCGCCATGCGTTCGACGTCGACCACCGCGCCCGGGCGGGTGGACCCCGCCGCGGCGAGCACGACGGTGTCGTCGGGACGGGCTCCGGCGGCGCGCACGCGATCGGCGAGGATCTCGGCCAGCACCGGGTGGGGTCCGAGCGCGGGGGCGACCGGCAGACCGTCGGCGGCCTCCACCAGGTCGACCTCGGTGTGGTACCCGGTCGACAGCAGCAGCGGCACGATCACGATGTCGTCGGTGCGCTCGCGGGCTGCGGCGACCACGTCGGTGACGTACGGACCGTGCACGTCGACGTACGCCTCGTGCACCTCGACCTCGGCGGGAGCTGTCGCGCGCAGCACCTCGAGCAGCTCGCGCACGACGACGCGGCCTTCTTCGAACCTCGTGCCGTGGGCGCAGGCGATCAGTACGGCGGTCATGCGTCCTCCTCATCGATGACGTCGAGCCGGTATCCGCGCTTGTAGACGGTCCGGATCAGGTCGAGCCCGCCGAGCGCTTCGCGCGTGCGGGCCACCGCTACCTCGACAGCGTGGCCACTGGCCTCGGCGCTCGACAGCGCGGCGGTCAGGTCGGCGCGCGAGACGACCGCCCCGGGGTTTCTGGCGAGCGCCCGCAGGATCTCGACGCCGGTGCGCGGCAAGGGTGTGAACTCCCCGTCGAGCACGATTCCCGATGAGCGGATGCCGAGACGCCCGACCGTCGTGGGGATGAGCGCCGCGTCCGCCCCGCCGTAGTGCGTCACCACGGCTCGCACGAGCGCGCCGAGGCGCCCGCGGTCGGGGATGAGCGGGGTGATGCCCGCCTCGAGGAGGGGACCCGCGGTAATGGGCCCGACAGCGGCGACGAGCGCGTGCCCGCGGGCCGCTCGCGAGGCCACTCCGTCGAGCGCCTCGGCCCGCTCGGCGGCGAGGATCCACTCGCGCGCGGCGGGGGCCGAGGTGAACAGCACCGCGTCGATCTCTCCCCGCGCGACCTGCTGGGTCGACGCGGCGACGACCTCGGGGTCGGGCGGTGGACCCCACCGGTAGATGGTGAGGCTGGTCACGCGCGCGCCGGCCGCTTCGAACGCCTCGTCGAGACCGTCGGCGCCGGAGCCGTGGTGCTGCACAGCGACGTGCAGTCCCTCGATGCCCTCGGCCACAAGGAAGTCGCGCAGTTCGGCGGCGGTCTCGCTCTCGGCGACCCAGTCGGCTTCGAACCCGGCCTGCTGAATGGCCCCGCGCGCCTTGGGGCCGCGCGCGACGATGCGTGCGCCGTCGAGCACGGGCGCGAGCGCGTCGTGCAGACCCGCCTCGTCGGCGGTCTCCATCCACGCGCGGAACCCCACGCCGGTGGTGGCCACGACGACGTCGGGAGGGTCGGCGACCAGCGATCGCGTCTGCGCGATCAGTTCGTCGTCGTCGACGTGCGGCACGATCGTGAGGGCCGGAGCGACGCGCACGCGCGCGCCGTGGCGCTCGAGCGCGGCCGACAGCTCCCCCGACCGTCGATCGACGGGAAGCAGCACGGTGCACCCCTGGAGCACCGTGCTGATCGTCCGCGCGGGTGTGGTCACCCGATGCCCTCGCTCTGGCCGACCGCGACCGCGCTCGACGTCGCGGGCGCCTGAGCCGCAGCGGGCGCCGCGACCGCCGCGGAAGCAGGCTGGAGCGACGCCGCAGCGGGCGCCGCGACCGGCAGCAGCAGGTCGGCCCGGGCGACCTCACCGAACACGAGCACCGCGGGGTTCGCGAGGCGGTGGGTCTCGGCATCCGCCATCGCCGTTCCGAGCGTGGTGCGGATCGTGCGCTGAGCGGGCGTGTGGCCGTTCTCGACGAAGGCGACGGGCCGCGTCTCGGGAGCACCGGCGGCGCGGGCCGCGGCGACGAAGCGCGGCAGGGCGCTGACGCCCATGAGCGCGACGACCGTGGCGCTGTCGTCGCGCAGGGCGGCGAGGGTCGCTTCGCTCGGGGTGTCCTGACCGTTCACGACATGCAGGGTACCGGCGACGCCCCGGTGCGTCACGGGAATGCCCGCGGATGAGGGAACGGCGATCGCGCTGGAGATACCGGGCACGACCTCGACCGCGATGCCTGCCTCGCGGCACGCGATGACCTCCTCGCCGCCGCGGCCGTAGACGAACGGGTCGCCGCCCTTGAGTCGGACGACGCGCAGCCCGCGAGCCGCGCGGTCGACGAGGATCGCGTTGATCTCGTGCTGCGGCACCGGGTGGTGCTGCGGCCGCTTGCCCACGTCAATCAGCTCGACGTCGTCACCGAGTTCGGCGAGCACGCCGGTGGGTCCGAGCCGGTCGTGCACGACGACGTCGGCCTCGGCCAGCAGCGCGCGGGCGCGCACCGTCAGCAGGTCGACCGGGCCGGGACCGCCGCCGACGAGCGCCACGCTCCCCACGAGCGGGCGACGTCGGCGGCGGAGCGGAAGGGCGCCTTCGGCGAGGCGCTGGGCGATGGCGTCACGCACGGCGACGCTGCGGCGGGGGTCGGCTCCCGCGGTGGAGACGACGCCGACCATGACGTCGCCACTCGTGGTCTCGGCGGCCAGGCGCGCGGTGCCCTTGCCGCCGTGGCCCGCGTTGACGCACCACACGCGGCGCGCTTCGGCTGCGGCGACGACGGCTGCGTCGACGGATGCCGCGCCCGTGGCCGTGTGGCAGAACCAGGCGTCGTCGAGGTCGGTGTCGGCGAATCCCCTGGCGAGCCACTCGATGTCGCCCGCGGCGGCGAGCGCGGCGAGACCCGGCGTCATCACGGGTGCGACCACCCGCACCCGGGCGCCGGCGGCCCGCAGCCGTGCAATGCGCTTCTCGGCGACGGAGCCGCCGCCCACGCACACGACGAGCTTGTCGGTGAGGTCGAGTCCTGCGAGAGCGATCATCGGGCGTCTCCTTCTGCGGGGTCGGCGTGCGCGGGGTCGGCGTGCGCGGGGTCGGCGTGCGCGGGGTCGGCGTGCGCGGGGTCGGCGTGCGCGCTGCTCGCCGGCGCCGAGGCGGTCACGAGCTTCACGAACACGTCACCTTCGGCGACCGCCACCGGGTGCACGGCCACGGTCAGCTGTTCCTTGCCCTGCGTATCGAGGCACGCGCCGGTACGCAGGTCGAACACCTGCTTGTACATGGGCGAGGCGACGGTCGGCACTCCCCCGCGGTCGCCGACGATCCCGCGCGAGAGCACGGCCGCCCCACTGAACGGGTCGATCTGGTCGGTCGCGAAGATGCGGCCGTCGAAGCTCCGGAACAGCGCGATCTGCCGGTCGCCGAGCAGGGCCGCCGCCCCGCGCTCGACGAGCAGGTCGTCGACGCGGCAGACGCGGGTCCAGCCCTGCGCCGCCGGCCCGTCGGGAGCGCCGGCCGAACCCGACGTCATGGCCGGGGCCCCGGCATCCGGAGTCGTCTCCATCAGGGTCATGACCGCACCGCCAGCGTCGTGCCACCGATGAGCACCGCGCCCGACGCGCGTTCTTCAGCCGTGGCGGGTCGGGCCTGGCCGCGCTCGGCGACGTAGGCGAGCGAGGGGTCGGCGACCTCGGGCGCGTTCACGAAGCTCTGGAAGCGCTTGAGCTTCTCGGGATCGGCGAGGGTCGCGGCCCACTCGTCTTCGTAGGCGTCGATGTGGGATGCCATGGCCCGGTCGAGATCGTCGGCGATGCCGAGCGTGTCGTCGAACACGACGCCCTTGAGTGCTTCGAGTCCGCCCTCGTATTCCTCGACCCAGGGCGCGGTGCGCTGCAGCCGGTCGGCGGTGCGGATGTAGAACATGAGGAACCGGTCGATCGCCCGCAGCAGCCCCTCGTCGTCGAGGCCCTCGGCGAACAGCACCGCGTGGCGCGGGGTGAAGCCGCCGTTGCCGCCGACGTAGAGGTTCCACCCGGCCTCGGTCGCGATCACCCCGATGTCCTTGCCGCGGGCCTCGGCGCATTCGCGCGCGCAGCCCGAGACGCCGAACTTGAGCTTGTGCGGCGAGCGCAGGCCCCGATAGCGCAGCTCGAGCTGCACGGCCATGCCGACCGAGTCCTGCACGCCGTAGCGGCACCAGGTCGAGCCGACGCACGACTTCACCGTGCGCAGCGACTTGCCGTAGGCGTGTCCGGATTCGAAGCCGGCGTCGACGAGGCGCTTCCAGATGCCGGGCAGCTGGTCGAGGCGAGCGCCGAACAGGTCGATCCGCTGTCCGCCGGTGATCTTCGTGTAGAGCCCGAAGTCGCGCGCGACCTCGCCGATCACGACGAGCCCCTCGGGCGTGATCTCGCCACCCGGGATGCGCGGGACGACGCTGTAGCTGCCGTCGCGCTGGATGTTGGCCATCACGTGGTCGTTCGTGTCCTGCATCGTCGCGAGCTCGCCGTCGAGCACGTGCCCCGAGTAGAGGCTGGCGAGGATGCTCGCGAGGGCCGGCTTGCAGATGTCGCAGCCGCGGCCGGTGCCGAAGCGCTCGACGATCGAGGTGAAGGTGCGCAGCCCCGAGACCCGGACGGCGTCGAACAGCTGCGCCCGGGTGAACGAGAAGTGTTCGCACAGTCCGTTCGAGACTTCTTTTCCGGATGCCGCGAGCTCGGTCGCCACGAGCTTCTTCACGAGCGTGAAGCACGAGCCGCACGCAGCCCCGGCCTTGGTGCAGGCCTTGACCTCGGCGGCATCCGCGCACTGGTGTTCGATGACGGCCTCGCGCACGGTTCCGGCGGTGACGCCGTTGCACGAGCACACGATCGCATCGGCGGGCAGGTCGCCCTGCGGCGCCGGAGCGAGGTCGGAGGGCATGAGGTAGGCCGCGGGGTCGCCGCCGAGGGCACGACCGACGAGCGGACGCAGCGAGGTGTACGCCGAGGCGTCGCCCACCAGGATGCCGCCGAGAAGCGTCTGCGCGTCGTCGCTCAGCACGAGCTTCTTGTAGACGCCCGACACCGGGTCGGCGTAGGTCACGTCGAGGGCGTTCGGCGTCTCAGCGAACGCGTCGCCGAAGCTCGCGACCTCGACGCCCGAGAGCTTCAGCTTGGCCGAGGTGTCGAACCCGGGGAAGGCGGCGTCGCCGCCGAGCAGGCGGGTCGCGGCGACCTCGGCCATCGCGTAGCCGGGGGCGACGAGGCCGATGCACTGCCCGTCGAAGCTCGCGACCTCGCCGATCGCCATGATCGAGGGGTCCGAGGTGTCGCAGCCCTCGTCGATCACGACACCGCCGCGGGCATCGACCCGCAGCTCCGCCGCACGGGCGAGTTCGTCGCGCGGCCGCACGCCGACCGTGAAGACCACGATGTCGACGGCTTCCCACGTGCCGTCGCGCAGCTCGAGGCCGCACACGGCGCCGGTCTTGTCGGCATCCACCCGGGTCGTCACCGAACTCGTGCGCACCTCGATGCCGCGCGCTTCGATGAGGCGCTGGAGGGTGCGCGCCCCGCCCAGGTCGAGCTGGGCCGACATGAGGCGTTCGTTCGACTGCAGCACGAACGGCGAGACGCCCTCGGCCTGCAGCGCCCCCGCGGCTTCGAGTCCGAGCAGACCGCCGCCGACGACCGCGCCGCGCAGGGGCCGGCCGAGCTGCGCCGAGCGCTTCGCGACCCAGGCGCGCATGCCGGCGACGTCGTCGAGCGTGCGGTAGACGAAACACCCCTGGTGGTCGAAGCCGTCGAGGGCCAGACGCGCGGCGAACGACCCGGTCGCCAGCACGAGGCGGTCGTACGCGTGGGTCGAGCCCCCCGCCGTGGTGACGGTGCGCGCCGCGCGGTCGATCTTCGTGACGCGGGCGTCGGTCTTCACCCGCACCCGCTCGTGGGCGAGTACCGCGGGATCGAGGGCGAGGTCGTCGGGGGTCTTTCCGCTGAAGATGCCGGTCAGGCCCACGCGGTCGTACGGCCCGCGGGCTTCGTCGCCCAACACCGTGACCGACCAGCGGCCCTCGGCGTCGCGGCTTGTGAGGCTCTCGACGAAGCGGTGGGCCACCATTCCCGCACCCACGACCACGACGGATCCGGATGGAGCGGGGTGGAGCATGCCGTCACCGTACGCGGCGGACTTTGCCGACGCGTCAGCGGCGTGTTTCGTTCCGATTGCGGGGTTCGAGCGGGCCATGCCCCGACGCTAGGCAGCCGAGGTTTCCCCCGCCCTCGCGCCCGCGTTACCCCGGGCGAACGTTTCTCTCACGCGGCCGAGGGCTCGGTGTGAGGTTTGGATCCCGGCATCCGGACCTCTGCTTGACATTGCGTGTCGGCCCACCCCGTTGAGTGTCCAAAATACCCGGACGGATTCTCCACAGGTCCGGGTGTCTTGGACACTCACGCAGGTGAGCGACCGGGAGGACTTACTCGACCGGCTCCAGCACGAACAGCTCGATGCGGCGGTCGGTCTTCTTCTGGTACTCGTCGTAGTCGGGCCAGACCTCGGTCGCGTAGCCCCACCACTCCTCGCGCTCCGCTCCCTCGGCCTGGTGCGCGTCGTACTCCTTCTTCACGTCGCCGTCCTGCAGGGCGACGCGGGGGTTCTTGACGAGGTTGTAGTACCACGCGGGGTGGTCGGGAGCGCCGCCCTTCGAGGCGACGACCGCGTACTTTCCGTCGTGCTCGACGCGCATCAATGCGGTCTTGCGCAGGCCGCCCGTTTTGGCACCGACGGTGGTGAGGACGATGATGGGTACGCCCCGCATGTCGGCGGACTCTTTGCCCCCCGTGGCTTCGAAAGTCTCCGCCTGCTGGCGGGCCCATTCGCTGGTGCTGGGTAGATACTCTCCTGAGAGTGACATAGCTCACACGATACGTCGGCGTCTTCCCCTCCGGTCTAGTCCCTCCCTCTTTTTCCTGGAGCCTTCATGAGCGCTTCCGCTCCCGAGACCACGGCCGTCCCCGAACCGAAGAACGCCTTCGACAGGTTCTTCGAGATCACCGCCCGCGGTTCGACCGTCGGTGGAGAGATCCGCGGCGGCGTCGTCACCTTCGTCACGATGGCGTACATCGTCATCCTGAACCCGATCATCCTGTCGGGCACCCCCGACGTCGCGGGCGATGCGCTCGGCTTCTCGCAGGTCGCCGCCGTCACCGCACTCACCGCGGGTGTCATGACGATGCTGTTCGGACTGGTCACGCGTCTGCCGTTCGCGTTCGCCGCGGGTCTCGGCATCAACTCGTTCCTCGCGGTCGGCATCGTGGGTCAGGTCACGTGGCCCGAGGCGATGGGTCTCGTGGTCATCAACGGCCTCATCATCGTGCTGCTCGCGGTCACCGGCCTGCGCCGGATGATCTTCGAGGCCGTGCCCCTCGCGCTCAAGACGGCGATCACGGTCGGCATCGGCCTGTTCATCGCGTTCATCGGTTTCGTCGACAGCGGCCTGGTCACCTCGACCGGCCTCAGCTCTCCGCCGGTCGGTCTCGGCGTCGGCGGCTCGATCACCACGATCCCCACCGCCCTGTTCGTGCTGACCCTGGTCATCACCGCCGTGCTCCTCGTCCGCAAGGTCAAGGCCGCGCTGCTGATCGGTCTGCTCTCGGGCACCGTCATCGCCGTGATCGTCCAGGCCGTCACCGGTCTCGGGGCCAAGGCCGACGGCAACCCCGGCGGTTGGGGCCTGAGCGTCCCGACCCTCCCCGCGCAGTGGGTGAGCCTCCCCGACCTGTCGCTCGTCGGTCAGGTCGACCTGGTCGGATCCTTCGGGCGCATCGGCGTACTCGCCGCGCTCATGCTCGTCTTCACGCTCGTGTTCACGAACTTCTTCGACGCCATGGGCACGATGACCGGCCTCTCGCGCGAGGCGGGCCTCGCCGCTCCCGACGGCACCTTCCCGCGCCTGCGTTCGGCGCTGGTGATCGAGGGCATCGGCGCCGTCGCGGGTGGAGCGACCTCGTCGTCGTCGAACACCGTGTTCATCGAGTCGGGCTCCGGCATCGGCGAGGGTGCCCGCACGGGTCTCGCCAACGTCGTCACCGGCGGCCTGTTCCTCCTCGCGATGTTCTTCACGCCGCTGACGAGCATCGTCCCCACCGAGATCGCCGCCGCGGCCCTGGTGATCGTCGGGGCGCTGATGATGGCGCAGATCCGCCACGTCGACCTGAGCGACATGTCGGTGCTGATCCCGGTGTTCCTCACCGTCACCGTGATGCCCCTCACCTACTCGATCGCCAACGGCATCGGCGCGGGCTTCGTCAGCTGGGTGCTGATCCAGGCGCTGTCGGGTCGCGCGCGCCGCATCAGCCCGCTGCTGTGGATCGTCGCCGCCGGCTTCGTGGTCTTCTTCGCCCGCGGTCCGGTCGAGGCCCTGCTCGGCTGAGCCCGGTGCTCTGAAGGGGCTCGGATGCCACGGCATCCGGGCCCCTTTTCGTCGCCGCCGCGGGCCGGGTGCGCGTCGCGGCCCCACGCGTCGCCCGCAACGCGCCCGGCCGCCGTCGCGCGCCGCGCGGCGGAGCGACCGACCCGTAGCCCGAAGACGCACCCGTTCGCCGAGACCGCACCCGTTTCCCACCCATCCGATGCGTCCTCGACGATCGCGTACGTCCTCACGCGGTCCACCCCGCCCCGCCCCGCGCCGCCGCCCCCGACCCGCCGCCCCGAAGACGCACCCGTTCGCCGAGACCGCACCCGTTTGCCGCCCATCCGATACGTCCTCGTCGAATCAGTGCGTCCTCGCGCGGCCCACCCCGCCGCCCGAGGCGCAACCGCCCGGCCCGCACCCGCCGGGCACGAGAAGGGGCCCGGATGCCATGGCATCCGGGCCCCGCAGAGAGTGCTGCTTACAGGCTCTCGATGATCTCGCGCATCAGGGCGGCAGCCTCGGACGGCGTCTTGCCGACCTTGACGCCGGCGGCCTCGAGGGCCTCCTTCTTCGCCTGAGCGGTTCCGGCCGAGCCCGAGACGATGGCGCCGGCGTGGCCCATGGTCTTGCCCTCGGGGGCGGTGAAGCCGGCGACGTAGCCGACGACCGGCTTGGTGACGTTGGCCTTGATGAAGTCGGCGGCGCGCTCTTCGGCGTCTCCACCGATCTCACCGATCATGACGATGGCCTTGGTCTCGGGGTCGGCCTCGAACGCCGCGAGGGCGTCGATGTGCGTCGTGCCGATGACCGGGTCGCCGCCGATGCCGATGGCGGTCGAGAAGCCGAGGTCGCGCAGCTCGAACATCATCTGATAGGTCAGGGTGCCCGACTTCGACACGAGGCCGATGGGTCCCTTGCCGGTGATGTTCGCGGGGGTGATGCCCACGAGCGCCTCGCCGGGCGTGATGATGCCGGGGCAGTTCGGGCCGATGATGCGGGTCTTCTCGCCCTTCGCCTTCGAGTACGCCCACGCCTCGGCGGTGTCGCCGACGGGAACGCCCTCGGTGATCACGACGAGCAGGGGGATCTCGGCGTCGATGGCCTCGACCATCGCGTCCTTCGTGAAGGCCGGGGGCACGAACGCGATCGACACGTCGGCGCCGGTCTCGCGGATGGCCTCTTCGACCGACGCGAAGACGGGCAGCTCGACGTCGTTGCCCGACGCGTCCTTGTGCGAGACCGTGGTGCCGGCCTTGCGGGCGTTCACGCCACCGACGACCTGGGTGCCGGCCTTGAGCATGAGGGCGGTGTGCTTGGTGCCCTCACCGCCGGTGATGCCCTGGACGATGACCTTGGAGTCCTTGTTGAGGTAGATCGACATGTTTCTGTCCCTATCCCTTACGCGTTGGCCAGTTCGGCGGCCTTGTCGGCGCCCTCGTCCATACCGGCGGCGAGGGTGACGAGCGGGTGGTTGGCGGCGGCGAGGATCGCGCGACCCTCTTCGACCTGGTTGCCGTCGAGGCGCACGACGAGCGGCTTGGTGGCGGTGTCACCGAGGATCTCGAGGGCCTTGACGATGCCCTCGGCCACGGCGACGCACGAGGTGATGCCGCCGAAGACGTTGACGAAGACGCTCTTGACCTGCTCGTCGCCGAGGATGACGTCGAGGCCGGCGGCCATGACGGTCGCCGAGGCGCCGCCGCCGATGTCGAGGAAGTTGGCGGGCTTGACGCCGTTGTGCTTCTCACCGGCGTACGCGACGACGTCGAGGGTCGACATGACCAGACCCGCGCCGTTGCCGATGATTCCGACCTGACCGTCGAGCTTGACGTAGTTGAGGTCGTGCTGCTTGGCCTTGGCCTCGAGCGGGTCGGCGGCGTCCTTGTCTTCGAGCGCCTCGTGGTCGGGGTGACGGAAGCCGGCGTTCTCGTCGAGCGAGACCTTGCCGTCGAGGGCGATGATGTCGCCGTCTTCGCTCTGGATGAGGGGGTTCACCTCGACGAGCGTGGCGTCCTCGCCCTTGTAGACGTTGAAGAGCTTGACGAAGACGTCGGCCACCTTGGGGGCCAGCTCGTCGTCGAACTTCGCGGCCTTGGCGATCTCGAGGGCCTTCTCGGGCGTGATGCCCTGGATCGGGTCGACCTCGATGCGCGCGAGCGCCTCGGGACGCTCGACGGCGAGTTCTTCGATCTCCATGCCGCCCTCGACGCTCGAGAGCGAGAGGTAGGAGCGGTTGGCGCGGTCGAGCAGCACCGAGAAGTAGAACTCCTTGGCGATGCGGGCGCCGGCGGCGACCATGACGCGCTTGACGACGTGACCCTTGATGTCGAGGCCGAGGATGGCCTGGGCCGCCTCGAACGCCTCGTCGGGGGTCTTCGCGACCTTCACGCCGCCGGCCTTGCCGCGGCCTCCGGTCTTGACCTGAGCCTTGACGACGACGACACCGCCGAGCTTCTCCGCGGCCGCCTTCGCCTCCTCAGGGGTGTCGGCGATGATGCCGGCGAGTACCGGCACCTCGTACTTTTCGAACAGATCACGTGCCTGGTACTCGTAGAGATCCACGGACAATCCTTCGCTGGGCGATCGGTGGTGGGAGGAGGCGAACTCTCTCGATATCAAGAGATCTTCGCCAGTCGACAACCCTACTAGACGGGGCTGGAGACCCCCGACCCTTGCCCATTCAGTGGGAGGGACACAGAGCACAGAACCCGCCCCGGCGCCAGTGCCCCCTCCCGCTGGATGAGCGCCGACATACCTCGAGAGCATCGGTTGCCCCGCAGCAATCTACTCGTCACCGAGTTGATCGCCGTCTCGACGCTCGTCGGCTCCACCGCCTCGCGCTACCGGACGATCGGCGTCTCGCTCGCCGTGGGCATGATCGTGACGGGATTCATCGGCGGAGTCGCGATCGACGACGGAACGAACCTCGCCGCCCTGTGGATCTGGGGCACCCTGAGTGCGCTGTGCATGGTCGGTCTCTACGTGATGTTCATCTTCATGATGATGCGCGCCCGTCGAGAGATGGCCGGGTCGTCCGCGCTCCCGACCTTTCATCTCACCATCGCGCTACTTTGCGTGATCTGGTTCGCCTGAACCATCTGTGCCAGGTTGGGGGGCATGCCCCCTCGCCCGGACCCGCGCACGACGCTCGTCGTGCTGGCATCCTGCGCTGCTCTCGGCCTCACCGGCTGCACCGCGACGATCCCGGGTGCCGCTTCCTCACCGACCGCGACACAGGCGGCGCCCGCGGCGATCGACACCGTGGAGATCACCTTCGTCGCGGACGGCGAGAGGCGCACGGTATCGGCGGGCGTCGGCGACGGGCTGCGCGCGTGCGATGACGCGCGTACGCGGGTGACGGCTGATTCGCCGAGCCCGAATGCCGGCGTGATGGTGCCTCAGATCGGGGATGCCGAGGAGGCGACCACCGTCTCGGCCTGGGCTATCGACGGGTACGCCGTGCAGTTCCTGGGCGAGGGAGAGGTCACGGTCGCCGACGACGCCTTCCGCGGCACCGAGATCCACGGCACGGCGAACGCCCTCCCCGTCGAATCCGACGCCGCGCTGAAGATCGGCGACCTGGATCTGCGAAAAGCTCCCCCCGTCGAGGCGACACTGACGTTCGCCGTCGCCTACCCCGCTACCCGCTGACCGCATCCGTCGCGAAAGGGGCCGAGATGCCTTCCGCCGTCACCCTCATCCGTGCGACCGCACTGTCCGACGCGGCGGAGTACGCGTACGCCGCCACCGCTCCGGCGAACGCGCGGCTGATCTTCCTCGCCGGATCGTGTCCCCTGAACGATGACGGCTCGACCGCCGGCATCGGCGACTATGCGGCGCAGGCGGCGAAGTGCATCGAAACGATGACCGGCGCCCTGCGAGCGGCGGGCGCGGAGATCACCGACGTGATCAGCACGCGCGTGCTCGTGGCATCCACCCGTCAGGCGCATCTCGTCACCGCCTGGGAGGTCGTGCGCGACGCCTTCGGCGACCACGACGTTCCGAGCACCCTTCTCGGTGTCACCGTCCTCGGCTACGACGACCAGCTGGTCGAGATCGAGGCGGTGGCCGCGGTCGTGGACTGATCGTCGGATGTCAGCCCGCCACCGCGTCCCCCACGGGGGCGATCTGCGGTGTCGCTCTTCGCGATGCCGATCCGACCCCACTTCGCGACCACCGTTCACGCGGCTCCGACATCGACGAATCACGGCCGCCTCGCGCCTCACCGAGGCGCGGCTGCCTGACGACCGCCCCTCAGGGTTCGGAGTACCTCCGCGTGGAGATGGGGCTGGAGCCGAACCACGCGAAGGCGATGAGCACCAGCGCCCCTCCAGACAGCACACCGTCAGCGATACCCGCCGGAAGCATGAAGACCATCAGGACAAGCGTGACGACGCACATTACAAGGGTGATTCCGAGACCCCAAAGACGGTCGCACAGGATGCCGATACCCCCGAGAACCCGGAGGGTGCCGAAGATGCCACTCATGATCATGAGCAGGTAGAGGTTGTTCTGAAGATACGGCAGGGCGAACTGGAAATGGGTGCCGACGTCATCCTGATCGAGGCCGGTCGCCAGGAGAACCGGGAGTGCCAGCAGCGCACCCAGCTCCATCACCACGCCTTGAGCGATGACGAGCCACGCCGCGACACGAAAGCGCGCATCGACTCGGCCCGCGACGCCAGTCGATGATGCACCCTCCGTATCGGGCGCGCACTGCTCGGGGGCCGACGGACGTTTCCTCATGAAACGACGGCGAGAGGAAGGAATTCGCATGCTCGCATGCTAGGGGGCCAGTGCCACCGCGATCGCCCTCGGAGCGTGTGAAGTCGCGGTTCACCGCGCCCAGCCGTCGGAATTTCACCCGCGGGTGAGTGTGGAGGAGCAGTCGCGTCAAAACCGGCCACCGCTCGCACGGTTTGCGGCGTTGGCTCCGTGTGAACGCCACCATCGACCGCTCGACGAGCACCGCATCACTCGGCCGCGGGGCGCGCTACGATCATCGTCGGGAGGATTCAACATGTACACATGCTCTATCCGGCGTTTGCAGATCGGAGCGGCTTTGTGGGCGGTCACTCTTCTTCTGCTCCCACTGCAGATGGCGGTCGCTCTTCAGTGGCCGAGCGGGTACTCGATCGCCGACAACGCGATCAGTGATCTCGGCGTCACAAGCTGCGGAGTCTTCTCGGATTACGCCACCACCGCGCGCCTCATCTGCTCTCCGTGGCACGCGGTGTTCAACGGCGGGATGGTCGTATCGGGTGCGTTGATCACGGCGGGGGCGGTTCTGCTCGGCGGCTCGTGGGGCGGCCGCACAGGCCGAACGGGGTCGGTGCTCGTCGCGGTGTCGGGAGTCTTCGTCATCCTGGTGGGTTGCTTCCCCTGGAACACGTTCCCCGATCTCCACGATGCCGCAGCCCTCGGGCAGGCGCTGACGCAATGGTCGGCCATGATCCTCCTGGCGGCCGCCGCGGGCCGAGGTGCTTTCCGGACGCTCACGTTCGCCACCGTCGCCGTGTCTCTCGCGTCATTCGTGGTGTTCGTCGCTGGCCTCGAAGGCGGACGATCGCCGCTCCTGCCCCTGGGAATAGCGGAGCGGCTCGCTTTCGACACGCTGACGTTGTGGACGGCAGCCGTCGGTGTCAGCGTGGCGACTCAGATCGCGCGCCGAACTCCGATGACGAGGGATCTGCGGCCGTCGTCTGCCGCGCCGAAGACGACCCCCTAGATCCACCCCCGCTCGCGCGCGTGAATCGTCGCCTGCTGCCGACTCGCGAGCCCGAGCTTGCCGAGCACCGACGACACGTGGTTGCGCACCGTCCCGGCAGACAGATGCAGCACGGAAGCGATCTCCGCCACCGTCTGCCCGCGCGCCCCCGCGCGCAGCACGTCGAGCTCGCGGTCGGTGAGGGGGCTCCGCTCGTCGCTCAGTGCGTCGGCCGCGACCTCGGGGTCGACGTACCGTCGCCCGGCCGCGACTTCGCGGATGACGGCCGCCACGTCATCCGCGGGCGAGGAGCTCCAGGCTCCGCCAACCGTCATCGAGTGCGGTCACCGCAGCCCCGCCGATGACCACGCCGTCGCGCTCCATCTACGACGCCTCGACACCCAAAGCGCGCACCACCCCGTCCTCCTCTTCGACCTCGGGGACCGGCTGCTCCCCCGGCTTCAGCCGGGCGTCGCGCAGACTGCGGCGGAGGCCGCTTCCATCCGCATCACCACGCGGGGCGATCAGCTGCCTCCAGCTCCGCCCCACGCACATCGCTCAGCCCGCGTCGAGCATGAACTCGACCCGGATGCCGTCGATGCTGAAGCTGGTCAAAGGGAGCCATGGGCATCACCCTCACGTCATTTCTCGTCATAGCGACAGGTGACCGTGCCCGAGCCCGAGCTCTCTTCGACGGCGACCTTCCCGTTCCAGACGATCTGGCAGCTGACGTTCTGATCCGCGGCGTCGGCGGGCGCGGTGATCGTGATCTCCGCCCATGAACCCGAGGTGTTGAATTGAGCACGCCCCTCCGGGCCCCACTGAAGCGTTCGCTGCTCGGTGGCGTTCGCGAAGGTGACCGTGTTGTCTTCCGGACCCGTGCCCCTCAACTCGACGCTCGCAACGCCGAGACCGGCGATGGTCACAGCGAACACGCCCATCAGGACCACGTCCAGGATCAGAGCGACCAGCGTCGCGACCAAAGCCGCGCGTCCTCGCGCCTTCTGTCCCGGCTGTCGACGTGCACGGACCGCGAGCACGATGCCCGCTACGGCGAGCACCAGCGCGATCACAGGCAGCACGACCAGTCCCGGGCGGGCGAGGTAGGGCACGACCAGCAGTCCGGCGACGATGGCGGCCGCGATGCCGACGATGAGAGCTGCAACACGCTGGCGTCGGCCCGTCGGCCGAGCACCGGGGACCCGTGTCGCGGACTCGTTCGACATGGTGACCTCCGTGAATGTTAGGAGCGGGTTACGTCATGACGATGCCTCGATATCCACGAGGCGTGTGCCTACGCTACGGGCTCGACGGGGCGACGAACGAGGTGACGGTGCGCCTTCCCTCTTCCCCCACCGGTCCTGAGGTCGGTCGAACGCTCCGCCGCGCCGGCTGACCTCAGATCCATCCCCGCTCGCGCGCGTGGATCGTCGCCTGCTGCCGACTCGCGAGCCCGAGCTTGCCGAGCACCGACGACACGTGGTTGCGCACCGTCCCCGCCGACAGGTGCAGCGCCGAAGCGATCTCGGCGACCGTCTGCCCCCGCGCCCCCGCGCGCAGCACGTCGAGCTCGCGGTCGGTGAGGGGGCTCCGCTCGTCGCTCAGCGCGTCGGCCGCGACCTCGGGGTCGACGTACCTCCGCCCGGCCGCGACTTCACGGATCACGGCCGCCACGTCATCCGCGGGCCGCGACTTGGGAAGGAATCCGCTGACCCCGGCGCCGAGCGCGCGCCGCAGCACTCCGGGTCGCGCGTGCCGCGTGACGATCACGCAGCGCGAGGGCACGCTCCGCACGATCTTCGCTGCGGTGTCGACGCCGTCGAGCCCGGGCATCTCGAGGTCGAGCAGGCACACGTCGGGCTTCAGCCGCTGCGCCTCGGTCACGGCGCTCTCGCCGTCGCGGCATTCGGCGACGACCTCGAGGTCGTCCTCCAGTCGCAACAGCGCGGCGAGCGCGGTGCGGATCATGTCCTCGTCGTCGGCGATGAGCACGCGGATCATGCGAAAACCTCCTCGGGCACGCGAACCGTCACGCGGAAGCGGTCGCCGAGGCGGGTGGCATCCACCGTTCCTCCCACAGAACCCACGCGTTCGGCGATGCCCGACAGTCCCGCCCCGTCGCCGACGGGAGACGCGGCACTCCGCGAGTCGTTCTCGACGGTCAGCACCCACGCTCCGTCGTGGCGGGCGAGGGAGAGGGATGCCGACACCCCACCCCCGTGTTTCAACACATTCGTCGTGGACTCGCGGACGACGGGTCCGAGCACGTCTGCGGGCGCGCGTTCGGCTTCGGTATCCACGAGCAGATCGACGGTCAGCCCCGCCGCGCGCAACAGGTCGGCGGCGTTGGCGAGTTCGTCGGGAAGGGGCACTCCGCGGAACCGTGCGGCGAGGTCGCGCGTGCCGCGACGGGCTTCGTCGACGCTCGCGCGAGCTGCGCGCACCTGTTCGACGGCGGCATCCGGGTCCCTCCCCATCATCTTCTCGGCGAGCTCGAGCTGCAGCGCGATCACCTGCAGGTGGTGGCCCTGCAGGTCGTGCAGGTCGCCGGCGAGGCGCAGGCGCTCTTGTGCGGCGGCGAGACGTCCCTCGGCGCGGCGGGCGCGGTCGAGTTCGCGCACGATGTCCCACCACCACAGCGAGGTGGCGGTGAGCGGGGCGAGCATGGTGGCGAACAGCGGCAGGGCGAACGTCAGCGAGATGTAGCCGTCGGGGCTGAGCCGCGTCGCCTCGATCACCCACACCGCGATGACGATGACGAGCATCAGCGCGACGAGCCGCACCCGGATGCCGCCCCGCCACCGCACCGTGCACAGCGCCTGCGCCGCGAGGGCTGCCGCGAGAAGCACCGACCCGGCGCCGATACCGAGCACGACCGCCGACGCGACCCCGAGCAACACGAGGGTCCACACCGGTCTGCGCGCGGAGTCGTCACCGTCGTCGAGGGGCTCGCGCCGGTAGTGGATGAGGAGGAGGACTCCGGATGCCACCGACCCGGCCGCCCCGATCAGCACGAGGACGATGTCGAGCGTCGTCCCCCGCAGCACGACCACCAGCGCCCACATGAAGACCGCGAAGACGTGGAGGAACAGGATCGACGACGCCGTGTACCACCAGGTGACGCGGACGTCACGGGCGTACGTCGCCGCGGGCGTGCGGACGGGTGCGGGTGCGGGGGCGCTCACACCCGCCACTGTACGGGCGTGACATTCGTCACGGGTGGCGCGGCGAATCGTCCCGCGGAGCGGCGAGCGCGGCGGTCAGCGGTAGCTGTCGGGGAGCTCCGGCGTTACCCGATCGCGGTCCTGCGCGGTCTCGACCGACGTGGGCTCCGCCCTCAGCTGCAGCGAGGTCGACGGCGTCCAGCCGTAGAAGGCCGACTCGACGGCGCCCGCGTCGATGACGGGGCGAATCGCTTGTCGCACGGCGTCCTTCCGGCGGCCCGCGCGGCGGCGTCCGAGCACCATCCCGAGACGCACGAGCACCCCGACCGCGATGGCCGCCCAGAAGAGGTATTCGATCCACACGAGGAAGCTCGGCATCGTTGCTCCTTCGGATCGGCCGCGGTCTCTTGCGGGGGTTGCGACGATACGCCACGCGCGCGGCGCCCGAAAGGGCGACCCTGACATTCGTCACGGGTGCGCCCTCGCATCCTCCCGCTCGCTCGTGACACCGCGACACTGCCGCCGCGAGCCGCTCGCCGGTGGGATGGAATCACCGCGGAACACGCCGCGAACTCATCCCTCAGGAGTCCTCATGTCGAACCCCGTATCCGACCTCATCCTCGGTTTCCAGGGCCTCGTCGCCGACGTGCCCGACCTCGTCCAGCCGCTCATCGTCGCCCTCGCCGGGGCCGTGCCGTTCATCGAGGGCGAGGGTGCGGCGGCGATCGGCATCCTGGGCGGCATCCCTCCCGTCGTCGCCGCTCTCGCCGGCGCGATCGGAAACCTCCTCTGCGTGGCCGTGGTCGTCTTCGCGTCGTCGCGCGTGCGCACCGCCGTCACCACCCGCCGCGGAGTCGCCGAGAAGCCCACGTCGGCCCGCCGAGAGAAGTTCGAGAAGGCGTACCACCGCTACGGGACCCCGGGCGTGAGCCTGCTCGGCCCGCTGCTGCTGCCGACGCAGTTCACCGCCGCGGCCCTCACGTCCACCGGCGTTCCGCCGATGCGCGTCATCGCCTGGCAGGCCGCCGCGATCGTGCTGTGGACGACGGTGATCACGCTGATCATCACGGGCGTGATCCGCGCGGTGGCGTGACGAGAGCAGAAGAAGGGATGCCATGTCCGGCGTCTCGAGGACGGACGGATCGTCGAGCACGGGGACGTCATCCAAGAGGTCCCGGAGCAGGCCTCCAACGACAACACGATGTTCTCGGGCGCCGCTCCGCCGCCGCCTCGGGTGTCGGCATCCCTCCGCTGTTGCTTCCGGAGGGATTGCTAGCGTGGAGAAGAAAAGGAGGCCGGATGCCAGCGGAGCGAAAGGTCGTCGGTCCGTGCACCGCGTGGCCCGACGACAGCGCCTTCATCCGCGAGGTGCTCGATCGTATCGGCGACAAGTGGACGGTGCTGGTCATCACCACCCTCGGCGACCGGGCGCTGCGTTACTCGGATCTGATGGCGAGCATTCCGGGCATCTCTCAGCGCATGCTGACGGTCACGCTCAAGGCACTGGAGCGCGACGGGCTCGCCGTCCGCCGGGCGTACGCCGAGATGCCGCCGCGCGTCGAATACGAGGTCACCGACCTGGGTCGATCGCTGCAGCGCGCGGTGATGGGGCTGGCGCAGTGGGCGGCCGAGCATCATGACGCGGTCGCCGAGAATCGGGAGCTGCACGCCCGGATCGGAGTCGGCCGAGCGGGGTCCGCGAACACGGACGCCCGCCCGGTCTCGTAAGCGCCAGCGCTCAGCTGGTCACGACGATCTCGTGCTCGGCGCGGTCGGTGTGCAGGTTCCAGTACAGCGGCGCGATGTCCGACGGCGAGCGGCTTGGAATGCGGCTGTCGGCGGGAGCCTCGTCGGTCATCCACACACCGATCGCCACGTGCGCCAGGTGGACGCCGGTCTCATCGGAGGCCAGAGCCGTTCCACGGTTGAGCGCCCAGTTGCGCAGTGCCGCGCCACCGGCGGTGACGTTGCCGTACATCGGCACGGGACGCACCGATCCGGCTCCCGTGGTGACGATGATCGTGCCGTGGCCTGCGGCCTGCATTGCCGGCAGGACGGCGTCGACCGCCGCCATCGCTCCATAGAGGTAGTACTCGATCTGCGGCTGCACGTTCTCGGGGGTCGCGTCGCGGACGTCGACCGGGGCGAGGACTCCGCCCGCGGTGTCGGAGGGCGAATACTCGAGCACGTCGATCGCACCGAAGCGCTCGGCGGCGGCGTTCAGGGCGGCGACCAGGCTCGGGCGATCGAGCACGTCGGCGGCGAAACCGGCCGCGGTGATCCCCTCCGCACCGAGGTCGGCGGCGAGTCGATCGAGCTTGTCCTGCGTGCGGGCGATGAGGGCGACCGAGAAGCCCTCACGACCGAAGGTGCGGGCGATGGCGAGTCCGAGGCCGGGACCGGCTCCGACGATGGCGATGGTGGGCATGGGTTACTCCTGTTCGGGCGCCGTCGTGACACGCGGCGCGGGGGTCGTGGGTTTACCGCACTGGCAGTGCGTCACGCCATGGTGCGACGCGAAGAATGCGCCTACAAAAGGCACTTTCAGGTGCCTGACGGGCATTTCCGGATGGATGCCACCAACCCCGGGCGACCGACTCAGCGAGGTCATAGCGAAGACCTGGCTTCGCGCAACCGGGGCCCGAGGCTCGTATGCCTGGATGGAAGGAACCCCGCCCGGATTCGAGAGGACCCTTACCCCGATGCCGCAGCAGACCGTGACCCTGACTCTCGGAGAGCCGATCTACGCACAGGCCCTCTATTACACGGCGATGTTCTCGCAGAAGCCGTTCCGCGAGGCGCTGCTCGTCTACCGCCGGGGCGGGACGTACACGATCCTCTCCCCCGGTGAGGATCACCACGGGTGCTGGGTATCGGCCACGGCCCCTCTCGATCCCCCGCGGCACGTCTCGTTCATGTCGTGGCCGTCCGCCGACTGGGACCACGACATCGCCGCCCACACCCTCACGTTCGCGCCCGACACCGGCGCGTTCACGCAGGAGCTGCGCCTGCCCGGCGAGCCCGTTCCGCGCGCGCAGCACGGCTACGCCGTCGCCGTGCCGTCGCCCGACGGGATCGATCCGAGCCTCGGGTGGGAGGCTCTGCGGGAGCGGTACGCGGCGACCTTCGCTGCGCTTCACGACCTCGTCGGGGTGCGGGGGGCGGGCGGCTGAACGCAGGTCAGGCGCCGCGACAGATAATCGCGCACCGCGCTTGATAACCGGATGCAAACATTCTCTTCCGGAATGGAACTGCCGGGCCGAAATGCGAAAGAAGTGTTCACCGATCGACGCGTTGCAGGGAGCCCGCATGTCACGATCGGTGAAGCATTCTTCAGCATGGGGGACCGATGGAATTTCAAGACCGCCTCGCCGCGCTCGCGACCAAGGTAAGCAATCAGGCATCAGCGATCGGCACGGAGGAGGCGACGAAGAACGCCTTCGTCATGCCCTTCATCTCGAGCATCCTGGGTTACGACGTGTTCGACCCGCTCGAGGTCGTTCCAGAGTTCACCGCCGACGTGGGAATCAAGAAGGGCGAGAAGGTCGATTACGCGATCATGCGTGACGCCGAGGTCCAGATCCTCATTGAATGCAAGGCATCCACCGGCGCCCCCAAAATCGAACATGCCTCGCAGCTCTTCCGGTACTTCGCCACGACGAACGCCCGAATCGCCGCTCTCACCAATGGCGTGATCTGGCAGTTCTTCACCGATCTCGATGCCCCGAACAAGATGGACGCCAAGCCGTTCCTCGTTCTGGACCTGCTCGACATCGACGACACTCTCATTCCCGAGGTCCAGAAGCTCAGCAAAGACAACTTCGACCTGGACTCGATCATCAGCGCGGCTGAGGAGCTGAAGTACGTCGGTGCGCTCAAACGCGAGATCGCGGGGCAGTTCCGCGAGCCAAGTGACGAATGGATCAAGTTCTTCACGCAGCGTGTCTACGAAGGTGCGTACACCGCGAAGGTCCGCGAGCAGTTCACTTCGCTCGTCACCAAGGCGTCGCGCCAGTTCCTCACCGAAAGCGTCAACGACCGTCTGAAGACGGCGCTGGGAGCCGGCGCTGGGGTCGCCGTCCCGCTGTCAAGCGACGCGCCCGCCGCCGTTTCGAGCGAGCCCGCGGCGCAGGCGGACCTCGAGCGCGACACCGAGATCGAGACGACTCTCGAAGAGCTCGAGGGCTATCAGATCGTCAAGGCCATCGCATGCGGCGAGACCAAGCCGCACCGCGTCACGCACCGCGATGCGAAGAGCTACTTCGCTGTGCTGCTCGACGACAACAACCGAAAGCCGATCGCCCGCCTGCACTTCAATGGGCGACAGAAGTATCTCGGCCTCCTGGACGAGCAGAAGGTCGAGACTCGTCACGCCATCGACGAGCTCGATGAGATCTACGAGCACGCCGACGCCATCCGCGAGGCTGTCGTGCGTTACCGGTGATGTGACAACCCTTCGCGTTGCGCGCTGCTCCTATGGGAAATTCTGCACGGAGCAGTGCGCGGCGTGGAGATCTCGTTGACGAACAGAAGCATTCACTCTGAAAGAGCCCTCATGTCACGCGCCCACTTCTCTGTCGCTGCCGCAGCCGTTGTTGCGTCCCTTTCCCTCGCAGGGTGCTCATCCCCACAGCCGGGAGAGGCTGCGCCTGCCACGACGGCGACCGTCGTTGCGACTCCAACTGTCACCCCTTCGCCCACGCCGGACGTGGCAAGCACAGCGCCCATCTCGGACATCCAAGCAGCGGTGGACACTTTCGTCGGGGCGCTCGATCAGCTGGGCATTGAGCACTCCGAGCCGGTCCGAGCGGAGGTTGGCGCCTCGGGCGCGAAGGCAAGCTTCGACATCACCGTGAACGGATTCGACGCCGGCATCAACGTCTTTCCTGACACTGACACGCTCGCCGCGTGGGGGAAACTTAGCGACGCCTACGGCGGCATCTTTGTCTCGTCGGGAAATGCAGTTCTCTCTCTCAACTCGAGCGAGGGCGTCGGAAACTCCGCCGAGATCGCCCCCACCATCGCCGACGCGGTTGGTGGGGAGGCACGCGGCGTCTGAGCCTCCAATCGACCATAAGTAAGCCGCTGCACGTCCCCGTGGCTAGGCTCGACCCATGACCTGCACCGCTCGCCCCACCTTCACCGAGATCCACGAGTGGGTGACCGAGTACGAGAAGCACGACAGTGTCGCGCACGCCACGGTTCATGTGCTCCGCCAGGACGACCCCGAGCACCTCGAGTCCGGCATGGTGGCGATCCACCTCAACCACGGACCGGCATCGATCTCGTTGAACGTCGACTGCGAGCGCACGTGGACGGCCTCTCTGTCGGAGCGCTCCGGCGAGTTCCCCCTGTCGGGCGGCAACCTCGTCGCCCTCGGCGAGGAGCTGTACACGACGGGCAAGCTCTGCGAGTACCTGCAGGCGCGCACCGACGAAGCCGCCGCAGCTTCGTGACGCACAGCGAGCTGCCGCACATCGAGCCCGGCGTCTACGAGCACTTCAAGGGCCAGCGGTACGAGGTCTTCGGCATCGCGCGGCATTCCGAGACCGAAGAGGTCTTCGTCTCGTACCGCACGCTTTACGGCGACCACTCCCTGTGGGTGCGCCCGATCGCGATGTTCACCGAGCACGTCGAACGCGACGGGTACTCGGGTCCGCGGTTCCGTCGCGTGGAGTAGCGGCAGCACCCACCGATCCAGGATGCCGTTCGCCCGACGTGTGGGCCCGTTATCGGCGACGCATCTCACGCACGAAAATCCAGATGAGCCAGAGGCCACCGGTGATGAGCGTGAGGATCACGTCGAACAGGAAGTGGAAAAACCCGTACTTCTTCGCCTTTGCCATGAGGGGAGCGTATTGCGCGGCCCCGAATCCGCCGGGGCGCTGGACATCGTCTCGTTTCCGCACCACTCATCGTTCAGGTGCGAACGAGGAGCTCCTCCACGGTATGCGCGTCGCCCGTTGCGCTACTGGACGACAAATGCGCCGCATAACGCGGGGCCCACCTCCAGACCATTTGCGACGACAGTTCTCCGTCCGCTAGAAAGTCTCCCGAAAACCCTGACCCCCGGGAGACGTCCATGCCGTCGCGGATTCTTCGCCGCTTTTGCTTTTCCCTCGGCCTCGCCGCGGTCGCCGCTCTGATGGCCGGTTGCATCCCCCTTCCGGCATCCTCACCCGGGGACGCACCCGCACAGGGAACGGGTGCCGGCACGACGGACGGGGCGGCGCCCTTGCCCTCGGACGCGGCCCAGCCCTCCCCCGACACGGGGGTGCTCTACCCGAGCTGCGACGAGGTGAAGACGGCCCTCGGGCCCGAAGCTGCGGAACTGGTCATCGCTGCGGACGCGGACAACGGCGAGGTCACCGGTTCGAATGGCCGTGAGCTCAGCTGTACGTGGATGACACCCCAAGCAGCGAGCCAGAACCTCGATGTGCAGAACTACGGCGGCATCAGCATCGGCATCCATCAGGACCCGAGCTATACCGAAGAGGCGTACGCTCCGCTCGGCTGGAACATCGACGACCCACGGCTGGGCGCCAATGACGCATGGGGGCTCACCGCCGGCGGCAACTACTCCCCCGACGAGCCGGTCGATGCCGCGAGCGTGCAGGTGGTCCGGAATGGCACGGTGGTGACCATCGCGGCCGCGGGGCCGATGCTCAACAAAGTCCCGGAACTCGCGAGCCTCACGCAGAGCTGGGCTGTCGGCGCCGGCCTCGCTGTCCTCGATCTCACGCGCTGAGCAACCCGCTGAAAGTTCTGTCGCACCCGCGCCTCTCGCGCGTAGCATCGCCGGTACGCCGGAGTCCCTCCGCGGCATCCGGTCCCTCCGAACCGACGAGAACACGGGAGATCCAGATGGACACGATGGCGATGATGAAGTCGATGGACATGGGCGAGATGACCATGGACATTGATGCCATGCAGGAATGCATGCAGTCCCTGAACGCGTGCGCGATGGCCGCGGCCATGTGCGCCGGCAGCGACATGATGCACGGCGCCGAGATGGCCACGTGCTGCGCCATGTGCTCGAACATGGTCGAGATGGCGCAGGCGACGATGCACATGATGATGCGTCCGGCCGGCATGAACATGGACGTGATGAGCGCCATGATGACCGCCTGCATGACCATGGGTAAGGCGTGCGCCGCCGAGTGCCGTGCGCACGGCGACATGGATGAGATGTGCCGCTACTGCGCCATGGCCTGCGACGACATGGTCATGAAGTGCGAGGCCATGATGGCATCGATGAGCGCCTGAGGTCTCTCCTTCGCGCGGCCGCTGACGTTTCGTCGGCGGCCGCTCGGCTATGCGGTGCGCGCGGTCGTGATGATCACGGACGCACTGAGCAGTTCGGCGACCGGGTGGTACGCCACCGGCTCCCCCACCGCGATGCCGACGGCCGGGCCGACGATCCGCAGCTGCACCGTCGTGCCGTTCAGCAGCGCGACCGTCGCGTTCGAGCCATCGGCCTCGATGACGAGGCCGTCCCACCACGCAGACGGGTTCGAGGCTGCCATGCAGCGCTGGATCGGGTGGACTGTCGACGAGATCGTGCGGGACATGGCTTCACCTGCCTTCGGAGTGGTTGGTGTGATGAAGCTACGGGATGCCGTGGGGGCGGGCGATCTAGGGCGTAGCGGGGCGTAATAACCGGAGCGGTCAATGGGGGTGGACCTGTCGAGATCCTCAACGCTCCAG
>Ga0308158_10001104_pt1 | contig 31244 bp, 30 predicted proteins | sample PhyBR2_FD_201038 | JGI IMG/M metagenome (GOLD analysis project Ga0308158, IMG submission 201038) | Phyllosphere microbial communities from UC Gill Tract Community Farm, Albany, California, United States - DLSLB.R2 | ecosystem: Host-associated > Plants > Phyllosphere > Unclassified | place: USA... | reverse complement strand
GTGGAGGCGAAAGACCTCAACCAACCATGCCCGTTCACTCATAAAATAATGTCCATTAAACAGATGATGGACATTATTTTCAGGGAAAGCGGGCCGCTCTGACAGACGGTTCAAATGTGACGCTTACCGTTAGCCAGAGCCTGCAACTGTTTTTCGTCCATAAAGTAACCTGCTTTTGATGTTGAATTGAACATATCAAAATCAGGCAATTACACAAATTTATGTACAGGCTCGTGTGAAGTGAAGGCTCTCTGAGTCAGGACTTAGTGCGCCCCTATGGGGCGAAACCAATGCCACCTGCTATGCAGGTGGTTTTTTACGTTATCTTTGTTAGAAAGAGTATTTTGCACCAATCATCGCCCCGCTATCTGAATAGCCTTTATTGCCAATCTGCTGGGCAAAATAGCCGGTGAGATTAAACTGCTCAGTGATTCGGCCTTCAACTCCCAGTTTCAGCTCACCTAGATTACGTGTTCCGACCTGATTTCCCTGGACACCATTCATAGACGTTCCGTAATCTTCGGTGTTATGGATCCAGTTCGCTTCAATAAAGGGTTTGAAATTTCGCTGCTTACCGTCATCAATTTTATTGTGGCCTTTAAGAAAAGCACGGACTCCCAGACTGGTTTTTACGTTATTTTCTCCGACCGCAGAGACACGAGTACCATTGTGTTCCCTGTGATCATCCATATCAATACCAGACCACGATACTTTCAGTTTAGGTTGAATATAACTGTTCAGGCGAGGCGAAGAACTTGTCTGGAATACATAGCCATTTTCGAAAGAGGCACTCAAGCCACGGCTTCGGTATTTCTCGCTTGCAATATCCTGGCCATCAACCGTGTTATTAAACCAGTTGTAATTGATTACTGCGTCGGCATAATAGCCTTTCTCATCAGTACCACTTGCATACCAGACCCCGTAAAGACCAGCCGTGTAACCCTCAACTTCTCCTTTGGCATGGTAGTTTGTGACATTTGAACGCGTTTTACTGTGATGGTAGCCATAACCGCCCAGTGCACCCAGTCGCCACGCTCCACCATCACTGGTGTAACCATCGGCTATATCGCCGCCAAGCATCAGAGCATATCGGTTGGATTGGGTGTGCAGTTGGCCGCTGTTATCATGGCTGCGGGTATGGCCACCGGTGTTTTTGATCCACAGACTGGTCAGTTTCCTTTCACCGGTCATTGTATCAGTATATTCGGTTTCCCCTAGACGATCGCTGATGTCGGTAGTAAACATATTACGTGCACCTACAAAGTTGGCACTGTAAGCGCCAACTTCTGGCCTCACAACCTGTATCACCGGAGGATTCTCTGGATTACCTGGATTCTCTGGATTCTCTGGATTCTCTGGATTACCTGGATTACCTGGATTACCTGGATTACCTGGATTACCTGGATCAAGGGACGAAATATCGCTAATCAAGTACCAGTTTTTATTATTGTCGCCAACCCCTCGCTGCAGTTTGTAGTCAAAAGCTCCTGCGGCCAGGCGACCGGTCTGAATGAAGTTACCGTCCGAGTCACCCCCAACAGAGATCAATTCGATACCGTTCAGGGTTTTTGCCCCGCTACCACCAAGATTATTCACTGTAACTTGTGTGTTTCCGGCGGTATTTCCACCAATTATCAATCTATCGGTTACGGAATTATCTTCCCCTAACACTGTGTTAAAGATTAGTAGGCCATTGTTGCCTACATAATCTCCGGTTACATTAAGAATAGTGCCCGCCGAGGAGCCGGCGATCTTAACTATGCCGCCGTTTGTCAGTGAAGCTATTTTCTGGTTGAAACCGTTCAGATCTAATTGTCCTCCGCTCTCCACGAGGTGGGAAGAGTTCGGGCTGAAGACATCTTCAGCACCTGCCTGCAGATTGCCCTGGCTGACAGTTGTCCGTCCACTATAGGTGTTGTTGGCCATCAGCGTAGTGGTACCTGACCCGTTTTTGGTCAGGTTAAGCGTACCCAACATCTGGGGTGAAAAATCAATATCGTCAATGTGGTTGAAGTTAATATTGGTGCTACCCGGTCCGCCTGTTACAGTCGGCACATCAAGCACACCTGCTATTTCTCCTTCACCTATATTGATATTACCGGTTCCAAGAATGTTGGAGCCAACAATAATTCCCTGGCCACTACGGATGGTGCCATAATTGGAGGTTGTCAGAGTACCATTACCTTGGCGTCCGACGATGATCCTGCCGTTTGATGTAAAGGTGGAGCCAACATCACTGACGCGTAACTGCCCGTTAGTATTTTGAAAATAAGCGATGTCAGTAAATTGGTTAACATTTACCGTGCCACCACTCAGCACCTGGACATTACCGGTACCTGAGGTGCCACCATTATTGCCTTCTGCTATGCGGAAATAGCCTGCGTTATCCAACTGCCCCTGATTACTGACTATCAGGTTGCCGGTGCCGTTCACTCCAACAATCATCCACTGATTAGGATTGGTTATAGAAAGCTTAGAACCGGCCCCGCCAACCACTACTGTACCTTCAGCGGCAGAAGCAAAACCTACGCGAACCCTGGGAGAGCTCACGACTCCTCCTTGGTTAATCTTCAGCATACCAGAACCATAAATACCGACCCCTATGCCGCTGTATGCACCTGTGCCTGTAACATTGAGTGCAGCTCCTGTACCGGCAATGTTGACAATGCCCTGTGAACCAGCCAAATTACCAATATTAACGGAGTAGCTGACTGAGCCAGGGGAGGTGGGTTTATTCCAGTTATTGGTCAAAACGGCATTAAAAATATTCAGCGTACCATTTCCACTCTCACCAATGGCTGTAAGTCCGTCGGATGTCAGGATAGTACCGCTATCGAACAAATTTAGCGTCCCCGTATCCCCGCTGTTTTGGCCAATATAAAAGTTCGTGCCGGTAATAATTGTCCCTTGCGAGGTGGTGAGTGTCCCTGTTCCCCCTGAACCTATGTAGGTATCAGCGCCGGCATTCCACATTGGTGTAGTCACCGGATTAGAGAGTATAACTGCTCCAGATGTGGTGATGGTGGCTGCCGCTGCAGGAATAGCAATGAAAGTTGTCAAACTGATTGATGCTACGAGAGTAGACAGATGATGTTCTTTGAAATATAAGGGTTTACTTCTTTGAAATTTCATTTTTAGATTCACCAATCAAGAAATATTTTGGGGGAGGGTGTTCATACCAACATGTTTGGGTTGTGATTGTTTTATCCGATAGTTATTTGCGGGCGTCTCTAGAATTTAGAAGGCGTTGTATGATTTGCTGATTAATTTATATAAATAATGCAATGAACGCAGGCCCGTGTCCAGAGTTATTTATGTCCTTTTTTGGATGGATAAAAGTAAAATAACGCCATTGTAATGTAATATAATTATGCATGTGTTGATGTTAGACTTGGATTCTGCCAGAGAGTACTTTTGCTTTGAAATTTCAGATAAAGGCGTAAAATACCTAATAGGTTGAGTTGCTGTCCCTCTGCTGTCAATCCCCTACTTATGATTTTTCGCCTGTAACTATTACAGGAATAAAGGGAGGGGCTGAGAAGGTTCTGTACATTGTCGACGGAAAATTGGATGAGGCGAACTTCTTTTTTATTCAGTCCAGGCAAATGTGTGCATGTAACCTTTGGGCTCGTAGTGGTTTATACAATTTACTAACGCAGGCCACCTTTGAAAAGGGTTGGACTCTGACTTTAGTGTACTGATATCGCAAATGTCCGTAGTATAGAAGCAGATGAATTTCCACGAACTCACGAACAGCCTAGAGTTTCAGTAGAGGCTGTTGGAATTATGCTTCATGTGAATTTTATTTCTCATGGAATACCGTAGCATGCCGATATGATTAATGTTATGGTATTAGATTGCGGCCCAGTAATTGGTCGGTTTATTGATAATGTCAAATATATTTTTCGGTAATTTTAAAGTATTATCGGTTTTTATCAGAGTTACTTGAATGTGAGGATGCAGTGCTTGGTTTAAAGATTATACTTACCCTAATGTTTTTTGCAATAATTGGATTGGCTTTGTTTGGTTTCTTGTTTTCAGTTGAACAGCTTTAATCTATAAATCTTAATGTAAGTTAAAGTGTATAAGTGATGTGTTTAAATAAATATCCTGTTATATCATCTTAGTGACTTAATGCTTAAATATTGGAATTCAGGAGGTATTTGTGAATTTTCCGAGTGCCAATAAAAAATTTTTTTGTGTTTTTTCTGTTGGTTTCATGTTTTTACGGCGAGTTATAATTATGTGTTTAATGTAAAAGATACTTATTGCAATCCTATTTTATAATAAATATCTCGCGTAAAGGGCATCTCTTATATAGTGCTCGACGTTGAGTTGTCCGAGAAAGAAACCTCCCCAAAATTATAAGCCATTTATTTTTTACTTCCCGTCTGGATATCAATAAAAGAGGTGTATTTCAAACCGTTGGTGTGCTGTGCTTGATGGTTAGTGGATTGATTTTGTTGTTTTTTTAATAGGTGGTTTTATCATGAAATTGAAGTTAAAGGAGACTAATCAGGAAGGTACTATAATCGTTGAGGCCCCTAATGTCGATTTAACTGATGCACTTTCTGTCTGATCTCTTTATAGGTCCTCTCAAAATGAAAAACCTCAAGGATACCAAGCCAGCCTTTTATTTTAGCTGAGCGTCGTAATTCCTGTTCATCGCGCCAGTGATACCTCATTTTTCTAATTATCCATTTCCGCTTAAATAAATATAATGCTTTCTTAATACACATTTAGACTACCTTTGGATGTTTTTACGTCAGAGTTTTGCTCTGTTAAAATTTAACAGTCATAATGGTTTCTTTTGTGTTTTTTATAACAAAAACGATGAGTTTAAATTACTTTTTTTTGCTCGTGCGGTGTTAAATCATACACGCAGAAAAAATAAATTTAAATATCAAAGTGATACAATAGTGACAAGGTTAACCATATTAATGCAGCCCAAGTTAAAAATAAAAAAGACATCAGCCCATATAAAAAAATCTTATGGCGGTTAAATAATGATTTACGCACATTTTTGATCCTTGACAAAACACCCCCTCCATTATTTAAAATGTTGATCTTATCAAAGTTATATGTAATGCTAGGGATAGCAAGATTTCCCATGTCTGTAATTCAAAAGACTGGTAGTGAATTGCAGTTATGAAGTGGGATCTTGCTCATTATTCTAATGATGCATATCAAAAAATAATCCGGTGACGTTTTTGCTATCAATAAGCGTGTGGTAAGTGTCTTATTTTTTCCAGCTTCCCATTCTTTATTTCTATGTATTCGCCAGTGCATAAGTCGCTAACAATCCTCATTACTCCGCTACGAGAAAGACTAGTCCTTTTTATGATGTAGCTGGTTAAATTAACTTCCTCGCGAACATTTTTTGGGAGTGTGTATAACTCTCTTATACATTGTTTTATCATTACGTAAGAGTTCTTCCCATGAATCAATGCATATGAATTTATTATTTCATCACAGTATTCTCCAATGTATTCTGCTAAAGTTAAGCACAGGTTTTCTGTCTTTATTTTTTTTAGAAACAAATCCTTGTTAATAAAGTATCCAGTGCAAGCAGATAATGATTTATATGATAATCTTGATTGAAATTTATGTTCCCTAATCCCAATGATTAATGGGCTAGGGAATAGTTTGATAATGGATTTTTTTTCATTATCACCCAGGCAAATACATCCGTTATTGACGTAAAAAATATTCTGCCTGTCAGTTTCGCACAGGAAGAATTCATAATTCTTTTCAACTGAGAATTCTCTCCCATGCTTCAAGATCATATCTTGTATTTTTTTCTCATTTTGTGCTCCTGTGATTGAAAAATTATTACCCACTTTGAAAAACTCTTTTTCCCAACGCATTAGATAACCTTATTACATTTAAATTCATGGTTTTCTATTTATCGTGATTACTATAGGAAAAACACAAGTATATCTGAGTTTCCATATCGTGCTTTAAATATATCAACCCGATATAGTTAAAAAAACCATCAACTTGTTATGAAAGTATTTCAATTACTTTTTATCTTGGTTAAACATGCAATAAAATTTCTTTCGTGTCCATGTTTGGCAATGTCCATTTTTGGACGTTTTTTCTCTTGATTTTATGGGTTGGGTATTTACCCTTCTGCTATTGTGTTGGTTACAGCAGTTTAAATGAAATATGCCATGCTACATAGCAAGAACATAAGCGTATTTTTAGCAATTATATATGTGTGCTCTCTTTATGCAGCGTGGCAGGGTCGAGTTCAAACTGCACGTCGCCTTACTACTGCAGCAAGGCGACGGCGGGAAAACTGATGAGCAGCGCCAGCGCGAGCGGGGAAAACCGTTGTTTCATCAGGGGCATCCTTGGAAGATGGTGAGCTCGGTAATTTCGATAAGCGCACTGCATCATAAGCCGCCATTCTCTGTTTTTATCATAGAATACTGTTTGTAGCGGCTCGCAATCGAAATCCCTCCGACTCGCAATCAGCGCATATTTCGGCTCACATTAACTGCAAATGAAAAACGCCCCCGGCTCACATTAGGTGACAATGGGCTCGCATTTATCCTGTCCGGCTCACAATCAACTTTTGTCGGCTCACGCTAAGTGACAATGAAATTTCCTCCACAATCACGCAATATGTCCACTTTGGGTAACCCAAAGAAGGCAGTCCGGTGAGACAGTTTTTCTGTCTTATTTGGGTTGTTTTTGTCTCATCCCGGTGTTACGTTTTCATCATCTAGAGTCAAACGAGACAGTCTTCATTATTATGGCACTTTACGGCTATGCCCGCGTTTCAACCAGCGACCAGGATCTTACCCTGCAGACACAAACTCTCCGCGCTGCCGGTTGTGAAATCATTCGTGCAGAAAAAGCCAGCGGAAGCAGCCGTATCGGAAGGAGCGAGTTGCAGCTGTTGCTGGAGTTCCTGCGCCCCGGTGATACGTTGATGGTGACCCGCGTGGATCGCCTGGCCCGCAGCATTAAGGACCTGCAGGATATCGTGTATACCCTGACTCAGCAGGGCGTAACGCTCAGGGCAACAGAACAGCCAGTGGACACACGTTCAGCAGCAGGCAAAGCCTTCCTCGATATGCTGGGCGTTTTCGCTGAATTTGAAACCAATCTGCGGCGTGAACGCCAGATGGAAGGGATTGCCGCGGCGAAAGCGCGGGGCGTGTACCGCGGAAGAAAGCCCTCAATAGACCCTGCTGAGGTCTGGCGCCTGTACACCACGGAGAAGATGGGGGCCACGGCCATTGCCCGCCAGCTCGGGATCGGGAGGGCCTCAGTCTACCGGGCCCTGGAAAATTATGAGCAGCCGGCGTAGCGCTATCCCGGCAGACTCCCTGTTGCAACTGCGGCAGCGGCTTGATCGCCTGCCGCCAAAAAGTCCTGAACGGACCACCCAGATTGCCGCTGCCGCTCAGTTGTATGGTATTTCAGTCACGACGGTCTATCGCGCCCTTCGTCTGGTCCTCAGACCACGAACAGCTCACCGCCGCGATCGTGGTCAGCCCCGGATACTTCCCCCGTCTGAACTGGAACATTACTGTGAACTGATTGCCGCGCTGAAACTGCGAACAACGAATAAATCCGGTCGTCATCTGTCAACCGGGCGGGCAATACAGTTGCTGGAAGAGCACGGTGTGGAGACAGCTCAGGGGTTGATAAAAAGTCCCAAAGGCTTGCTTAGTAAGCAGACCGTCAATCGCTGGCTTTCCCGCTGGCGTCTCGACCAGCCCCGCCTGTTACGGGAGCCGCCGGTGGTAAGATTTCAGGCAGAAAGCAGCAATGACTGCTGGCAGTTTGATATGTCACCGTCCGATCTCAAACATATTGAACGGCCTGACTGGGTTGACCCTGCCCGGGGCGAACCCACGCTGATGCTGTTCAGCGTGGTGGATGACCGGAGCGGAGTTGCTTACCAGGAATACCGGTGTGTGTACGGTGAGGATGCGGAATCAGCGTTGCGTTTTCTCTTTAACGCCATGGCACCAAAGGCCAGGTCTGATTTTCCTTTCCAGGGCCGCCCGAAAATGCTGTACCTCGATAACGGACCGGTGGCCAAAAGCCATGTCTTCCAGAATGTGATGCAGTCCCTTAAGGTTGACTGGCTGACGCACACACCGGCAGGTAAGGATGGTGTAGTGGCACAGTAAATTTGGCCACCTGATTAAAGGTGATATTCTCACCTCAACACAAAACAGGTGACTTAATGAACAAGAAAACTAAGCGTACTTTCACCCCCGAGTTCAGGCTGGAATGTGCACAGCTGATTGTTGATAAGGGCTACTCCTATCGACAAGCCAGTGAAGCGATGAATGTCGGTTCTACCACGCTTGAGAGCTGGGTACGCCAGCTCAGGCGTGAGCGCCAGGGGATTACGCCCTCTGCCACACCTATTACTCCAGACCAGCAACGTATCCGCGAGCTGGAAAAGCAGGTTCGTCGCCTGGAGGAACAGAATACGATATTAAAAAAGGCTACCGCGCTCTTGATGTCCGACTCACTGAACGGTTCACGATAGTTGCCAGACTGAGTGACAGCCACACGGTCGTCAGCCTGTGTTCTGCTCTGGGAATACACCGCAGCAGTTATCGATACTGGCGAAAACGACGCGATACGGTTAATCCGGCGCGAGTCAGGCTGTGCAGCGAAATACGCCGGGCGTGGAATCAGAGCCGGGGCTCAGCAGGGGCGCGCACTCTGGCTGACATGCTGACCCAAAACGGCGTCCCGATGAGCCGTTACCGTGCGGGGCGTCTGATGAAATATCTGAACCTGAGCAGTTGCCAGCCTGGAAAACATCAGTACAAAAATGCCCGTCAGGAGCATACCTGCCTGCCGAATCTGCTTGAGCGCCAGTTCGCTGTGCCCGAGCCAGATCGGGTATGGTGCGGAGATATTACGTATATCTGGGCAGGAAATCGCTGGTGCTATCTGGCGATCGTTATGGATCTTTTGCCCGCAGGGTTATCGGCTGGAGTCTGTCAGCGCATGCCGATACCGCACTGATAAGCAACGCTCTGCGGATGGCTTATGAGACGCGTGGTCAACCGCATGATGTCATGTTCCATAGCGATCAGGGCAGCCAGTATACCGGTCTGAAATATCAACAACTTCTCTGGCGTTACAGAATAAAACAAAGCGTCAGTCGGCGGGGAAACTGCTGGGATAATAGTCCCATGGAACGCTTCTTCCGCAGTCTGAAAACAGAATGGGTACCGGTGAATGGTTACGCAGGCAATGACGAAGCCCGACAGCAAATTAATGGTTGCATATTGAACTACTACAACAGCGTCAGACCTCACCATTATAACGGTGGGTTGACGCCGGAAGAGTCTGAGAACAGGTACCATTTTTACTGTAAAACCGTGGCCAATATTACTTGACCACTACAGGACGCTCAGATTACAAACAGGCCAGAGTAATTGTCGCGATACGGACGGGGTAATTGTCGCCTAATAGGCCCATTGCTAGCGGTGGCTTCGATACGTCTAAAAGCCAGGTGGGTGTTGCTGATATTTCCAGCACGGCCATCGCCCTAGGCGAGGCAGAAGAACTAGTCGCCAAGGCGGTAGAGGGGCAGCTGATGCTTGCCCGAGCATGTCGTTGGCTGCGTCGCATTGGGGGGGATAGCCAGATCCAGCTGCGCTTGCCCATGCTGCTGTCGGACATCCATAGTCTGCGCCGCTACGCTCGTTTCCAGCACGATAAGATTCGCAACTTGCAGCAGTCGCTGATGACTACGTTGGATCTCAAGCAGAACCAGGTCATCAAGGTGTTCACGGTAGTCACCGCTGTATTTACACCACCAACCTTAATCGCTGCGTTCTACGGGCAGAATTTCGCCTACATGCCTGAGTTGGAGATCCCTTCGGGCGAATGGATCGTAATGGGGCTAACCGGCTTTTTCGCAATGGCGCCGCTAGCGTATATTAAACGAAAAGGGTGGATGCGATGAACCCGGCTACACAGCTGCCTGCTTGGATTCGATTACATGCTAGCAATCCTCAGAAGTTGGAGGAACTGTGTAAAGACCACTGCGTGGATTTGTTGCCTCAGCCCATTGCTCGACCGGGAGCAACGATGCGTATACGTTGCACCAGGTTGGAGGGCAAGCAGGTGTTGGTAACAGATCTTCTTTGGTACCAAGGCAACGATGCACAACCCACTTTTACGGTGGAAACTGGGCATCGCGTACTTCGTATGGAGCAGGTGTTTGAACGAATCCAGTCGCAAGGTTTGCCTGCCGGCAGCTCGCAGTCGGTTTCGCTGGTGTTGCTACACCAATTACTTGGCCAGACTGCATTAGTGCTCGATCGTATAGACCAGGGGTTCTCAGTATCCATGAAGACTATTCGTGGATTTCAGCTCAACGCAGGTACCGATCGAGTATGCGGTGCGGAGGACTTAGCAGAAATCGATAATCATTTGTCGATGCTCAATAAGCCGCTTCTCTTCGTGCTGCAATCTCTGCACGATCTTGAGCAGGCATCACTGCGGCTGCGTCGCATGGCAAAGAGCTCATCCACGTTGACAGTGGAACATGTTGATGAATTGGTTGCTGAGATCGAAGGAGTGCAGCGCCGAGCGCGATTGGTGCTAGAGTGTCAGCTCTTCCAGAGGAGCGCCGCCGGCGAAACTGTAGCTATGAGTGACCTAAACGTTAACAAAGTGTTTAATGTTTTGTGGGCGGCCTTTATTCCAGGCACAGCCTTGATAAACTGGTATGGGCAGAACTTCCGCTTCATGCCGGAGCTGTCTTGGGACGGCTCGCTCTGGACGCAGTTGCTCGCCGTATTAGTGCTGACCGCTGTGCCGGTTCTGATGGTTAAGCATTCCGGTGCATTACGCTAATTGATGTATAGTCAACATCATGGGGATGGACTAAGATGGTGGGCGTTTACGAGATCCTGCCCAATGACCGTTAACTCGTGGCTCAAAAGTTGACTGGGTTTTTACCTTTCTCTTACGTGTGTAGAAAGGTCAGCCGCATGAAGAAAAGTACGATGGGCTCATCGACGAAAGTGCTTATCGATATTTTCCTGTAGAGGTCTTTGCTATCGGCGTTCTGCCCTCAGTAACACTTCTAACATACTAGTGTCCCACCCAGTTTAATGACAAATTGGGACACTAGTTTCTAATAAGGATGTCGAATTTGCTGGTGATTAAAAGGGGTAACCTAAAAACCTACAGCATCAACTTGAAGACTTTCCCTATTTATTATTTAACCATGGAGATGTCGTGCTCCAGAAAATGATATCAGCACCGAGATAATCTTCTGCAAATTTTACAAACTCATCCTTACTAAATGGCTTGCCCGTATTAGGGTTCGTATAGGTTAAGGTTGGTTCCTGTACGGCCATGGAAATAAGTTTCAGTTTGCTTTTGTATTTATTGAAGAACGGGTATGAGTTCTTCATTTGGGCCTTTCGGTTTGGAATGATATCTGGTCCACCAAGTCCTATGTTATTGGCACTGGCAAACTCAAATATCCGTCCCATATAATTGTGGTCGTTGTTCCATTCGCACGGCCAGAAATTGACATATTGTACTACAATTGTTTTTGAGAACACCTTTCGCGCAAAGGCGAGGTTTTCCATCTCTCCAGCGAAGTAGTTATCGCACGAGAATCCTTTGGGTAGCTTTTTCTTATCAAGATCAATAGCAGTTTCGGGTAAGTTCACACCATAAACTTGACCATCGAAACGCTTTGCAATTGCGGCCAGCAAAGCCTGATAACGTTGGCGCACAGCTGGGTCCCATTGACGTGCTACCCAACCCGCCCCAATAGGTTTCCCTTCGCCAGGATTATCAAATTGTTGCGATATCCCACCGCCATACCTAGTGTCATTCATCAGATAATCTGGAACGTGTCTGGCATCGTGTTCAAAAAAACGGTCTTGAATTTGAATAAATAGTTTTTTATTGGCTATCTTGAGACGAGCTAGATCCTTCTCAATCTGCGAAAAGTCATATTTATCCTTCTTTGGTTCGAGTGATCGCCAATTATAAACGATCTGCGCACCGCCAATATCGCTACGCGACATCATAACTGATGCTGCCTCTAGCTCACCAGAGCTGGTATAGATAAAGTTTTCGGATGTTTTAGCTAATGTAGGCAACGCTGCAGTAAATAGAGTAACTGTAATAATAAACTTAATTCTTATTGTCATAAAACTATCCTTTCTAAACGTTCAGTGAAGTGTTATATCTAGTCTGTAGATATAATTGAGTTATCAAGATTATATGAGAGTGATAATACACCACCTAGCTTGTTTTGCTTGGGATTAACCTCCACATTAGAGATGGTTTACCTATACAGATTCTATCGTGTGATACTTAGCTGCTGGCACAGATTATCGGTTTAGGTTAACATTAGATGTAATTTAGGTAGTGACAGCTTATATGAACCTCCAATTTTAAGAGTTCAGACTCAGGTAGCAACAAGCGTTCATCAATCAACATATGCTCAAATTAAGCCTGTGCTAGATCACTTTACACATAAAGTAACAAGCTTTAAGTTTTTATACTTCCGAATAAATCATGAACAAAAAAATTTCATATGGCAATAACGACTTACGCTACAATCCAATTTTCTCCGTTAACCTGACTAAATTTGCTAGTGAGTTCGCCCGCATTTTGCGCATGGCATTACTGCGGCGAACCTTCACAGTTACTTCGCTAAGACCGAGTTGATATGCGATCTGCTTGTTCAGTAAGCCTTGAACGACTAGTTTCACCACCTCGCGCTCGCCTTCGTTAAGCAATAGCCAGCATGACCGCAATTTAGCTACTATCGCATCTTGCTGACGCTGAGCATGGTTCTGTTCGATTCCTTGATGGATGGCATCTAGCAATTCTTGATCACGGAAGGGTTTAGTCAGAAACTCAATTGCGCCAGCCTTGATGGCCTTTACGCTCATGGCGATGTCGCCATGCCCGGTGATGAACACTACTGGCAAGTTTAACCCTAATCCCTCCATCTTGCGATGAAAGTCCATTCCGCTTTGCTCCGGCATGCGTACGTCCAGTATGAGGCAGCTTGGGATATCTTCGAGCTGATGGGTGAGGAATTGCCTGATGGATGCAAAAGTCCGTACTTCTAAACCCACAGAGGCAAGGAGATCCTCCAGGGCAGAGCGTACAGAAATGTCGTCATCAATCACATATACAATAGAAAGGGGTTCTACGCCGGAACCGCCGAAATTTCCGTCACTGCCAGTGAAACCTCTTTTCCATCCACGAATCCGTTACCTGTAACACTGACTGACATCGTGTGATATTCAGGATGTTACTGGTAAGTTGAGCCAGTCATGCTTTTTTTAGTTTTGGAAAAAAGCAATAAAAACAAATGAATATATCTCATCCCTCTTATTTTTGATAAATATTCCTTGCCTATCTATCTATTGATAGGTAGGGTGCAGGCATACTTAATCACCAGGAGGGATCACCCATGAAACGCATTATCCATACCACCGTTGCCGCACTTGCTCTTACCCTGGCCGGCTACGCAGCCGCCGCAGATGAAATTAACCGTCAGGACGCTGCGGGTCTGATGCCGTCAGGCCATATTTCTGCCGGTAATCTGTCAACGCCAGACGAAGTGACCGCTGCGCTTAAAGCCAGAGCAGAGCAGGCCGGGGCCTCTTACTTCCGTATCACTTCGCTTGACGGTAAAAATAAATTTTACGGAACCGCCGTTATCTACCGCTAAGGTACGTATAACAGTGCCCTTCATACATAACAGGAAAATGCCGTGTCTACTTACGACAAAATACTTCGCCTGACGGATACCTTAATTCAGCAACGCGGATTTCTGGGTTTCAGCTATGCCGACCTGGAAAAAGCGATTGGTATCAGAAAAGCCAGTATCCACCACCATTTTCCGGGGAAAACCGATTTGGGTCTGGCCTACTGCGAATACAAAACCAGGGTGTTTGGTCAGCTTGACGTTGCCCTCCATGACATTGCTCCAGGGGTACAGCGACTCAGGGCATACCTCGATGCGTTTGCCGGCTGTGCAGAGAGAGAGGAAATGTGCGGCGTTTACGCCATGCTGTCGGACAGTCACCAGTTTTCTCCTGAACTGCAGAAAGCTGTCAGCCGGCTGGCGCAGACGGAGATGCTGATACTGAAAGACGTCCTCGCTTCCGGGCAGAAAACCGGCGAGCTAAAGTCCGTAGTCCCTCCTGATGAGCTTGCCATCATTGTCTGCTCCGCACTGAAGGGCGCGCTGATGCTGAACCGGATCCCTCCTCATGATGCCTATACCGGTGCCGTTGACGCTTTAATGTTGATGATTGATGCCCGTACCTGATTTCTGACAGGGCATAGTTTTTTGCCTGGAGAATAGAATGAAAAATTTTATCCATAGTTTTATCCGCTCAGACTACGACATGGTTATTCTTCGCCTGTCGGTTATCACGATATTTATGTTGTTCGGGACCTATAAATGGTTTGATTTTGAAGTGATGTCCCTCGAGCCACTGATCTCTTCAACATGGCTGAATATCCTGTATATCCTTTTTGGTGTCCACGGGGGGAGCTACTTCCTCGGCGTAGTGGAAACCCTTACCTTTCTGGCACTGATTATCGGTTTCTTCAGACCTGCTGCCGGCGTGCTGGGGGATATCATCGTTATCGTCACAGGTATCACCACACTGAGTTTGCTGCCACAACTGGGGAAAATTGACAGCTTCATCATAAAAGATGTCCTGTTAATCGGTGCCGGTGCTGTCCTGCTGAAACATGACCTGAAAAGATATTTAACTATCAGGGCCTGAAAGCCCTCCCTGTAACCCAAAGGAAAAATTATGAACATGAACTGGAATGAATACAGAAAAAACCTGCTTAAAAATGTCGGCTCACTCGGGACTGAGATCCCTGAAACCCTGAAGGGCTATCAGACTATCGCTGAATCTGCCAATCGTCAGGGCGTGCTGGACCAGAAAACACAGGAGCTGATTTCCCTGGCGGTCGCCGTAACGACCCGGTGCGACGGCTGCATCAGTATTCACTCACAGGCGGCCCTGAAAGCCGGTGCATTCAGAGAAGAAATCGCCGCTGCGCTGGCCGTGGCTGTTTCCCTGAACGCGGGCGCCGCAGTAGTTTATTCATCACATGTGATGGAAGCCATAAATCAGTAAAGCATATATAATGAAGTATATAACGATGGCAGGTAAGCTGTTATCAACTCATGGAGGAAAAAATGAAGACCAGACTTAAAGTTATCCTGCTAATTTCACACCTGGCTGTTCTGGGAGCGGGTACCGGCCTGGGGATTTATCTGCTGCCGGTACTGACCGCCCAGGAAAATGCTTCGCTGAACGAAATCAACGATGTGCGGAAGCTGGCAAAATATAAGGGTGAATTCAGCCGTAATCAGAAAGGCAGCGATGTTTTTCACTGGGCGGAAGGAGATCTTTATGTAACGGACAGTGAAATCGCCTTCAAAGGTGAAGTAGCACCTGGGCCGGATTACAAAATCTATCTAACGAAAAAACAGGCGGTAGATAAGAGTTCTTTTCTGGAAATGAAAAAAGAGGCCGTGCTGATTGGAGAACTCAAAAACTTTGGTAATTTCAGAAAGAGTATTCCTGACAGAGTTAACGTCAATGAATTCACCACCGTTCAGATATGGTGTGAACGGTTCTCAAAATTTATTGGCTCTGCGGAATACCGGCATGAGGCCGGACAATAATCATCTGTGGTTCTGTTTTACGAGTAATCACTACAAGGAAACTGAAATATGTTAAAGAAAACCGTTATAACCAGCGCTTTTGTGTCTGCCCTGTTACTCTCATCCTCCGGTATTGCGGCCGCCGCCGCCGGCGATAAATCCGGCGCGCAAATGCCGGCAGCCAGCCGGCACGTCATGTCGTCAGATTCTTACGGCGAAATTATTGGGCAATTCAACAGCCCTGACGGGGCGGTCGTGGGGGCCACTTTGCCTGGCAAAAGTGTTTCATTCAGCATTCCGGTGAAGAAACATCACGAACAGTATCTGCATTTTGCCTTCATGCATGCCGCCTCTGCGTCAGAAGGCTGGTTCTTTGCCCCGGCGTCAGAACAGGGGATTAATCTCACAGGTCTGATGACTGAGGACGGGAAACCGGTAGACATAACGGAACAGATTGCTCTTTTCCGGGCTCCTGCTGCAGACCAGCTTGTGAAAGTTACAGCAGATAGTGGAAAACTCAGGCTCGGGGCTGCAGCGAAGTTTATGACGGCAAAACTGACCCGTCATAATGGTATGTTTGTCATCAGCATTAAAAATATTTCTGAAGGAGACTACGAAACACCATTTTCCTCCGGTGTGTGGGGCGTGACAGGAACCGCAGTCCGAAGTTTCGACCATGAACCTTCTTCAGCCTTGTCAAAACTGGCCACCACAGGGCACAGAGGCGAATTGTATAAACTTGCTCAGAAAAAAATACCAGAACAAAATAACGCACTTTCAATGGAGCTGACCAGAGGTGCCATTAAAATGGCCGAAGAACAGATGGCAGGTCATAAAAAAATAGGTAGCATCAGCGGAACTGCGCTAACTCAGGGAGAGCTGGAGAAGAAATTTGCCATGGCTGCGGCGCAAATGGGGGCCAGATATTACGTTATCACTGGCCTCAGTAATAACAACCATGCCTTTGGTAACGCTGATATCTACGAATAACTAAAACGCTTTATTATGCAGTGAACGTTATCCCCCATCCTTGAGGGGCAAGGGGATAACGTTCAGGATTATCGCCACCGGGAATAACAGATGAACACCGATTTTTCTTACAGAGATTTATTTCGTGACTTAAGTTCGCTAATGGCGGGCGAAACCAGCTTTGTTACCATGATGGCTAACACCAGCGCGCTGCTGTATAACCGTATGGAGAATATAAACTGGACCGGTTTTTATGTGCTGGAGAAGGATATCCTTGTTCTTGGACCATTCCAGGGGAACATTGCCTGTACCCGAATTCCGGTAGGCTCCGGCGTTTGCGGGACGGCAGTTGCAGAGGAACGGATCCTGTGCATAAATAATGTCCATAGTTTTAATGGTAATATTGTCTGTGATACAGCCAGTAACTCGGAAATCGTTTTACCTGTCCGGATTAATAATACCGTCGTTGGTGCTCTGGACATAGACAGCCCCGCATTTTCCCGTTTTTCATCAGAGGACGAACTGGGATTAAATAAACTGGCAGTACAATTCGGTAAAATGGCTGAATTAACCGATTATCTTAAAATTGTCTCTCCTGTATCGAAAGATCGCGTAAATAAACTCTATTTGCATACCAGTCCATCAGTTTGTGGATGATATTGATATGTTTTTTAATCAGTCCTGTTTATGGCGTGAAAGAGTGCGGTAGATTGTTGGTCTGGATACCGCAAACAATTCAGCCAGATCGCTAATCGAGTACTGGCCAGTTTCCCGCATACGGCATAGCTCTTTTTGCTGTTTTTCAGACAGTTTCGGCTGCTTCCCCCTTAATTTTCCTTTCGCTCGTGCAATCGCCATGCCTTCGCGAGTCCGCAGGCGTATCAGGTCGCCTTCAAATTCGGCAAACGTGGCCAGCACATTGAAAAACATCTTTCCCATAGGGTCTGCCGGATCGTAGAGGCTGGCTCCCAGCGCCAGCTTCACGCCTCTGGCCTGTAGTGCATCCGCTATCTCTCGTGCGTCAGGAACTGACCGCGCCAGCCGGTCAAGCTTGGGAACAACCAGCGTATCACCGCTGCGCACAGCGGCCAGCGCCTGATCAAGTCCGGGCCGTTGCCTGTTTGAGCCAGTCAGTCCTTTGTCGGTGTAAATCCGCTCCGGGGAGACGCCGAGTTTCATCAACGCCTCATGCTGGGCGGTCAAATCCTGTTTGTCGGTGGAGCAGCGGGCATAGCCAATCCGTATTTCAGTCATAAATGTGTACGTTTAAGGGACCATGAAAGAGATTGATATCGTACCAGTTATGTGAGACAAGGTCAGCAGTGATTTTAACTGAAGCGCAAATATCATTTTTTACTGTCCGCTGAGCGATCCTCTTACGGACATTATCTTCGGGGTCAGGATGACAACTCGCAACAAAGCGACAGGCAAAAGTGAACGACTGGCAGTTTTAAATAGTGCCGAGCAGGAAGCTCTGTATGCTCTCCCGGATTTCGATGATGCTCAGCGACTGGAGTTTCTGGCGCTGGTGAATCTGAACTGGCACTGGCCTGCAGCCGCCTGGGGCTTCACGCTCAAATGTATTGCATCATTCAGATCGCTTACTTCAAAGCCAAGCACTTGTTTTTCCGCTTCGGGTGGGATGATGTTCCGGATGACTGCAGCTTTGTCCTGAGCCGTTATTTCCCCGGGGAGTCGCTGCCTGACAAACTGCCCTATAAGCACGAACGCTATGCTCAGCGGGAAAAAATCTGCGCGCTGTACGGTTACCTCCCGTGGTCATCGGCACTGTCTTCACCGCTTGAACAACTGGCCGCCCACATTGTTCATCGCGATGTCACTCCCGGCTTTGTCGCCACTGAGTTGATCATCTGGCTCAACGAGCACAAAATCATCCGACCCGGCTATACCACACTCCAGGAGCTGGTAAGCAGGACTCTTTCTGATGAAAGGCAGCGGCTGGGGTGTATCCTGATGGAGCGGCTTGATGACGCCACCATCGATGGTCTGAAAAAACTGATTGAACGCGATGATACCCTTTCCCGGCTGGCGATCCTCAGGCAGGATGGACGTGATTTCGGCTGGCGCCAAATGGTCCAGGAACGGGAAAAACGGGCCATACTGGCTCCATTGCACAGTAAAGCCTGCGACATCCTGCCGACACTGAATATTTCTCAGCAAAATCTTCTTTACTACGCCAGTCTGGCAAATTTCTATACCGTTTATGATCTCCGTGAACTGAAGCCCGATCAGACCCGCCTTTACCTGCTGTGCTATGCATGGGTTCGTTACCGCCAGTTCAGCGATAACCTGGTGGATGCGATGTTTTTCCATATGAAACAACTCGAGGACGAGAGCCGCAGCGTGGCTAAACAGCTTCTGGCTGACGTCCAGGAAAAACACCGGCGTGAAACATCTAAAATAGGGCGACTGCTGTCGCTTTATGTTGACGACAGCGTTCCTGATCCCACCACCTTTGGCAAAGTCCGCCGGCGGGCCTGGAAAATCATGCCGCGGGAGGCACTGAAAACCACCGCACAGCGTATGAGTGTAAAACCCGTCAGTAAACTGGCGCTGCAGTGGCAGGCCGTGGACGGGGTGACGGCATTAATCCGGCGTCACCTGCGACCATTATTTTTGTCACTCGATCTCACCAGTGTTGTCCACGACAGCCCGTGGGCTGAAGCGCTGAGCTGGCTCAGAAAGGTGTTCAGCAAAAAGCAGACGCTTTCACAGCGGTCACTGGCGGAATGCCCGCCGGGTACATTACCGCAACGGCTGCGCCCTTATCTGCTGGAGTTCGGCGAGGATGGTGAGCCCACAGGCCTGAACGCCGGGCGCTATGAGTTCTGGCTCTACCGCCAGATAAGAAAGCGTTTTCAGTCGGGTGAATTCCACCTCAATGACAGTCTCCGCCACCGCCATCTTTCTGATGAACTGGTACCGGAAGGGGAACAGGCCGCTGTCCTGGCTGAAATGAATATCCCGTTTTTGCAAAAGCCGGTTAAATCGCAGCTCAGGGCGCTGGAGTCCGAACTGCACGGGCAGTGGAAAGCCTTCAACCGCGAACTTAAGCAGGGGAAGCTGAAACATCTGGAATACGATGCAGTAACGCAGAAACTGACCTGGCATAAATCTGTGCTCAGCCGTCATAAGGTGCAGGAGAAGCGATTTTATGAGCAGTTGCCATTCTGCGATGTGACCGACGTCTTCCGCTTTGTTAACGGCCAATGCCGGTTTCTTCATGCCATGAAGCCGCTGCAACCCCGCTATACCAAAAAGAATGCCGATGCAGACAGCCTGATGGCGGTCATCGTTGCCCAGGCGATGAATCATGGTAATCGTGTGATGGCACGAACCAGCGATATACCGTTCCATGTGCTGGAAACCACGTACGAACAGTACCTCCGCCTGGCGTCACTGGTCACGGCCAATGACTACATCACCGATGCCATAGAGGCACTGCCGATTTTCCCGCGCTATTCGTTTGATCCTGAAACGCTTTATGGTGCCGTTGACGGGCAGAAGTTTGGCATTGAACGGCCGACAGTAAAGGCCCGACATTCACGTAAATACTTCGGCCGCGGTAAAGGCATGGTGGCCTACACGCTGCTGTACAACCACATCCCGATCAACGGTTACCTGATTGGCACGAACGACTATGAAGCCCATCATGTCTTTGATATCTGGTATCGCAATACCTCAGAGGTGAAACCCACGGCCATCACCGGCGACATGCACAGCATCAACAAAGCCAACTTTGCGATCCTGCACTGGTTTGGCCTGCGCTTTGAACCCCATTTTACGGACCTGAACAGGCAGTTGCAGGAGCTGTACTGCATCAGAGACCCGTCGGCCTATAAAAAATGCCTGATCCAGCCCGCCGGACAGATTGACCGGGACCTTATTATCCGAGAAAAAAGCAATCTCGATCGCATCGTCGCCACGCTGGGGCTGAAAGAAATGACGCAGGGGACGCTGGTCCGCAAACTGTGTACGTACACCACAACCAATCCGACCCGGCAGGCACTATTTGAATATGACCGGCTGGTCCGCAGCATCTACACGCTGAAGTATCTGCGCGATCCTCAGCTGGAACGCAACATCCGGCGTTCCCAGAACCGGATTGAATCTTATCACCAGCTGCGTGCCGCAGTGGCCAAAGTCGGCGGAAAGAAGGAGTTAACCGGGAAAAATGACATTGAAACAGACATCAGTAACCAGTGCGGGCGGCTGATTTCCAACGCGATCGTGTATTACAACTCGGCGATCCTGTCGCGATTGCTGGAACGACTGGAAGCGGAAGGCAATGCCAAAGGCATTGAGGCTTTGGCGCGGATATCGCCGGTGGCCTGGCAACACATTTTGCTGAACGGGCATTATACCTTCCAGAGCAGCGATGAAATTATTGACCTGGATGCGCTGGTTGCCGGGCTGAAACTGGGGTAACGGAAATTTCGGCGGTTCCGGCGTAGAACCCCAGAAAGTGTCTCAGTTGCTGCAGTAACTTGGTTAATAACGTATGTTCCTTGTCTGTAGTGGGCACACTGAACGCAAATACAGCACCGCCTCCTTCGTTCTGTTTGGCTCATATTTGGCCACCATTAGCCTCTATAATGGTTCGGCTGATACTCAGCCCTACACCGATACCTTCTTCCTTGGTTGTCCAGAAAGCTTCGAATAGCTGGTCGGAAACACCAAGTGGTAAACCCACGCCCGAATCAGATACCGTGAAGATGATATTTTCATCCTGATGAGTAGAGTTGACTCTGATAGCTCGTCGAAATGTCGGTACTACTACTGTGGCCTCTATGGCGTTAAGGATCAGATTACCAATGACTTGTTGGATCTGCACACAGTCGGCCAGCGCGTAAGGTAAATTGGGGGCTAGTTCGACCGTCAGCACTATTCCTCCTTGTGCCATTTCGCCTTGCGACATTGTCAGGACTTCTTGGGCTGCCTCGTTGAATGCGAACGCGTTAATATGCGGAGGCTCCCCCTTAGTAAGGCTACGTACACGTGCAATAGTGCTGCTGGCACGGCTAGCGTCACCGAGAATGCGTTCAAGTGCCTGGCAGGCTTTGTCCAACTTTGGTGGCTCCTGTGCTAGCCAACGCTGACAGGCATTGCCGCTAGTCACGATAGCCGCCAGCGGTTGGTTGACCTCGTGGGCAATCGAAGTGGCCAGACCTTCAAGGCTCTTCACACGTGAATGCGTAACAGGCGGGCCTGAGCCTCGTAGGCTGCAGCTCGCACAGATTGCATTTTGCATACCAAATAGCCTGTAAGGAGGATCGAAACGATGCTAATGAGCATATTGATCAAACCTGCTCGGTAGTTCCCATGCGTCGTCATGACAAAACTGAGCAGAGATATTCCAATGCACGTACCGGTCAAAACCACCAGTGCATGGTTGTTTAGTACACGTGCTACCGTCAGTATCACAACTGTATAAAATACTGATACTGCAACCTCGTAATTAGTTGCAGTATCAATAAGGAATATTATCGCCATCGCAATAGCCATCAGCGTGATGCGTTTAGTCCGATATTGCCTTGATGGCTTTTGAGGGGGAGCTGTTTCATAACAATTTCTCGATATATATTTCTCCATGATTAGGTATAGTCTGTACCAGCCAACATCAACATTATTAGCAAGTACAACAGGCGAAGAAATCCACAACATATAGTGCCGGTGGTCGTTTAATGTAACCATTTGATATTAAATGCTAAAGTTTATTTAGCAGAGATTTCATATTGGTCTCACCTAACTTTATTAATCCGGAATGGCGTCGCGAGTATATAGTTTTGCGACTAATGCTGAATTTAAAAGCACTTGAGGCAACTGGTTCACCCTGTAACATTAAAAGCAACGCTATACATTCCTTATTAGATAACTGTAGAGATTTATTATGTGGCGTAATATCTTTTTTTATATTGTCAAGATTATTCGCCAATAATATCAAGTCACATATTTTTGAAGCCGGTAATTTCGAACTTTCTATACTAACGTTCACATTGCCACCTATGCGTATAAATATATCTAGAATTTTATCGTTATTAAAATCAGATAGAATCGTCACTCTATCAAAACGGCTCATTTCAAACTCCCTGAGTTGTAACAGCAAGGAAAGAGCAATAGTGGGGATGGGCGGCAAATTTATGACCAAAAAATTAAATGTATTAATTTTTATTGTCTTTTTAATTTGTCGAATGGATATTATGGAAAGCAAGTTGGACAATGAGTTTTCATGTGAAATCTGCCATTTTTTCTCGAACTCTGTTCTTATCCGTAAAGCTTCTATTAGTCCTTCTCGACTATAAAAACAAGGGTCGACAATAATCAATTTTAACTCTTTGGTAGAGTCGCATTTTTCGCTATTTTCTGATACTCTATCATGTATAATCAAGTTAGATGTACCTTATTTTTGATAAAATTTTATAAGCCATCTCATCTTAAATACAAGATGATGGTATCGAGGGTGTTAAAATCTATCTCTCGTCGATGGAGATTGTTTTATAACGGATGTTTTATTTGTACTTTCGAATAATCATAACTATCACACCTATTTTTTAAAAAAAAAGATGCCAGTTATTTCAAAGCCGGTCAATGTCCAAAAATGGATGGGTGGAAAGTTGAAAAATATCATTCTCGCTGTTATTTGTCTCGATTGCCCATGATTTAATGATAATGTTGGTAAAATAGTATAAATGATAAGTGTGATTTTGATTTAGTGTTTTTATGGGGGGCTTGCTGGTAGGGGCTACCATTTCGAAGTAAATGATAAATTCAATAAAATTATAAAATGAGAATGATTGTTTTGGCTGGTTGATATGTGATTGAATTTATTAATTGGTTTGTATATGTTCAGGGTAATTATTGCAAGGTTCGCGATAAGGTAGCTTTTGTCTTATTAAAATGCCTTAAATTAAAAAAAAACTTTGTTTACCTGACGCGTCTCGCCCAGGGGATCGCCGTAATAGAATGCTGAAGACTGGCCTTTGTGTAGTGGACGCATCACTTCAATACCTTTGGTAGTGGCGTAAGCTGTCTTCATGGAGTTAAATCCCAGCGTGGCGGCGGTTATCCTCTCCAGTTTTTCATGAGCACGCTCAATGATGTTATTCCGATACTTCGTGTTCAACGTCAGACGGACACCGACCTTCTAGTTTGAGCAGAGCGAGAGCGCACGGCCATAGATGGGCGCTTTATCCGTGTTGATAAAGCGAGGGATCTGCCACCTTTTCATGTTTTTGAGGATATTACCCAGAAACCGATGTGCGCTTTTGCTTTTACGATACGGGGTGAGATAAAAATAGGTAGTCAAAACGCCTGCGCTCCAGTGCCAACTCAGTGATGCGGCCTGATAAATGCGCATCAGCAGCTGGACGCTGAGCGTCGTAGCGGCAGGTCGACAGAGACAAGCCTGTGAGTCTGCAGGCACGACGTTGCGACAAACCAATCGCGTCACACATCAAAACCACTGCTTCCAGCTTCCACCTCATGAAAATAAGGGTGCAATTAATTAATGTTAGTAGGGCGCGAATAGGCTGGCTTGTTTTCTCTTTATCCAAGAACGTAAAAAAATAATTATTGCACGTTATAGGGATTTGCTCCAGTGTCTAATTTTGGAATTACAAGTTTCTTGGGGGCTGCACACTCATAATCTAACATCAATATTGGCTAATAGGCCAAATCTTCAAATCGTAATTTTTTACTACAGAGGTAATAATGATGAAATCAAAAATTATCGCATTAAGTGTCATCCTAAGTGCGTGTTCCATTTCTCCATTGGCTTTAGCAGCAGATGGTACAGTGAACTTTACCGGGGAGATTATTGATGCTGCTTGCACTGTTACTAACGATCCAACTAATCCCCTAACCGTTAATTTAGGTAAAGTGGCTCGTACAGCATTTCCTTCAGCTGGAGCAACGGCTGCACCGACAAAGTTTACAATCAAATTGACGAATTGCCCCGCGACTGTTAGTTCGGCTCAAATAACATTCGATGGCAAAGCTGATAATGGGAACAATGAAGTGCTGGCTTTGACAGCGGAGACTGGAGTCGCAACAGGGGTAGGTGTGCAATTGACAGATGATGATAGTACTGTTGTACCACTTTATACTGCTTCTAAAGCGTATCCACTAGTTGCTAACCAAGAAAATGATTTGAACTTTATCGCAAGATACATTTCAACGGCAGATTCTGTAACTGCTGGCCCTGCTAATTCAACTACTGATTTTACTATTACTTATAACTGATAATTTTTTATGAACGGTCAGTATAAAAATACTGATCGTTAATAATATGGGTATTTTTATATGAAAATTTGGAATGTGTTAATTATTGCTTTTTTTATTTCTTTAAATACCTATGCATTTGGAGGTGTTATTGTGGGAGGGACAAGGATAATATATGAAGGGAGCAAAAAAGAGGCCTCTATAAGTATTAGCAATCCAGATAAGTCATCGTATCTGATTCAATCATGGATAGAGTTGGCTGAAAATAATAAAAACACTTTCATTGTAACACCTCCGCTTTTTAGGCTGGATGCCGAGCAGCAGAATATACTTAGGGTGGTTCGCGCAGGTGGTAATCTTCCTGAAGATCGTGAATCTCTTTTCTGGATGAATATAAAATCAATCCCTTCAAATAAGAAGGAGAGCAACGCAAATCAATTACAGATAGCGGTGAATACGCGCATAAAATTAATATATCGCCCTAATGGTATTAGTAAGGAAAATTCAGTGACTCAAGCTGATAAAGTAAGTTTTTCAATAGCTCCTGGTATTCTTAAAATAACGAATCCAACTCCGTATTATATGAATATCAGCAAGGTTCTAGTTGGCGGGAGGGCGGTTGAAAATATAACTTACATACCACCTATGGCAAGTAAGGAATTCCCGATACCTAAAGGTGTTAATGGTGCTGTTACATGGTCATTAATAAATGATTTTGGGGGGGTAGGAGAGCTTCACAAGGCAATGTGAAGGTTGGTTTCTTATAATTAAATAAGCTATATACATTTAAAGGGTGAGTTATGAAAGAGATTAGGGGTATTAAAAAACGCGTGTTAAATAAAGTATCGTTTTGTATAATCTTTAATTATTTAGCGTATGCGTCTTTTTTTAGTGAATTGGCGGTTGCTAGAGAGTACTTTAATCCAGCTCTTTTAAGCATTAATGCTCCTAATGCAACAATGACTGACCTTTCTGTTTTTGAAAATACAAGTGCACAAGCTCCAGGATCATATCGAGTTGATATTATTCTAAATAATGAATTGATGAATACAAGAACTGTTGCTTTTTCTCTAAAGGACCATAACGATGGTGGAAAAGTATTGGTTCCATGTCTAAGTATATCTGAATTAAATGAATATGGAATTAAAGTTGATGACTTTCCTGGGTTAAAAAGTAATAATAATGGATGTGCAGATTTAGATGCAATTCCAAATTCTTCAACAGAATTTCGCTTTGACAGACAACAGTTAGTACTGAGTGTACCGCAAGCCGCTATAACTAAAAATCCTCGTGGATATGTTCCCCCCTCGCAATGGGATGATGGCGTAACTGCTTTTTTACTTAACTATAGTTTCATTGGCAGCAAAAAAAACTCGAATAATAGCTACAATAGTGAAAGCTATTTTATGAATTTAAGACCAGGTCTTAACTTAGGTGCATGGCGGTTACGCAATTATACCACCTGGAATTATAGTCATGCAAACAATGATCATGATAATCCCACGACTCAAGAATGGAACACTATCTACACTTATGCACAAAGGAATATAGCACCTCTGAGAGCACTATTGACACTCGGAGACGGCAATTCTCCAGCTGATATTTTTGATAGTACTTCGTTTAGAGGTGTGCAGCTAGCTACAGATGATGACATGCTACCAGAGAGTTTGAAGGGGTATGCTCCCGTCGTCAGGGGTATTGCTCGCAGTAATGCCCAAGTTATTATTAGACAGAATGGATATATCATTTATCAAAGTTACGTTTCTCCAGGTGCTTTTGAAATAAAGGACATGTATTCGACAGGGGGCAGCGGTGACTTGAATGTTACGATTAAAGAATCCGATGGAAGTGAGCAGCATTTAATTGTCCCTTATGCCTCACTTCCTGTCTTACAACGTGAAGGGGCTATTAAGTATAGTTTAACATCTGCTCAATACCGCTCATACAATAGTTCTGTTGAAAAAAACTATTTTTCTCAGGCTACAGGTATTTACGGCCTTCCTTGGGGGGCCACTATTTATAGTGGCGGACAATTCTCAAGTCCATATCAATCTCTAGCTTTAGGAGTGGGTAAGAATTTTGGTGACTTTGGTGCTATTTCTATAGATGCAACGCAAGCTTGGTCAAAGCCAAAAGAAATGGAAAAAAGTACAGGCCGATCTTGGCGGATTCGTTATAGCAAGAACTTGGTGAATACTGGAACCAACTTTTCTATAGCAGGATACCGCTATTCCACATCTGGATTTTATACTCTGAATGAAATATTTGACACATATCAAGATACATCGTTCTATCCTTTAACTGAAAGGAAAAAGAATCGAGCTGAATTAATAGTAAATCAGAATTTAGGTGATGGTGCTGGTTCACTTAGTCTAAGTTTAATAAATGAGCAATACTGGAATACAGATCGCAGGATGAGTTCATTAGGCCTAAGCTATAGTAACTCTTGGGATAGTATTAGCTATAGTTTGAATTATTCATACAATAGAAATTCTATACCGTCATCACGATTCAGTAACGACCATCATAGTGAAGTTACCCGAAATTCTGGAAGAATATATAATAATGATCAAATATTATCTTTTAACGTCAGTTTACCTTTAGATCGCTGGCTAAGCAATACATACGCTACATATAGTGTTAATAGCAGCAAAAAGGGCAATACAACTCACACAGCTGGCTTAAATGGGACTCTGTTAGAAGATAATAACTTGAGCTGGGGTATTCAGGAAACATATGGCACAAAAGGCCAAGGAAATGGAGCCAGTATGAATACGGACTGGAAAGCACCTTATGGAGAAGTTACGGCAGGATATTCATATGATAAATATGGAAACACCCTTAATTATGGCGTACAAGGGGGGGTATTGATTCATGAGGATGGCATCACGGTCGGGCAAACTCTTGGTGAAACTTCAATTTTAGTGAAAGCTCCAGGAGCCAGAAATGTTGGAGTGAATAATCAAACAGGTGTGAAAACAGACTGGCGAGGCTATGCGCTTGTTCCTAACGCAAGTCCTTATCGTAAAAATACAATATCACTTACTACTGAAACACTACCTGATGACGTTGATCTTGTATTGACTAGCCAAACTACTGTACCGACGAGAGGAGCTGTCTCTAGGGTTAACTATAAAGCAAATGTGGGACAACGAGTATTGATGACATTGTTACATAATGGATCAATACCTGTACCGTTTGGGGCGACAGTTAATGTTAATGATGGTGAGCAAGCTCAAGCTGCGATTGTTGGAGATAATGGTCAGGTTTATCTTTCTGGATTAGCAGACAAAGGGATGCTGTTTGTTAAATGGGGTAACTCCAGAGACAAGCAGTGCACAGTACGCTATGAGTTATCAAAAATTAATAGCAGCAAGCAGTCTAATGTTGTATTGACTAGCAGTGATTGTAATTAATTATATAATTTTGATATTAATGACTGGATGAATTTATCCATATGTTATGGGGGGGTAAAAACAGACATACCACCTTGACAATCATAGTATTAAGAAGTTGATTCTACAACAAAATATATAGGTGTAAATAAGATGAGTGATTTAAAAAAAGTTTTTTTTCCTCTTGTTATGTTAGGTGGTGTTTCCGTAAGTTTTAGCTCCTACGCTGATTGTTCTTTCAGTTCCGGTTATTCAGCTGATACTCGGGAATCAATTAATTTTGGTGATATCATAGTCTCTCCTTCTGCTGCTGTAGGCTCTGTTATTGCAACCTCTACTTCTAACGAGATCAATAGGCGAGGTATTTTTATAAATTGCAATCCGACTGGACAGGAATTTAGACAACAGGATTGGCGTGATCCGGGATTACCTGCTGTTAGCTATGGTAGTGAAGTACTTTATCAATCTGGCGTAGAAGGTTATGCCATCCGTATTGTTACACCAGGTGCAGGTTCCACCGCTGGTAAATTTGGTAATGGTGCTTTTCCTCGCCGACTGACAGGTAATTATTGTTTTACAAGTGGTAATACTTGGAGTTATTGTGGTGGTTCATGGGGAGCTGTAACTTTCGAGTTGGTAAAAATATCAAACGTAACGGGTACAGGAATGATGACCGCAGGTCAACTAGTTAGAGCTAGTATTCCCGGTTTTCAATTTATATATACTGCTAGCTTAATAAGCTCGAAGATTACTAATCCCACTTGTAGTGTGAGTAATGCTAATATAACAGTCCCAATGGGAGATGTTCCATCAAACAAATTCACAGGTATAAATAGTACAACTGCGGAAAAAGAATTTAACGTGGCATTGTCATGCAATCCAAATACAAGTATATCGGTTACGTTAAATGGAGTGCAAAATCCTGATACAGCTAACAACACTGTATTAGCATTAGATAATAATGGAGGGACAGGATCTGCTGATGGCGTTGGTGTTCAGTTGATGTATAATAATACCCCGGTTGCATTAAGTTCTACTACAATGCTTAAAACTAGTTCTGGCGGCATGGATAACCTTACATTTATTGCGCGTTATTTCCAGACTAAACCTGCAGTAACTCCGGGTCAAGCTAATGCCACTGCATTATTAAATTTCACATATCAATGATAATTACTTCTTGTAGAAGGAGAGAAAGATGATTGGAAAAAATTACTCTAGCTATTTACATTCAATAGGGATTTTAGTACTTGTTGTTTTTATTTTTTCGCCGCATGTAAAAGCTGATGATGCTACAACCGTTAATATCACCGGCAGAGTAACAGCATCTGCTTGCACTGTTGATGCTTCCTCCATTAATCAAACAGTGCCTTTTGGAAAGGTTGCTATAACGAGTTTTCCTTCTATTGGTAGTAGTGGTGCTTGGAAAGATTTTTCTTTAAATCTTTCTTCTTGCCCACTCTCGACAACAAAAGTCATAGGCACTTTTTCTGGTAACGCAGATAGCAATGATGTTAACAAATATGCAAATACTGGTACAAGCAAAGGAATAGCGTTACAAATGAGCTCTCGTGATCATCAAACTGATTTAGGGCCAAATAGTAGTCTAACTATTAACGTAAATAGCACTGATCAAACTGCAATATTCCCGTTATCAGCGCGTTTAATAAGAACTGGTGATGCTGGTAGTGGTTCTTTCCAGAGTCAAGCACTTGTCACTTTCAGTTATGAATAAGTTATCTATAACTTAATTAGTAAGTGTTAAGATGTAAAAGAATTAGCGAAGGGTCTGTATATACCAGTTAGTCCGCGTGTTAGACTTGATGGGAACAATATGTCGTTGCTCAATATGGAATTACAGTTATGCAGCAACCAAATCTCGAGATGTCACGTATCATACTTAGACCTCTTAATATAAATGATGTCTCAAGGATACATACACTGATAAACAGACCTGAAATTGCAGAAATGACATCACAAATTCCACATCCTTATCCTCTAGGCCTAGCTCTGTCCTGGTTATCATCCCAACAGGATAACTGGAATAGGCAAACTGGAGTTGTATTCGGAATAGAACTGAAAGATGAAAGTGTACTTATAGGTGTGGTATCGCTGCAAAAATTAAATGAAGATTTTCCTGTTTTAGGATACTGGCTTGGTACTGATTTCTGGGGGAGGGGGTATACTACAGAAGCGGCTATGTGTATATGTGGGTTTGCATTCAACATTCTGAATGTTAAAGGTATTTTTGCGGGCTGCCTTAAAAAAAACGCATCTTCTGCCAATGTTCTGAGAAAATTAGGTTTCAAATACACTGGTGAAAATGAAGTGTTTATTAAGAAAAATCATAAGACTGCGAGGGTTTTGAATTATTTTTTAAGCTCAGATTGTTTTAACTTTCATAAGTTATATTTTTCTGGTCGGAAATAGCGGATATTTTTCTGCCGACTCGTCTCGGGTGATGAGTCGGCCGTGGAAAGCTTGGTGGTGCTCTATCAGTAGCTAATGTGCGCCATGTTGTCGGCCGCCAGCCCGGTCATAACAGTAGCGCGGATAGCGTTCTGCCAGCTCAGTCAGCGCATGGATCACCGGTTCATCACGCCGGGTATCTGGCCGATAAAAATACACCGTCGCTGCTCAGCGATACCGTCCTGCAGGCCTGGTGTAAAATCATGGAAAATTGTGCCGTCAGATAGCTGACAAGTTCAGAACGGCGATGATCTGGTGTTTAGTGAATCGGGCTTTACGCATAGCGATCTCCTCAGACGGACATAATGAGTATGTGGGAAGATCTCTAAATGTGAATGGGCCGTTTTGCCGGGATGCTTACACCGGCACCCGCGGCAGCCTCGACGTAAAACACCTCGTATGGCGACAGCTGCTCTTTAAAAAGAAAGAGGTAGAAGCCATCTGGCGCAACGCCGTCGTTCACCTGCTGCGCGACAACTATGTGCGCATCAACC
>Ga0308158_10001103_pt1 | contig 31260 bp, 26 predicted proteins | sample PhyBR2_FD_201038 | JGI IMG/M metagenome (GOLD analysis project Ga0308158, IMG submission 201038) | Phyllosphere microbial communities from UC Gill Tract Community Farm, Albany, California, United States - DLSLB.R2 | ecosystem: Host-associated > Plants > Phyllosphere > Unclassified | place: USA... | reverse complement strand
TACCAGCTGCGCAACGCGCCGCAACCGGCGACGCTGCTGCTGAACGTGTCGAACCTGTCGTGGTATGGCCAGTCGGTCGCCATCCCGCAGCACCTGCAGATTTCGCGCATGCGCACGCTGGAGACGGGCCGCCCGATGCTGCGCGCGACCAACGACGGCGCCACCGCCATCATCGACCGCCGCGGCAATCTGACGCATGCACTGCCCTTCTACACCGACGGTGTGCTCGCCGCCACCGTGCGCGGCGCGACCGGCATGACGCCGTTCATTCGCCTGGGGAGCGCGTCGTTCCTGCTGCTGGGGGCATGCATGCTGCTTGGCGCGTGGTTTGCCGGGCGGCGTTATCTGCGCACAAAAGCGTAAGGTGGACGGCATCGCCGCCCACCCCGCCGAAATCCCTTCCCAGAGGGTACGAAAAATTCAGTAGAATTGGCCATTTGGCAAACATACCGCGTTCACGGTCCACGGGCCGCGTTCCACTCGACATGCTCACATTCCAGCAAATCATCCTCACCCTGCAGTCCTACTGGGACAAACAGGGTTGCGCACTGCTCCAGCCCTACGACATGGAAGTCGGCGCCGGCACCTTCCACACCGGTACCTTCCTGCGCGCGATCGGCCCGGAGCCATGGCGCGCCGCCTATGTGCAGCCATCGCGCCGCCCGAAGGATGGCCGCTACGGCGAGAACCCGAACCGCCTCCAGCACTATTACCAGTTCCAGGTTGCGCTCAAACCCGCGCCCGAGAATATCCTCGACCTGTATCTCGGTTCGCTCGAGGCGCTGGGCCTGGACCTGAAAAAGAATGACGTGCGCTTCGTCGAGGATGACTGGGAAAGCCCGACGCTGGGCGCCTGGGGCCTGGGCTGGGAAGTCTGGCTCAACGGGATGGAAGTCACGCAGTTCACCTACTTCCAGCAAGTGGGCGGGCTCGATTGCAAGCCGGTGCTGGGCGAGATCACGTACGGCATCGAGCGCCTGGCCATGTACCTGCAGGGCGTCGAGAACGTGTACGACCTGGTCTGGACCGAGTGGCAGGAAGACGGCAAGACCAAGTCCCTGAGCTACGGCGACGTGTTCCACCAGAACGAGGTCGAGCAGTCGACCTACAACTTCGAACACTCCAATACCGAGATGCTGTTCCAGGCATTTGCGAACCACGAATCGGAAGCCAAGCGCCTGGTCGAACTGGCGCTGACGCTGCCGGCCTACGAGCAGATCATGAAGGCCTCGCACAGCTTCAACCTGCTGGACGCACGCGGCGCGATTTCGGTGACCGAGCGCGCTGCCTATATCGGTCGCGTGCGCACGCTGTCGCGCCTGGTGGCGCAAGCCTATTACGACTCGCGCGAAAAGCTCGGCTTCCCCATGGCTCCAAAAGCTGACCAAGCCGCCGCCTGAAAAGAACAGAACAGACCATGAACCAAACACTCCTCGTCGAACTGCAGACCGAAGAACTGCCGCCGAAGGCGCTCGTCAAGCTGGGCGCCGCTTTTGCCGCCGGCATCGCGAATGGCCTCAAGGCGCGCGACTTCCTCGAAGCCGACAGCGTCGTCACCACGTACGCCACGCCACGCCGCCTGGCCGTCTCGATCACCAATGTGCGCGACACGTCGCCGGACAAAGCGATCCGCGAAAAAGTGCTGCCGGTGACGGTGGCGCTGGACAAGGAAGGCAATCCAAGTGCGCCATTGGCCAAGAAGCTGGCCGCGCTGGGCTTTCCCGACCTGACGCTCGACCAGCTCGAACGCGCCCCCGACGGAAAGACCGAAAGCTTCTTCTACACCTACACCGCCGCTGGCAGTGCCCTGACCGGCGCGCTGCAGGACGTGCTGCATGACGCAGTGAACAAGCTGCCAATCCCGAAGCTCATGAGCTACCAGCGTCCGAACGGCGACACCGTGCAGTTCGTGCGCCCGGTGCACCGCCTGCTCGCGCTGCACGGCGAGCAGGTGCTGCCACTGACGCTCCTCGGCCTGACGGCCGGCCGCGAGACCGCCGGCCACCGCTTCCTGTCGCATGGCGGCGCGATCACGATCGCGCATGCCGATCAGTACGCGACCACGCTGGAAACCGAGGGCAAGGTCATCACGTCGCCGCAGGCGCGCAAGGACAGCATCCGCGCGCAGCTGCTGGAGCAGGCCGGCGCCGACCAGGTCCTGATGCCCGAGTCGCTGCTCGATGAAGTCGCGGCCCTGGTCGAATGGCCGGTCGTCTATGAATGCCGCTTCGAAGAAGAATTTTTGGCCGTACCGCAGGAATGCCTGATCCTGACGATGCAGACGAACCAGAAATACTTCGCGCTGACCGATGCCGACGGCAAGCTGCGTTCGCGCTTTCTGATCGTGTCGAACATCGCGACCGACGACCCGTCCGCGATCGTCGGCGGCAACGAGCGCGTCGTGCGCCCGCGCCTGTCGGACGCCAAGTTCTTCTTCGAGCAGGATAAAAAGAAGACGCTCGAGTCGCGCCTGCCGGCACTCAGCAACGTCGTGTACCACAACAAACTGGGCTCGCAGGCCGAACGCAGCGAGCGCGTGACCAAGCTGGCCATGTACATCGCCACGCGCCTGGGCTTTGACGCCTCGCTCGCCGAACGCGGCGCGCGCCTGTCGAAGGCCGACCTGCTCACCGACATGGTCGGCGAGTTCCCGGAACTGCAAGGCATCATGGGCACGTACTACGCGCGCCACGATGGCGAGCACGATGAAGTGGCGCGCGCGGCGTCCGAGCACTACCAGCCGCGCTTTGCCGGCGACACCCTGCCGACCACCGATACCGGCCTGGCCGTCGCACTGGCCGACAAGCTCGAAACGCTGGTGGGCATCTGGGCCATCGGCCTGCAGCCAACGGGCGAAAAAGACCCGTTCGCGCTGCGCCGCCACGCGCTGGGCATCATGCGCATGCTGGTCGAAAAACGCCTGCCGCTCGAACTGTCCGACATGCTGCGCGATGCGGTCACGACGTTTGCCGACCAGCCGGCGTTCAAGGACCCGAGCGCGGACGTCACCGCCTTCATGCTCGACCGCCTGCGCGGCCTGCTGCGCGACCGTGGCTTCTCGCCGAACGAAGTCGAAGCCGTGCTGGCCCAGAACCCGGACCGCGTCGACGACGTCGTGCAGCGCCTGGAAGCCGTGCAGGCGTTTGCCGCGCTGCCCGAAGCCGCTTCGCTCGCCGCCGCCAACAAGCGCATCACCAACATCCTCAAGAAGAACGAGGAAGCACTGGCGCAAGCCGGCGCGGTCGATCCGGCCCTGCTGCAAGACCAGGCCGAGAAAGACCTGGCCGCTGCCGTTACGCGCGTGCAGCCGGCCGTCGATGCGGCGTTTGCCGCAGGCGACTTTGCCGGCACGCTCAAGACGCTGGCAGAGCTGCGCGAGCCGGTCGACGCGTTCTTCAACGATGTGATGGTGATGGCCGACGACATTGCGCTGCGCAACAACCGCCTGGCGTTGCTGGCGTCGTTGCACGGCATGATGAACCGCGTGGCCGACATCTCGAAGCTGGCGACGTAAGCACCGCATGCAGGCACCCCCGATGAAACTCATCATTCTCGACCGGGACGGCGTGATCAACCACGACTCGCCCGACTTCATCAAGTCGCCGGCCGAGTGGATCCCGATCCCCGGCTCGCTCGAGGCCATCGCCCGCCTGAACCAGGCGGGCTATCGGGTGGTGCTGGCGACGAACCAGTCGGGCATTGCGCGCGGCCTGTTCGACATCGCCACGCTCAACGCCATCCACGCCAAGATGCACGCGGCGGCGCAGCTGGTGGGCGCCGACATCGACGCCATCTTCTTTTGCCCGCACGCGGCGCTCGATGCCTGCGACTGCCGCAAGCCCAAGTCGGGCATGTTCGAAGAAATCGGCAAGCGCTTCAAGATCAACCTGAAAGGCGTGCCGACGGTGGGCGACTCGCTGCGCGACCTGCAGGCGGGTTTCAACCGCGGCTGCACGCCCTATCTGGTCCTGACCGGCAAGGGCGAGCGCACGCAGATGACCGGCGGCCTGCCGCCCGGCACGAAGGTCTACCCGGACCTGGCCGCGATGGTCAGCGCCCTGCTCAAGCCCGCCGGCGCCACTGGTGCTGGCGCTGCCCAGGCGTCATAATCAATACAACACCACGATAAGAATAACCAGATCGTTTTGTCCGGAGCCCCTTTGCGTAATTTCAGTCTGTTTCTGCGTTCCCTGCTGTTCACGATCGTCATGATGGTGGCGACGATCATCTGGGCTTCACTGTGCTTCCTGGCAGCCCCCCTGCCCTACAACCAGCGCTTCTGGTTCACCTCGCGCTGGAACGTCTTCATCATCTGGTGCGCGCGCGTCATCTGCGGCATCCGCTACGAATTCAAGGGCTACGACAACCTGCCCGACGCGCCGGCCATCGTGCTCTCGAAGCACCAGTCGGCGTGGGAAACGATCTTTTTGCTGCCGAACCTGACGCGTCCCCTGGTCTACGTCTTCAAGAAGGAAATCCTGTACATCCCGTTCTTCGGCTGGGCCATGGGTTTGCTGCGCATGATCCCGATCGACCGCAAGCAGGGCAAGAACGCGTTTTCGCACGTGGTGCGCCACGGTAAACGCCGCCTGGCCGATGGCCAGTGGATTATCATGTTCCCCGAAGGTACCCGCATCCCGGTGGGCCGCAAGGGCAAGTACAAGAGCGGCGGCGCGCGCCTGGCGGTCGAGACCCAGGCAGTGGTGGTGCCGATCGCGCATAATTCGGGCGAGTGCTGGCCCAAGAATTCGTTCATCAAACGGCCCGGAACGATCACGGTATCGGTCGGCAAACCGATATCGCCGCAAGGCCATACCCCTGACAGCTTGATGCAAGAGGTAGAAAATTGGATAGAATCGGAAATGCGCGTCATTTCGCCCCACGCCTACAAAGGTGGTTGAGCGACGTTAGCACCCAGATCAGGAATTCGCGTCCGCAGCAAACGGCGGCGTCGTCGAAGATCGACGGCGACCAGCTCGAACTGTTTGCACAGGAATTCTTTGCGGCGCTCAAGCCTTCCGACAGGCCGGCGCCGCCGTCCCAGCCATTGTTCAAGGCGCCGCCGGCGCCGCCCCGCACCAGGCTTCCCTCGCCGCCCGTCGGCCCGCAAGACCCTCCCCTCAAACGTATCGCGCTCGGCCAGCATTACGTCGACTACGCGCTGCGCCGCTCGTCGCGCCGCTCGATCGGCTTCATGATCGACGACGACGGCCTGCGCGTGACCGCGCCGCGCCGCGTAACGCAGGACGACATCGAGAACGCGCTGCGTGCCAAGAGCCGCTGGATCATCACCAAGCTGCTCGAACGCGGCGAGCGGCGCGAACTGCGCCAGCAACGCGCGCCGATCGTGTGGGTCGACGGCGCCCTGCTGCCGTTCATGGGTGGCGAGATCACGCTGCGGCTCGAACCGGCCACGCGCAGCCATTGCCGCTTTGACGAAGCCACGCGCGAACTGGCGATCGGCGTGGTGCCCGGACTGGCCGAGTGGCAGCTCAAGGAGCGGGTCAAACTGTGGTTCCAGGCCGAGGCAAAACGGGTGTTCACCGAGCGCCTGGACCACTACGCGCCGCGCCTGAACGTGCGCTACAAGACCTGCACGCTGTCGTCGGCCGGTTCACGCTGGGGTTCGTGCACGGTGGGCGGGAGCATTCGCCTGAACTGGCGCCTGATCCACTATCCGCTCGCGTTGATCGACTACGTGGTGGCGCACGAACTGGCGCACCTGCGCGAAATGAACCACAGCCCGGCGTTCTGGGCGACGGTGGCCGAGGTGTATCCGGATTACGATGGGGCGCGTCTGGCGCTGCGCAAGCAGTCGCACCAGATGCCGGTGCTGTTCGACGAGTAGGCAGGCCGCTGGCCTGCCAGATGCGTGCCGGTCAGTGCAAACTCAATGCATGGCGCGCTGCCGCCAGATCGCGCATGGTTGCGGTCTGTTGCTGCGACAGGCAGCGAAACGGGATCGGCAGTGTGCCGCGCTTGAGTACCATCATGAAGCCGCGCGAGTAGGTGCGCACGGCGGCCACGTCGGCCCACTCGATCAGCGTCACGCCGCCACTGGTGCGCACGATGCCGTGGGCGTCGATGGTGAATTCATAGGTGCGGCGCCCGCGCCCGAGCAGCACGAAGTTCAGCCCCGCGCTCAGCGTGCTGCGCAGGCGCAGCAGGAAGCTGGCAGGCCAGCGCACGCGCCGGCGGCGAATCAGGAAGCCCCCGTGCTGCCACATGAAGCTGACGTATTCGCTCAGCGAATAGCGGACGAAAAAATGCAGTGCATCGAGCGGCAGCACGCTTGCCGCTTGCTGCTTTGCCGGCACATGGTCGGCCAGGCCTGAACCCAGCAGCGTTCCCATAGCGTCGACTGCCCCTTCCTGGACCCGAAGAGACACTGGCTCACCATCACTGCCCGGTGTCGCGCGATTCATTGACAACATGGCGCATCCCCTTTTAGTTTTGTAGCGTGCAGATGGGAATGGTAACAAAACCTACCCAAATAGCCGTTGCACGAGTTCAACAGTGCGCAGGGTTGCCCCGCGGTGGCGCCCGGCGAAGGCCAGCGCCCTGGCGCCCATCGCCGTGCGCGCCGCATCGTCGCGCAGCAGCCGTGCGGCCTGGGCCACGAGCGCAGCGGCGTCCGGCACGCGCAAGGCAGCGCCCCCATCGACCGCGTCGATCGTCGCGTCAAGAAAGTTGAACGTGTGTTCGCCCACCAGCACCGGCTTGCCCAGTGCGCAGGCTTCGATCAGATTCTGGCCGCCCAGCGGCAGCAGGCTGCCGCCGATATAGGCGCAGTCGCAGGCGGCGTAATAGGCGAACATCTCGCCCATCGAGTCACCCAACAGCACGTCGGCGTCGATGGCGGCGGTGTTGTCAGCATCGAGCTGCGAGCGGCGCGCAAGCGTCAAACCGCTCGCCTCGACCAGCGTCGCCACGTCATCAAAACGCTGCGGATGGCGTGGCACCAGCAACAGCAAGGCGTGCTGCGGCTTGTCGCGGTGCTGCCGCCATGCATCCAGGATCAGGGTCTCTTCGCCTTCGCGCGTGCTCGCGCACAAAAACACCGGCCGGTGCGTTGCGCCATCGATGCGCGTGCGCAGCCAGGCGCCCTTCTCCAGCGCGCTCGGCGGCGGCACGATGTCGAACTTGACGCTGCCGGTGACGACGACGTTCGGCGCGCCCAGCGACGCGATCCGCGCCGCGTCGGCGTCGGTCTGCGCCGCCACCAGCGTGAACGCGCGCGCCGCTTCCAGCATCACGGCGCCGGCCTTGCGGCCCCGCTTGAGCGAGCGTTCGGACAGGCGCGCATTGGCCAGCACGACCGGCACGCCCTGCCGCGTGCAGGCGTGGATCAGGTTCGGCCAGACCTCGGTTTCCATCAGGATGCAGGCGATGGGACGATAACGGCGCAGGAAGCGCGCCGTCATCCAGCCCGTGTCGTAGGGCAGGTAGGCCTGCACGACGCGCTCGCCGTGGCGCGCAAACAGGTCGCGCCCGGTGGCGCGGCCGGTCGGCGTCATGTGGGTCAGCAGGATGCGGCTATCCGGCCAGGCCAGCAGCAGCGCATCAATCAGCGGCTCGCTGGCGCGCGTCTCGCCCACCGACACCGCATGCACCATGATCGTGGGCCGCTCGCCAGCGGCAGGGCCGCCCAGGGACAGTCGTTCATCCCAGTGCGCGCGGTAGCCCGGCTCCTTGCGCCCGCGCCACCACAGCCGGCCCAGCACCGCCGGCATGGCCAGCCACCAGAGGCTTGAGTACAGCGTGCGGTTCATGTCATGCCGGCGCCAGCAGGCGCCGTGCAGCCGCGATGACATCATCGCTTGAAGGCGGCGCGCCCAGATCGCCCAGGTTGACGATGCGATCGGACCAGTTGCCTTCGGTCTTCCACTTGGGCGAATCGCAGTAAATTTCGATCGTCGGCCGCACGAAGGCGGCGGCGATATGGGTCAGGCCCGTGTCGACACCCACCGCAAGGCGCGCATGCTGCGCCAGTAATACCGCATCCATCATCGACAATTTTGGCAGCACGCGGGCATTGGGCATGGCTGCCGCCAACGCCTGGGCATCCTCGTGTTCGGCCTTTGAGCCCCATGGCAGCAGCACCGGCATCGGTGCGAGCGCCGCGCCCAGTGCGATCCAGTTGGCGTCCGCCCACTTCTTGGCCGCGCGCGCCGTGCCATGGAAGAACACGGCGTAGTCGTCGTGCGGCAGGAACGCCGGCCGGGTGCCTGCGTCCGGCGCCGGCAACCCGAACTCCGGGGCCGAGTCGACGCTGTAATCGAGCGCAGCGCCCGCGACCATGCGCCCGCGCGCGACGGCATGCGTGCGCGGATTCAACGGGATGCTGTCGGTATGGAAGATACGCGAGATGCCTTCATAGCCCGAGCCTTCGCTGCCGTTGGCCAGGCCGACTTTTTTACCACCTTTGCGCACGCGCGCCGCGCCCATGATGATGCCGGTCTTGAGCAGACCCTGGGTGTCGAACACATAGTCGTACTCTTCTTCGCGCAGCGTGCGGAAGAACGCGCGGATTTCAGCCCGCGTTTCCTGCTTGCCCAGGCTCTTGCGCCAGCGGCGCAGCGACCACGGAATGATCTTGCGCACGTTGGGATTCAGGCGCACGAGGCTCACGTACCCTTCTTCGACCACCCAGTCGATCGTGGCGCCCGGATGCTTGCGCAGCAGGTCGGCCACCATCGGCAGGTTATGCAGCACGTCGCCCAGCGACGACACGCGCACGAGCAGGATCTTCAAGCGCGTATCCTCAGAACGGCAGGTCCGCGTCCGGCTTGGCGGCCAGGATCACGGTCTTGAACTCGGCCTGGATGCGCGCCAGTGCTTCCGGCGATTCGCCCTCAAAGCGCAGCACGACGACCGGCGTCGTGTTCGACGAACGGGCCAGGCCGAAGCCATCGGCGTACTCGACGCGCAGGCCATCGATGTCGTTGATTTTTTCGGACGTCGGGAACGTGGCGTTGGCGCGCAGATGGTCGATCAGCGTGAAGTTCTCGCCCTCCTGCAGCTGCAGGTGCAGTTCCGGGGTGCTGCTGGCCATTGGCAGGCTGTTGAGCAGCGCCGACGGATCCTGCTGCTTCGTCAGGATCTCGAGCATGCGCGCGCCGGCATACATGCCGTCGTCGAAACCGTACCAGCGCTCCTTGAAGAAGATGTGGCCGCTCATCTCGCCGCCCAGCGGCGCGCCGGTTTCCTTCAGCTTGGCCTTGACCAGCGAGTGGCCGGTCTTCCACATCAGTGGCTTGCCGCCATGCTGCTCGATGTACGGCGCCAGGTGGCGTGTGCACTTGACGTCATACAGGATCTCGCCGCCCGGGACGCGCGACAGCACGTCGGCCGCGAACAGCATCATCTGGCGGTCCGGGAAGATGATCTGGCCATCCTTGGTGACGATGCCGAGGCGGTCGCCGTCGCCGTCGAAAGCCAGGCCGATTTCGGCGTCGGTTTCTTGCAGCGCGCGGATCAGGTCTTGCAGGTTTTCCGGGTGCGCCGGGTCAGGATGGTGGTTCGGGAAGGTGCCGTCGACCTCGCAGAACAGCTCGACCACTTCGGCGCCCATGCCGCGATACAGGTCGCCCGCGAACGCACCGGCCACGCCGTTGCCGCAGTCGACCGCGATCTTGATCGGGCGTGCCAGCTTGACGTCGCCGATGATGCGCTCGAGGTAGGCGGCGCGGATGTCATGGGTGCTGTAGCCGCCGCGCTGCGGCGCGATCGCGCCGTCATACGCTGCGATGCTGTCGTGCAGGCCGGTGATGGCGTCGCCGTAGATGGCTTCGCCGGCCAGGACCATCTTGAAGCCGTTGTAGTCGGGTGGATTGTGGCTGCCGGTGACCATGATGCCCGAGCGGGTGTCGAGCACGTTGGTGCCGAAATAGACCATCGGCGTGGCGACCATGCCCAGGTCGATCACATCGACACCGGCGTCACGCAAGCCTTCGCTCAGTGCGCCGGCCAGTTCAGGGCCGGACAGGCGGCCATCGCGACCGATGACGACCTTGCTCTCTCCCTTGGCCAGCGCGGCGGCGCCGAATGCACGACCGATATGACGCGCGATGCCGGCGTCCAGGGTCTTGTCAATGATGCCGCGAATATCGTAGGCCTTGAAAATCGTTTTGGAGAGAGCGACCATTTTATTTCCTGGAGTATTGGAGGATTGATAAGTAACCACTATTGTAACGGCAAGCGTGATCGACGGGGGATTGGCGCGCGTGCGCAAGCCGGGCCGGAAGCCGAACGAAAAGAACAGGGGAAAATCGAGGAATGGCCGGGGCCGAGGATGGGCGCCGGACTCGATGGCAGCACGCCACCGGCGCCGGCGCTGAAGAAGCGCGCGGCGCATGCTCCGCGTGGCGGAGCGAGATGAACTGCTTAGACGCGCAGGTCGTCGATCGACTTGCCGCCGTCGACCCATTCCTTGACCCACTTTGGCTGGCGGCCACGGCCGGTCCACTGCTGGCTGGAATCCTGCGGGTGACGGTAACGCACGGCAACGGTCGCGCCTTTCGAACCGCGGCCGGCAGTGGCCATCAGTTCTTTCAGCGGCATGCCGACGCTTTGCGCGATTGCCAGGATTTGTTCGCGTGCTTTTTGCACTTCCTGGGTTTCACGCGTTTTCATTTCCTGCTTGATTTGTTCTTGCAGGTTGCGCAAATCGCCTACCGACATATTCGACAGATCCATCATCGTTCCTCGTTCGTTAAAAAATTGAATGCAGATTCAGCAATTGCTGACTATTGGCGAATACTCACCAAATGTCGCAATATACTACAACAACAATATCCGGTCAGTCTTTCTTGCTTAAAAAAAGCCAGCGCGGCGACTTGAATCGAACGATACGCCCATACAACCACAGGTAACTGATTATGAACAACAGACAGAACACCATCAATGTGCCCGTGCTTTCCCAGAACACCGTCGCCGGTATCACTGCCAGCAATGAAATCAGCCATAAATAAGGCGAGGTGCGGGCATTGCGTTTCATCAGTGCGCGTGCCTCGCGCGGGCCCACGGTCCATTGCACGATGCGCCGAAAAATCAAACTGTGCAAGTGAATACCGTCGGGCAGCGTTGGTGATTTGCCGCGGACAAACATGCGACGATAAGCAGAGAATAAGGTTTCAAACGCAGGGTAAATCAGCAACAGCGCTGCATACCAGGTGGAGACAGCCGGATTGCGCATCACCAGCAGCAAGGCCAGCTCGCCCAGCAGGAAACCAAGGAAATATGCGCCGCCATCGCCCAGGAAAATCAGGCCGACCGGGTAATTCCAGATCAGAAAGCCGGCCGTGGCGCCGGCGACAATCAATGCCGCCACCAGCACGAACATATCACCCACCTGCAAGGCCACGTACGACAGGGAGATCAGCATGAAAACGCTGATCACGCCGGCCAGGCCGTTGAAACCGTCGATGATATTAATGGCATTGGCAACGCCGGCCACGGCGAGCAGCGTCAAAGGCAGCGCAATCCAGATGGATTCAATCGGCATCACCATCCATGGCAGATCAAGTCGCCCGACACGCGCATCGAGAAGCCAATACCCAAAGCCTGCCGCGAGCATCGTCAGGAACAGGCGACGGCCCGGCGAGACCTTGCCCGTATAGTCTTCGGCAAGGCCGCCAGCCAAAGCAATCGTGGCGCAGGCAATCAGGGTTGCCAGCCACGCTGCCATTTGGGGCTGGCGCAAGATCGATAATCCGGACGCTACCACCACCGCCAAAAAGATGGGAATGCCGCCGACGCGCGCTACCGCATGCGTATGGTTTTTCTGGATGCCGGTGAAATTACCATCGAGTCCCATGCCATGTTTTCGCGCGGTCTTGATGACCAGCAGCGTGAGCAAAGCGCAGGAAAGGAAACTGACAAAAAACGAGAACATTATTGTTTTCTTTCGGTGCTATTCTTGTGAAGCGCTTCGCGAAGGAAGCGAATTGGAGCAGCCACAGCACGCAATTCATCAAGGGAAGCCGGCCTCATTGTACCGGCTGGGCGTGCCTGCCGGGCCTCGTATTTATCTTTTCGCCAGTTTGCGGACGACGCAAAAACACCGGCTGCGCGCAAAATCATTTAGTATCCGCCAAGGCACCACGCACCACTTCTTTCACAACGCCAGGCCACAGGACCACGAGGTCCTGTCACAACAAGAATATGACGACCTACGCCATTGGCGACCTCCAGGGCTGCGCGCATGAAGCGCAGCTGCTGCTTGACCGCATCGCCCTCGTGGCGGGCGACGACGCGCGCATCCTGTTCGTGGGTGACCTGATCAACCGCGGCCCCGAATCGCTGATGGCGCTGCGGCGCATGAAAGCGCTTAATGAATCCAGTGGCGGGCGGGTCGATGCCCTGCTCGGCAACCATGACCTGCACCTGATCGCGGTGGCCGGCGGCGCCCAGCGCCTGAGCCGCTCAGACACGCTCGACGAAATCCTGGCCGCCCCCGACCGCGAGGATCTCATCGCCTGGCTGCGCGCGCGGCCGCTGGCCATGCTCGTCGACAATCACCTGCTGGTGCACGCCGGCGTGGCGCCGCAATGGGATGCGGCGCAGACGATGGCGCTGGCCGGTGAAGTCGAACGCATGCTGCAGGGCGACGGCTGGCTCGACTTCCTGAGCCAGATGTACGGCAACCAGCCCGACCGCTGGGACGACGGCTTGACCGGCATCGAGCGCCTGCGCTGCATCGTCAATGCCCTCACGCGCATGCGTCTGTGCGCACCCGACGGCGCGATGGATTTCAAGCACAAGGAATCCGACACCGGCCCGGTCGGCAGCGACCTGCTGCCATGGTTCGACCTGCCGGCGCGCCGCACGCAGGACGTGACGGTGGTATTCGGCCACTGGTCGGCGCTGGGCGTGGTGCAGCGGCCCAACCTGATCGGGCTGGACAGCGGCTGCGTCTGGGGCGGCAAGCTGACAGCGGTGTGCCTCGATGACCGCACGCTGCTGCAGGTGGATTGTCCCGAGTACCGCGAGCACGGCGGCAAGCAGCGCTGAATCAGTGCGGGGCTGCGTTGGCCACGGCAGTTGCCACGGCCTCCTGCGACGCCTGCGCCAGTTCGCGCCGGTGCGCGCCGTAGCTTTCGAGGGGCGCCAGACAGGTCAGGCGCGCCATGACCGGCGGCCCCTGCAAAATCCGGAACAGGCTGTCCACGAAGGTGGTCTCGCCGACGTACTCGATCGACGGGTGATGCGCGCCGTCGGCGCCGACATAGGCCAGCGCATACGGCTGCACCCGCACCCCGGCATCGATGGCCGCTTCGAACAGGTTGGCGTGGAACGGCAGCACCTGGCCTTGCAGGCCAGTCGTGCCTTCCGGGAACAGCGCCACGCGCTCGCCATGCTGCAGCACATCGACCAGCCCCTTGAACACGTGGCGCAATTCGCGCCGGTTGCCGCGCGCGATGAACACCGTGCCGGCGCCGGCGGCCAGGCGGCCCATCACGGGCCAGGCGCGAATCTCGGCCTTGGCCACGAACCGGCACGGGTTCAGTGCATTGATGACGAAGATGTCGAGCCAGGACACATGGTTGGCCACCACCAGCGCATGCGCGAGCGGCGCTACGCCGCCGTCGCGGGCGACGCTGACGCGGCACAGGCGCAGTAACTGACTCGACCAGCGGCGCGTGATGCGCGCGCGCAGTGAGGGAGACGCAAAGGGAAACACCAGCGCGCAGGTCGTCAATCCTTCACACAGATGGACGGTGACGCGCGCGAGGCGCCAGGCAAGCCGGATATTCAAGGTGATGGACGCCGTGAAGGCGCGCGCTTCGGGTGAAGCACGCGCGGTGGTTGGATCAACGCTGGTAGGCCACGCGGCCGCGCACGACGGTCGCGCGCACCTGCCCGGCCAGCTCGTAGCCGAGGAATGGCGTGTGCTTGCCCTGGCTGGCCAGCGCCTTGCCGTCCACCAGCCAGCGCGCGGCCGGGTCGAACAGCACGACATCGGCTGCGGCGCCCACGCCCAGCGTGCCCGCCGGCAAGCCGGCAATGCGCGCCGCTTCGCAGGTGACCTTGCCGATTGCCAGCGCCAGCGCGGCCTGTGCGTCCTGTGCGCCATGCGGCTGGTCTTGCGCCCACTTGAGCGTGAGCGCCAGCAGCAGCTCCAGGCCCGTGGCGCCGGGCGAGGCTTCGCCGAACGGCAGCAGCTTTTCGTCGTCATCCACTGGCGTGTGGTCGGAGCAGATCGCATCGACCGTGCCATCGACGAGTGCAGCGCGGATCGCGTCGCGGTCGCGCTGCGAGCGCAGCGGCGGCGTGAGGCGCGCGTTGGAATCGAAGAAGCCGATGTCGGCGTCGGTCAGGTGCAGATGGTGCACGCCCACGTCGACCGTCAGGTTCAGGCCTTCTTTCTTTGCGGCGCGAATCAGGTCCAGGCCCGCAGCGGACGAAATCCGGCACAGGTGCACGCGCGCGCCCGTGGAACGCATCAGCTCGAAAATCGTGTGCAGCGCGATGGTCTCGGACATCACCGGCACGCCGGACAGGCCGAGGCGCGAGGCGAGCGGGCCGGCATGGGCCACGCCGCCGCGGCCGATGTGCGCATCCTGCGGGCGCAGCCAGACGGTGTAGTCGAAGGTCTTCGCGTACTGCATCGCGCGCAGCAGCACGTTGGTGTCGAGGATGGGTTCCTCGGCCTGCGCGAAGCCGATGCAGCCGGCTTCGGTCAGTTCGGCCATCTCGGTCAGCGCCTGGCCTTTCAGGCCCACGGTCAGTGCGCCCAGCGGGTGCACATTGGCCTGGTCGACGATGCGCGCGCGGTGCTTGAGCATTTCGACCAGGCCCGGTTCGTCGAGCACCGGGTCGGTGTCGGGCGGGCAGACCAGCGTGGTCACGCCGCCCTGCATCGCCGCCTGCAGCTCGGATTCGAGCGTGGCCTTGTATTCGTAGCCCGGCTCGCGCAGGCGCGCCGACAGGTCGACCAGGCCCGGGGCGACCACGAGGCCGCTCGCATCGATGCTCTGGTCGGCCGTGAAGCCTTGGGGGGCGACGCCAAGCGCCGCGATCTTGCCGTCGACGATGAACAGGTCTTGCACGGCGTCGACGCCGTTCGCCGGGTCGATCACGCGCCCGTTCTTGATATGGAGTTTCATGCGTGGGTTCCTGCCAAAATGCTCATCACTGCCATCCGTACCGCGATCCCGAACGTCACCTGCGGCAGGATCACTGCCTGGCTGCCATCGGCCACCGCCGAGTCGATCTCGACGCCGCGGTTCATCGGCCCCGGGTGCATCACGATGGCATCGGGTTTGGCCAGCGCCAGGCGCTCGGGCGTCAGGCCGTAGCTCTTGAAGTATTCCTGCGCCGACGGCAGCAGCGCGCCGCTCATGCGCTCGTTCTGCAGGCGCAGCATGATGATCACGTCGACGTCCTTCAGGCCTTCGTCGATGTTGGTGAAGGTGCGCACGCCCATCTGATCCAGGCCGCCCGGCAACAGCGTGTGCGGGCCGATGGCGCGCACTTCGGGCACGCCCAGCGTGGTCAGTGCGTGGATGTCCGAACGGGCCACGCGGCTGTGCAGGATGTCGCCGACGATCGCCACGCGCAGGTTCGTGAAGTCTTTCTTGTAGTGCCGGATCGTGTACATGTCGAGCAGGCCCTGGGTCGGGTGCGCGTGGCGCCCGTCGCCGGCATTGACGACGTGGACATCCGAACGGGTCCGGTTCAAGTGCTGCGCGATCATGTACGGCGCGCCCGACTGCGCGTGGCGCACCACGAACATGTCGGCGTGCATCGCGGCCAGGTTGTCGATCGTGTCGAGCAGCGACTCGCCCTTGGTGGTCGACGAGGCCTGGATGTTCAGGTTGATGACGTCGGCCGACAGGCGCTTGGACGCGATCTCGAACGTGGTGCGGGTGCGCGTCGAATTTTCGAAGAACAGGTTGAACACGCTCTTGCCGCGCATGAGCGGGACCTTCTTGACTTCGCGGTCGGAGATCCCCACGAAGCTCGATGCGGTGTCGAGGATGTGGTCGATGTGCGACTTCTTGAGGCCCTCGATGGTGAGCAGGTGCTGCAGCTCGCCGTTTTTGTTCAGTTGCGGATTATTGTGCAGGATCGGCATTGTCTTGTTCGATGGTAAGCGAAAGTTGGCCTGTCTCATCGCGCTGCAGGCACAGCGACTCGTTGGCTTCGAGCACGGCGTGGGCGCCGACGAAATCGGCGGCCACCGGCAGCTCGCGCCCGCCCCGGTCGGCCAGCGCGGCCAGGCGGATGCAGGCCGGACGGCCGTAGTCGAACAGCACGTTGATCGCCGCGCGCGTGGTGCGGCCGGTCTGCAGCACGTCGTCAACCAGCACCACGGTGGCGCCGTCGACCGCGAAGCGGATGTGGGTTGGTTTCACGTCCGGGTGCAGGCCCTTGCGCGCATAGTCGTCGCGGTAGAACGAGACGTCGATGGAACCGAGACGGTGCGTCAGGTCGAGGTCGCGCGCAAGGCGCTCGGCCAGCCAGGCGCCGCCTGAATGGATGCCGACGATGGCCGGCTCGGCGACGCCGTCCAGGCCCGCGCGGACCTGGGCCAGCAGCTCGCGGTAGAGCGCTTCGGCATCGAATGCGTGTTTATTGGTGGGCATAGGGTTAGCGTGATGCGTCAAAATACTGTTGCAAAATGATGGCGGCCGCCTTGTCGTCGATGATCTCGCCGCGCTTTGAGGCGATCACGGCCGACGAATAGCGCTCATCGACCAGTTCGACGGGAAGGTTGAAGCGGCCATGCAGCTGGTTGGCGAAGCGGCGGCTGCGCAGGGTCATGTCGTGCTCGGCGCCATCGGGATGGCGCGGCTCGCCGACAATCAGGCGCGCCGGTTGCCACTGAGCGATCAGCTCGCCAATGATCTGGAAGCGGGTGGCATTGTCGATCGCACTGACGACTCTCAAAGGCTGGGCTTGCCCAGTCAGGGTATTGCCCATGGCGATACCGATCCGCTTGATGCCGAAGTCGAAGCCCAGAACGATATCAACCATGCACACGTTTCTCGTACGGGAACGCCTTACGCATGGCCAGCCTCGGTGGCGAGCATCAGGGGATCGATGCCCAGCAGCTTGATGGCAGCGTGGTAGCGCTCTTCGATCGGCAGGTCGAACAGTACGCGCGCGTCGGCGCCCACCGTCAGCCAGCCATTGCGCGAAATTTCTTCTTCGAGCTGGCCCGGGCTCCAGCCGGCATAGCCGATGGAGACGAGCATGCGTGCCGGGCCACCGCCATTGGCGACAGCCTCGAGCACGTCGATCGAGGTGGTAAACGAGACGTCGTCGGTGACTGTGAGCGACGACGAATAGCGCCCGCCCGGCGAATGCAGCACGAAGCCGCGGTCGTCCTGCACGGGGCCGCCGAACATGATCGGCTCGTCGACGACGGTGGCGCGCAAGCCTTCGGCCAGCTTGAGGTCGACGCGGTCGAACAGGGTTTCCATTGTCATGTCGGTCGGCTTGTTGATGACCACGCCGAGCACGCCCTTGTCGTTGTGCTCGCAGACATAGACGACCGTGCCGCCGAAGACGGGGTCCTGGATCGATGGCATGGCGATCAGGAAGTGGTTTGCCAGGTTCAGGCCGGATGCTGCAGGGCCCGCCATGGTGGGGGACCCGTCCTGCTCACGGGGCATGCCCGGCATGGGAAGAGTTTTGCCAACTTTGGTTTTTTTCATACGATTGCTCTCAAAAGGCGCACTCTCGCGTTGTTACTTCTGTTGAACGGCTGCCAACTAGCTGCAGAGCAACCTACGCTTTCCGACAGTTTACACCCATTTGCCCTGCGGGCCATTGGAAGCATTCCTCGGGCGCCACACGTTTCGATCATGGGCAGTAAAATCTGGGCCCACCTTGACCTCGCACACGATGATGAATTCAAGCAAGTCTTTAGTCTGGTTCCGCCGTGACCTGCGCGCGTTCGACCACGCCGCCCTGCATCACGCCCTGCGTTCATCGCAACAGGTGTATTGCGTGTTCGTCTACGACACCGACATCCTCGACGAGTTGCCACAGGATGACCGGCGCCTGCGTTTTATCCATGCCAGCCTGGCCCAGCTCGACGCCGAATTGCGTCGCCTTGGAGGCTACCTGATCGTGCGCCACGGCAGCGCGCGCGATGAAGTCGTTGCCTTGGCAGAAGAACTCGGGATCAATGCCGTGCATGCCGGCAGCGATTATGAACCGTCGGCGATTGCGCGCGACCTCGCCGTGGCCGGGAAACTGGCAGAGCGCGACTGCGCCTTCCACACCTACAAGGACCAGGTCATCTTCGAGAAGCAGGAAGTGCTGACGCTTGCGGGCGGCGTGTTCTCCGTGTTTACGCCGTACAAGAATGCCTGGCTCAAGCGCCTGGCGGCGCATCCCGAGACGCTGGCCACTTACCCGGTCGACGCCCATGCGCATGCGTTCGCGCCGCCCACCGGAGCGCCGGCTTCCCTGCCGGCGCTGGAAGACATTGGCTTCACGTCGGGCGAGCCGCCGCTGCCTGCCGGGATGGATGGGGCCGAGGAGATGTTCGAGGCGTTTGTGATCGAGATGGCCGACTATGGCCGTGCGCGCGACTTCCCGGCCGAGGAAGGCACCTCGCGGCTGTCGGCGCACCTGCGCTTTGGCACCACATCGATCCGCCACCTGGTGCGCAGCGCCCGCGACATGGTGCAGTCGGGCACCGGCGGGACCGGTGCGTCCGTGTGGCTGTCGGAACTGATCTGGCGCGACTTCTACGCGATGGTGCTGTCGCAGAACCCGCACGTGGTCGAACGTTCGTTCAAGCCGGCGTTCGACGCGGTCGAGTGGGATACCGGGGACGAAGCCGACGCGCTGTTCGCGGCCTGGTGCGAGGGCCGCACCGGGTATCCGCTGGTCGATGCAGCGATGCTGCAGCTGAACCAGACTGGCTTCATGCACAACCGGCTGCGCATGGTCACGGCCAGCTTTTTGACCAAGGATCTGGGGATCGACTGGCGCCGCGGCGAGCGCTATTTCGCGCGCCAGCTCAATGACTACGAGCTGGCCTCGAACAACGGCGGCTGGCAGTGGGCGGCGTCGACCGGGTGCGACGCGCAGCCGTGGTTCCGGATCTTCAATCCGGTCACGCAATCGACGCGCTTCGACGCCCGCGGGGAGTTTATCCGGCGCTACCTGCCGCAACTGGCAAAGCTCGATGGCAAGCAGATTCACGCGCCATGGCTGGTGAAGCCCGATGTGCTGGCAGAGCGCGGAGTGGTGCTGGGGCGGGATTATCCGGCGCCGGTCGTGGAGCACGACGCGGCGAGACAGCGCACACTGGAGCGCTTTGCGGTGGTCAAAAAGGTGGTGGCGAAGGCAGACGACGCGAAGGACGACGCGAACGACGACTGATCGCCGCCGTTACGCTGCCTCACGCCCCAGCAAGCCCTCGATCGCCGCCAGCAGCACCGTCTCCTGGTACGGCTTGCCGAAGTAGGCATTCACGCCCAGCCCGAGCGCCACATTGCGGTGCTTGTCGGCCGTGCGCGACGTGATCATGATGATCGGGATCGCCTTCGTTGCGTCGTTGCCCCGCACGTTGCGGGTCAGGTCGAAGCCGTCCATGCGCGGCATCTCGATATCCACCAGCATCAGGTCGGGCGCGGCCTGCCCGATCAGTTCCAGCGCCTCGATGCCGTCCTTGGCCAGCACCACACGATAGCCTTCGCGTTCGAGCAGGCGCTGGGTCACGCGGCGCACCGTCAGCGAATCGTCGACCACCATCACGGTGGGCCGCCGCACCTGGGGCGCGACGGCCTGCTTCACGCGTGCTTCACCCTGCGGCTGCTGCGCCAGCGCCAGCGGATCCAGGATCAGGACGATCTCGCCCGAACCCAATACCGTGGCGCCGTCGATGCCCGGCATGCGCGCCAGCTGGCGGCCGATGTTCTTGACCACCACCTCGCGGTTGCCCAGCACCTCGTCGACGCGCAGCGCGATGCGGCGGCTGCCGCCATTCAGGACCAGCACCGGCGTCGAACGCTGCGTCGTGATGCGCTCGTCGTCGTCCATGCCCAGCAAATCAGGCAAGCCATACAGCGCCAGCTCGTGACCGGCCAACGCGATGCTGCCGGCGTCGATGGCGGCGGCCAGGTCAGCCTCGCGCACCTGCTGCACCGCCTCGACCAGCGTCGACGGCACCGCGTGGGTGCGGCCACCGGCCACCACCAGCACGACCTGCGCCACGGCCAGCGTCAGCGGCAGCGTGATGGTAAAGCGCGCGCCCTGCCCCGCCTCGGACGCCACCGCGACGCGGCCGCCCAGCGCCTGCGCTTCGGAGCGCACCACGTCCATGCCGACGCCACGCCCGGCCAGTTCGGTCAGCGTGTCCGCCGTCGAGAAGCCCGGCGCGAAAATCAGGTCGGTCACCTGGTCGTCCCGCGCCTCGTCGCCCTCGGCGAGCAGGCCGCCGGCCAGCGCCTTGGCGCGGATGCGTTCGAGGTCCAGCCCCGCGCCGTCGTCGCTGAAGTTGATCAGGACTTCGTTGCCGTGCTGGCTGACCTGCACCAGCAGTTCGCCCGTCTCGGCCTTGCCGGCTTCTTGACGCGCCGCGCGCGGTTCGATGCCGTGCACGATCGCGTTGCGCAGCAGGTGTTCGAACGGCGCGGCCATCTGTTCCAGCACGCCGCGGTCGATTTCGACGGCGCCGCCCCGGATATCCAGGTTGACGCGCTTGTCGGTTTCTTTCGCGGTCTGGCGCGCGACGCGGAACAGGCGCTCGGACAGGCTGGCAAACGGCACCATCCGCACCCGCATCAGGTCGCGCTGCAGGTCGCGCGTCATGCGCGCCTGGGCCGACAGTTCTTCGTTGGCCGAATCGACCGTGCGCGCCAGGCTTTCCTGGAACGAGGCGACGTCGTCGACGCTTTCGGCCAGCATGCGCGTGAGTTCCTGCAGGCGCGTGAAGCGGTCGAATTCGAGCGGATCGAATTCGCGCTCGCCGGCGATCGACAGGCGTGAAGCGATCTGCGATTCGGCCTGCATCTCGATCTCGCGCAACTGGCGCCGCAGGCGGCCCACGTTGTCCGAGAAGTCGCCGAGCGACGACTTGAGAACACCAATCTGGTTTTCCAGGCGCGAGCGCGTGATTGACACCTCGCCGGCCTGGTTCACCACGCGGTCGAGGATGTCGGCGCGCACGCGCACCAGCGGCGCACGCGCCGGCTCGACCGGGGCGGCCGCTGCCGTTGCGATTGCAGGGGCAGCGTCGGCCGGCTGCTGCAGTCCCTCGAACAGCAGCATCGCGCTATCGTAGTTGGCCAGCAGTTCGTCGAACGCGGTCGGCGGCAGCGTCGAGGTGCCGGCATGGACCATGTTCTCGATCTGCGTTTCCAGTTCGTGCGCGTGCTGGCCCAGGCGCATCGCGCCAGCCATGCGCGCACTGCCCTTGACCGTGTGCAGGTCGCGCTGCATGCGCTGCGCGACGGCGGCGTTGGACGGCTCCTGCTGCCACTGGCGCAGGTCGTGGCCGATGCGCGGCAGCAGGTCGGTGGCTTCTTCGAGGAACACCGGCAGCAGGTCGGCGTCGATCTCGTCGACATACCCGCTGGCGCCGGCCAGCTCGGGCTCGTGCAGGTCGTCGAGCGCCAGCGCTGGTTCGGGCTCGGGTTCGGCTTCAGACACCGGTTCGGCCAGCACGGCTTCATCGGGCGTCACGGCCACAAAACCGGCCTCCCCCGGCTGCGGGGCGGCCTGTTCCAGCGCCGGCGCCGCGAACGGGTCGTCGCCGAATGCGCTGAAGATGTCGTCGATATCGTCCGGTTCTGCCGATGCAGGCGCAGCCTCGCGTGCCGCCGGCGCCGTGAACGGCGGCGGCTCGGCCAGCAACTGCTTGTAGGCGTCGGCAAACAGCGTATCGAGCCGGCTGGCCAACGCCGGCTCGAGCTTGTCGAACGGCGATGTGCCAAGGCGCGCGCGCAGCGCCGCCAGCTGCTCGATCAGGTCCGGTTGCGCCGGGGCCAGTTCGCCCAGCGTGAACACGTGCAGCATCGCGCGCATGCGCGCCAGCGTCGTGTCGAACACATCCAGCCCGTCTTCGTCGATGGGTGCGCCCGGCACGCTGAGCTTCTCGAGCGTTCTCTCCAGCGCATGCGCCAGTTCGCACAGGTCGGTGTAGCCGACCGTGGCCGAGGTGCCGGCCAGCGTGTGCGCGGCCGTGATCGCGTCGGCCGATGCACGCTGCGCCGGGTCCTTGCGCAGCGCGGCGAACGCGTCTTCCAGCGTGGCGCACAGCGCTTCGGTTTCGAGCAGGTACACGTCGTGCAGCGCCTGGCCGATGGCCAGGTCGCCCACGCGCCGCACGGCGTCCTCGCCCGGCGGCGTGATCTGGACGTCGAGTACGGGGATATCATCAAACTGCGCATCCAACTGCGCATCCAGCTGGGCATCGGCCGGCGGCTCGAACGCACCACCCTCCTGCACCCGCGCTGCAGCCTCGATCAGCGCTGCGCCATCGCGCTGCGGCGCCTGCCCGGCGGCCAGTTCGGCCACCCAGGCATCGAGTTCGGCGTAAGCGTGCGCGAGCAGCGCCAGGAGGTCGGCGGTGGCCGCGCGGCCGTCGGCCAGCCAGATGTTCATGACCCGCTCGATGCTGGCGGCGGTGGCGCCAAAGGCTTCCAGGCCCACCATGCGGCTGCTGCCCTTGAGCGTGTGGAAGGCACGGCGCAGGCCCGTCAGGGTTTGCTGGTTGCCCGGCTCGTCGGCTGCGCGCGGCAGCGTCTCGACCACGACGCCAAGCACTTCCTGCGCCTCGGCGATGAAGATCCCGAGCAGTTCGGCATCGGCGTCGTCGTGTGCGCCGGCTTCGGCGACAGGTGCCACCGGCGTCTCGACGGCGGCGGCAGCTTCGGTGAACTCGAACGGCAGCTCGCGCAGCAGCTGTTTGTCGGTGTCGAACGTGAAGCGGCCGCGCGCCAGCGCGCTGTCCTGCGCCAGCAGGTCGGCAAAGAAGCCCAGGGCGCCGATGTTCTGCGCGATATTGTGCAGCGACGCGTGCTGCGCGGTGACATCGCGCTCGCTGTCGGCCAGGGTGCGCACTGCGTCTTCGACGTGGCGCACGGTCAGCACGGCCTGTTCCTGGTCGAGGATGGCAAACGCCCCCTGCAAGCCATGCAGCACCGGCCCGGCCTGTTCCAGCACCTGGCGTTTGGAGGGGTCGTCGTAATAATCGTCGAGCAGTTTTTCGATCTGGCGCAGGCCGGCCTTGACCTCGCCCGCCAGCACGGCCACGGTCTGGCCCTGCTGGATCTGGCGTGCCAGCTCGCCCTGCCATTGCGGCGCGTCGGGCGGGGTTTCGCCGGCGGCGAGTGCCAGGAGGCGCGCGCCGACGGCTTCGGCATTCTGCGAAAAATCGTCGGGCAACTGGCGCAGCTGGTCCAGGCTGTTCTCGACGAACAGCATGGCGGCGGCCATCTCCAGGCCAAACTGATCGTCGCGCCCCGACTGCACCGAGTCGCCCGCCGCGCGGCCCAGTTCACGCAGCAGCTGCGCCAGCGCTGGCGCGCCCAGCTTGTCGCTGGCGCCGGCCAGGCGCGCCAGCGCATCGTTGAAATCGTTCTCGATGGCGGCGTCGGGCTTGCCTTCACCGGCGATCAGGTCCCAGTCCGACTTGGTGCGGGCCAGCGCTTCACGCGCATCCTTCAGCGCCTGCGGATCGAGTTTGCCGTAGCGGCGTTCGGCGTAGTCGTGCGGTACCGTGCCGTCCAGGCCCAGCGCCTGGCGCAGCGCGCCGGCCTCAGGGCCCGGCGCGCACGCGGCAGCCACGAAAAACAGGGCGTCGCGCAGCATCGTCTCGGGCGCATCCTGCTGGCCCTTGGCCAGGCGCCGCAACTGCAGGTTGATCTGGCCAAAGAGCTGTTTGACATACAGGTCGGTGGCGATCTGGCCGTCAGCCACCACGCTGGCAAACGCATGCATGGCCTGCCAGAACAGGCGCGCGCGTGCGCTCTCCTGCGCGCCGGCGATCGGCGCGATTGCGGCGGCCATGTCGTACGCCTGCGCGCGGCGCACCGCGTCGTCATCGTCGGCTTTCAGGTAGGGCAGCAGGGCTTTCTCGAACTGCGCGCGGCAGGCGGCGATGTCGACCTCGCCCACGGCAGCGCCCGTAGCCGGCAGCTCGGGCAGCACCGACAGATCAAGTGGCAGCAGGTCGGCCGGATGGACCTTGGTCTCCCCCTGGCGTTCGACCATGTCGCGGTAATACGGGAACAGGCGCGCCGGCTGTTGCGGGGCGCCGCCCAGGAGTTCATCGAGGTATTCGCCCAGCGCACCGAAGGCGTCCAGCACCACCTGCACGCTCCCGGCGTTGCAGGATAACTGGCCATCCTTGAAACGATCGAGCACCGCTTCGGCCGCGGCGGTGAACACGCCAACGCCTTCGACATCGACCATCTGCAAGGCGCCGTGCGCCTGGTGCAGGTGCGATTTCGCATGCAGCAGCAGCGTTGGCTGCGCCTCGGGCGAACGGCCCGCTGCGTCGCGCAGGGACGTGGCCGCGCGCGTGAGGGCGTCGCGGATTTCGCCAATGACCCAAGACAGCGGGCCGGTATCAAAACTGCTGGAGCGGTTCAAGGTCGTCATCGCCTGGTCAGGATACCACGCGGAAGCGGGACACCGAATCCTTCAGTTCCTGCGCCAGCGTGGCCAGTTCCTGGATCGACAGCGCGGTCTGGCGGGTACCCTGGCGGGTCTGTTCGGTCACGGCGAGGATCTGCTGCATCTTGTCGGCCACGCCGGTGGCCTTGGTGGCCTGGCGTTCGGTGGCGGTCGACATGTCGCCGATCAGGTCACCGAGGCGGTTCGAGACGCGCGAAATGTCCGACAGCGCGGCGCCGGCGGCGTCCGACAGGCGCGCCCCCTCGACCACACCCTGCGTCGATTTTTCCATTGCCGCCACCGCATCGTGGGTGTCGGTCTGAATGGTGCGCACCAGCGCGCCGATCTGCTTGGCCGCGTCGCCCGAGCGTTCGGCCAGGCGCTGCACCTCTTCGGCAACCACCGAGAAGCCGCGCCCTGCTTCGCCGGCCGATGCGGCCTGGATCGCGGCGTTCAGCGCCAGCACGTTGGTCTGCTCGGTAATGTCCGAAATCAGCTCGGTGATCTCGCCGATCTCCTGCGACGATTCGCCCAGGCGCTTGATGCGCTTGGAGGTTTCCTGGATCTGCTCGCGGATCTCCTGCATGCCCTCGATCGCATTCTGCACTGCGGTCGAGCCCTGCGCCGCCGCCGCCACCGACTGGCGCGCCACGTCGGCCGATTCGAGGGCCGAACGCGACACGTCGGTAATCAGGCCGGCCAGGCGCAGCGTCGTCGTCGACGCATCCTGAATCTCGCGCGACTGCTGCTCGGCCGCGCCCAGCAGCTCGGTCGAGACGTCCTGCGCACCGTTCGATGCGCGCGCCACCTGCTCCGCCGTGCGGATGACCCGCACCACCAGCTCGCGCAGTTCTTCGACCGTGTAGTTGACCGAGTCGGCAATCGCGCCGGTGATGTCTTCCGACACCGTCGCCTGCACCGTCAGGTCACCGTCGGCGACGTCCTGCAGTTCGTTCATCAGGCGCAAAATGGCGGCCTGGTTCTGTTCATTGGTGGCCTTGGCTTCTTCTTCCTTGGTCTGCGCCAGGTGGCGCATCGCTTCGGCTTCCTGGCGGCGTCCTTCGGCGGCGGCAGCGCGCTCACGCGATTCCTGCAGCATGGCGCGGGTGGTGCCCAGGGCGGCCAGCAACGTGAACACGCCGGCGCCGATGGACAGCCAGAACCATGGGCTGATCTCGGCCTGGTTGCGCTGGTAATCCATGTGCAGCTTGGCGAGCATCACGCGCAGCGGTTCGCTGTCGCGCGAGATCAGGCGCTCGGCGGCGCGCGCGCCGGCGTAGCTGGTCAGGTTGCCAATCAGCGGCGTGACGGTCTTGACGTATTCGCGCAGGCTGTCACGGGTGCGCGACAGGCGCACGCGCATTTCGAGGTCCGTCAGCGGCGCCAGGCCATAACGGCCGCCGCCATCGAGCAGGCCGTCGACGAGCGCCTCGACCGAGGCGATGTCGCCCAGGATGTAGGTCACCGCGTTCTGGGTCGAACCGGGCGTATTGAAGGTCTGGGCGCCGGCCGTCAGGCGCTGGGTCACCGACAGCAGGCTCAATGCCGCCATCTGGCGCCGGGCGTCGGCAGCCTCGTCGCGCTGCAGGCGTTCGGCAATGGCGATCAGTTCCGGGCCCACTTCTTCGTACTGGGCCAGGCTCGCGCCGAACGCGATCAGGTTGCGCCGGTTGCCGAGAATGTTGGCGGCGGCCTTGGACGAGCGGTTCCACAGCACGATGGCTTTTTGCAGGTCGTCGGCGCGCTCGCCGCTGGCGGCGGGAATGCGCCCGGTCGGCGACTGGCCGCCACGCGCCAGCAGATCGAGTTCGCGACCCAGCTCGGTGCGGCTCTCTTCCAGCTGGAAGAAGGCTTGCGCATCGCCGCGCAGCGCGATCGGCGCCGCCTTGGCGAAACGCTGCGAGTGCATCACGGCGTCACCGGCCACCTGGCTCTGTCCCGCCAGGCGGGCGTCGCTGGCGGCGTTCTGCCACATGGCCAGCACGGTCAGCACCGCGCCGGCGGCAACGGCCCCCAGCAGCAGGCGCAGGCGATTGGGCTGGAAGCTGCTGCCCATCAGTGTGGCGCGCATGTCGCTCCCAGCATCGGCGGCGCCGTCGTCACGGCCACGAAAGCCACCCAGGCGCCGCGCCGCGGCGGCGGCCGATCCGCTGGCCGCCGCTTCCGGCGCGCCGGCGTCGGCGACGGGAACCGGCGTGACCGGCGGCACCGCGTCATCGGCTGCGCCACCCCTGGCGAAGACATTCATGGTCAATTTCGAGGCGAATCCCATTCCGGCTCCCTGTGCTGCGATTAGTGTGTTCGGTTAGCGTGCAATGTGCAGGAAGCGCTCTTCGCGCACCAGCGCCGCCAGCGACAGCGGCATCCATGTGTTGCCATCGGCATCGCGCAGGGCGTCGCCGTCGCGCGTCATCGTCCCGGCATGGCGCAAGCCATACACCGAGGACGCCAGCAGCGCGCAATTCAGGCCCAGGCCAGGTGCGAACACCAGCAGGCGCGGCGTACTGCCAGCGGTCGCCGGCGTGGCGGCAGCGTGCCCGTCATCGAGATAGCGCGCCAGGTCGATCACCCCCAGCAGGCTGCCGCGCACATTGGCCAGCCCCAGGTACCAGGGGCGGGTCAGCGGCACGGGTGTGACCGGCACGGGCGCGACGATCTCGCCCACTTCGGCCAGGTCGACCAGGTAGCGCGCGCCGCCGATGGCCAGGCCGAGCTGCGCCACGCTGGCGCCGGCGCCGTTCTTTGCCGCCTGCATCCGTTCGAGCAGCTGTTCCTGGTACAGGCGCAGGCGGGTGCGCCGCGCCGCAGGATCGCGGCGGCCTGCACGTTCGTCCGCGCCGCCGGTGGTCATGCCTTCACGCTGCCGGCTGCGTCGCCCGGCACGGCCAGCGCCGCAATGGCTGCCAGCAGGCGCGCCGGATCGACCGGCTTGACCAGGTATTCCTTGGCGCCCTGGCGCATGCCCCAGATACGGTCGGTTTCCTGGTCCTTGCTGCTGCAGATGATGATCGGCAGCGCCGCCAGTTCCGGGTCGCGCGAAATGGCGCGGGTCACCTGGAAGCCGTTGGTGCCGGGCATGACCACGTCCATCAGGATCAGCTGCGGGCGCTCGGCGCGAATGCGCTCGATCGCTTCGTCGCCGCTGACGGCGGTGCATACGGTAAAGCCGTTCTTGACCAGGATGTCGGTCAGGTACAGTCGTTCGGTCGGCGAATCGTCGACGATGAGAATCTTTTGAATGGCCACGCAGGGCTCCAGCGTTGGTTGAATCGTCAGCCTGCTGCCTGCGCATGCTCGCGCACGGCCGCCAGCAGGCTGTCTTTGGTAAAGGGTTTGGTCAGGTAGGCGCTGGCGCCGACCATCGCGCCGCGCGCGCGGTCGAACAGGCCGTCCTTGGACGAGAGCATCAGCACCGGGGTCGCGTGAAACCGCACGCTCTTCTTGATCAGCGCGCAGGTCTGGTAGCCGTCGAGACGCGGCATCAGGATGTCGCAAAACACGAGCGCAGGATGGTGGTCGTTGATCTTGGCGAGCGCGTCGAAGCCATCGTCGGCCAGCACCACGTGGTAGCCCGCCTGGGTCAGGAAAATCTCTGCTGACCGGCGGATGGTGCTGCTGTCATCGATCACCATGATGGTCAGGCTTGATGATTGCGGCGATGTCGTCATGGTCGTTTCACTTCGGCTTGAAGCGTCACGATAGCACAACGAATCTTTCTTGTGCGCAAAGTGTTGCAGGCAGTCAACTACAGGTTTGCGATGGCATCGGGAGGTTATCCGGATGCCATGCAAGCACGATAACAGGTGTTATATCGCTGTCATTTCAAAGTCGTCCTTGCGTGCACCGCACTCGGGACAGGTCCAGTTCATCGGTACGTCGGCCCAGCGGGTGCCCGGCGCAATGCCGTCCTCCGGTGCGCCGGCAGCTTCATCGTATACCCAGCCGCAGATCAGGCACATCCAGGTCAGGAACGGGGCGGTGGATTCAGTACTCACGGTGTTGATCCTTGTATCTAGTAAAATGTGGAATCAGAATCCGGCATCTTAATCTACCCGTCGTGCAAAACCAACCGTTACCCCTCATCCTGAGTTTTGGCGTCTGCGATCCCGTCGGCGCGCTGGGCGTGCAATCGGACGTCGCCGCCTTTGCCGCCCTCGGGTGCCACGGGCTATCGGCCATTGCGGGTGTGCTCGTGTGCGACAGCGCCCGCGTCGAGCACATGTATGAGCTCGACAGCGACTGGATGGCCGAACAGGCGCGCGCGCTGCTCGAAGACATGCCCATTGCCGCCTTCAAGGTTGGCGCCGTGGGCACTGCGATGCATCTGGCCGCCATTGCCGAGATCGTGTCCGACTACCCGGACGCGCCGCTGATCCTCGACCCGTTCCTGTCGGCCCTGCCCGACGCCGGCATGGGCGACGAAGAAATGCTGATGGCCCTGCGCTCGATCCTGGCGCCGCAAGCCACTGCCCTGATCCTGTCGCAAGCCGAACTGGGCCGCATGGCCGAGCTGTGGCGCGATGGCGGCGACGCCGATCCCGGCAACCTCGCCGAAGACGTGGCCGAACTGACCTCGTCCGGCCTGCAGTATGTGCTCGTGACCGGCACGCGCGACACCGCCGGCGCCTGCTCGAACCGCCTGTTCGATGCCAGTGGCGAAGTCGCGCGGGTCGACTGGCAGCACCTGCCCGGCCCGTTCCTGGGCGCCGGCAATACCTATTCGGCCGCGTTCACCGCCCTGATGGCGCGCGGCATGGATGCGCCGACCGCGCTGGCCGTGGCGCAGGAATACACCACCGGCGCGCTCGAGAACGCACAACGCTTCGGGATGGGCAAATTCATTCCCGCCAAATTCTTCCGTCCCTGAGTTTCAAGCGCGCTGCGCGGGACGGTCTTTCCTCTTCTTGAAACGTCAACATGACCACTGAACAAGCCACCTCGCGTAACGACACCCTGTTTGCCCGTGCCCAACTGACCACGCCCGGCGGCGTCAATTCGCCCGTGCGCGCCTTCCGCTCGGTCGGCGGCACCCCGCGCTTCATCACGCGCGCCCTCGGCCCGCACTTCTGGGACGCCGACGGCAAGCGCTACATCGACTACATCGGCTCGTGGGGCCCGGCCATCCTCGGCCACGCCCGCCCCGAAGTGGTGTCGGCCGTGCAGGCCGCCGCCGCCAACGGCCTGTCGTTCGGCGCGCCGACCGAAGGCGAAATCGAGATCGCCGAAGAAATCTGCCGCCTGCTGCCATCGATCGAGCAGGTGCGCCTGGTCTCGTCCGGCACCGAAGCGACGATGAGCGCGCTGCGCCTGGCGCGCGGCGCCACGGGCCGCGACAAGATCGTCAAGTTCGAAGGCTGCTACCACGGCCACGCCGATTCGCTGCTGGTCAAAGCCGGCAGCGGCCTGCTCACCTTCGGCAATCCGACCTCGGCCGGCGTGCCGGAAGACTTCGTCAAGCACACGCTCGTGCTCGACTACAACGACGTGGCGCAACTGGAAGACGCGTTCGCGACGATGGGCGACGAGATCGCCTGCGTGATCGTCGAGCCGGTCGCCGGCAACATGAACCTGATCCGCGCCACGCCAGAATTCCTGCAGAGCATGCGCGACCTGTGCACGAAACACGGCGCCGTGCTGATCTTCGACGAAGTGATGTGCGGCTTCCGTGTGGGCCTGCAAGGCGCGCAGGGCATGTACGGCATTCAGCCCGACCTGACCGCACTGGGCAAGGTCATCGGCGGCGGCATGCCGGTGGCGGCGTTCGGCGGGCGGGCCGAGCTGATGCAGAAGATGGCGCCGATCGGCCCGGTGTACCAGGCCGGCACGCTGTCGGGCAATCCGGTGGCGGTGGCGGCGGGCATGACGACGCTCAAGCTGATCCAGGAAGACGGGTTTTACGAGCGCTTGAGCGCCACGGCTAACCGCCTGGTGGCCGGCCTGACCGAGGCCGCGCGCGAAGCGGGCATCGACTTCTGCGGCGACGCCGTGGGCGGCATGTTCGGCATGTACTTCTCGAAGGAAGTCCCAGGCAGCTACAGCGAAATGATGGCGGGCGACAAGGAGCGCTTCAACCGCTTCTTCCACGGCATGCTGGACGAAGGCGTGTACTTTGCCCCGGCGATGTTCGAGGCCGGCTTCGTGTCGATCCAGCACGACGACGCGGCGATCGACGAAACCATCGAAGCGGCGCGGCGCGTGTTCAAGCGGATCGGGTGACCCGCAGGGCTGGCTGGATTACTTCAGCCAGCCACGCCTTCTGAAATACCACAGCGGCGCCACGCCGCAGCCAATCATCAACAGAATGGCCAGCGGGTACCCGAAGCGCCATTGCAGTTCGGGCATCACGGCGAAGTTCATGCCGTAGACGCTGGCGATGAGGGTCGGTGGCAGGAACGCGACCGAGGCCACCGAGAAGATCTTGATGATCTTGTTCTGGTTGATGTTAATGAAGCCGACGGTGGCGTCCATCAGGAAGTTCACCTTGTCGAACAGGAACGACGTGTGCCCGTCGAGCGACTCGATGTCGCGCAGGATCTGGCGCGCTTCCTCGAACTGGTCCGAGTTCAGCAGGCGCCCGCGCATCAGGAAGCTGACTGCGCGGCGCGTGTCCATCATGTTGCGGCGGATGCGGCCGTTCAAGTCTTCCTCGTGCGCGATCGCGTTCAGCGC
>Ga0308158_10001099_pt1 | contig 31298 bp, 35 predicted proteins | sample PhyBR2_FD_201038 | JGI IMG/M metagenome (GOLD analysis project Ga0308158, IMG submission 201038) | Phyllosphere microbial communities from UC Gill Tract Community Farm, Albany, California, United States - DLSLB.R2 | ecosystem: Host-associated > Plants > Phyllosphere > Unclassified | place: USA... | reverse complement strand
AGTTCGGAGTCCATCACGCCCCCGAGCACGGACCGCAGCAGCGCCGCCAGCGAGGTCCGCTCCTGCAGGTCGACACCCGAGACCTCAGCGACCTGATCCGCCGTCAACCCCACCACACCCAACGGCAGTCGGAAGAAGTCCCCGATGACTCCTTCGTCGAAGGCGTGGACGTAGGGGCTCGTGCTCGGGTAAACGACGATGCTGCCCGGGGTCATCACGGTCTGGTCATCGCCACGGCGCAGCATCGACCGGTTGCCGCGCTGGAAGACCACGAACAATGACTCGTCGTCGTCCGACATGATCATCCGCTGGGGACGCATAGCGAGGGCAGCCAGCGAGGGCACCGTCTTGACGGACAACGCTCTCAGCTGCCCGATGTCTTGGTAGGACACGTTCACATGCGCCTCGCGGCCCTGCGGGTCGAGAGTCAGGTCTGTCTGAACGAGGTTCTCGCAGAGCATCGTACGGATCGTCTCCACGCGGTCACGTTGATCGACGCTGCGCGAGTCCCATGTCTGCTGCATCATTACAGCCTCCGCCGTTCTCCCGGGCTTCCCCGGTCTGATTCCAGACTATTGCCGGTCATAGTCGCCCTCGTCGATGACGACATGGATAGCTGCCTCCTCGGCGGAGGCGGCGCCGTTGTCGATGCCGATGTCGGAGGCCCAGAAGTCGGAGGATGGGTCTGGGTTGCCGGGTTCGGTCCAGATCAGCCGTCCAGCGCGTACCGATCCGACCTGGTCGTCAAGGATCTCGCCGTCCGTGCCGATGATGTCGCCGATCCCGTCGCCCATCGGCTCTTCGGGTTCGTGCTCCGGCACCTCACGCGCCAAGCGAGCCGCCAGCGGTTCTCGAGTACGTGCTTCGCGTGCGGTGAATCCCCACGACAGTTCGGATGACCGCCGCTCCGGTGGAGAGTATCCCGGGCCGTCGTCATCGGAGTCTTCGCCGAGAAGATCCGAGTCGAGGCTCTCATCCGGCGGAAGCAGATCGAACTCGATGTCCTGCCCGCTGATCGATCCATCAGTCATGATGGGTTCCCTTTCTTTCCCCGGGCGCCTGGTCTATCGGCGTCACGTGCAGGCTCTTCGTCACCGGGTGACATCACCGGTACGGCGCCCTGCGCGAGCTTCAGCCTCGTCCACACGTTCATGTTGATGACGACGGCTGCGATCTCCGCGATCTCACGCTCATCGAAGAACACCGTCAGTCCTTGATGCATCTCATCGAAGTGCTCGTGCTCGTAACGTGTCAGCGCTTCGCAGTACGCCAGTGCGAGTGCTTCGGAACCGGAGAACATCGTGCTCTGCCGCCAGCTCGCCAGGTGCGCGACCATCGCCGCGCCGATGCCTACCTCCACGGCGATACGCGTGTGCAGGATCAGGCAGTACGAGCACGGATTGATCTGAGCAACCCGCAATCGGAGAAGGGCAGCGAGGCGATCACCGATCGACAACTTTGCCGTGTACCCGAACCCCGCAGCCATCTGCTTCGCAAGCTCATGGAAGTCAGAGAGATCCGGATCAAAGCGCACATTCTCGAAATCGATCTGCTCTGATATCACGATCTCTCCTCACCGTAGGGCACGGTTCGCTGGCTTGCCGGAGTTCCGACGCCTCCTCCCGACGGTAGATCCGCTTCTCTGCCCCGTGTGGCCTGCCCCTGCAGAGAGCTGTCTTCTCCCTGCAACCGCCCGCCCCGCTTTCGAACGCGGCAGGTCGCGGACATTACGCTGCACAGCCAGGCCACCTGGACAGCACCCGGCTCCGTATCGTGACCCGAAGGGGCGTCCTGCCCGCCGTGAAGAGAGAGAAGACGATGCCGACCTCGAGAGTGATCCTCGCCAGCGGCTGCTTCTGGGGAGCCCAGGAGCTCTTCCGCTCACTCCCGGGCGTCGTGAGCACCCGCGTCGGATACTCCGGCGACGACGACACCCCCAACGCGACCTACCGGGATCACGGGGATCACGCAGAAGCCCTCGAAGTGATCTATGACCCCTCGATCATCCGATTCCAGACACTGCTGGAGTTCTTCTTTCAGATTCACGATCCCACCACTCGGAACCGTCAGGGAAACGACATCGGGCGCAGTTACCGATCAGCGATCTTCACGACGACCGAGGGACAGAGGAAGGTCGCCTTCCACGTGATCGAAGCGATCAACGCTTCCGGCCGCTGGCCAGGAAAAGTCGTGACAGAGGTGGGCGAAGCCGGCCCGTTCTGGGAGGCCGAACCCGAACACCAGGACTACCTGCAGAAGCATCCCAATGGCTACTCGTGCCATTTCATCCGACCCGACTGGGTACTACCGGGCCGCTGACCGAGATCTCGCGATAGGAGAGACATGAAACATCCCGACGGAATGATCGGCTTGACCGCGACCGACGCCGACACTGACCTCCCGGCTGCATCCTCGGACGCAGCCGAAGACTTCGTCATCACTGAGAACGTCGAGTCCGAGCTGTACGAAGCGACCGTGAACGGCAAGCTCGCCGCCGGCCTGCTCTACAGCAGAACCGGCGACCGGGTGCTTCTGCTCGCGACGTCCGTGTTCCCCGAGTTCCGCGGAAAGGGAGTCGCGGCGCGACTCCTTGGAGGCGTCCTCGACAGTCTCCGCGAGGACAAGAAGACCGCGACGGTCTCGCGCCCCTTCGCCGCCGCGTACATCCGCGCTCATCCGGAGTATGCGGACGTCGTCGACACGCGATTCCCTGGCAACCCCCACGGACACCACCACTGATCGTCATACGCACAAGAGGAGAATCCACATGGCAACCGTCGAACTGACCGAGGACAACTTCGAGGTCACGATCAATCAGAACGACATTGTCCTCGTCGACTTCTGGGCGGACTGGTGCGCACCATGCCATCAGTTTGCGCCGGTCTTCGAGAAGTCGTCGCAAGACAATCCGGACATCGTCCACGCGAAGCTCGACACGGAGTCGGAGCAGCGCATCACCGCGGCGGCCCAAATCACCGCGATTCCCACTCTGCTCGCCTTCCGCCAGGGGTTGCTCGTCTTCAGCCAGGCCGGTGCCCTACCGCCCACTGCCCTGGCCGAAGTGGTAGAGAACGTCAGAGGACTCGACATGGACGAGGTCGGGAAGGGCCTCGACTCCGATGGCGGCTCGGCCAAGGATGATCGCTGATGTCCACCTTGCATGGACCACGCCCCTACATGGACAAGGCCGTCCCAGAAGCATGGGAAGCCGCGTCTGCGTTCGCGACCGCTGCGTCTGAGGCCGCATCGCAACGCGGACTCACTCCCGCCGAGAGCGAGTTGATCAAGGTTCGGGCGTCGCAGTTGAACGGATGCGTCTTCTGTCTCGATCTGCATTCGCGGCAGGCAAGGCGCGCAGGCCTCAATCAGCAACTACTCGACATCTTGCCCGCCTGGCGCGAGTCGCCCCTGTTCAGCGATCGAGAGCGCGCCTTGCTCGCGATCGCTGAAGCAGCCACCCGGCTCCCGCTCGACGCCGCCGTGAATGTCGAGCTCGCGCAGGCCCGAAGCACTCTCTCCGAGGCGGAGTTCGCGGCCGCGGAGTGGGTCGCTGCGGCTATCAACATGTTCAATCGGATCTCGATCCTCAGCGAACACCGCGTGCGACCACGCGACTCGGAAGGCAAGCTGAGCTGACGGTGCGCCGTGCGCAGCGTGGCCGCTACGCCAGAGGACGCGTTCGAGGCCGCGCACGACTTGCCGCCCAGTCAACCGATAAGGTTCACGCGCCCCTACGCAGCGGTTCAAGCGCCAGGCGATATCGCGGCCATAGAGATGGTGCGTACGGTCCCGTCAAGCCGTACCGTATTCCGGCACGCGAAGATACTCAACGTCGTCGAGGGCTCTTGCGCCCTCGATACTGCTGAGAGCAGGCATGTCCTGCGTCCTGGCATGTCTCTTGCCCTTGGCACCGGCAAATGGTGCCGGGTGCGGCCATCCCCCTCTGTGCGAATCTGGGCCATCTATGCCGACGAGCAGTTCTGGCGCACCCAGATGGCATGGTTCCTCCCCGACGCAGAACGAGTAATCGCAGGACTACATCCCCTCGAGTGGGACGGCCGCGCGATCGTCCTTGCACCAGGTATCGCTGTGCTGCGGCAGGTCGAGCCGATATGGCGACAGATGAGCATCCTGCGCAGCGGGACCCACTCGCCCGAAGTCGTCGCGACTCACACTCTCGAGCTTCTCGCGCGATGGATGAGGTTGATACTGCCGTACTTTCTGGATGAAGCGTCGGAGACCACCACGGCGCCGTGGACACCTATCAATGGACGACTGACCGACTCCGGATCTATTGGCTACGTCGGTCAGGCAATCCGGTTGCTTCGCGGGCGCATCGCAGAGCCGTGGACCGTTGGAGCGCTCTCACGAGAGCTCTCCCTCTCACGGACCCACCTCACCCGCATGTGCGTACAGCACGCCGGCGCCGCCCCGATGCGTCTACTCACTGAACTCCGGCTCACTGAATTCGCGCGGCTCATTGAAGAAACCGATATTTCCGTGATGCGTGCCGCGAGCGAAGTCGGGTGGAGTGACCCGCGCGTAGCATCCCACTGGTTTCATCGTCGCTACGGCATCACGCCGACACAGTACCGACGCACACCACACACGGTTCCTGAAGATCGACAAAGCCACGCTATCGCTGCCAACGACACCAGCCGGTAACCTCTGCGGACTCGTCGTATGAACCGCTCCACTCGACGCGTGTCCCACGTTTCACCGGCGACGTCGACAGGTCTTGGACTGCCGTGTAGAACACGTCAAATACGTCGGGTTCATCGCGGAGCCTGACGGCCACAGGCCCAGTCCGTTGTCCGTCTCTTCTTCCTGATCCGCCCGGCGCACCTCATGGTCGCAAGGGTCAACGGCTTGTGCCGTTGGCCTCGCCGGGAGGAGGTCATTGATGGCGACGGACGAGGAGGCGCGAGCGGCGCAGGATGCGCGGCTCCAACAGCTCCATGAGCGGCTAACGGCTGCAGTCGATCAGCTCGTCTCGGGTGAGGACTGGAAGCATGCGCTGGAGTTCGCGGCCCGGTTCCGGGCGAAGTCGTTCAACAACACGCTGCTGATCTGGGCTCAACATCTCGATCTCTACGAGGCAGGTCGCACAAGCGCGCCAGAGCCGACCTTCGTGGCCGGTTACAAACAATGGAAGGCGCTGGGTCGCTCGCCGCTCGCAGGCGGGTCGATGCAGATCTTCGCCCCGCTGATGGCGCGGTTCGCGTCCTCGACACCGCAGAACCCCGAATCATGGCGCCGGCTGGACAAGTATGAGAAGCCGAGACCCGGCGAAACGGTCCGGTCGAAGATGGTCCGAGCGATCCCGGTGCGTGTCTGGGATGTCTCGATGACCGACGGCCCGCCGATCCCTGAACGCCCGGCGCCGGCGCTACTGGAAGGCCAGGCGCCGGACGGCTTGTGGAACGGGCTTTCGGCGCTGGCGGTGGCTGAGGGCTTCTCGGTGCTGCGGGTCGAGCACGAGGGGATGATCCACGGCGCGAACGGCCTGACCGACTTCCAGGCGCGCACGGTCGCGGTGCGGACGAACATGGACGAGGCCGCGCAGGTGAAGACCCTCGCGCACGAGCTCGCGCATGTGATGCTGCACGGCCCCGACAATCCCGATGCGACCGGGCATCGCGGCATCGGCGAGGTCGAGGCCGAGTCCGTGGCGCTCATGATCGGCGCCGCGCATGGCATGGACACCACCGCCTACACGATCCCGTATGTCTCAGGCTGGGCGGGCACGGTGAAGGACAAGGACCCGGTCGAGGTCGTGCAGGCCACCGGCGAGCGCGTCCGCAAGGTCGCGGTGACGATTCTCGACGCGCTGCCCACCGTCCAGGTCGGCACCGGCGACCCGCCCGGCCTGTCCCGTGAGCCGGCAGCGACTTCGCGTGTGGCTGGCTCAGAGCGGATCGCACCCCAGTCGGTGCCGGTCGAGTCGGCGCGTTCGTCACGTCCTGCGGACGTGGCGGTGAGGAGCCTGTCATGAGCGTCGCCAGCGTCCTCGCCTCGGTGTCAGGCCTTCCATTGCCGCAGGCCGCCGCACGGCTCGCGGCTGCTGGGGTGCCGGTGTTCCCGTGCGTCCCGGGCGCGAAGAACCCGCTGTTGAAGCCCGACGAGGAGAACCCGCAGGCGCAGCCCGGCGGGTTCCACACGGCAACCACCGAGACCCGCCAGGTGGCGGCGTGGTGGCGGCGCTGGCCGTCCGCGAACATCGGCATCCCGACCGGCGCCGCCTCCGGGGTCGAGGTCGTCGATGTGGACCGCAAGCCCGGCGGCGACGGGTTCGCCGCGTTCGAGCGCTCCCGCCGTGCCGGACTGGTGCCGGGCTGGCTGGCCGTGGTCAGGTCGGCGTCGGGCGGGGCGCACTTCTATTTCCCGGCCGACCCGGACCGGCCGCAGCGGTCGTGGCAGGCGGCGAAGGCGCATGTGGACTTCCGCGGCGACGGCGGCTACATCATCGTCCCGCCCTCGGCCGTGACAGGCTCCGGTTCCTACGAGTTCGTCGCCGGTGCCGACCGTGTGCCCGCCCCGGTCGGTGCGGCTCGGCTGCGGGACTTCCTCGACCCGCGCCCGGAGCCTGCCCCGCACCAGGTGCGCGGCCCGATCCGCTCGGAGGATGCGGCGCGGCTGGCCGCATGGGTCGGAATGCGCGCCGAAGGCGAGCGCAACCGCGGCCTGTTCTGGGCATCGTGCCGTCTCGCGGAGGCGGGCCTGTCACTGCCCGAGATGGTCGACGCACTCGCCCCGGCCGGTGAACAGGTCGGCCTCCCGCAACGGGAGATCGAGACCACGATCCGCTCTGCATACCGCGCCACGCACGTCCAGCCCGCATCCGTCGTCGGACAGGGCGATGCCCCGCGCCAGCCGACGAAGCTCACCGGGCAGGTGCTCTCATGAATCCGCCAACGACCGTACGGCCGCGGGGCGGGCGGGTCGCGGTCGTGACGGCCGTGGCCGGGACGGTGTTCATCGCGGCCGGCGCGTTCTGGCTCTCGTTCACCGCCCTCGCAGACCTCGCTCGCCGCTCGGGCGTGGATGCCGGGCAGGCGTGGGCCTGGCCGCTCATCGTCGACGGGATCATCGTCGTCGCGACGGTCGCTGTCGTCGCCCTCGCGGGCCAGCGGTCGGCTTGGTACCCGTGGCTGCTGCTCGCGGCCGGTGCACTGGTGTCGGTGACGGCGAACGCCATCCACGCCGTCGTCGCGGCCGACGCCGACGTGCCGGGCGTGCTCGCCGCGTGTGTGGCGGCGGTGCCGCCGCTGGTGCTGCTGGCGATCACGCACCTCACCGTGATCCTCACTCGCCCCCTTCCCGTGAGTATCGAGCCCGCCGAGGAGTCTGCGCCTGATGAGGACATGCCTGATGCTGCACCGGCGCCGCCGGCAGTCATGCCTGTGCGCCAGGTAGGCCGGGAGCTCGCGGCGCGCCTGCGGGAGCAGGGCTGGTCGAACAAGGCCATCGCCCGCCATCTGGGCGTGCACCCATCCACCGTGGGCCGCTGGTTCGGCCCGCCCGCACTGACGACGGCTGAGGAGAAGGAGACGCCATGAACGACGACCAGCACACGACCGCTCTCCACGAGCAGGTCGAGCGCGAGCCGGACCGGCGGGAGCGCGACGAGACGCCGCGGGAAGGGGGTACCTCGGCACTCGCCCGGCACCGCGACCCGTCGCTGACCCAAGGCGCCACGGAGGCGGCGAATAAGCGACGGCCGGGCGTGGAGTGGGTGCGTCCGACCGACCTGATGGCGTCCCGCTCTGCCCGGATCGCGGGACGGGGTATCAACTTCCAGGCTGAGCTCGCCCGCCGCTCCCGCCGGGTTCCCGGCCAGGCGTTCCGCGCGACGCACACCGGGGCGCGCACGGGTGTCCGGTTCGTGAGCGAGCGTGCCCGGAGGCTGCCGCCCGTGACGGCGTTCGGCCGCAGGTCCGGGGAGCACTACTCCTGGGTGTCGCGCTCCGGGATCGGGCTCGGGTAACCATGTTCGCCCCCGGCGCGACGGCGCGAAGCCAGGCCACTGGGGGCCGTGTGCGCACCTGCCTGTCAGGAGGTGCCGTCATGGAGACTGCCACGGCCCGCGACCGGCGGGCACGATTCGAGGACTCGGAGGCGCTGCGCGCCCTGCTCACCCGCCTCCACGAGGCGGGGCGCGGAGCGTGGCGCCATGACCCGGAGGCCGCTGCGCTCATGGAACATGCGGCGAGAAAGTACGCGGCGCTGGCCCGCAAGCACGGGCTGGACCCGTGGGAGGCGGCGTCTGCGGCATTCGAGGCGATGCGCGGTGCCGCGACCCGCCGGGCGGAGGACCCGTGGGCGGTGATCACGCGGGCGGTGCAGGTGACATGCACCGCGGAGGAGCGCGGCAACGGGCTGCTGTGCTCCGTCCACCAGGCCCGCCGGCCCCGCTACTCGGTGTTCCATGACGCGGAGCGGTTCAGCGATCGGGAGAACCCGCTGCCCGACTACCACCCCGCGTTCCGGTTCGATCCCTTCACCGACGGGGAGCCGGATGCCGATGGCGATGCGGTGCCGGAGCGGGCAGTGAATGTGACCGCCGCGATCGAGGACACCATCGCGTTCCTGAGCTGGGTCGGGTGGGAGCCTGCGACGGCGCGGGCTGCGGTCGAGTACATCACTACGCGGCTCGCGGAGTCGGTGTCGCGGGCGTCGGCGTTCGAGGTGCTGCGCCGTGACCGGCAGGCCCGCGCCCTCCTCGACCTCCCCAGCGCCTCCTGGACGGCGCTGCTGCGGGTCGTGCTCGGCGTTCCCGACCCGGCCCTCACGCACACGAACGCCGGCCGCGGAATGCTCCGCCGCCTGCTAATCGGCCAGCCGCTGCGAGCACTCCTCACAGACGACAACCTCGTGATCACCGCCGGACTCGCCGCACCCAGATTCGGTGCCGGGAGCGGCGGGTCATGAGCACGCCACTGGAAGGACGCATCGAGCTGGAGCGCGCGGTCGATTCGATCATCGTCGGCGCGCGGCACCGGCACGACCACGGCGACCTGACCCCATTGGTCGAGTCGATCCGTCGCCACGGGCTGCTGCAGCCGATCACGGTCACCCTCGACGGGCACCTGATCTGCGGAGCCCGCCGGCTCGCGGCGATCAAGCTGCTCGGCATCAAGACCGTCAACGTGTGGGTGCGGTCCGGGGTCTCCGACCGGCTCGGGCAGCTCCTGGCGGAGCAGGACGACAACCAGCTCCACAAGCCCCTCACCCAGCTCGAAGCTGCCGCCCTCTACCGCGAGCTGAAGGCCCTGCTGGCCGAGGACGCCGCCCGCCGACAGGAGGCCACCAGGTTCCAAACGTCCGCCGAAGATGCAGAAGACGGTGGTGCCAATTTGGCACCACCGCAGATCGAGCAGGGCAAGACCCGCGCGCAGGCCGCTCGGATGGTCACTGGCCGCGCCTCATACACGACGTTGGAGCGCATCGGCCGGCTGGAAGACCTCGCCGCGGACGAGTCCCAGCCCGAGGCGGTGCGGGCGCGCGCCGCGCAGGAGATCGAGCGGATCAAGACCGGCGGCAGCGTCTATCCGTCGCATCTGCGCGTGAACGCGGAGCTGTCGCTGGCGGAGCTCGACCAGCTCGCCGCCGACCTGGCACAGCCCGCCGGGCTGCGCGAGCGGGCCCGTACCGAAGCGGATGCGGTGCGGGCCGCGGAGCGGGAGGCGAAGGCCGCAGAGCTGGAGCAGTTGGCGCAGTCCGCGCTCGCCCGCGTCAAGGCAGCCAAGACCGGCAGGAAGGCGAAGCGGCCCGCACTGACGGCGGTGGAGCCGGGCCTCCCGGTGCCGTTCCCTCTGACCGTGTTCACCGCGACGTGGGACGACATGGCCTCGTGGTGGAAGCACTACGACCCCACCGAGGTCGGCCCGGCACTCACCACCGAGCAATGGGCACGGTTCGAGGAGACGATCGCCGGCACCGTCGCGTTCGCCGATGCCGCGCGCGTCGCCCGGGAGGGCCGACCCGAGCAGACCGCCTGAACAGGGCGGTGGCGCGCACCTTCCTGGCAGCCACGCATCCCCTTGTTGCCGTCCGGGAAGGACCCCTGTTCATGGACCCCGCCGCCCCCGATGACCGTCGCCGTCGTCGCCTGCTGATCGCCGCCACTGCCGCAGGCCTCGCCCTGCTGATCCTCGTCGGCATCGGCATCTACGGACTCGTCCGCGGCCCCGCCGCCCCGGCCGACCCGGCACCGAGCGAACGACCCTCCACCACGATGCCAGTGACGCCCGGCCCGATGCCGGGCGGTGAGCTGGAGCCGCTGCCGCAAAGGCTCGGCCCGGAAGCGTTCGCCCGCGCGGTCGCGACCGCGCTGTTCACCTGGGACACCACGACCGGGCACACGCCTTCGGACTATGCGCAGGTGCTCGCGGATGCCGCCCACGGTTCCGAGGCGGATGCGTTCGTGGGCGACGTACGCGCCTACCTCCCGACGACGGAGGCGTGGGCGCAGCTGCGCCAGTACGCGACGCGCCAGTGGCTCACCATCGACGAGGTGTTCATCCCGGAGGCGTGGGAGACCGCCGTCGATCAAGCCGCCCCCGGCCAGATCCCGGCCGGGGCAATCGCCTACACCTTCGAGGGCACCCGGCACCGCGACGGCACCTGGGGCACGACGCCGGTAGAGGCGTCCCGCCCGGTCGCGTTCACCGTGTTCCTCGTCTGCACCCCGCCCACGCCCGGCCACGGCGCGGCATCAGGTTCGTGCGAGGTGCTGCGGCTGTCCGAGCTCGACACCCCGCTGCACTGAGCCGGGAGCGTCGCGATGAAGAAGCTCGCCGTCCTCGCCCTCACCCTGCTGCTCATCGGGCCCTCCACGGCCCTGCTGGGCGTCGCCGCCCTCGGCGGCACCTCCGCGACCGCCGCCGTCTGCACGCCCGGCTCACTCGCGGTCGGCCCGATCCCGGACTCGCTGACCGCCACCACCCGCAACGGGGAGACGGTCACGCTGGACCGGCAACAGCTCACGCACGCGGCGACGATCATCACGGTCGGCAGGCAGACCACCGGCGTCGGACGCGACGGGGTGCTCATCGCACTCATGGCCGCCCTCACCGAATCCACCCTGCGGATGCTTGCCAACACCAGCGCCTACCCCGAGTCCGCGGACTACCCGCACGACGGCAACGGGTCGGATCATGACTCGCTCGGCCTGTTCCAGATGCGGCCCGCCAGCGGCTGGGGCACCGTCGCCGAGCTCATGGACTCGACCTACCAGGCCAGGGCGTTCTACGGCGGCGAGTCCGGCCCGAACTACCCATCCCCGCGGGGGCTGCTCGACATCCCGGGCTGGCAGCAGCTCGACCCCGGAGAGGCCGCGCAGGCCGTCGAGGTCAGCGCCTACCCGGACAGGTATCAGAACTACCAGCCGGTGGCGCAGGCGATCCTCGACGCCCTCACCCGACCCGCGCCCTCCGGCAACGGCGGCGGGGATGAGACACCGGTCGTGCCCGAGACGACCAGGATCGTGCTCCCGCTTCCCGAGGGAACCTGGGTGCGGACGAGTCCGTTCGGGTGGCGCAATGACCCGATCACCGGGGAACGTCGCTTCCACGCCGGCTCGGACTTCGCTGCCCCCGATGGAACCCCGATCTATGCCGTCGCCGACGGCGTCGTGGTGCGCGCGAACTACACCGACGCAGGTGGCGGGGTCATCGTCATCGAGCACACCGTCGGCGGTGAGCGGGTCGCGTCGATGTATGTGCACATGTGGCAGCACGGCATCCACGTCGCCGAAGGCGACACCGTGACCGCCGGGCAGCACATCGGAGACGTCGGCTCCTCCGGGCACTCGACCGGCCCGCACCTCCACCTACAAGTCCACCCCGGCGGCGCAGGAGCGGACCCGGTGGACTCCGACGCCTGGCTCACCGAACACGGTGCCGAAGGGATTGCGGGCGGCGAAGCCGCCCCCGCCCTCTGCACCGCCGGGGGTGCGTGATGGACGTGTTCCCCGACTTCGGCGGCGTGGGCGGCGCCGCAGACCTTCGGTCCATCGTCGGCGCGCTGCTGATGTTCGTGCTCGTCACCGCGGTGCTCATGCTCATCGTCTGCGCCATCATCTGGGCGATCGCGTCCGCCAGCGGCAACTACCAGGCCGCCACCAAGGCGCGCACCGGCCTGCTCGTCGCGGTCGGCGCCGCCGCGCTATCCGGCGCCGGCGTTGCCTGGCTCAACTTCCTCCTGGACGTCGGCACCCGGCTCTGACCGCCCCCGCCTGCGCTGGGAGCGGGTGTGCACCTGACCGTCGAGAACCCCGTCTCGACCAGTCAAGGGAGCACAACTGTGATCGACATCGACCCCAACAGCTCGGGCCTTCCGGGCATCGAGCAGCTGCGCATCATCGTCGGCGCCGTCATGACGGTGGGCCTGATCCTCTCCGTCCTCGCGCTCATCGTCTCCGCGATCGTCTGGGGTCTCGGATCGAACAGCAGCAACCCCCACCTCGCCAGCCGCGGCAAGGTCGGCGTCCTCGTCTCCTGCGGGGCGGCGATCATCTGCGGCGCCGCGGTCACGCTGGTGAACTTCTTCTGGGGCGTCGGGCAGGCCGTCTAATGACGACCCGACATGACCTCCGACGGCGGGGGTGGGCGCGGTGAGCGTCTGCGACGTCCCGGTCATCTCCTCCGTCTGCGACGCCGTCGGCGAAGGCACCGCCTCCCTGATCGCGGCTCCGTTCGACTGGCTCGCGCAAGCGATGGCCGGGGCCGCCGCATGGCTGTTCGAGGCCGTCTGGTGGGTGTTCGACACCACGACCCTCGTCGACGTCACGAGCGCCGAGTACGTCGGCGTCTACAACGTCCTTTTCGGTGTCGCCGTGTTCGTGATGCTGATCTTCTTCTGCCTCCAGCTCATCACCGGCCTGGTCCACCGCGACCCCACCGCGCTCAGCCGTGCGGCGCTCGGCCTGGCGAAGTCCGTCCTCGGCAGCTTCTTGGTGATCACGCTGACGGCGCTGCTGTTGGAGGTGACCGATCAGCTCGCGGTCGGGATCGTGCAGGCTACCGGCAACACGATGGAAGGGATGGGGACCCAGATCGGGCTCCTCGCCGTCGCCCTCGGCGCCATCAACATCGGCGGCCCTGGCGTCGGGGCGATCCTCACGATCTTCCTCGCCGGCCTGGCCATATCGGCGGCGGCGATCGTGTGGTTCTCCCTGCTGATCCGCAAGGCGCTGCTGCTCGTGGCGATCGTATTCGGCCCGGTCGCCCTGGCCGGGGCCACGTGGGACGCGACCAAGGGCTGGTTCGCCAAGTGGGCGGCCTTCGTGATCGCCCTGATCTTCTCCAAGCTCGTCCTCGTCGTGATCTTCCTCGTCGCGATCGGGCAGGTCTCGGCCCCGATCGAGGCCGACCTGGCCTCCATCTCCGACCCCATCGCCGGCGTCGTGCTGATGTTCATCGCCGCGTTCGCGCCCTACATCACCTACAAGTTCCTGTCGTTCGTCGGCTTCGACATGTACCACGCGATGTCGTCCGAGCAAGAGGCGAAGTCCGCGCTGAACCGGCCCGTGCCGGTGCCATCTGCCCCGCAGGCCGACACAGCCAAGAAGGTCCTCGACGGCGGCACCGACACGGGCAGCAACCCGCCAAGCGGTGGAGGCGGCGCAGGCGGAGGCTCGACACCGCCCCCGCCTCCTCCCGGTGCGTCGGCTGCGGCCCCTGCCAGCGCGGGAGCGGGCACGGCGGGTACCGGCGCCGCTACATCCGGTGCCGGAGCAGGGGCTGGAGCTGCCGGCGCTGGCGCGGCTGGTCCCGGTGCGGCCGCGGGGCCCGTCGGTGCCGCGGTGGTCATCGGAGCCGCCGTGGTCAAGGCCGCAGCGGCCGCCGGCCCGAAGGCAGGCAAAGCCGTGGGCGGCGCGGCGGACAGCCAGGCCGGCGCGGCGGCCGAGCAGGCATCCCCGCCGCCGTCGCAGGGCACCCCGCCGCGTCCCGCACCGTCAACGCCGCCCTCTCCCGGGCCTGCAGAGTCCTCGCCCGCGCCTCGGCGCCGGCAGGACCCGCCGCCTCCGCCATCGTCCGCACCGGCCGGGAAGGAGTAACACCTGATGGTCACGAACTCGACTAGCGACTACCCGCTGGCACCGGTGCAGTTCTCCCGGCTCGCCAGGCGCGGCATCATGCTCGGCCTGTCCCTGCCGCAGCTCATCGTCCTGGGCGTCGCGGTGCTCACGGTCGTCTTCTCCCTCTACGCCGCCGGCGGGATGGGCTTCGCTTGGACCGCACCCGTCTGGGGCACCTGCGCCCTGCTCGCGGTGATCCCTGCCGGGGGCCGGAAGGTGATCGAGTGGGTGCCGGTCCTCGCCCGCTGGGCCGCCCGGACCTATCTCGGGCAGCTCGTCTACCGGCGCCGCGTCATCAAGCCCCGCCCCGCCGGGACGCTCTCCCTACCGGGCGATGCGGCGCCGCTGCGGGAGTGGGAGGACCCCGAGACCGGGGCTGCGATGATCCACGACCCGCACGCACAGACCCTCACCGCGATCCTAGGCGTCTCCCACCCCGCGTTCGTCTTGCTCGATCCGGGTGAGCAGCAGCGCCGGGTCTCCGGCTGGGGCCGCGTGCTGGCCGCCGCGTGCCGTTCCGGACGGATCGCCCGCATCCAGGTGTCCGAGCGGACCCTGCCGGATTCCGGGACGGGCCTGGCGGAGTGGTGGCGCACGCACGGCACCGACGACGGCTCCTGGGCCGCGACCACCTACGCCGAGCTCATCGACCGCGCCGGCCCCGCCGGAGAACGCCACGCGACGACCATCTCGCTCGCGCTCGACATGAAGGCCGCCGCCCGGCAGATCAGGACCAGCGGTGGCGGGATACGGGGTGCGGCCGCGGTGCTGCGGCAGGAGATGAGCACGCTGACGACGGCGTTGCGCGCGGCGGAGCTCACGTCGACCGGATGGCTGGCGCCCGGCGAGGTCGCCGTCGTCCTGCGCTCGGCCTACGACCCCGCCGCCGCGCCCGCGCTGGAGCGGCACGGGGACCTCGGCCGTGACCTGGCGACGGCCGGCCCGGTCGCGGTCACGGAGACCTGGGACCGGCTGCGGTCGGACTCCGCGCACCATGCGGTGCTGTGGATCACCGAGTGGCCTCGCTCGCAGGTGTATCCCGGCTTCCTTGCCCCGCTCGTGCTGTCCAACGGCATCCTGCGCACCCTCGCCCTGCACTACACCCCGGTTCGCGCCGACCAAGCAGCGCGGGACCTGCGGAAGAAGAAGACCGAGCTCATCTCCGATGCCGCCCAGCGGCGCAAGATAGGGCAGATCGACGACGCGGCCAGCAGCGCCGAGCTGGACGACGTGCTCCAGCAGGAGGCGGACCTGACTGCCGGGCACGGCGTCCTGCGCGTCTCCGGCCTCGTCTCCGTGTCCGCGCCGACCGTGGACGAGCTCGACGCGGCGGTGGCGGCGGTCGAGCAGGCGGCGATCCAAGCGTCCTGCGAGACCAGGCGGCTCGTCGGTCAGCAGGCGCAGGCGTTCACCGCTGCCGCGCTGCCGTTGTGCCGGCCGGTCTGACTCGGCGCACCTGCTCACCAACCGTCACGCCTTCTTGTGAGGAGCCTTGATCATGCCGATCTTCGATGACCCGCTCGCGGACGCCGCTGAGGCGTCCGCCGCGCTGCGGGGCCTGGCCCACGCGACCCGGACGTTCGCGAGCCCCGCCGACACCTACCCGGTGATCGGAGAGCTGCTCGCCGGCGTCAGGTCGCTGCGGCAAGTGCTCGACCAGCTCGCCTCCGCCCATATCAACGCCCGCGCCAGGGCGCACGACGACGCCGGGAATCAAGCCGCTGGCGCAACCTCGGCTCTCGCGGCTGCCGACGAGCTGCACCAGGCCGGCACCCTGCTGGACACCGTGGAGTGGCGGCTGGACGCCGCCTCCCAGCACTCCGGCCGCATCGCCTGGCACCCAGCACCTGCCGTCGAGGACGGCCCGGCGAGGCGGTGGGTCAGCGTCGTGTTCCTGGAAGGCTCCGAGGCCGACGAGGTGCTGGAGCTGATCGACCGCGACGGGACGGATGCAGCGATCGAGCACCTGGCCGGGCACGACTACGGAGCGGAGACCACCCAGGCCGCGCTCGAGAACGGATACGTCTACGACGAGCCCCCGGCAGGTGCGCTCGACAAGGTGGCGACCAGAGACGTCTACACGCTCACCTACAACCCCTTCCTCGGGCACGTCTCGCTGCTGCGCGAGCACGACACTATGCGCGATCCGGCACTCCTCGGCGTCGACGCCCCGGCCTCCGCATCCGCATCGGAGTCGGGGCGGGAAGCGGAACGCGCCGCGCACAAGTCCACGCGTGCAGTCGGCGCCGCGGTCAGTCGGGGGCGAGACGGGGCCGACTGGTTCACCCGCCGCCCCGGCACCGCCTCCGCACACGGCCGGGGGCTGGCGCTGTGACCGGGCAGGACGACAGCCGCCTGCACACCGCTGTGCTCGTCGGGCCCGAAGGCGAGCGGCGCCGGGCACGCAAGGCCCGCCGGCAGGCGGCGGCGAAGGTCGAGACCGATGCCCGCCAGCATCGCAAGCTAGAAGCTCGGGCGAAGTGGGAGGCGGAGCAGGCTGAACGCCGCAGCACGAGCTACCTGCCCGCCGCCGGCGAGGCGGGACCTGCGGCGTTGCGGACGCCGGGCCGGTTCCGGCTCCCCAAGCACCAGGACACCTCCGCGACGCTCGCCGGCCAGTACCCCTTCCTGGCCGAAGCCGGCCTCGGCAGCCAGGGCGTCTTCGTCGGCCAGGACCTCTACAGCGGCGGATCGTTCGTGTTCGACCCCTGGGTGCTCTATCAGCGGGGGCTCATCACGGCGCCGAACGTCGTGCTCGCCGGCATCGTGGGGAGCGGCAAGTCGTCCCTGGCGAAGTCGCTGTACACGCGCAGCCTGCCGTTCGGACGCAGGGTCTACGTTCCCGGCGACCCGAAAGGGGAGCATACGAGTGTTGCGGAGGCGGTCGGCGGGCGGGCGATCATCCTTGGCCACGGCCTGCGCAACAGGCTCAACCCGCTCGATGAGGGCCACCGGCCGTCTGCGGTGTCGGATGCGGAGTGGGCGATGCAGGTCGCCTCTCGCCGCCGCGACCTCATCGGCGCCCTCGCAGAGACCGTGCTGGATCGGGCGCTGTCGCCGTTGGAGCACACCGCGATCGACCTCGCCCTTCAAGACGCTGTGAGGAGCGCCGAGGTCCCGATCCTGCCGATGGTCGTCGACCGCATCCTCAGCCCCAGCCGCGTCGACGACGAGGACGGCCGGCTCGCGGAAGATGGCCGGCTCGTCGGCCACGCGCTCCGTCGGCTCGTCGCTGGAGACCTCCAAGGCCTGTTCGACGGGCCCAGCACTGTGCGGTTCGACCCGTCGCTGCCGATGGTGTCGCTCGACCTGTCGCGGGTCGCGGAGAACAGCACGCTGATCTCGGTGCTGATGACCTGCTCGTCCGCATGGATGGAGTCCGCCCTGTCCGACCCGGCAGGCGGACAGCGATGGGTGATCTACGACGAGGCGTGGCGGCTCATGCAGTACCCGGCGCTGCTTCGCCGCATGGACGCCCAGTGGAGGCTGGCGCGGCACTTCGGGATCGCGAACATGCTCATCTTCCACAAGCTCTCCGACCTCGACAACGTCGGCGATGCCGGGACCGCGATGCGCGCCCTCGCCTCGTCGTTGCTGGCGAATGCGGAGACGCGGATCGTGTACCGGCAGGAGCCGGACCAGCTCGGCTCCACCGCCCTCGCGCTCGGGCTCACCGGCACCGAGCAGAAGCTGCTCCCAGGGCTCGGAACCGGGCAGGGGCTCTGGCGGATCAAGGACCGCAGCTTCGTCGTCCAGCATCAGCTCCACCCCGCCGAGCTCGCCGCGTTCGACACCACCGGCCGTATGACGAGCGATTCCCATGAGTTCAGGAATCTCGACGTGCCTTCAGGAATCCCGAACGATCGGCAGGATTCCTGATGCCCCGGCCCCGCTACAAGCGATCCTGGGGCGAACCCGCATCTCGAGACGGGAGTGTCGAGCCCGTGCCGGTCGTGCTCCCGCTCGTCGCCATCGCCATCGCCGAGGACGGCCGCATGACCGTCACTGTCGACGGGGCGCCGTTCGAGCCAGAGCCGTTCGCGCCGCCGTGGCGGCGGGAGGACTTCGCCCGCGTCCTCGACCAGCTCACCGACCTGCGCCGCTCCCCGGTGCGGGTCGAGGTGCGCGAAGCGGAAGGAACCGTGTTCACCGACATCATCACCCCGAGCAGGCGCCGCCGCACCGAATCCGATCCAGAGCCGGCATCGGAGGAACCGGCCCGCCGACCGGCGACGGATCTCGTCGTGCTGCACGGGGAGGGGTTCGTGCCGGGTGAGGACGTCGCGATCGCCGTCGTCATCGCCCACGGCGACGCCGCCCCGGATGGCACCATGCGCGGCATCATCGAGGCGGCACAGCTCGCCGGGAGCCCGACCCGCGAGGTCATCCTGCTCGGCCGGGTCTCCGGCACCTTCACGATCGGGCACCCCGAATGAGCACGCCCCGGCCCGCGGGGGCGCTCGGGGACGAGCTGAGCAACCTCGGCATCGGCATCCTCATCGGTGCCGCGGTCCTCGCCGCCATCCTCCGCGGCGCCGGGTCTGTCGCCGCCTGGATCACCGGGACCGGCCAGCCCACCGGCGGGATCGAGGCGGGCCTGGGTGTGCTGCTACACTCCGGCGACCCCGCTGCCGCGCTCGACGCTCCTGGCCTGAACGTCGTCGCGTACTGGATCACCGCCGGTCTGCTGGTCCTCGGCGCCGGGGTGGCCGGCTGGTGGGCGTGGCGGTTCTTCCGCGAGCACGGCCGCCGCGTGAAGACGGACCCTTACCGCATCGCCGGGATCGCCACCCGCAGCGAAGTCGCCAAGGCCGCCTCAGAGGCGGCGCTGCTGCGCCGGGCCGGTCACCTGCGGCCCTCGCTCCACCAGCCGCGGCCGGAGGATGTCGGCTACCGGATCGGCGCCTCACATGGCACGAGCGTCTGGGCGTCCGTCGAGGACAGCATCCTGCTGATCGGCCCGCCCCGCTCCGGCAAGGGTGCCCACATCGTCATCAACGCCATCTTGGACGGCCCTGGCGCAGTCGTCACGACGAGCACCCGCCCGGACAACCTCACCGCGACCCTCCGCGCCCGGCAGAAGATCGGCCCGGTCGCGGTGTTCGACCCGCAGCACCTCGCCGAAGGCCTGCCCGCCGGGCTCAGGTGGTCACCCATCCGCGGGTGTGAGGACCCGCTGACGGCGATGATCCGGGCGACCGGCCTCGCCGCCGGCACCGGTCTCTCGGCCGGCGGGGTCGAGGGCGGCGGGTTCTGGGAGGGCAAGACGAGAACCGCGCTCCAAGCGCTACTCCACGCCGCCGCCCTCGACCACCGGCCACCCTCGGAACTGTTCCGCTGGACCCTCGACCCCTCCGCCGCCGCGGACGCGGTCGCGATCCTTACCGCGAACCCGCGAGCCGCGACTGGGTGGGCGGACTCGTTGCAGGCGATGATCGACTCCGACCCCAGAACCCGCGACTCCATCTGGCAAGGCGTCTCGCTTGCCCTGGCCGCGCTGGCAGACCCGCGCGTGCTCGACGCCGTATCGCCGCGCGAAGACGAGGACTTCGACCCCGAAGCGTTCCTCCGCGACCGAGGAACCCTTTACCTGCTCGCCACCGGAGCCGGCGCCAACAACTCCGCTGCGTTGGTGGCTGCGTTCGTGGAAGACGTCGTGGAAGCTGCCCGCCGCCTCGCCGCCACCAGCCCCGGCGCCCGCCTCGACCCGCCACTGCTGCTCGCGCTCGATGAGGTCGGCAACCTCGCCCCGCTGCCGTCGCTACCGACGCTCATGGCTGAGGGCGGCGGAACCGGGATCACGACGATGCCCGTCCTCCAAAGCCTCGCGCAGGCGCGGGAGAAGTGGTCGGAAAACGCGGCCGGCGCGATCTGGGACGCCTCCATCGTCAAGATCGTCCTGGGCGGAGCGTCGAACTCCAAGGACCTGCACGACCTCACCACGCTCATCGGCGAGCGCGACGAGGTGACCGACTCCACCACGGTCGGAGACCACGGCTCCCGCTCCGCGCAACGCTCCATCCGCCGCGTGCCGATCATGCCGCCCGACACGATCCGCACCCTCCCGTTCGGGACTGCACTGGTGCTGCTGCGCTCCGCACCACCCATCGTCACCCGGATGCGGACCTGGACCGACCGGCCCGACGCGAAACAGCTGCGCGACGACCGGGCCGACATCGAGGCGACGCTGCAGCACCGCTCGGAGGAGCCGCCGGGCGCACCTGCCTGACAGAGCGGCCCCATCGTGGGGTCGCCGCCGATGTCAGAAAGAGGGGCAGTCCAATGGCTCTCCACACGCAGGAATCCGTCTCGGGGTTCATCGCCTCCGACCCGCAGCTCACCTACACGGAGCGGGGCGATGCCCGGTTCTACGCCAAGATCGGGCAGGAGCACTATCGCAAGGAGCCGGACGGGTCTTTCACGCAGACCGAGACGACCTTCCACGACCTCGTGGCGTTCAAGAAGACCGCCGAGCGCGCCCACGACCGGCTCGCCAAGGGAGACAAGTTCGTCGCCGAGGGCTACACCCGCGAGTACGACCGGACCGCTCCGGACGGCGAGGTGGTCAAGTCCGAGGAGTTCGTCGCGAAGAAGCTCGGCCACGACCTCGCCCGCACGAGCTACGAGGTCGACCGCACCCGCCGCCAGCCCGCCACGACGCAGGAGCCTGTGGGACAGGCGGCCGGCGCAGCTCATCGAGAGAGCTCGGGCACCGCCCCGGCGCTCGGGCTCTGAACGGCGGTGACCGCGATGAACCAGAACGACACCGCCCCCGAGACCGACGAGCCGGACCTGGACGAGGAGTCCGAGGAGTTCAACGGGCCGCTGATCCCGGAGCCTCCGCACCCGATCAACTGGAACCTCCTGACCAGCGAGGAAGCGGAGGCCGAGTGGCTGGAACTGAACCGCTGGGTCGACTGGCTGCGCCGCACCTACGGGCTGCCTGCTTCGGTGGTTCCGCCGTTCTGGCACCGCCACCCGGAGCTGTTGTGGGAGCTGAGCGCTCTGCACCTGCATTGGCTGTCCGCCTACGACCCGGAGCAGAACGGCTCCGCCCCGCTGGGCTGGCATCGCGACTTCGCCGACGCCCGCCAGCGGCTCCGCGACTGGGTCGCCGCTTCCGGAACCCGTCTCGACCGAGACCGCCCGACCCGGCAAACCACCTGGCCCGGCGAGGACCCGGCAGGCCCGGTCGAGGACACGATCATCGCTCACCGGGATCAGGACTTCGTGCAGTTCGTCCTCGACGATGTCGCCGCCCGCCGCCAGGCCGAGGACGACTTCTATGCCGGGCTCAACCCGAACACCGGAGAAGTCGCATGAGCGATACCGGCGGCACGATCGTGGTCTCCCCTCTCATGGACAGTCGCGAGATCGCCGCCTATCTCAAGGTGTCCGAGTCGACTTTGTCGAGGTGGCGTTCGGCTGGTCAGGGGCCGCCGTTCCTGCGGCTGGGCGGGATCGCCCGGTACCGCATCGACGCGGTCGACGCCTGGCTGGCGGGGCTGGAGCACAGCCATGCCCCGGAAGGCTGAGCCGCTCCCGCACGCGCAACCGAAGCCGGTGCCTCCGGTCGGCGTGAGGATCTCCACCGACCTGGAACGTCGCTCCTACGGCATCCGCGCCCGTGCCCGCTGGACGGACCCGATCAGCAAACGCCGCATCATCCGCTCCGAGATCGTCGCTGACGAGGCTGCAGCGCACGAGTTCTTCGACTCGCTGCGGCAGTCATCGGCCAAGGGCATGGACGTGTCCATGACGCTCACCGAGTTCGTCACCACGATCGGCGACCGATGGGCGCGCGGCCTCGACCCCACCTCCACCGGGGAGACCTACGGGTACGGGCTCAAGCTCCGCGTGCTACCTGCCCTCGGGCACCTACCCGTCACGCAGATCACCGCCGGGATCATCGACCGCACCATCGATGCCTGGGAGAAACGGCATGGGGCGTCAACGATCAAGAACTCGATCGCACCTCTCGTGCGGGTCCTCGACGAAGCAGTGCGCGACGGGCTCATCCCGATCAACCCCGCGAAGAACCGTGCCAAGCGCAGCCTGAACCGCAATGCCTTCCGTCTCCAGCCTGCGGAGGATGCTTCCCCACGCGCCCATGCGATCCCGGACATGGGAACGCTGACGACGCTCGCTGAAGCCTGCGGGAAGGTCCACCAGTCGTACTCCGACTTCGTCATGCTCGCCGCCCTCCTCGCAGCGCGCTCCTCCGAGGTCTCGGGCCTTCAGGCCGGTGACGTCCGGTTCGACAAGAACATCGTGGTGATCGCGCGGCAGACCTACCCCGGCAAAGGCGGGCTCATCACGAAGCAGACCAAAGGCCGCAGAGAACGCCGCGTCCCGATCCTCGACCCGCTCCGCCCGATCCTGGAACGCCTCGCGGAACGCAAGGAGCCCGAGGATCGGCTGCTGGTCGGCCCGAAGGGCGGTGCTCTCACGACCGCGACCGTGCGGGACGCGACGAACTGGGACCAGATCGTCAGCGATCTCGGCCTGCCCGACCTTACCCGGCACGGCCTCCGGCACACCGGGGCGACATGGATGGCGGACGCAGGCATCCCGCTGCACGTCCTCCAGGACATCCTCGGCCACGCCTCCGTCGAGACCACACGCGGATACCTGCACCCCGACGACCGCCATCTGGCCTCCGCTGCCGAACAGGCGAACGCCTTCCTTGCCCGATCCGCCAAGGCCGGCAGACCGAGCCGGCGCGAGGCCTCGAGGTCACTGTGACAGGTAGCCGGGAGCCGCGATCGGAGGCTCTGGTCCCCTTTTGGTCCCCTTATCCACAGACAACGACCTCCAGAGAGCCAGATACGGTCTCCGACGTCTGCGGGACGGCAACGATGCGGTGGCGAGGGGACCAGAGGGGGACCAACAAAAACCCGTCGACGGACATGACAAAGCCCTGATGAAAATGGCTTCTCATCAGGGCTTTTCTGTCGGGATGACAGGATTTGAACCTGCGACCCCCTGACCCCCAGTCAGGTGCGCTACCAAGCTGCGCCACATCCCGTGGCTTCAATTTTCAGTTGTTCGGGCCGACCGGAGGGGGTGAACCCCTTGACCCCCAGTCAAGTGCGCTACCAAGCTGCGCCACAGCCCGTGGACGACCGCACCGGAGCGCGGGCAACTCCCCTATCGTAGCCGACTCCTGAGGGCTCCGCGAAACCGGCGCGGTCCGGGCGCGGCGCGGATGTCGATGCCTCCGCGTAGGGTCGGGATCATGACCACGATCACGACGAAGGCAGCGACGCCCACGGAGTGGGACGACGTGCAGCGGACCCTCACGGGAGGCGGGGACGGCGCGTCCTGCCAGTGCGTATGGCCCGTGCTGCGCAACAAGGACTGGAACGCGACCACGAAGGAGCAGCGGGTCGAGATCCTGCGGGACGAGATCGCATCAGGTCCTCCGCCGGGCATCGTGGCCTACGTCAACGGCGAGGCCGCGGGCTGGATCCGCATCGGCCCGCGGCCGGCGCAGGCTCGCCTCGGCTACACGCGCACCATCGCGTCCGCGACGCAGGAGCCGCTCGACGATGGCAGCGTCTGGGCGGTCAGCTGCTTCTCGGTGCGACGCGATCAGCGCGGCAAGGGCCTCAACGCCGCACTCCTGGCAGCGGCCGTCGACTACGCCCGCGAGTCGGGCGCGCGCATCATCGAGGGGTATCCGGTCGACACCGCCGCCGTGAAGGTGTCATCGAACGACCTGTTCCACGGGGCGCTGTCGACGTTCCTGACCGCGGGGTTCGCCGTCGTCGGCGAGCTGCGCTCGGGGCGGCCGTTGGTGAGCCTGAATCTCGCCGCATAGCGGTGCCGGCGGATCCGGTCACGGTGGGTCACTCGCCACCGCACTCCTACGATGGAGGGATGCAGAGCCGCACCCGCCTTCGCGCCCTGTGGCCGTTCGCGCCGTACATCGTGGCGTCCGCGATCCACGTGATCGCGAACGCGACGCACAGTCCGCTCACGACGCCGACCAAGGCGCTCCTCATGCCGCTGCTGGCTCTGCCTGTCGTGCTGGCCTGGAAGACGCTCGCGCCGCGCGCGGCCGCAGGCCTGCTGATCGTGGCGCTGTTCTTCTCCTGGCTCGGCGATGAGGCGGGGCTGTTCTTCCCGTTCGCGCCCGAGCTCCCACTCATGCTGGGCTTCTTCGGCGTTGCGCACCTCGCCTACATCCTGCTGTTCCTGCGCCAGCTGCGCGTGCGCCGGCTTCCGATGTGGACCGTCGTCTACGTGCTGTGGTGGCTGTTCATGATCGCGATCCTCGGGCCGCGCACGGGATCGCTGCTCGCAGCCGTCGGCGCGTACGGCATCGTCCTGGCGGGCACTGCCGCGACGTCGGCGCGTTGCCGGGCGATGATCGCCTGGGGCGGCGCCTTCTTCCTCTCCAGCGACACGATCCTCGCGTTCCGGCTGTTCCTGCCCGACGCGATGCCCGACTGGACGAGTCCCGCCGTCATGGTCACGTACACGATCGGACAGGGCCTGATCGTGGCCGGAGCGCTGCTCACGCTGCGTCGCGAGGATCCGGTAACCGCGCCACCCCGTGCCGACCCGGCCGACCCGGCCTCCCGTGCCCAGGAGTCGATCGCATGAACGTCGAACCCTGGGCGAGCGGCCCTGTGCGCATCGACAGCTGGCTCTGGGCGGTGCGCGTCTTCAAGACGCGCTCCGCGGCGACGACCGCCTGCCGCGCCGGCCACGTGCGACTCAACGGCGACAAGGTCAAGGCCGCGCAGACCGTGAAGATCGGCGACGAGCTTCGGATCCGCATCAGCGGGTTCGATCGGATCCTGATCGTCCGCCAGACGCTCGTCAAACGCGTCGGCGCACCGCTCGCCGCCGTCGCGGCCGAGGACCGCACCCCGCCACGTGATCCGGTCGCCGCCGCGGGCCTGCGAGACCGCGGCGCGGGCCGGCCCACCAAGCGCGAGCGCCGCGACATCGACCGTCTGCGCGGTCGCGATCACGACGGAGATCGCACCGACTGGTGATCGATCATTCTCCCTTGATCAGGGAGAAGAACTCTCCACACCCCTTCCTTTCTTCGAATTTTTGTTCTATACTGGGAGCATGACCGAAGCCCCGCCTCCGCCCGCCGCAGATCGCGGCGCGCTGCTGGATGCGTGGGTGGCGAAGCGGGCCGAGATCGCACGACTCGAGGGCGAGGCGGCCGAGCTGCTCGCCTCACGGGCCGAGCTCTTCGACGCAGACGTTCGTGCCGATCCCCAGCACCGCGACATGATCCGCCGATCGATGATCGCGGAGTACTCCGCTGCCGGGCGCATCTCCAAGACTGCCGCGGAACTCGGTTTCAACGACGCGGAGGCCATGAGCGAGTTCTTCCCAGTGCTGCGCGACGCGCTTCGACAGGGCACGATCGCGGTTCAGCACGTGCGCGTACTGATCGCCGCAGCCGCGCCCGTGCGCGAGGCCGTGCTCAACGGTCACCTGGGCGTCGAGGCGCTCGCGGTGTACGAGACCGCCGCCCTCACGATCGCCGAGCATGAGACGGCTGCGCGCACACGGCCGCACGCTCGGCAAATCGCGGCGACCCTCGCGGGCGAGAGCATCAGGGAGCGCCACGCCAGGGCGGCGTCCGAACGCCAGGTCACGATCCGACCCCTCGATGACGGCCTGGCTCTGTTGACGGCGGTGCTGCCCGAGGTCTATGCCGTCGCGATCTTGGATCGCCTCCGCAGCCTCGCGACGGCGGTCGCCGCCGCGGGGCGGACGCGACGCGAGAACGATCTCGACCTGATCTTCTCCGACCCGATCTCGGAGCGCTTCGCGGGCGCGGATCCTGAGGAGTTCCCCTTCCCCGAGGACCTCCTGCCCGACGACCCGCAACTGGAGACGTACGATCGCATCACCGCAGCAGGAACGTATGCCCTCGACCCGGATCATGACCTGCACGATCCTCAGAGCGACACCTGCGAAGCCGCCAACGCCGGCCCCGACGCCCGGCCCGAGTTCGTCGCTGCCGACGGCCGGACCCGCCGCGAGATCGAAGCCGACACCTTCATCGATCTGCTGCTCGCCTCGACACCCTCCGAGGTACTCGGCACGGGTCTGGAGCGGATCACCGCGACCGTGCAGGTCACGATCGCCGGAACCACTCTCGCCGGGGAGGACGACCGGCTGGCGGAACTCGACGGGCATGGTCCGCTGCATCCCGACATCGCGCGAGATCTCGCCCGCCAGGCCGGCGGGTGGAACCGGCTGTTCCTCGATGCCACCGGAATGGTCATGAAGGTCGATCGCTACACGCCGTCGACCGCGATGAAGCGGTTCCTCCGGGCGAGGGATCAGCGGTGCCGCTTCCCCGGGTGCCGGACTCCCGCCCACCGCTGTGAGATCGATCACAACGACGACTTCGCCCGGGGCGGGCCGACGGAGATCACCAACCTGAGCGACTTCTGCCCAGGGCATCACGCGCTCAAGCATCCCGATATCGATGACGGCCACCGCTGGACCGCTCGGCAGCTCCCCGATGGAACGCTGCGCTGGACGAGCCCGATCGGCCGCACCTACGACGATCACGCGCCACGACGCGTCATGTTCGTCTGAACGCACGCGGGAGAAGTGTGCCCGGTCGGTGGGCTGTCGGCGCTAGGCCGTGTTGATCAAGAGCTTTCGGCTTCGTGCGGGTGAGTCTTCAACGGTGGCGCGACGAAGGGAAGGCCCCGCACCCGTCCCGACCGGGTGCTCGCCGACAAGGGCTACCCGTCCAAGTCGAACCGGGCTTGGCTCCGTCAGCGCGGCATCGCCGCGACCATCCCCGAGCGAGACGACCAGATCGCGCACCGTCGCAGGAAGCCCGGTCGGCCGATCGACTTCGGCGACGAACAGCAGGAGCGGTACAAGGGCCGCAACGTTGTCGAACGGTGCTTCAATAAGCTCAAGCAGTGGCGCGGGATCGCAATGCGCTCCGACAAGCTCGGCCGCAACTACCGCGCCGCCGTCAGCCTTGCCGCCACACTGATCTGGATCAAGAGCAACTTGTAGCCCTTGGCGGGGGTTGAACGTCAGTGCTGCCGCGGAGTGGGCTGTTCGACGCCGCGAAAAGAAGGTCGGCCCTCCGCGCTCACGCGCAATGCCCTCAGGGACGAGCCGCCTCCGTGGTCGGATGAGTTCAGCTGTGGTCGTGATCGTGCTCGGCTTGGGTCGCCGCGTACTTCTCGCGGACGTCGTCCATGTCGAGCGCCTGGACCTGCTCGATCAGGGACTCGAGTGCCTGGCCCGGCAGCGCCCCCGGCTGACCAAAGACGGGGATGCCGTCGCGGTAAACCACGAGGGTCGGAATCGAGGAGATCCCGTACTCGGCGGCAAGCTGCTGCTGGGCCTCCGTGTCGACCTTCGCGAAGGTTATTCCCGGGTGGGTCTCGCTGGAGCGCTCGAAAACCGGCGCGAACTGATGGCACGGGCCACACCAATCCGCCCAGAAGTCGATGAGGACGATGCCGTTCTTCACGGTCTCGTCGTGGATCTCGCGGGTGAGTTCAAGAGTTGCCATTGTTTTAGCTCCATCTGGTTGGGGGAGTTGTCGTGGGAGGGCGGGTTCAGGTACGCGCGGGCGTCGTCTGTAGGAACAGGTCCAGTAGCGCCAGTAGCGTGTCGGGAGCGTCCTCGGTCGGGAAGTGGCCGGCGGTCGGGATCTCGACCACGGGTGCTTCGGGGTAGCTGAGCTTGAACGCCGGGATCACGTACTCGGGCAGCAGCGCGGTGTCCCGCATCCCGACCGCCAGCATCGTCGGCACGGCTTGCAGCGAGGCGACGGCTTCCGTCGGCGGCGGGCCGGGCTGCGGGCCTTGCGGGCCCTCCAAGACCTGCCGGGGAAACGCGATGACACCGCGGGACTCCGCCGGCGTCGGGAAGGGACTGGAGTACGCGCGGATCCAGGTCGGCGAGGCGATCTCCGGCCGGGCGACATGCTGCAGGTCGATCATCAGCTGGGCGATGGTGTGACCCGCGTTTCCGAGGATCTGCTCGAACGAGCCGTCCGCGAGCGCCGACCCGGCCCACTGGAACCACCGGCTTTCGGCGCCGTTGCCCCGCATCAGATCCTCGATGTCCTCGGCGAGGGGCAGCACGGTGTTCACCGCGAAGATCCGCGAGATCCGGTCGGGGTGACGCAGCGCGAACCCGGTGCCGATGGGGCCGCCCCAGTCACGGACCACCAGGGTGATGTCCGTGAGGTCGAGGGTGTCGACGAGCAGCGATTCGAGATTGAGGATGTGTTCGCTCGCGTCGTAGGTGCGGTCCTGCGGTGTCTCGCTCTTCCCGAAGCCCATGTGGTCGGGAACGATCACGCGATGGCGCCGTGACAATGGCCCGATCAGGTGACGCCACTCGTAACCCCACGTGGGCTCGCCGTGCAGCATGACGATCGTCTGATCGGGCCGTTCGGGGCCCTCGTCGACGTAGTGCTGGCGGAAGCCGGCCGCCTCGTTGAAGCGGGCGGGATAGGGCCACGTGCCGTCGAACGTCTCTTCAGCAGCGATCACAGGGTCTCACCCGTTCCAGTCAGGTGCAGGGCGGCGTCGGTGTCCGCGATGGCCAGCATCCGGTTGATGTCGGCCCCGGCTTGTGCGCCGGCCGCTGCGGAGGCCCCCACCTGGGCGACCAGATCGGTGACGTTGCCGGCCACCCACACACCGGGCACCTCGGTGGCGCCGGCCGCGCCGGAGGCGAAACTGCGGCCTTTCGGCGAGTCCTGCACCGGCAGGCCCAGACCTTCCAAGCCCTGGGCGCGGATTTCCAGTTGCCCGAGGACCGTGAGGACACGGCGGGCCACGACCTGGCCGTCGGCCAGCCGAACTCCGGCGAGGGCACCGTCCTCGTCGTCGACGACCTCGGCGACCGGGGTGTCGATGATGCGGATGCCGCGGGCAGAGAAGCGGGCGCGGTTGTCCTCGTCGAGGCCGGTGCCGTTGGTGAAGTAGGTCAGGTCCTCGGTCAGCTGACGGTACAGGAACGCGTGGTCGATGGAGACCGGGCTGGTCGCGAGGACGCCGATCGGCTCGTCGCGCACCTCCCAGCCGTGGCAGTACGGGCAATGCACCACGCTGTGACCCCAGTGCTCGGCGAGCCCGGGCACCTCCGGCAACACGTCTTTGAGGCCAGTGGCTACCAGGATGCGGCGGGCGGTAATGGTGCGGCCGTCGGCCAGGGCGACGGTGAACCGCAGGTCTCCGTCCGCGGGCGGGGCGGGCTCAGCTGAGACCACTTCGCCGTGGACGACGCGTCCGCCGTACTGGCGCACCTCTTCCCGGCCTCGTCTCAGGATCTCGGACGGCGGGGTTCCGTCCAGAGCGAGGAGGCCGTGCACGGCCTCAGCGGGCGCGTTGCGCGGCGAACCGTTGTCGATCACAACGACCGATCGGCGTGAGCGGGCGAGGATCAGCGCACCATTCAGTCCCGCGGCGCCACCGCCGATCACGACGGTGTCGATGGTTCCTTCGGGCAGTTCGTCGCTCGTGTACGGAGGTGTCACTGCAGTCATGTTCTGCTGCTCCTTCTTGTCAGTCATGGTTTGGTCAGCCCCTCCGGTTCCTGGGTGGCCATCCCGGTGGTCTCGCCGCGAGGCGCGAGTGAGCCGCTACCGGCCCAGGCCGTGATCCGTTCCGCGATCGCCTCGGGGGCCTCAATGTGCAGGAAGTGACCGACGCCGGGGACGACCTCCCGCGCGTACTCGGCGGTGAACCGATGCCGGTCGTCCGGCGGGGGGAGGAAGCAGCCGTCGTCGGCACCGTACAGCTGTAGCAGGGGCACCGTGATCGGCTGCGACAGTCGGCGCGCCGCCCCGAGCATGCCGGGTCGCAGCATCTCCCGGTAATACTTCAAGGGCGCGGGCATGCTCGCCCGCAGGTCCTCGTGCAGCTTCGCCCGCAGGGCCGGATCAAGCGAGAGGCCGGGCGACCACTGGCGCCAGAGGCGGTCGATGAAAGCCAGATCGCGGGCGGTGGCGATCACGCCGCTTCCCGGCAGTTGAAACAGCCCCATGTACCAGCTCCGGCGTAGCTGAGCCAGGCGCGACCGGGTCAGGAACGTGAGCGGGTGCGGGATGGCGAGCGTGACCGCGCGTTCGATCCGTTCCGGCGCGGTGACGCTGGTGTGGTAGGTGAGCGCGCCGCCCCAGTCATGGCCGATCAAATCTACGGTTCGCCCGGGAGTCCAGCGGTCGATCAGCGCGAGCACGTCGCCGGTGAGGGAGGCGAGGTCGAACGGCCCTGCGGTCGAGGACGGCGCGTAACCGCGAAGCCAGGGCGCCAGGACGTACCGCCCCTGGCGCGCGAGCTCGGCAAGGAACGGCATCGCGGTCGGTGGATGATCCGGGAAGCCGTGCAGGACCAGCGTCGGTCGGCCATCGGGATCACCACCCCGCAGCGCGTGAAAGGTGCCGTACGGCAGGTCGAAGGTGACGCGTTCGAACTCCATGTGCGTCAGCCGACCAGTCGGTTGAGCTTGCGGATCTGCGCATCGAAGGCGCCCGAGGGCACGATCCGGCGAAGCAGGCTGACGCGGCCGGCCATCGAGCCGGCGGTGTACCGGAGCTTGGGTTTGGCGTCGGTGGCGGCAGCGAGGATCGCCTTCGCGACCACGTCCGGGGTGTCGGCGTCGCGCACGGCCGCAGCGAGGACATCCCGCGCGACATCCCGCTGCGCGTCATAGACCGGCAGGGGTGAGTCGGCGGGCAAGCTGCTCGCTTCGAAACTTGTGTTCGTGTACGCAGGCTCGACCAGCAACATCCGGACGCCGTGTTCGCGAAGCTCGTGGTCGACCGACTCGGCGTAGCCTTCGACCGCGTGCTTGGTCGCGGCGTAGACCGCCATGAAGGGGGCGGGGATCAGACCGAGCACCGAGGAGACGTTGACCACCCGGCCCTGCCCCCGGGCTCGCATGTGCGGCACCACTGCGTTGGTCATCCGCATCAGACCGAAGACGTTGATATCGAAGACATTCTTGGCTTGCTCGATCGAGCTCTCCTCGCCGGCACCGACCGCACCGACGCCGGCGTTGTTGACCAGGACGTCGATCTGACCGAACCGCTCGATCACCTCATCGACTAGGTGTGATGTCCAGGGACGTTGTTGCGTGAATCGCGTGTGATCTGCTGACGGGTGAAGGCCTCCCGTGGCGAGAGTGGAGCTATCTAGGAACCGCTCACGCAACACAGGAGGCCTTCGTGTCCCACGCT
>Ga0308158_10001098_pt1 | contig 31327 bp, 29 predicted proteins | sample PhyBR2_FD_201038 | JGI IMG/M metagenome (GOLD analysis project Ga0308158, IMG submission 201038) | Phyllosphere microbial communities from UC Gill Tract Community Farm, Albany, California, United States - DLSLB.R2 | ecosystem: Host-associated > Plants > Phyllosphere > Unclassified | place: USA... | reverse complement strand
CTTGTCATCAAAACAAAAGCTCCGTATGATGGCGCACATGGAAGCGTGGCAGAGCGGTTTAATGCACCGGTCTTGAAAACCGACGAGGGCTTATACCCCTCCGTGAGTTCGAATCTCACCGCTTCCGCCAAATTTTGAATTAAGCCCTTGTGTTTTCAAGGGCTTTTTTCTTGTCTGTGGTTTTACCCCACAACTTACCCCTCATCAAATTTTGGATGTGAAAAGCAAAAACAGGATGATTTAGGATGGGATAGGAAATGAGTATAAAATACGTTAATAATTTTAAACTCATTTATAGCTTTGAAAAGATATTTTCAATATATAAAAAAGGGCTCACGAATGAGCCCTTAGATGGAAATAAAAAGACTATAGGTTAAACATTACCCGTGTATTCTTTCCACACATACGTAATGCCATTGCCCTTGTAACGATAAAAACCAAGTGGCTCATGTACGCGTTCAATCAGTTGTAACCATGTCTTTTGAACAATACCTTGCCCATCATAGCAATGGTTATGCTTTGGTATTGGAAAAACACTTTGAAGATGGAACTCCAAGCAAGTGAGTTCCCATTGTTCTTTGAGTAACGGTAAATAATCGATTTCATCGCCTAGGATGTAAATGAATGCTTGTGCCGTTAGCTTGTGATCAAGCCCTTTGACGATCCGCCATTGAATATCGGATAGTATGCCTCTGAGCTGTTTAGCCCCATGTAGCCACTGAAAGTAGTTTTTCAGTACTTTGACTGAATCTTTCTCTGCCTGTTCCTGTGTCTGATAATGGGGTGGGTCAGTCTGCGTAATTAATGGTAACTCTAAGAAAATGCAATTGGCTTGGTCTTGTGTTTGCATCACGCGTCTGAAGACGGTTTTCTGTTCATTACGAAGTTTTTGCACTTGTGCTTCATATTTATTCGCTTGGAGCTTTGCTTTAGCGACGTATAACTGACCACGAAAAAAATCAAAGTTATTTTCAAATATATAGTTTGGAATAGGCTGCGGTGAGGTCACCACACCAATATTTTGCAGTGAAAATTGATGAAAGGCTTTTAAGTGAGGATGGGGTTCAAAACCTTCAAATAGATCAATGAAATGAGCAAATAGCGGTGCTTGCTGAAGTGCCCAAGCAAATAGTGGGTTCATAGCAGGGTATGGGCACGCTGCTGTTGGTTTAGCATAGACTTTAATTTTGTCTTGTTCTAACTGCTTCGTGGCGTTGATCACACCGAGTGCGGCTTGACTAAATAGAATATCCCCAAAAGCAGGCCGAACCATTGTAACGTTTGAGGTAAAACAACCATTTCCACTCGGATAAACATTCGGTGGTGTTTGAGCATGGTTAACAAATAAAGGCTGTGCGTTTGGTACAAATACTTGGTTCATGTTGAAAATCTCTGTAATAGGGTTAAATAGATCAATAATGTTTGGTTAGGTTCGGACGACCCATCTGCTTACGTAGATGAGGTAGAATGCCAGTATTGAGAGTTTTGACGCGTTCTAAGCTGCTATGTAAGACGTACTGTTCAAACTTGGCAAAGTAGTGAATAACTTTCGCTATGTTGTCGTACTTGGTTTGATCGTTACGGTTGATTACACCTAGAGCATCGTATTTGTACTTCTTACGGTTCTTGCTGGTATTGCAGTTAAAATAGCTATGCTTACCATCAATTTGCTTATCCCACATTTCACCAATCATCCGACCTAAGCTAATGTCTTCACGATGCTTGCTACCACAAAAAAAGAAAAATCCATGAATGTGTAAAGCCTGATCTACACCGTATTCCAGCTTCCACACATAACCATTTAAACGCATAGACTTACTGCGACGCAGTTTCTGTAAAATCGTATGGAAATGCGCTACGATTTCTTTGTGCGTAAAATGTTTCTTATCTGCTGGTAGATACAGATCAACACGAATACCTAATAAACGTGAGTATGATTTGCGAATCATATCGATGTATTTCAGTACATTCTTTTCGCGCCTTCTCGCCATTTTTCGACGGTCATTCACACGCTGAAGATATTCAGGAGAATGCAAGTAATCGTAAAGCAGCTTCACAAAGCGATTGATGATCACTGCTACAGGATATTTACGATTAGTCAGTATTCCATTTTCGTTAACGTCATTGAGAAGGTCATATGGATGTATAATTAAGTCATAGATACAATCTAAATACGGCCTTAAGACTTTGTTTAGGATGACCATTACGGCATTAAATTGTTCACACCTTAAATTCATAGTTGATTTTAATTGTTTCGTAGTAAGTATGAACCGTCGAATTAATTGCAGTATCTTAGGTTCCATAAGTTCCCAGTGATCAGGAACTTGTTCTATTGATTGTGACTGAATCCAGCTATACACATAATTTGTTCCTTGCTCAGATATCTCATCACATAAGCTAATTGCCGTAATACAAATATCAAGACAAGGATCTATTGGTTGATTTTGAAGTGAACTGATTGTTTGTATTGAGCGAAATATGACTTTATCTTCAGCTTCAGGAAATAGGGCTTCATGTTGTTCGATAAATTCTGCAATTCCATCATAGCGTCCTGATAATGATTCTTCAGTCTCAACTTCAACCGCAGTCGATGGCTCTAGCTCTTCTGGAGGAGGTACGGTTTGCATGGGCTTAAGTCTACACGCCACTTCAAAGAAGTTAGGTGGTAAATGATCCATTTCTATAAAGCTCATAGATATATTTCCAATCTGTAAAAAAATACAAATTGCTGCCATCTAACCTATAGTATGTGTTGAATTTAAATATGATATTTAATTCATAAGATATTGAATTCAACAAGTTGTGTGTACAAACTGAATGGTTTGTACCCATTGAACTGTTATCGAATCTATTATTTATCTTATGTATAAATATATAGATCAGTGGATTATATAAATAACCATATTAATCATGTAGATATGTTAATAGTGTATGTATATATTAATCATATAGAAACCCACACTCTAAAATTAGAGGCAACAACGGTTAACAAGGGCACTTGAGATCAAGCCCCTATCTGACATATCGATAAATTTCTGTTCTGCGTGAGTGAAAAGATAAGCACTTGAGGCTTATGCTTTTTTTGACAATATCCATGCTTCTATTTCGTGTCGGAGCCAGCCTACGGCTGAGACTCCAATCTTAATAGGGGTTGGGAATGTTGGATCGTATCGCCTCGATTTGGGGTTGAGTTTTTCGTAAATTGAACTACGTGATAATCCACATGTATCCATGGCTTCTGGCAAGCGTAGGATTTTTATTGATTCATTTTTAAGATCACTAGTCATGATCGAACTCCATAGAATGCGTTGGTTTTGGTTCGACTGGATTGTGATTTATGGTGAATATATTCTTAAGTGAAAAAATAATATATTTTATAAGTATCTGAAAAGTATATTAAAACTGTAGGTGTAACTTGGACGTAGATTATTGTGCAGTACGATTTAAGCGAAAACTAGAAATTATTAACTTTATCAATCAGATACAGAGTTCAGAAGAGTTTAAAGAATTTTATGATTGGTTTGATCAATTTTACGAACTTGAAATTGTAGAGTTGGTCAATGATTTTGAGTTTGAGCTATCCAATAAGCCACAGATTTCGCAAAATTATATAATTGAGAACTGGATTGAAAATTATATTTTTGATCGTATTCAGTATGGCAAGCATAAGGTAAATAGGGGACTTGAAACATTAGTGATGGATCACTTAGGTAGTGGAGCCTTTTATAACAAAGTCGAAAAACTTCGATTGAAGTTCAAGCAATATTTGCTTGATCATCAGCAATTAAAAAATGCTTATTTAAAATTAACAGAGCATATTGATATACGTTGTTTGGTTAAATATCCCGCCAATCCTGAAAACTTATTTCTAACGTGGTTTAGCATCGTAAATTATTTTGCAAAGATTGTGCGATTAAATCAGAATTTAGATAGTGACAAACATTGGAAATCCCCACATTTTGAAGAGCAAATATATAATTATTTAAATGATTATGAGTACTTAGCCAAGAATAATGGATATAGATTAGGGCATAAGACAATCGACGATATAACTTTGTTTAATGATGAATATCGAAGCGAAAAATATCTAAGTTTGCATTTAGCTGAAAATTGCAATGTTCCTGTAGCCCATGTTTTGATCGAATATTTGGAATTCGTAAAATTTGATTTAAATCGCAAACTATTGATTACAAATGCAAACACTGAGCAGAAATCACATTTAGATCAATTGGATAAAATTATTCAAACTCTTTATTTGCAAAATAAACAGAAAGCACCTAAAGGTGTGGGAATAGATAGGTTACTTTGCTGCACCGTTTATAATTTAATGGTTCAGCGTGGACAGATAGATAAAAATACTGATATTTATGAGTCAATCAAAATGCTGCTTGATTATTTGGCAGAAATCCTACGGAGATCACAAGTTGGACTTGATTATGATGGTTCACTGTCTAACAAGGCTCAGCTTAAGCTAGTTGTTTATGCAACTGAATACTTTGATGAAGATGAGCTCTTTATGATTTTTGGTTTATATAATTCACGAGATATGCCATTTTTAAAATTGTTTAGGCCAAGTGAGCAAAGCAATAATAAGCGTATTAAACCGACGTGTTTTGAAGAAGATCACCCAAAGCTCGAACGCATGGTTAAAGTCAGGGTGGATCGGAATATCAAGTTATTTACCATAAAAGCAACCAACCTCTATCAACTGATTAAAGACGAAAAAGATAAGTTATTCAGTCTTGAAAGTTTATATGCAGTTGAGTAAAAAAAACGTTATTTTTCTAAGATAAAGACTCATCTTTACACTCGCCCAAACTGCGGTTTTTAGTGTCAAATTGGCTACACTGCTGACTGGAATCGGTCAGCAGTTTCGTCCAGTATAACATCAAATTTCGCGTTACCAAACGCGTCAGAACTTGTTGTTTTGAATGCCTAAAAATTATAGGTATAGGTCAATCCGCTGTTGGTGGTGAGGGTCACCTCACGAACATTTTCAGCAGCACAGCCTAAGTACACCTGAGCTACTGAGCCATAGCGCATATTTTGATAATCATAAAAGCCTTTGGTTCTACAATTGCCGCGATTGATTGATACGTTGGTCAGGGTGGTTGGATCATCATTTAGTGACATGATATTGAGCTTATCCACATAGCCTGTCCCGGAATATTGCGAATGATCACGACGGACACGCACTTCAAACTGTTCTTGGATCGATTGTTCCTGTGACAGTTCAGTCATTTGCTCAGCATCAGCGCCATTTTCTAAAAATGATTTATCAACAACAAAGTCATCCTCAGATTGATTGGTCATATCAGGCTGATCAGAAGCGTTATTTTCAGCAGAGGCCGTATTTTGATCTGCTGTTGCTTTAGGTTCTACTGTGGCTTGAGATTCTTTGGCGGGACTACATGCGGTTAAGCTGAGTAACAGTAAACTGGATAAAAGAACCGGGTGGATAAGTTTCATGGCTGAATTCCTAAAAATTGCTTATTTCATCTATGAATAAAGTCGTTATTTGTTCTGTGTGTTTATTTACATTTGCCTTTATGAACCGATTGCACCAAACGTGGTTCAGTTTTATCTGCATCTAAACGCAGGCAAATGACTTTCTTGCTTTTGATTGAATTGGAAATCAGCTCTTCACCTTGAATTGGATTGCTACCACCTGCGTTATAAACTCGATAGCGTTTGCCAGTGGTGGTTTTAAAACTAAAGGCATCGCCTAATTCACTAAAGCCTTCGATCTTTTTGACGATGACGGTTACTTTATTGGATTGTGCAAATAGCGAGGTGCAGATCAGACTGAGGCCACAGGCCAAGATAAGTTTTTTCATTTTGTTATGCCTCTGGCTTAGTTCTTAAAAATCGTGACAGGCCAAACTACGGCTTTACCAAGGTTATAGGCATAGCTGTAATGTGCAGTACTGCTACAATTTTTGAAATACACTGAGCAAATCAGTGCGATCAGCACATAGCCGATAATTAAATTGTTTTTCATGTGTTTCCCCAGATACTTGAATTTATGACTGACATTGCTGAACAGCGTTTGCCATTACCACGTTAAAATCTTCAGGTGGTTGCATGCTTTCTCGAACCGTGACATTTGCCATGCTTTCCATAAATTCAGGTGAGTAATGCGCTTCGACTTTGTCGTAAATACAGCTACAGGTTGAGCGGTCTAAACCACCAGCTTGACAGCCTGCTTTAAAGTCACGTTTGACTTTGCTGTCACAGGCTGTCAGTAGGGTGCTACTGAGGAGAATGGTTGTTACCCCAAACCAAGTTTGATATTTCATTTCTGTTCCAAATCATTGTTATCTATTGTTCTAAAGTCATACGGATGGGTTTATTTATGCCAGCCTGCCAGATAAATCAGCAGCCAGAGCCCGCCAAGCACAAAAACAAAGGGGCCTAGCATCGCCACCACGACGACAATTAAAATGAGCTGTGCAATCAATTTCATAATGTAGTTCCAGCACAAAGCAGCCCCTGAATTAAAAAACTCAGTGGTTGATCAGTGCGGTGAAATGAATCAGTGCACAGGGCAAGACAATAAGGTTGGAATCGGTATGCAATACCGAAATCGAAAAGTGGGTATAAATGAAGCGAGTGCAGGGGAAGCACACAAATTGAATAGCGTCATAATAGATGACTCCTAGATGTATAGAAGTTCTACCAGATCACTGTCAAATGATGGTGGCAGAACGAAGAAGGGTTGACAGACCAGTCATCTAGGAACTGGCACGCACGAGGCGTCCCTCCCTCGCCCTACCGCAACGAAGGGGGACGAACGAGTTCGCCACCAAAAAAATTACTCTTTTTGATGTGCTAGATGAAACGGTCTGTCAAAACCGACTGGCAATGTAGGCCAGCCCTTGCATCATAATCGCTGATAAAAATCAGGTCAATTGATCGCTGTATCAAGTCATTAAAATTGATTTAAATTTTATGGATTAAAGGTAGATATGGAAGAGAGGGATTAGGATCTTATTGAAAAATTAATATAAATAATAGAATTCTAGACTTCATTATTTCGATTTCATATTAGTTGTATTATGGTAGCCTTAAGTGCATAGAGTTATTTTAATTGCCAGATGGAGATGCGGTGTAGAATAATTATCTAGAGATAATTCACAAAATTGTCTTTTTCATGACATGGAGCTGTTGTGATGCTAGAAAATAGCTTAATTCAAGATATTCAGGGAAAGAGCATTCCTCAAACCCATAAAAACATTTCAACTGATTGGGATGAAATTAAGAATTGGTCTGACCAAGTTTATATGCCATATAGCGCGAGACCATTGGGAAAAGCACTATCACCAGAATCGAGTATGCACTCTGTTCGGGTCGCAAACATGATTGTAACTCGTTTTAAATATGGTATTCCTGTTTATCTTGATCAATGGAATCAGGATAAAGGTATGATTGTTTTACTCACTACCATACAAGGTAATGCTAATCATGCAATTAATTCGAACAACTGGCAAAGTACTAAAATAGGCGAATCATTTATTGTGGATTGTAGTCGTACAGATGATTACGCTGTAAGTTTTGATCCTGATCATTTACAACTTAATTTAACCATTCCACATGATGTTCTTGCTAATTTAGTGTTAGTAAATTATGGATATGATGCGCCTCTAAAATTGTGGGAATTAAAAACTTTTTTTGGTGGACAAGATTCAAGTTGGCTTACTTTGCTTACCTATTTGAGCAAGTGTATTTCAGAATTACCTTTGTCGCAGTTAAATGCTAAAGCAGGTGAACACTTACAACAAATGGTCGGATTACATATCTTAAATGAATGGTCAAATCGTGCAGAAATAGATTTAGCTCGGCATAACTACATAACGCCTAAATATATTGAACGTGCTGAACAATATATGCGTGAAAATTTGCGTACAAGTCCAACTATGGCAGATATTGCTCAGGCAGTGGGGGTTAGTATTCGAAGCCTGTCAAATGGATTCCAAAAGTATCGACAGTCCACACCTGCAAAAACGATTCGGAATATGCGCCTAGAATTAGTGAGACAAGAATTATTATCTGCTTCGCCTCAACAGACTGTGACTGAAATTGCATTAGCATGTGGCTATCTAAATTTGGGTGACTTTGCACGAAACTATTATCAAAAATATGCCGAGTTACCTTCACAAACTTTAAAAAAGTAGTTGTATATAATCTAATAATTACCGTTTTTCGATAGAGAATACCTGTTTACGATAGCGAGTAAGAAACCTTCCTTTCTAGACTAAAGATGTTGTCTTTAGGCATCAGTTAAGTAATGACTCAAATGGAAAGGAGTGTTTCATGATGAAACAACAATTACAGCAAATTCTTAATCCTATCTTGGATCAGGTTACAAAAGGAGATCACCCAGTTGCAGGCGTTGTAGCGGGTGTGACCAATAAAGATGAAACTTTGTATTTAAATCATGCGGGGAAGCGTGATATTGCTGCACAGACTCAAATCACTGACGATAGTGTATTCGCAATTTTTTCAACAACGAAAGCAATCACAACAACTGTTGCGTTACAACAGTATGAAAGGGGCTTGCTTGATTTGGACGCTCCTGCCAAAGAATACCTACCTGAAATCGGTGATCTGCAAGTACTTCATGGTTTTGATGGGCAAGGTCAACCGATTCTTAAAAATCCAGAAGTAGATGTGACCACACGAATGTTGTTATTACACACGGCTGGAATGGGGTACGATTTTTTTAATCATGATTATCAGAAACTCACTTCGGAACATGGTTATCCAAGCATTATTACTGCATCAAAAGCGTCGCTAAAAACACCGTTATTGTTTGAACCTGGTACACAATGGGAATATGGCTCAAATATTGATTGGGCTGGATTGGTCACAGAAGCAGTCGGTGGGAAGCGTTTAGGGCAGTTAATGCAGGAACAAATTTTCCAACCTTTGGGTATGCATGATACTGCTTTTACATTAACTCCCTCCATGCAAGAACATCGTGTAACGATGCACCATCGACAAGCAGATGGAAGTCTAATTGCTGATACAGATTTTATTTTACCGCAAGATCCTGAAGTGCATATGGGTGGACATGGGCTTTATTCAACGGTCAATGATTATCTAAAATTTATTCGCCTTTGGCTAAACCGTGGCGAGGTGAATGGACAACGCTTATTGCAAGAAAGCACCATCGAACTGGCACTTAAAAATGGCCTTGCAGATATTGCTATGAAAAATTTGCCAGGTGCAATTCCCGCTTTATCAAATGATGTAAATATTTATCCTGAAGCTAAAAAAGGCTGGACACTTGGCTTTATGGTCAATGAAGACACTACAGCATCAGGTCGTCCTGCGGGAACAATTGGTTGGTGTGGTTTAGCAAATTTATACTATTGGATTGATATAAAAAAAAATATTGGTGGCTATTGGGCAACCCAAACACTCCCGTTCATGGATCCAAGTGCATATAACGGATTTTTGGCATTTGAAAAAGCTGTTAATTCTACAAATCATTAAATCTTATAGGCTTTCCCTAAGCCTTACTTAGGTTTAGGGAGTAAAAGCGATAAAACTTTATTAAGTCATTAACATCGTTATTGTGATGTTAGACAAGGAATACATATGAGAAAAATACATGCGCTGGCTACGAGCCTTTTGGGAGTTTTTTGTCTGCACAATGCATATGCAATAGATCTCGATGCGGGGGATTATGATTATGCGCCTAGCGGAACCAATTTGGCTATGCTCTATTATCAGCATGCATCTAGAGACTCACTTTATACAGGCAGCAACAAAGTATTAGATCAGGTTGAATTAACATCCGATATCGGTATTGCTCGTTATGTACATTATATGGATGTTGCTGGTTTACATATTGCTCCACAAATCTTAATCCCATTTGGTCGTTTAGATGCAGGAAAAGATATCTCAGCTTTGGGAAGTAATAGTGGGTTAGGCGATATTATTCTAGCAAATACTTTTTTTGTTTATCACAATCAAGAGACTAAATCTACATTTGGTATCACGCCTTATTTATATTTACCTACAGGTAAATATTCGAAAAATGATGATCTAAATATAGGAGAGAATCGAGTGAAATTCACGTTACAGGGGGCTTATACAACAAAGCTAACGGATCGTATTAACTGGGATGTCGCTGGTGATTTTACGCTTTATGGCAAAAATGATGATATCGCTGGTGGAGGTGACTTAAAGCAAGATTTAGGCTTTCAATTACAAACAAGTGCACGCTATCGTTTAAATCAGATCGCTGATCTACGTGCAGGCTTATCCTATAATGATGCAGGTGATACTAAGCAAAATGGTATGACCACGGACTCAAACAAACAAACCAAATTTTGGGTAGGAACAGGGATTTCTCCTACACCTACTACTCAGATTATTTTGAACTATGGACGTGATCTTAAAGTTGAAAATGGCTTTAAGGAAGAAAATCGCATTAATTTGAGATTAATGAAGGTATTTTGATAACTTTAAGAAAATCATACTAATTTTGTATTCAATATATTTATTATATTAATGTATTACAGCAAGCAAGGATGTACATCCTTGCTTGCTGTTTTCAATAATTGAACTTTCTATCTGAAAAATGATTCTAAAAAAATACAAATACATATCATCTGAATGAGAAGCGTGTGGCTCCTTTAAAACAGCCCTATGCAATAACCCAATTCACGTTTTGCCTGCTTTCCCCCAAAGCAGGCTTTTTTTATTTCACTCATTTTTATTACAGGAATTATTCAGATGAGTTTGCCATGTCCTTATTGTCAGTCCCGAGACACGGTACTGCTGGAATCTCCACAACACTTCGTGATCAACAGCAATTCACCTTCAGCGCAAAACAATGTGATGTCACCTCTGGCATTGGCAACTTTAGGGGTCAGTGTTTCTAAAAGTTTAAACATTCCCCCGATTGCAGGCGCCCTCGTCGGGGTGCTGATCGGTGGCATTTGGATGCTGGTGACTGAGGATGAAGTTCAAAACAACTCTCATCCTGTTTATACCCGACATTATTACTGCAATGACTGTGACCGTGATTTTAGTCCAAGCATCCGTAACTAATTTTTAAATGAATTTATCCAATTACCTTTCACAGCAATTCAAATTTTTATAGGAATTAAAATCATGGCACATCAACTTGAACAAATGGCTTATGTCGGCCAAACTCCTTGGCATGGCTTAGGCAACCCACTGACTCAAAACCAACCGATTGAAGTCTGGGCACAGCAGGCAGGTATGGACTGGCGCATTGAATCTTCCAATGTCAGCTATATGGCTAAAAATGATCGTGGACAAAGCATTATCATGCCCTATGAGGAACAGCGTGTTTTATATCGTTCCGATACGCATGCCCCTTTATCTGTGGTCAGCCAGCGCTATCAGGAAGTCCAACCGAAACAGATCTTAGAGTTTTACCGTGATCTGACAGAACAGTCAGGTTTTGAACTGGAAACCGCAGGTGTACTGAAAGGCGGGAAGAAATTCTGGGCATTGGCACGAACAGGTCAAAGAGCAGCACTGAAAGGTAAAGATGTCAGCAATGGCTACATTCTCTTAGCCACTGCTTGTGATGGAACACTCGCCACGACGGCACAATTTACATCAATCCGTGTGGTATGTAATAACACTTTAGCTATTGCTTTAAAGGGTCAAAACTCTAGTGCAGGTGTGGTCAAAGTTCCACACAGTACTAAGTTCGATGCAGAGAAGATTAAACAGCAACTCGGTATATCCGTCCGTGCATGGGACGAGCATATGTATGAAATGAAACAGCTCAGTCAACGTAAAGTTACACAGACAGAAGCAGCAGCTTACTTTGATACCGTGTTTAACAACACTAGCCTAAGCAATGCGGACCAAGACGAGGGCATTATTCAGTTCTACCGCAATGTCGCAACCCAAACTAACCACACAGCCAAAGCTGAAAACAAAACTGAACCGAATGGACGCGCCATGTCTAAAGTCATGACCATGTTTAACGGGCATGGTCGTGGCGCAGAACTCAGTTCAGCCAAAGATACAGCCTATGGTTTGCTGTGCTCAATCACTGAGTTCGCAGATCACGAACGTCGTGCCATGAGTCAGGACCACAGGCTTGATTCTGCTTGGTTCGGTGCAGGGGCAGGTCTCAAACAACGTGGGCTTGATCATGCATTACGCTTGATTGTTTAAGCTTCAATTCAGATTCAGGATTTAAGATCAGGACATGAGATCAATATGATCCTGTCAGTCTTATTCAATCCGAACACCTCTTTGCCACATCTCCAGATGTGGCTTTTTTTATGCCCAAAATTTAACAATGACAGGAAAACATTATGAACTCAGTTGTAATTCAACCAAGTCACACCAAAGCCAATATCCATGCTGACTGTCCAAAACTGTTTACTGCAAAACGTTTCGTCGAGACTAAAAATATGACTCAAGCCGAATGGCTAGAAGTAAGACGCAAGGGCATTGGTAGCAGTGACTGTGCTGCTGCTTGTGGACTTAATCCTTATATGTCGATGTTGGAACTATGGATGATTAAAACAGGACGGATTCAACAAAACCTTGAAGAGGAAAGTGAAGGCCATGCACCTCTGTACTGGGGCAAGCAGTTAGAACCATTGGTCGCCGAATACTACAGCATGCATACCCAGCATAAAGTGAGACGTGTGAATGCAGTCCTGCAACATCCTGACCCCGATAAGCATTTCATGTTGGCTAACTTGGACTACTCCGTAGTCGGCAGTAATGAAGTGCAAATACTGGAATGTAAAACCGCAGGGGAATATGGGGCCAAGCTCTGGCGCGATGGTGTACCTTTATACGTACTCTGTCAGGTACAACATCAGTTAGCAGTGACAGGCAAACAAGCGGCACATATTTGTGTACTGATCTGTGGACATGAAACCCGCATTTTTAAAGTGACACGTTCTGAGTCAGTGATTCAGCATATCGTCAATGCCGAACGCTATTTCTGGGACTGTGTGGAAAAGGATACGCCACCTGAAGCGGATGCCAGTGAGTCGGCAGCCAAAGCACTACAGTTGCTTTATCCCGAACATGTGCCACTCAGTACGACAGACTTATCTGAAGATGAGCAAGCCAATCAACAGTTTGAACAACTGATTCGAGTACGCAATCAAGTTGAAAAGTACCAACAGCAATTTGAGCTACTCAAGCACCAATTGCAAGGCCACATGCAAGAGGCTGAGCGTGCCACCTTTAAAGCGGGCTCAGTGACATGGAAGAAGTCAAAAGATTCGATCAGTTTAGACACGAAGGCTTTACTTAAATCACACCCTGAGTATCTCAACCAATTTCCACAAAGCAAGCAGGGCACACGGCGCTTCAACATCTATTGTCATGATGACTAAAGGCTTTATTCAACTCAGCGCATATCTGCAAAAAAAAAGCGCAAAACAGCCCCCGTTCTCTGTCAGCACCGAAGTACGGACAGAGAACAAAATGGACTGATTTGCGAAGATTTTTATGCATCTGAAAAATAAATGATTTCTACATATTAACCAGATAAAAGTTAGAAATAACTTGAGGACATCAATATGATTAAAGGTTTAGCGATTACACCACCGATCTTAGGTCGTATCAGCATCGGTAAGATGATGGAGAAGAATGGTAAACGTGTCCCTGAAAAGGATGATCAATTTACCTTGACCTCCCAAATCCAAAACAAAGACGGCTGGGTGAAACATCCACTGGATGAGCAACTCAGGGCTAAAGTAGCCAATCAAAAACTTAGAAGCATTCCAGATCCGTATGATCTTTAATGATCCTGAACTGAACTTACGTGCTGAGTACAGTTTATTTGACCGACAAACAGGACGTCCCGTTTGTATAGGTAATGGTGAAACTTGTCAGCGCTTAACCAATCAGGGAGTTGAGCATCATCCCTGTCCATCTCCTGATTTATGTCCTTTGGCACAAGGTGGACTGTGTAAGCCTTATGGGCGTTTGTATGTGAATCTCGATGACTCAGATGAATTCGGGACTTTTGTTTTTCGAACGACTGGTTTTAATAGTATCCGCACTCTGGCAGCAAGACTCAGCTACTACCATGCAGCATCGAATGGCTTGCTGTCATGCTTACCTCTACAACTCACACTTAGAGGCAAGTCTACCACTCAAAGTTATCGCACCCCAGTGTATTACGTGGACTTAACACTCCGTGAGGGCATTCATTTGCAAGAGGCAATTCAAACTGCTAAGGAGATTGACCAGAAAAGTAAGCTGTGTGGTTTTAATCAACATGCCTTAGATCAGGCCGCTTTACAGGGCTATGGGAATGCGCGGTTTGAACTAGATGGAGAGGAGGGGATTGAAATTATTGATGAATTTTATACTGAAAGCTCAGAACGGCAGGATAGGAAACAAGTTCATGACTTAACGCAAGTACAGGATGTTCAGAAAAGTTTGCAGCAGTCTGTCAGTGCTGTGAGTTGAAACTTAAGGAATATGTGAAAGTTGATTTTTACGAATAGCTCAATCATTTGAGCGAATTACAGTTCGTATTAATAAGATGAGGCATTACGAATGCTCATCTTATTTTTTTTTGAAATTTTTTTAAGGTTTAAAACCTAAAACTTCAATATAGGATATTTCATATTTTTTTGTGTTTTTATTAAACTTCTCATGAACCATTAAGCTAGCAGTGACTTCAGTTTTCCCATGAAGTTGGTCTGGTTTAATACTTTCATTGAGTTTAAGTTTCATTCGATTGTGGCTCAGTGAGTGTATGGAGCCTGCCCATCCATTTTCTCTTCTGTCCTTATCAGAAGCATAGATAGATAATTTAATATCTTGGAGAAAATTTTCACGTGCTTGCTGTACATAGTTTGAAGGGATGGGATCTAGAACGCTACGATCAAAAACAACTTCATCTTTATTGTTTGGATTAAATTTGATTTCAGCAGTGTCTTGAAGTTTAGCGGGTTTTGCAATGTTGATTGCATTGTCGGCCAACGCTTTCTGAGGAATTTTATCTAAAACAGATTGATAATCATCTTGTGAGATATTCAGGGTTTGAACATTAATTACATTATTCATTGTAATAGATTGATTAACTATTGGAGTCTGTGCTGTAGGTATAGCAAGTTTCGCACCTTCGATGAGTAAAGCAATTGTAACTTGTTTGAAAATATCCTTGATCGTTCCTTTGCATGACTTGACTGCACGCTGTACTTAACTTTATAGAGTTAAATACAGCATAAAGTAATTGATAAAATTAAATACTCGTTGCTTGCCTAATAAAGCCTAGTAACTGGTTAGTTTCGCCTAAGCTAGCCTTTTGTAAAGGTTTTCTAGGGTCACCGACACAGAAACCTAGTTCATTCAATCCAGCCTTCACTGTTTTGGGTAAACCACCTTGCACGATGAAGCGCAATAAAGGGAGTTGCTTATAAAAAAGGTTTTGTGCCTGAGCTAAATCACCATCTTTTACTGCTCGGTAGAGTTGGTTCGGTAGTTTACCCAAGAGGTTCGGGGCAACGGTACACCAACCACTTGCGCCAGCACAAAATGCCTCAAGTGCTAAAGGATTACAGCCATTATAAAAAGGCAATTTCCCTTGTGTGAGCTCATGGAATTTATGCATACGTTGAATATCACCTGTACTGTCTTTTACCATAGAAATGTTTTCAATCTCTTCAAACATTTTGACAATTAGCTCAGGTGACATATCTAGACCACTCGTTGCAGGGTTGTTATAGACCATAATAGGGAGCTTAGTTGCTGCTGCAATTTGCTGGTAATACTCATAAACTTCCTGATCCGTCAGTTTCCAGTAGGAGACAGGAATGACCATAATCACATCTGCACCTAACTCTTCGGCCTTTTGAGCTTTTTGAATTGCCATTGAGGTCGTGAGTTCAGAAATTCCTAGAATGACAGGTACACGATGATTCACGACTTCAATACTTTTTTGAGCGACTTGTTGCCATTCCTGCCAAGATAAATAAGCACTTTCTCCAGCACTGCCAAGTGGTGCAATTGCATCACATTGATGCTCGAGTAGAGCATTTAGCGTAATCTCCAACGCATCAAAATCAACTTCCTGTGTTTCAGCTTTAAAAGGAGTAATTGGGTAAGCAATAATGCCTTCTAATTTCATGGTTATTCTCCTTTAATGCAATCAGCGTGAGTTTTTAAAGCTTTACGAGCGTAATAAGCGAAATTGATTTTGTTGCGTTTATCTGTAGACACCCAATCATGGGCTTCTTTGGCTAATTCGTGTGGAATTTGCTGTATTTGACCTGCGGCCATTGCCAAAAGTTGTAAGCGAGCCGCACGTTCAATCAAGATGGCGAGATTGCAAGCTTCCTCGATGGTTTTCCCTGTAACCAACTGTCCGTGATGAGATAATAAAACAGCACGATTTTCACCCAGTGCTGCAGAAATAAAGATTCCTTCTTCATTACCAACAGGAACACCAGGCCAGTCTCCTACGAAAGAGCAATCTTCATATAAAGCGCAGGTATCCATATGTGAGATAACGAGTGGCACACGCAGCATAGACAACGCAGCGACATGTGTTGGGTGCGTGTGAATAATACAATTCACTTCGGGATGCTCTTTATAAATCCAAGTATGGAAACGGTTGGCTGGGTTTGCCATGCCATCGCCATTTAAAAGGTTTAGGTCTTGATCAACTTCCAGTAAGTTGGCGGCAGTGATTTCATCAAAGCCTAAACCAAAACGTTGCGTAATAAAGGTATTACCTTTCTTCGTACGGCTGGTGATTTGCCCTGCAAGCCCAGCATCATGACCATGATCAAATAAGATACGGCAAGTTAAGGCCAGTTTTTGTTGATCGGTGTAGTCTTCATCTTGAAAATGTTGTTGCATACTTTGTTGAGCGTTGTGCATCAGTTGCTGTTTATCCAGTAGTGCAGTTTCCATAAGACCTCCTATTCAGTTGATTTGTCATTTGGACATGGGCAGAATAAGAAACTTGTGGATGGTAGAAAATATCCAGTTTTTAAAACTTATATGGTCCAGATAATCATGCAACAATCGTGGGAAATGCGACTACATCTTGCTGAGCGTAAAGAAAAAACCCTTTTTCTTAAACTGACAAACCAGATTATTCAGGAAATCTTGTCTGGACGATTAAAGCAGGGCACACGTTTGCAAGGTTCGCGGACCTTAGCGGATGAGTTGGGGATTAATCGAAAAACTGTACAATCCGTCTATGAAGATTTAGAAGCTCAAGGTTGGTTAGTCTCAAAGCCAAGACAAGGGACCTTTATTTCTGAGCATTTACCCGATCTCAAACTTGAATCAACATCCAACTTAATGACTTCTGCTCAAGCCTTTATGGAAGTATCTACACCACAGGAAGAGGCGATTAAAAATGATGGGATACCTGATACTCGGCTGATTCCATATGAGCTATTTTCGCGTGCTTATCGTCATGCCTTGATTAAGGTGACGAGGCAGCAAATTATGGGGTATGGCGACCCACAAGGGGCATTGGAATTACGTCAAGCTTTATTAAATATGTTATCAATGGAGCGATTTATTCAAACCACCATACAGCATATTTGTGTAGTGCGAGGGAGCCAAATGGGGATATTTCTTGCAGCTCGTGTGCTTGCCAAGCAACAAGCACAAGGTCAGGTCATTGTGGTGGAACAGTGGTCTTATCCGCCAGCAGTAGAAACCTTCTTATCCAACCATTTTCAAATTGTGCGGGTCAGATTAGACAAACATGGTCTAGACACAGATCACTTAACAGAAATACTAAAAAATCATTCGGTTGCAGCAGTCTATACCACGCCACATCATCAATATCCAACTACTGTTTCCATGTCGATGGATCGACGACTAAAGCTTTTGGAATTATCTAAAACTTTTGATTTTTATATTATCGAAGATGATTATGATCACGAATTTCACTATGACAGCCGCCCCATACCACCTTTAATCAGTTTACCTGCTGCTGAAAAAGTGATTCATATCGGTTCATTGTCCAAAGTATTTGCACCAAGTTTAAGGGTTGGTTATGTGGTCGCTGATTTGGAAATTATTCAAGCCATTAAACAGGATATTTTGCTCATTGATAAACAGGGTAATGCCATTACAGAACTTGCGATTGCAGAGTTGATGCAACAAGGCGAAATCAAGCGGCATGCACGAAAGATGCGTAAAATTTATCAAAGCCGTCGAGATTTTGCCGTGATGACTTTTCAGCAAGTTTTTCAGAATAAAGTTGAAATTACTACGCCAGCAGGGGGTATGGCATTATGGGTGCGGTTTAATCTAGCTTATCAAACTCACTATACTGAAGCTTTAAGTCATTTGCAGATTGATTCTGAATATTGCTTTGGTTCTCGTGTAGAAAATACCAGCTTAGAATATTTTCACATACGTTTTGGCTTTGCTGCACTGAATGAAACTGAAATAACCAAGATTATTCAAACATTACATCAAATTTTCATGACTGAATTGTAAGTTGAAAAATATAAAAGCCAAAATCTTGTGGACTTTGGCTTTGCTACATAATCTAATTATAAAGGCATACGATACTCAATAATTCCAGGTTTTTCAGCGATCCAGTTATAAAGTTTCTGAGCAGTTTGGTTTGTCTCTTGAGTATGCCAATATAAACGATCACACTTTTGAGTACGCGCTTGTTTTTGGACATATTCTATTAAACGTTTCCCGACGTGTTGTCCACGTGCTTCAGGCGATACATATAAGTCCTCTAAATAACAATAGTCTGTTTCTGCCCAAGTTGAGCGGTGAATCACATAATGGACAAAGCCTAAAACTTTGTCGTCTTCTTTGGCAACAGCACAGTACACAGGTTCAGCATCATCAAAAAAGCGTTGCCATGTGGTTTGTGTGACTTCATGAGATAAATTAACTTTATAAAATTCTTGATAGGCAAGCCAATACGGTAGCCATTGTTGGTAGTCTTGATACTGTGCTGGTGTTACTTGAATATTTTGCTTTCGCATATTGATGTTCCCATCATTTTCGGTGATTAAAAATTGATGGGTAAAGCATAATCTTGATATGGTACTGTTTTAAGATACGGTTTTTGTATTTTTTACAGTACCAGTTTAAGTTTTTTATACCAAACGCTGTGAAAAGATACTTCTAACAGAATATTGAAGATTTCTAATCATTCACCGTTTTTATAAAATTATCCGAAACAAATCGTTTAAATTTTCCATTCAAGACACAATAAGCGATTAAGCCTAAAACCAATCCCCAAAATGCTCCGCCAATCCCTAATAATGTAATATTGGCAGCACTGGCAAGAAAGGTAATTAAAGCTGCTTCACGGCTTTCACCATCACTCATAGCATTGGTAAGACTTCCTGTAATAGTACCTAACAAGGCAAGACCTGCCAGTGTACTAATAAAAGTTATTGGAAATGCTGTAAATATCGCAGCTAGTGTGACGCCAAAAACCCCAACCAAAATATAAAATATCCCCGCGGCAATTCCAGCTATCCAGCGTTTAGAAGGATCTTCATGAGATTCCTTACCTGTACAGATTGCGGCGGTAATTGCTGCAAGATTAAATGCGTGAGCGCCAAAGGGTGCCATGATGAAGGAACCTAAACCCGTGACAATAAGAATGGGTTTGGCATTGGTTTTAAATCCATCATTTTTTAAGACCAATAAACCTGGCATATATTGCCCTGTTAATGTGATTAAAAATAAAGGCACGGCAATACTTAATGTGGAATTGATGGAAAAATCAGGAGCAGTAAGAATCGGTGAGGCTAATTTCAATTCAAGTCCTGCAAAATCAATTCGAGTCTGAAAGATTAAAAAAATAAAACCAAAAACTAAAACACTGATGATGGCATATCGTGCAGAAAAACGTTTAACAAACAGATAAATTAGAAATAATGACAGCGTCAGAAGTGGGTCGATTATGGTGTTGGTAAAGGCAGTAATACCAAATTGTAATAAAATCCCTGCCAACAAACCTGATGCAATACTTACAGGAATGAGGCGAATCAGTTTTTCAAAATAGCCAGTGACTCCTAAAATTACGAAGGCTAAGGCAGAAAGTAAATATGCGCCAATCGCTTCTGCATAGGGAATGGTTGCAAGAGCAGTAATGAGAAATGCAGCAGCAGGAGTAGACCATGCCGTAATGATGGGTTCTCGAGTGTACCAACTTAATAATATTCCAGTGATACCAACACCAATAGAAATTGACCATACCCATGAAGCTGTAAGCTCTGGGGTAAGTCCTGCCATTTGTGCTGCTTGGAAGATTAAAATGAATGTACTTCCATAATTGACAATTACCGAAATTAATCCTGCCAAAATAGGAGGGAGTAAATCCTTGAAATAACGGCGAAAAACTGTGAGTTGAACCGACATAACCCCAACCTCTGAAAACTTTAACCATGAAAGCGTTGAGTGTATTTTTAATCATGGTATTGTCATAAGATACAGTTTGGGTGTTTTTAGAAGTACCAGTTCATTATGACAACGTCATCTTCTGCTTATTTTCCACATTTAATTTTGCCTAAAGGGCAACCCATAAAAGACGGTTTATATTGTGTTTTACGAGATGCAATTTTAGAGGGCCGTCTTTCTGGGGGGACAAAACTACCCTCAAGTCGCAATTTGGCAGAGATGATGTCTATTTCCCGTAATTCTGTATTGGCGGGATTAGAACGTTTGCTCGATGAAGGTTATTTAGTCACTAAACCAAGCTCAGGAACTTATGTTGCTGCTGTCATTCCAGACCAATTAATTCAAATTCAAAATGATATAACCCAGACAAAATCTCAACCTACGCAAAGCATCAACATTAATCCACATTTCACCAATTTGTTGTGTCATTGGAATAAGCAGACATTATCAAGTCAAGAGAAGAAAATATTTCATGTGGGTATAGGCTGTGTCGATTTATTTCCCCATGAACTTTGGGGCAAATTATTAGGGCGTGCATGGCGACAATCTTATTATCAATTAGGCCAATTTCATGATCCCCGAGGCTATCTGCCTTTACGTCAGGCAATTTGTCATTATGTTAAGTCAACACGAGGATTAAACTGTCAGGAAGAGCAAATTCTGATTGTGAATGGAACACAACAGGCAATTCATTTGGCTGCGTATGCACTGTTACAGCCAAATGACCACGTGTGTTTAGATGAGCCAGGTTATGACGCAGCCTTAAATATATTCCGTAGTTTTGGTGCCATAGTAAACCCTATTACTAGTGATGAGGAGGGGATGAGGGTTGAAGAAATTATTCATGACCATGCTGAAAGCAAACTCATTTACACAGCTCCCTCACATCAGTTTCCACTTGGCGACACTCTGAGCCTTGCTCGCCGATTTGCTTTATTGGACTGGGCTACCCAACATCAAAAATGGATTTTTGAAGACGATTACAATAGCGAATTTCGTTATGGAACGCATCCTATACAAGCATTACAAGGTTTAGATGAACAGCATCGCGTAATTTATGCAGGCACATTTTCTAAGATGATGTTTCCTGAATTCCGACTTGGGTTTATGGTCGTTCCTGAAGCCTTAATTGAGGTTTTTAGTCTGGCAAAATATTATACCGACACGCGTAGTTCCTATCTGGAACAAGTGGCACTGACTGCATTTATTAAAGATGGTCATTATGCACGGCATGTGCGTAAAGTCCGTAAAGCCTGTTACGAACGTCAACAGGCTTTAATTGTAGCAATTGAAACCTATCTTTCAGATGTATTAATTGTACAGCCTACCGATTCAGGAATTCATTTGGTATGTTGGCTTAAGAACGACTGGACCGAAAAAGAATTTCTTATTAAATGTGAAAAAGTGGGCTTAGCTGTACAGCCTTTATCAAGATATTGTCAAATCGCATCCCAAAGACCCGCCGTACTGTTTGGTTATGCAGCGCATACTCTTGATGAAATAAAAGAAAATATTAAAAAACTTGCGAAATCTCTGTATTAGTTTTTCAGTATTTAACCCGAATCCTACTTAAGTCGATATCTCCATACTAGCATTAAGCCGACTTTTCACCTAAGTTGTCACTTAAATTTTAGCAACTTAGGAAAACTTTACCTTCAAAGGCTTTATGCAACAAAGCCGTGTAGCTGCATAAAAAAACCAGTTAGTGCAGCTATAAAGATAAACGAGGCAATAAAAATACTGGCATACACGTGTAGTAAATGGAAGAGTGTTGGCCAGAAATTGAAGTTCAGATTTTTTCCTAAACAATACGTTTTGGCATTTATACGCATTTAAGATAGCAATTATATTGCAATTCACAGAGCTCACAATAGTAGGCTCTTACTATATGTAGTTTTAAGTAATGATTCTGGTCATAAGTAAGGTTAAGAAATCATTTTTAACCATGGTGAGAAAAAATCACATATACACGTGATGACATGCCAAATATTGCATATAGATAAGAGTTGAGAATGCTCATTGAATTTTCTATGATTTCTAAAAATTAGAGCATTTAAAGTTTCTATGCTCTAATTTAAGACTAAGACCATGTGAATATGTTGTGTATTAAATTTTTATAAAATTATAACTTAGCATTAGTCAAACTTTGATTTGTATATCTGCTATAAAAAAATATAGATAACCCAATGACATATAAACAGCCTGAGAATAAAAGTAATGAAACACCCGCAGCATAAAGCAACCACATAGCATAAAGTACAGCGATAGCTGCAATACCTACATGTTTAATGCGTTTATTCTTCCAGGACTCTTTCAAATAAAAAGCAGATACTAGGAAGTAGGGAAGTAAAATCATCACTGAAGAAATTAACAGCAGCTGTGTATAATTTTTATTGAAAAAATAAACGGCAATTAATGAAATTTGTACAACAATTGAAGTTAACCATAATGATGCAATCGGTACATTATTTTGATTAGTTTTCATAAAAATACGTGGAAATGCTTTATTTTTTGCCGCAAGAAAGGGAATTTCTGTAGCAAAAAGAGTCCAACTCAGATATGACGAACTGACTGAAATAATCAATCCTAAAGTCATGATGATCGTTCCGGGCAATCCTATCAATTGTTCTAAAATAGTCGCCATTGATGGGTTATGCATATTGGCTATATCAGCACGATTTGCCACTCCATAGGACAGAATAGTCACCATAACGTAAAAAGTTAGCGCTAATAAAACACCAAGCACTGTAGCACGCCCAATATCACTCCTATTTTTGGCGCGAGATGATAAAACGACAGCCCCTTCAATGCCAGTAAAAACCCAAAGTGTGATTAGCATTAAATTTCTGACCTGCTCCCATACAGGCATTTGCAATGAAAAATCCCAATAATTAGATTTGAAAAGATCAAGTTTAAATGCGATGAATGTAAAGAGAATGAATATTACAATCGGAACTATTTTGGCTATGGTCGCAACTAAATTGACTACTGATGCTTCTTTAATCCCTCGGCTAACAAGCCAATGAACCATCCAGACAAAGATTGAAGAACCAATAAGGGCATAAATCGTGTTACCTTCTCCGAAATACACATGATCAGGCCTATCCGTAAACATTCCTACACCTGAGAAAGCAATAACTACATAGCCGACAATACCAATAGTGGTACATAGCCAATATCCCCATGCTGAGCAGAATCCAATTAGTTCACCAAAACCTTCACGAGCATAATTATAGATTCCCCCATCTAAGTCTGGCCGTTGTCGAGTTAGGTATAGCAGCGCAAATGCGAGAAAAAGAATTCCAACACCTGTAATGAGCCAAGCAATAATTAAAGCTTGGCCATTAGCAACCAGTGCCATGTTTTGAGGCAAACTGAATACACCCGAACCAACCATTGAGCTAAAAACAAGGGCAGTTAAGGACAGTAAGCCAATTTTAGATGTAGACATGAAATATATTTACTACTTAAAGAATTTTGAGAGTTCAGAAATATGCTCTGGGCCAATGCCACAACATCCGCCTATTAATGTTGCGCCTGCTTCTTTCCACTCTTGAGCAAATTTTAAATATAATGCTGGATTTAAATCGGTACGAACCTCATCTAAACCATCATTTGCAGTCGCCTCATTGTTTTGTGGTGGAAATGCATTGGCATAGGCACCAATTTCAATACCATCAGGTAATAGACTTTTGATGGTAATTATCGCTTTCAGAATTACTTCAGGCTGGCAGCAGTTAAATAGTACTGCTTTGGCACCAAGACGTATAATCATCTCAGCCGCTTGTTGAATATTTTCACCTGACCTAAGTAATGGCTGCTCAAGTTTTAGTTCATCTTGCAAAGTAAACGAAACCCAGAAATCACGGTGATCATTTGGTAACAAAGCATGAATTGTTTCGACTTCTTTTAAGCAAGATTGTGTTTCAGCTAACCAAAAGTCCACATGTGGTGCAAGAGTCTCAATGATAGGCTTTGCGAGTTTTTCAGCTTCATTCTCCTGAAATAAATCAGCGCGATATGAACCAAATAATGGGGGAAGGCATCCTGCTATTAGAACATTTTGTCCGCTTTCTTTAACAGCTTGTTTTGCTTGCATAACAGCAATATTAACTAAATCTTTTACTTCATTATCAAAGCGTTCTTGACCAATATGAAATGGCACGACAGCGTAGTTGTTGGTTGTAACGACTTCAGCGCCAGCACGAATAAAGTCTAAATGAACTTCTTTTACAATATCAGGCGCTTCAGTTAAAGCTAATGCTGACCATTCGGGTTGTCTAAAAGGAGCACCTCTTCTAGCTAGCTCACGACCAAAGCCACCATCTAAAATTTTCATATTTAACGTTTATCTTTAAAAAGTTGCTCATTATAATTAAAAAAGCACTATTATTAATGATGTAAAAGTACAGAACATATATTTTTTTTTGAGTATAGGTAATCAGATTTTCTTGTATAAATGGCTTCAAATTTTTATTAAAATATTACAGATAAAACCATGTTATAGAACTAAAAATTTTTACTAATTAAAATTAGTTTAGATAAAGTACTATTTTGATGTCTTTGACTAGAAAACTATTATTTAATGTTTATTAATATTGAATAAAAATGCACATATTGATTAAATTTAAATCAATATGGCATACCGATACCTAAATTATTTATAAAATTTAGCTAAACATTTTTCAAATATAAAAGCTAGAAAATAAGCTATTTTAAAATGGAGTTCAATCAAACAACTTAATGCCTCACTAATGTTATTTAAATAAAAAGACCGATTTTAGTATATTCACCAGTATCGGTCTTTTTCAATGCTTATAAATCTATTCCTACGTTTAGTATTTCCAGAACATATCTTGGATTTGCTTAACATCATTGGTTTTGGTTAGTGCTAAAGCAGCCAAAATTCGGGCTTTTTGTGGGTTTAAATCATGTGCAGCAATCCAACCATATTTATCATCTGGCTGTTCGGCATTCCGAATGATAAAACCTTGTGCTACACGTGATGAACGCACTATTTGAATCCCTTTCTCATCATGCAGTTTTCTTACTTCTGGCACCAGATAATTCGCCATTGAACCATTACCAGTTCCTGCATGAATAATCGCTTTTACACCGGCTTTTGCAAATGCTAGATATGCATCAGGGATCATAGAATCTGAACCGTAAACAATTTGAACACTAGGTAATGCATCACCCTGAATTTTCTCAATATTAAACTCGGAGCTATTAGTATGTTTTTTTACTGAACTTCTGAACCAATACGGCTTACCTTCAACCAAAGTACCTAAAGCTCCCCATTGGCTTACAAAAGCATTGGTATGAATATTAATGCCTTTAGTCACATCTCGCGCAGCAAAAATCGAATCATTCATTAAGACCATCACGCCTTTGTTTTTTGCCCCATCCGAAGAAGCCAAAGCAACAGCACTATATAGGTTTAATGGTCCATCCGCAGAGAGGGCTGTTGAAGGTCGCATAGAGCCAACTAGTACAATCGGTTTATCAGTATGTACAACTAAATTTAAGAAAAAGGCGGTTTCTTCCATGGTATCCGTACCATGGGTAATGACTACACCATTCACAGAAGGTTTCTTCACTAAATCATTGATTTGGCGTGCTAAAGATAACAGTTCTTTGTCCGTGATACTTTCAGATGCAACTTGCAGTGCCTGTATTCCAGTTACATTCGCAAGATCATTTACTTGTGGTACAGCTTTAATTAGTGCATCAACTGGAACTTTAGCAGCACTATAAGTTGCACTATTGATTGAGCTTGCACCTGCACCTGCAATCGTCCCACCAGTAGCAACAACTACGACATTATTTTTTGCGTAAAGTGTCATTGATGACGCCAAAAGGGTAAATACCAAACCGCATGATTGGAGAGTTTTATTTATCATTAACCATATCCTAGTTCTTAAATTCCATTAACAACAATGTTTGATTTGCCCAAACATGAACAATATTTAAGTTTCTTTAATGAATTCCGTCATTGGCATTTTGTATATTTTCTTAAGAATATCCATGCAAATTTTGCATAAAAAAATCATTTTTTGCATTTTTAATACAGATCATTTTTCGATAAATTCTGCCAACATCTCTAAGTTAAATGGATATTTGACTTAGAGTGTGTAAAATAAAAACACCTTATAAAACAGTAAGATGTTTTTGTTGATTTTTAGGGTATTAAAAGGAAGTTTTTATGAATCAGAAAAAACTATTAAAATTTATTCTAGTTGCTATGGTTTCTGGAATACTAATTGGTTGGCTTTTTCATAGTAATTTGAGTACTACTCAAGCTGAGAATATTGCGTCATATTTTAAAATTCTTACAGATATATTCTTAAGATTAATTAAAATGATTATTGCTCCATTGGTCTTTGCAACTATTGTTTCAGGATTAATATCAATGGGTAAATCATCATCATTGGGTTCGATTACGCTTAAAGCAATGAGCTGGTTTATCGGTGCTTCACTAATCTCTTTACTTCTAGGCATGGGCATGGCAAACCTATTACAGCCTGGTGCAGGAATGAATCTCCCAATTCCTACAGCACCTGTTGATGTAGGTGTTAGTGCAACAAGTTTAAATATACAAGCCTTTATTACACATATTTTTCCAAAAAGCTTCGCTGAAGCGATGGCAAATAATGAAATCTTGCAGATTCTAGTATTCTCTATTTTCTTTGGTTCAGCTTTAGCCTACGTACATCATCAACAAGATGAAGGTACGGTGATTGCCAAGATTATTGATGAATTGTGCCAAGTCATGTTTCGTATAACTGATTACGTTATGACGTTTTCTCCAATTGCTGTTTTCTCAGCAATCGCTTCTGCGATTACCTTAAAAGGGCCACAAATTATTGTTGACTATAGTGTTTTTATAGGCGAATTTTATGCCAGCCTTTTCATACTTTGGGCTGTAATTATTGGTTTTGGCTATATCTTCCTGAAAAAAGACGTCTTTCGTTTGCTTAAGACAGTTCGTGAACCTGCGATATTAGGTTTTGCAACAGCAAGTAGTGAGTCTGCTTATCCAAAACTAATAGTAGCATTGGAAAAATTCGGTGTACCAAAGCGTATTACTAGTTTTGTCCTGCCATTAGGCTACTCATTCAACCTTGATGGTTCAATGATTTACATGTCTTTTGCGGTTTTATTTATTGCTCAAGCCTATAATATTGATTTAAGTCTTTCACAACAAATCTTAATGCTACTTACACTGATGATTACCAGTAAGGGAATTGCAGGTGTTTCCCGTGCGTCATTGGTAGTGATTGCTGCAACATTAGCGATGTTTAAACTTCCAGAAGCGGGTATTTTGCTTATTCTTGCAGTAGATCACTTCTTAGACATGGGACGTACAGCAACGAATATTATTGGTAATAGTGTTGCAACGGCAGTCATTGCTAAAACTGAAAGTCACAAAGCAGAGGAAAGTGAGATGGTTTTGGTTCAACCGCTTATTCCAAGTGAGCAGAAAAACTCTCTCTAAGCATTGAACTCTCCCGGTTAGATAAAAAAACACCTCATAAAGTGGTGTTTTTTATTATTTATGATGTGCTTTGTTGCATAAGGATTTATAGTTTGAAGTGTCCTGAACTCAATCAAATACAAGTGTTAACTTGAGTATGAGGTTGGCCTAACTTTGTAAATTTATTTAAGATGGCTGCTCGTGTATAAATCTCATTAACCTGACTGTCAAAATTACGAGTGCTGAGTTTATCTGCTAATAATCTATTGCAATGCATTTTTGGTTTCTACCAAGCTTTGAGTCATTTGGGCTAGCTTTGAAATTTCAATGCCTATGAAATAAAGGCGTTTGAAAACAAAGATTTTTTTCTCAGGTTAATCCAATGTCAAAATCGGGACAGCCTTAAATACATCTTTAATCATTTTTGATGATTTCATCACCAATCCAGTTTAAAAAGTGGTTCACTTTGAGAATGTTCTCATGGGTACGTGGATAAACTAAGTGGTGTGCAGAGATGGGTACGGATAAGTCATCAGGAAAGACTTTGACAAGTTTGCCTGAATCTAGATAATTTTGGGTAAGTAAATTGCTTTCTAGGACAAACCCAAGCCCATGAGTTGCAGCTTCAAGTGACATATATGAGCGATCAAAACTAAAAGTATAAGGAAATTCAGGAATGCTTAACCCTTGATGTGCAAACCATTGGGGCCATGTAACGAGAGTGGACTTCGATAAAATTAATTCTTTTTTTAGTAAATCTTTAGGCTTAGATACTGGGCTGCGTTCAAGTAGTTTGGGCGAGGCAAGAACTTCTAATTTTTCACTTCGAACAGTTCTAATTTCGACACCTGTCCAATTCGGAATACCATGACGAATATCAATATCAATTTTATCTCGTGTGAAATGAAGGTTTTCATAAGAGCAAGATAAATTTACCTGAATGAGAGGGTATTGTTCTTTAAATGATTCCAATCTTGGCAATAACCAGAGAAGTCCAAAGCTAGGTGAAGAATGGATATATAAACTATCTTTTGGGCTTTTATCTGATGCTTGTTCAGTCGCTAACATCAAATTATGCAAGATAGTGGTTACATCTTGATAATAACGTTCACCAGAAGGTGTTAAGGTCACTCCGCGTGCGCCCCTTATAAATAAGCTTTGGCCAATCATTTCTTCTAGTTTTGCTATTTGATGACTGACAGCAGATGGTGTGAGGTTCAAAACCTCTGCCGCTTTTGCCACATTTCCTAACCGAGCAGTTTGTTCAAATGCTTGTAAGGTTTTTATTGCAGGCACTTGATTGTAATTTTTTTCACTATTTTTCATTAAAAATTCCATTTTTCTTTCGAATCTCAACTAAAAATATCATAGGCATGAATATTATTCATGCCTAGTTGAGTTTAACCTTATTGCTGCTCACTGTGAAAAAAGAGAATCTAGCGATGAATAAATATGTTGAAGAAAAGAGGAATAGACATGTTACTACAAGGAAAAGTAGCGTTAATCACAGGTGCAGCATCTGAACGTGGTATTGGTCGTGCAACAGCAGAAATCTTTGCACAGCAAGGCGCCAAAGTCATTATTGTTGATCTAGATCTTGCGCAAAGCCAGCATACGGCTAAAGCATTGGGCGAAGGTCATTTAGGTCTAGCAGCAAATGTTGCTAATGAAGAACAAGCACACGCTGCTGTGGAACAAGCCCTTCAACACTACGGTAAAATTGATATTTTGGTCAATAACGCAGGAATTACCCAACCTGTAAAAACATTAGATATCAAGCGTAATGATTATGACCGTATTTTGGATGTCAGTCTGCGTGGAACACTCATTATGTCTCAGGCTGTAATTCCCTCAATGAAAGAAAATGGTGGAGGAAGTATTGTGTGCTTATCATCCGTTTCGGCACAACGAGGTGGTGGTATTTTTGGTGGTCCACACTACAGCGCTGCCAAAGCTGGGGTTTTAGGATTAGGTAAAGCGATGGCACGTGAATTTGGTGCAGATAATATTCGTGTGAATTCACTTACACCAGGTCTGATTCAAACAGATATTACTGGTGGTCTAATGCAGGATGATCGTCGTCATGACATTCTTGCAGGTATTCCACTTGGTCGCTTAGGTAAAGCTCAAGATGTTGCAAATGCAGCATTATTCTTAGCCAGTGATCTATCAGCCTATTTAACAGGTGTAACTTTAGATGTAAATGGCGGAATGCTGATTCACTAAAACTCAGTATTAGTATTAGAAAATTTAAAATAGAGACATGGCCATGAGAGGATATTGTGGCCAAATGTAAAGGGACTCGCATGATGGATACCGTATTTTCATCTGATACAGATGCTATTCGTAAATCTGCATATCGAAAAATTGTATTTCGGTTGATGCCATTTTTAATGCTTTGTTATTTTTGTGCTTACCTAGACCGTGTAAATGTTGGTTTTGCAAAACTTCAAATGATGAGTGATTTACAGTTCAGTGAAGCTGTTTATGGACTTGGCGCAGGTATTTTCTTTATAGGATATTTCTTATGTGAAGTACCCAGCAATATTGTGCTGCATAAAGTTGGTGCTCGACGTTGGATTGCTCGGATCATGATTACATGGGGTATTTTGTCAGGCTGTTTTGCATTTGTTGAAACAGAGTGGCAATTCTATACCTTACGCTTCTTACTCGGTGTTGCTGAAGCTGGATTAGCGCCAGGTTTATTACTTTATCTTACATATTGGTTCCCATCTTATCGTCGGGCCCGTATGACTGTGCTGTGGTTTATTGCGATCCCAATTTCAGGAATGATTGGTGGACCTCTGTCTGGCTTAATCATGGATCAAATGAACAATGTGCAAGGATGGCATGGTTGGCAATGGATGTTTGTGCTTGAAGCTATACCTACTGTGGTTGTTGGTTTATTAGTCCTCGCAGTTCTAAAAGATTCTGTTCAAGATGCACATTGGTTAACAAGTGCTGAAAAGAATTTAGTTCAGCAAGAAATCGCACAAGATAATCAGCAGAAAGAAGGGCATAGCAGTATTAAAGACTTCATTAGTGATAAACGCTTGTGGTTACTTGCTGGAATCTACTTTTGTGTCGTAATGGGACAATATGCAATTACTTTCTGGTTGCCGACATTAATTCGTAACTCGGGCATTAGCGACAACTGGCATATTGGCTTGTTGACCAGCCTACCTTATATGTGTGCCATAGTTGTAATGCTATTAGCAGGCCGTAGCGGAGATCACTTTAGAGAGCGTCGCTGGCATTTAATTATTCCTATGTGCGCTGGTGCAATTGCACTGACCTTCGCAACATTGTTTGCCTCGAATCTAACCCTATCGCTGATTTGTTTATGTATTGCGGCATCAGGTGTACTCACCGCATCTTCTTTGTTTTGGATGTTGCCAACCAACTTTTTAGGTGGTGTTTCAGCTGCCGCAGGTATTGCTGGAATCAATAGTTTTGCCA
>Ga0308158_10001097_pt1 | contig 31381 bp, 24 predicted proteins | sample PhyBR2_FD_201038 | JGI IMG/M metagenome (GOLD analysis project Ga0308158, IMG submission 201038) | Phyllosphere microbial communities from UC Gill Tract Community Farm, Albany, California, United States - DLSLB.R2 | ecosystem: Host-associated > Plants > Phyllosphere > Unclassified | place: USA... | reverse complement strand
TATCTTTCAAGTCTTATGTATTTACCATTACACGCAATCTCACATTTAATCTTATCAGTAAAGTAGCCAATAGTCATAAGCTTAAGGAAGAAGTATTTTATGTAAGTCAAAAATCCTATAGTCCAATTGAGGATATTATTGATGATGCTGATTATGATGCTATAAAGCAAAAGGCTATTGAACAACTGCCTCCCAAACGCAGAGCTATTTTTGAAATGTCCCGTAATGAAGAAATGAGTTACGAGGAAATAAGCAAAGAATTGAATATTTCGGTAAGTACTGTAAAAGGTCAAATGAGCAAAGCCTTAGCTGATATCAGAGATTTTTTGGAAACTCATGGAGATGTTACACTTCTGATAACGCTCCTTTCATCCCGCTGGTTAGAATAATAATTCGATAATTATTATTGTCTTTTCTTTCTTTTTTATTTTTTATTTCTTTCTATTTTTTTCTATTTGATTATTATTTTTTTATTTTTCAAAAAAAATAATAATACTGAATAGTACTTTTTATTTTCTCACCTGTATTATATATAAGAACGTATAGTATGCAACACGATAGCCATATCCAAAATTTATTAAAAAAGTTCATCCTGAATCAATGTTCCGAACAGGAGGTTGATGAAGTTGTGCTTTATATCCAAGAGTTAACCGAATCAAGCGGACTGCCAACTGTAGAAGAGGTATTGGCCATTTTAGATGAAAGGCCAATGCTGACTGAGTCTGATGCTATTCGCATTCAGAACAAAATTCTGGCGATTTCCCAAGAAGAACAAAAGACACCGGTAAAAAGAAAATCCTATTTTATGAAATATGCGGCTGCCGCTGTTTTCATAGGGGTTTTAACTACAGCTTATTTTTTTAAGGATGTTCTTTTCAACCAGCCAGTTCAAACTATTCCGGTAGTAGTCAATCGGGAGACCAAAAACATTGTTGAACCAGGTACTGATAAGGCGGTACTTACACTGGCGAATGGTTCTCAGGTAGTTTTAGCAAACGGGGCTTCGGTGAAAACACAAAATGCCAAAAGTAATGGTGAAGAAATTATTTATGAATCCAAAGAAAAGAATACAAATGAACTGGCTTATAATTATTTGACCATTCCCAGAGGAGGTAAATTCAGTATCAAATTGTCTGATGGTACCCAGGTGTGGTTGAATTCTGAAACTAAATTAAAATTCCCGGTAGCTTTTGTTGAAGGACAAACCAGACAGGTAGAATTAGTTTATGGAGAAGCCTATTTTGATGTATCGCCTAGTACAAAGCACAAAGGTGCTCATTTCAAGGTGTTGAGTAATAAACAGGAGGTAGAAGTTATAGGTACCGAATTTAATATCAAAGCTTATAAAGACGAAGCGAATAGCTATACCACCTTAGTTGAGGGCAAGGTCGATGTAAATATTGAAAACAGAAAACAAAGATTAGTGCCAAACCAACAATTAAGTTTAAACATCGCAACAAGCAGTTCGGTTATAAAGAATGTAGATGTTTACAATGAAATAGCCTGGAAAGAAGGGGTTTTTAGTTTCGAAAAAATAACACTTAGGGATATGATGAAAGTGCTGTCCCGTTGGTATGATTTTAATGTTGTATTCAAAAATAAAGCAATTGAAAATGAAATTTTTGATGGGGTTATAAGGAAAACCCAAAGCCTGGATGAGATTTTGAAAAGTATTAAGAATTTTAAAATTATAAAAAACTATGAAATAAAAGACAAAGAAGTAATTCTGGAATAAGAAACGGGACAGAAGTATAACAACCCTCGATGTTAGCTTCATCCCAACTATTTAAAAAACTATTAAACTATTGTATAACCAACCAACCAAACCAAAAATTATGGAAATTAAAGTACGTAATGTCTTTGTTCTCGTTAGAGAAAGGCTAATTAAAACTGCTATGAGAGCGTTTATCTTTTTATGGTGTACCAATGTTTTTTGTCTCAATGCAACTAAGACATTTGCACAAGCGAATGTAACCATTGAAAGGGATCAATCGGCAACAATTTATCAGGTATTTAAAATTATAAAACAACAGACCGATTTCAATTTTGTTTATCCCAGAAAGGTTTTTAAAGACATTCCAGATGTTGAATTAAAAAAAGGTACCATTGCGGTAACTAAATTATTAGGACAATGTCTTTCGAAAAACAATCTCAATTTTGAGCTAACGGATGATAATACCATCTTAATTAAAGAAAAGGCAGTAGTTGTAAATAACGCAATTCAGCAAAAAATAATAAGCGGAAAAATTACCGACGGTTCAGGACAACCAATTCCGGGAGCAAATATTGTTGAAAAAGGAACTACAAATGGTGTTCAAAGTGATTTTGACGGTAAGTTTTCATTAAATGTAAAAAGCGAAAAATCAATATTAGTGGTTTCTTATATTGGTTTTACAACAAAAGAAATTCCGTTAAATGGGCAGAGTAATCTTGTAATTAAATTACAGGAAGATTCAGCTAAACTGGAGGAAGTAGTTGTTGTTGGTTACGGTTCCGTTAAGAAAAAAGATTTGACCGGGGCAGTAGTTTCTGTTGGTGCAGAAAAACTGGAAGGAAGGTCGAATACTAACGTGCTTCAATCGCTTGCAGGACAGGCTACGGGGGTGCAAATTACACAGTCCCAAGGTGCTCCGGGTCTTGCGCCAACTGTAAAAGTGCGTGGTGCTTCTTCGATAAATGCAGGAACTACACCGCTTTATGTTATTGATGGTATTCCATTGGAAGACAGTTCAACTAATTCTACCGATACAGGAATTACTACGGGTAGTAACCTGAGTTTTAATCGAAACCCACTAAACTTTATTAATCCTAATGATATTGAGTCGATTGATATTCTGAAAGATGCATCTTCAGCAGCTATTTATGGTTCCAGAGGAGCAAATGGTGTTGTTATCATTACGACCAAACAAGGGAAAGCAGGTAAAACTAAAATTGATGCAACTATAGAAACTGGTTTTTCTCATGTTAATCGTACGACTAAGATGATGAATGCCTCAGAATTTATTGCTTTCAACACGGCTGCGAGAAATAATTCATGGGCAACAATTGTTGCTGCAACTCCATCGGCTACAAGAGGACTTAATGTAACTGTTCCTGTAGAATTCTCTGATCCTACCTGGCTTGCCCGTATCGGAAATGGAACGGATTGGCAGGATGTAGCACTTAGAACGGCACATAACAGAAACTTTCAATTATCGGCTTCTGGGGGGAATGAGAAAACTCAATTTATGGCGTCGTTGGGATTTTTAGATTCAGAAGGTGTTGTTGACAGAAATACTTACGATAGAATCAACTTAAGATCAAATATCAAGCATAAGTTTAATGATCATGTTCGTATGGGGTTGAATATTGGTCTTAGCCGTGCCAAAGAAGCTCCTTATGGAACAGGTGGAAAAAGTGATGTGGTGAGTTTGGCTTTGCAAAGTGATCCGTTTTTTCCACTGTATGTTGAAACAGGAAGTTTAGGTTTTAAAGACCCTGCTTCAATTTGGAATACTTTTTCTAAATATGGTTTCCAACTTTGGCACCCTTATTCATTAACGAGAGAAGCATCCACTAAAAAAACAACTAATATATCTACAATCACTTCTTATTTGGAATGGGATATTATAAAAGACTTAACGTTTAAAACTTCTGCTAGTTCTAATATAGAAAATACATTTTATAATTTCTACTGGAACGCAGGTCAGAACTGGGGCTACTCCGGATTTGTGCCAGCACAGGCTGATTTTAAAACATTACAATCTAATAACTGGATTTCAGAAAATACACTGACTTACAACAAGACATTTAATGAGGCTCATACATTAAATTTATTGGCGGGTTATTCTGCTCAGGAACAAACTACAGATACCAGCAGTATGACAGCGGGCAGTTTCCCGAATGATTTAGTGCATACCCTGAATGCAGGTGTTGTGAATGCAGGTAATACTTTTTCAGAAGAGTGGTCATTGATTTCGTATTTGGCTCGTGCTAATTATTCTTATAAAGGTAAATATTTGGCATCTGCGGCAATTCGTGCTGACGGTTCTTCCCGTTTTGGAGCCAATAATAAATGGGGGTATTTCCCTTCAGGGTCACTTGCATGGCGTATCTCTGAAGAATCTTTCCTAAAAGATGTTTCATGGATAAGCAACCTAAAAGTGAGGTTAAGTTATGGGGCAACTGGTAACAATTCGATTCCAAATTACGGGTCGATTGGAACATTAGCGTATAGTCCGTATGTAAGCTCAGGTACCGTAAACCAAGGGATTTACACTTCAAACTTTGCCGATAAAAATTTGAAATGGGAAAAAACAGGTCAAACTAATTTTGGAGTTGATTTCAGTGTATTAAACGGGCGTGTGAAGTTTACAGGTGATATTTATTATTCTAAAACGAAAGACTTATTACTTAATGTGCCTATCCCAATTCTTTCCGGTTTCTCTTCTACTTTGACCAATATTGGGGAGCTTGAAAATAGAGGAATTGAAGTAAATCTTAGCACACAAAATATTGATGGTAAATTCAAATGGAGCACTGACTTTAATATTTCTGCCAACAGAAACAAAGTATTAAAACTAGGTGCTAACGATGCTCCAATAGATATTAATGTGAGTAGTATGACATCACGTACAGCTGTAGGACAACCAATAGGTATGTATTATGGTTATGTTATTGATGGTGTAATTATGTCAAAAGCAGAGTTGGATAGCAAAGCTTATCCGGTATGGCCAGGCAGTGAAGCGGGTGATCCAAGGGTAAGAGATGTCAACAATGATGGTAAGATTGATTCTAATGACCGTACTTATTTAGGGAATTACCAACCTAATTATCAATGGGGGATGACCAATAATTTCTCTTACGGAGGATTTGAACTTTCAGTTTTGTTACGCGGTTCACAAGGTGGAGAAATTTTGAATCATAATGCCCGATACCTAAAATCAGGTGTAGGTGGTGGTAACCGTAATATGTATTCGGTGGTGAACAATTATTGGAAATCGGATGCTGATCCTGGAAACGGTCAGATTCCTAAACCGCGTATGTTGCCAACTACTGTTCGCGATTTTGGTTCCAGTTATTGGGTTGAAGACGGATCATTCGTTCGTATCCAAAATATCCGTATGGGTTATAATTTACCAAAAACATTAGTTAATAAAATGAAACTAAGTAACGTTAAGTTATATGTGAATTTAGAAAACGTACATGTGTTCTCTGATTATTTAGGTTATGATCCGGAAGGTAGTACTTATCAATCAGGTGTATTGGTAGGCTTTGATTATGGTGCTTATCCAAATCCTTTTACGGCTACTGCTGGACTAAATATTAGTTTTTAATCATCCGGATTAATCATTTAAAACTTAAGAAAATGAAAAAAATAACATATATCATACTTTTGTGCAACTTATTCCTATTGGGATGCAGTTCCGATTTTTTAGATAAAGCACCTATTTCAAATGCTAATGAGGAGAATTTCTATAAATCCCAAAAGGATATTGAAACAGGGCTGTGGTCTGCTTATAATTCGCTTTATACCTTGTATGGTCCTGAAAGTTTACCATCATTCTATGGCGAATTAATGTCTGATAATGCTTATAGTGATAATGCAGCCGGAAGAATACAGGACTATGAAAGTTTTGAATTACACACGATGACTATCGATAATGAGTTGGTATTCAATTTCTGGAATAATTACTATAAAGCACTTTATACTGTAAATAACATTATTGCTAATGCCGAAAAACTGGATTTTGCCAGTAGAGATGCTTTAATTGGAGAAGCTAAGTTTTTACGTGCCTTGTACTACTTTGATATGGTTCGTGCCTGGGGCGATGTGCCATTGGTAACAACTCCGCTAAGTATTACTGATTCTTATGCACAAGGACGAACACCAAAGGCTCAGGTATATGCCCAAATTGTAGCCGATCTTGATTTTGCTGCGGCTAAACTGCCGGTAAAAACAAGTCAGCGTTTTGTAGGTGCTGCCAGCCAGGAAGCTGCGAATACTTTATTGGGTAAGGTTTATCTAACGATGGGTGATAAGGCAAAAGCTGCTGAGACTTTGTTGAAAGTTTATGGCAAGTTTAGTTTGGTGCCTTACGCTGATTTATGGAATTTAACTAAGAAAAATGGCGCATCGTCAATTTTTGAAATTCAATATAAAGGTGGAGTCTCTAATCCGTACAGTTTATACTGGGCTATGTTCACACCGGTTGACAACCGTGTGGTTACAGCCTGGGGAGGAGGATTCAATCAGATTACAAATGATTTATGGAATGCCTATGAACCAACTGACCCAAGAAGAGATATTTCTATTCAAAATGGTTACACAACTCCTAGCGGATCATTTGTTAACGTAAAATTCCCAATTAAATGGAAAGATAAAAGTGCTCCTGTTGCCGGTTTAAGAGAAGCTTCAGATAATAACTTTATTGTTCTTCGTTATGCAGATGTTCTGCTAATGCTGACAGAAGCAACTTCCGATCCAAAATACCTGAACGAAGTTCGCGCCCGTGTAGGTTTACCAGCCTTTGGAGCGGTAGGTTATCCAACTCAGTACAGTACAGTAGCTCTTGCTCTGGAACATGAAAATCAGGTAGAATTTGCATGCGAGTTCCATCGTTGGTTTGATTTAATAAGAACAGGAAGAGCAATTCCGGTAATTAAGGCTAGTGGTAAAAACATTACTACTACTGAGGCTAAATTATTATTGCCGATTCCATTTTTAGTAATTAACCAAAATCCAAATGTGATTACTCAAAATGAAGCTTATAAATAAGAATTAGGTTTTTTAATTTGTGTTAGTTTAGTCAGGAGATAGACTGCTTACTTGTCGAATAGACAAGTAAGTGGTCTTTCTTTTTTAACTCGAATAATTCTTAAACATATAAATCCATACTAACCTTGAAAATCGGATGTTGAAAGTTGATAAGAGGATTATAACGCTCATAATAATAGGAATGATTCTTAAGTCGAATGTTTCCTGAAAGAAAAAATGAGCGATAACATAGGTAGCAATTCCCTGAGCTACTGTCAGCCCGTAATTCACGTACATAGCACCAAAAAAATAACCCGGTTCTTTTTTGAATTTATAATGACAATGTGGACAATATTCGTTCATTTTTGGAAAACTAAATTTAAAAAAGATACTTTTTTCATTAAAAACTTTTCCCTGATGACAATGAGGACAATCGTTGTTTAGAATGTGTAATAGAGTATCTGCCATGATTTCTATTTTTTATCAAAGGTATTTATTATCTGTTTGCTTACTATTTTCTATATTCGCTTATTGTAGCACAAAAAAGACATTATCAGGATGAAAAAATATCCCGTTTATAGCATTGAACAGTTTAATTGCAATTCGGTTACCAGCGATTTGTATATTAATACGTTTAAAAATCACCTGATGAATCATAGTTTTATCGAAAAACCACACCGTCATAATTTCTATTTGTTGGTTTTTTTTACCAATGGATCAGGAACTCATGAAGTCGATTTTGACCGCTTTGCTATTCATCCGGGAAGTGCTTTTGTACTGCAACCCGGACAAATGCACCATTGGGTTTTATCGGAAGATATCGAAGGCTTTATTGTTTTTTATTCTGCCGAGATGTATAATTTGCATTTTGGAAATAAGACTATCGATGATTATCCGTTTTATTTTTCGGTGCAAAATAGCCCCGAAATTGTATTGGATACAGCCGAAATAAAAGCCGTTTTGCCTTATTTCGAAAATTTAATTGCCGAAATGCAAATCAATAAATTATTTAAGCGTGATAAAATAATGAATGTATTGGATAGTATTTTGATTGAGTTGGCTCGAAAATACAACGAAATTCATGTACACGAAACCCATTCGTATAATGTGAAAATTAAAAATCTGGAGCAGCTTTTAGAGCAGAAATTTAAAAAAGAAAAATCGGCAGCGTTTTATGCTTCAGAGTTGAATATCACTTTGAAACATCTGAACCGTATTTGCAACGAAATCCTAAAAAAAACAACCACCGAAGTGATTGTTGACCGGATTATTCTCGAAGCAAAACGAATGTTGCTGGATAAAAACTGGACAGTCAATGAAATTGCAACGGAATTAGGCTATGACGATTACTCTTATTTTACACGTTTGTTCAAAAAACACACTACTGTAACGCCCACCGCTTTCCGATTGTTGAAAAAGGATTAAACCCTAGGTAATATCAAAACGTCAGTTCGAATGTTTTTTACGTAATGAAATGGAGTGAAAAATGTATCGAGAACAATTATAGATGATACATTTTGATTAGTTAAATGGTTTTGTTTCTTTTTTGATCAAGACAAATCGAAGATTTAGCGAACACCACTTAATAATAAAAGTTAAGTGAGCTAAAAAAGAAAAATTAATTTACAGTTACTAAACTCGCCGCTTTTATAGCATTTTCTACAACTTCTTCTATTGGAGTTTCTAAAGTATCATTTACTAATGCAACTCCCATTCTTCTATAAGCTCTTGTACTTGGTTTGCCAAAAATCCTGAAATCCGTTTTTGGTAAAGCAGCTATTTGTTCTATTCCGGTGTAGCTTGGATTCGAGCTGTTTTCAGAAGCCAGAATTACAGCACTTGCCCCGGCTTTTTCTAAGGTAATTTCGAAAATAGGCAAACTCAAAATCGCTCTGAGATGCAATTCGAATTCGTTGAAATTTTGCGTTCCTGCCAATGTTACCATTCCGGTATCGTGTGGGCGAGGCGAGAGTTCAGAGAAATAAACACCATCATCGGCTATGAAAAACTCGACACCAAAAAGTCCTGCGCCACCTAAGGCTTCGGTTACTTTTTCGGCCATGTCTTGCGCTTCGTATAAATCTTTATCAGAAATTCTAGCAGGTTGCCAGCTTTCCTGATAATCGCCGCGTTCTTGTCTGTGACCAATTGGCGCACAGAATAAAGTACGATTATTGTTTTGTGTTACGGTCAATAAAGTAATCTCGGAATTGAATTTTACAAATGCTTCTACAATCACTTCAATAACATCACCGCGCGAACATGCCACAGCATATTCCCAGGCTTTATCAATATCGGCTTCGGCTTTTATAGTCGATTGTCCTTTTCCTGACGAAGACATTAAGGGTTTTACCACACAAGGAATCCCTACTTCGAGAACGCCTTTTCGCAGTTCTTCGGCTGTTGTGGCATAACGGTATTCGGCAGTTTTTAATCCTAATTCTTTTGAGGCTAAATCACGAATCGCTTTTCGGTTCATCGTAAAGTTGGCCGCCTTTGCCGAAGGAACAACTGTGATTCCCTGTTTTTCGTAATCGTAAAAACGCTCGGTTCTGATGGCTTCTATTTCAGGAACAATGAAATCAGGTTGGTGTTTCGCAACGATTTTGTCTAAAGCATCTCCGTCCAGCATATTGATGACTTCAAAACCATGAGCAACCTGCATAGCAGGAGCATTTGCATAGCTGTCAACGGCAATCACTGTTTGACCGATGCGTTGTGCTGCGATTACAAATTCTTTACCAAGTTCGCCAGAGCCGAGAAGAAGTATTTTTGTCATTTTTATGATTTATGTCATTGCGAGGAACGAAGCAATCCCACGAAGAGAGTAACAATGAGATGGCGCCCGTTCCTCGCAATGACTAATTGAAAAACAAAAATAGTTTAAAATTTGGAGTATTGCCACTTCAAATTTTAAACTATTTTCAAGAATAGTGGTGATTTTATAATTTAATTGACAATTCTAAATGTCCACCCAAACCAAGTTCAACAATTTTTTGTAATGTTGAAAATCTCGCTTCTTTTACATTGTTTTCGATCTTAGAAATATAAGATTTTGTTGTTCCTACTTTCTCGGCTAGTTGTTCTTGTGTTAAACCTTTTTCAAGCCTAGCGTCGTGAATCATTGCTCCAATTTTGAAGTTTTCATAACCATTATCAAGTTCATCACGCTTTGCAGTTCCGGTTTTCCCGTAATGTTTATCCTTGAATTCATCAAGTGTTTTGATATTACTTTTCGCTTTCATATTCATTTTTGATTTTAATAGCTTTTTCAATTTCTTTTTTCGGCGCCTTTTGTGTTTTCTTCTGAAATCCGTTTGCTATTACTATTAATTTGCCCTGATCGAAAAAACAAAAGATTCTAAAAATGTCACTTCCTTGTTGAACTCTAATTTCATAAAGTCCGTCCGTGTTTTCAATGTGTTTGAGATAAGTTTCCGGTACTCTTTCTAATTCCTGAATTAACTCTAAGGTCCAGATAATTTTGTCTTTAACCTTGTCACGCTGCTTTACAAAGAATTCTTCAAAGTAATCTTTGTAAAAAACAATTGTGCGTATCTTTTGTTTATCCATTTGCAAATATATGAAAAAGTTGCCTTAAAGTGAAACTGTTTTTTGTCTGAAACGTTTCCTGTCTGTCATTCTAATTTCCGAAAAATAATTTATAAGGTTTTGGTTACTAGTGATTTTAAGTATAATGAGTCGCGTTACAAACGCTTGGTTTTGTGTTTTATCGTAATTAGGTACTCGTTGTAAACGAGTACCTAATTAATGGGCGCGGACTGAGTTCTCTCTACTAAGATAAAAAACTATCCGTGAGAACGAAATTTCTGACTATCGAAAACCCAGCAATATCTTGAAACCGCGGTTAGCTGAAGTGCATTTTATTATATATTTACAAAAAAGTTATAAGAATGTTTGAATATATAAAAAATTTAATTGAATCCTATCGTGATAGGTTAAAGAATCCGATTTTAGGCGCATATTCGGCATCGTTTATATTATGTAATTGGAGACCGATGTTTATACTATTATTTTCGAAATCTTCGATTGAAGATAGAATAAAAGTTATCGATAGTAAATATTCGTTTTGGAGTGCTATACTGTGGCCAATTTTAGTATCGTTTATAATAGTTCTGGTTGTTCCTTACGTAATGATGTTACTGGAATTAGCAGTTTCAAAAGCGTCTAAATTCAGGAGAGAGATTAGGTATACAAATAGTATTGACAATTACAACCATAAAATTATTATAGCTTCCAAAGAATTTGAAATTCAGAATCAAAAGTCAGGTACACGAACAGTTGAAATGCTTCAATCTAATATTGATTCGCTTGAACACGACAAAGAAAATTTGATTAATCAATTGAATTTACAAAGGACAAATGATTCAAATGAAATAGAGAAGTTTAAAGAATTGTTGAAATTGGAGAAAGAAAAAAATGATGAGAACATGAATGACGATAATCTGGGCGTTCCGGCAAAGGTTTTTGAGACATTCAACCATTTAGAATCAAGTGGTAGGTTAGAGGAATTTTATACAAATTATGATTATTTTGCTGCATTCCAAATGAATTCAGATTTAATCAAGTTTTACAGGGATCTAGGATTGATGACTTATAGAGACACAACTTATAGTTTTACCCAATTAGCTGACAGTTTATATCACTTTTTGTTTGAATTGTATTTTTCAAAAGATGTAAAAAAGAGATTCAAGTCGATTATTGAGAAATTAAATAATCATGAAGTATCAACGCTTAGAAATTACGGACACTATAATAATAGAGCTATTAGCTTGGAAGGTTTTAATCAAAAGCTAGTTGCCGATTTAGAGGAATACGGCTTTGTTGAGAGAATTGAAAATGGTTCTTATTTTTTGACTACCGAAGGTTTAAAACTTAGAAATGTAATGGGGATTTTACTGCCTAGTTGATTACATTTCAACTAATTCGTTTATAAGTGCCATAACTCAAACTTTTTATTTATTCCTCAAATATATTAAAATATCTTACAAAGTAGTTTGTAGTAATATTTATTCGCCAATCATTTATTTTTAAGATTTCCAGCTGGATTTTCAGTTTTTTATTTGGGTGTTTTGTTAGTGTTGAGATAAATTCAGATGCTATTGTGGCAACAGGATTGCGGGTTAGGGATAGTAGTGGAAATCCTTTTATTTTTTATTTAAAAATAAAAGATTGAAACGGATAGCCCGACCGTAGGGAACCCCATAAAAAAATAGTTTAAAATTTGGAGTATTACCACTTCAAATCTTAAACTATTTTCAGAAAAAGGAATTGTTTTTATAACTTAATTTCAGTCATTCGATCATCGATAAAACGGAATCCCCAGCCCGGTAAATTGTGTGGTTTTGCAAAACCATCCTGAATAACCATAGGATTGTTAATTAAAGGATCGACCCAGTCAAAAGATTCCACGCCCACACCGTTAGAAATGGTACATACTAAAGGCACATCGTAGTCTTTGTAATAATGAGGCAGCACCGGCAGGTTGAAACTTTTAGCCAAAGCAGCACTTTCACGCCAGGCTTCGACACCACCAATTCTTAAAATATCAGGTTGCCAAATGTCCAAAGCATTTCTGGTAGCTAATTCTCTAAGCGGCAAAGTATCGAATTCTCTTTCTCCCATAGCCAGCGAAATTCCGGTTTGGTTTTTTAGGATTTCGTAGCCCTGAAAGTTTTGGTGATGGATTGGTTCTTCAAACCAGTTGATGTTTAAATCGCGGGCTTCGCGAGCCAGTTTCATGGCTGATGGTAAATCCATTCCCTGATTGGCATCCATCATAATATCCACTTTGTCGCCCACGGCTTCGCGCACTAAACGCAAACGTTCCACATCGGTGCTGACTTTTGGTGAACCTACTTTTATTTTTACGGCTTTAAATCCGCGGTCGGCATAATTGGTCACTTCTTCAATCAATTCGTCAATAGAATAAGAAATCCAGCCGCCGCTTCCGTAAATGGATACTTTTTCTTTGTGGGTTCCTAAGATTTTATGAATAGGCTGTCCCAAGGTTTTTCCCCAGGCATCCCACATCGCAATATTAATCGCTGCTTGTGCCCAACGCAATACGCCCTGATTTCCGAAATATTCGGCTAAATCGTCCAGTTTTTGGTAAACTGCTGCTGTTTCATTGGCTTTGTAGCCTTTTATAACCGGGATTATGTCTTTTAATGCGCCTACAATCGCATTAGGAGAATATTGAAAAGACAACAAATAGGATTCACCAATGACTCCGTTTTCTAACTGGATTCGCATTACGATAAATGAGATTTCGGTTAGCGTATGAGTAGCATCCGAAATAGGTTTCTTTAAGGTTGTTGAAGTTTTGAATAATTTTACGTCTCTAATGGAAATGTCTGATGTCATTGTATTGTTGTTTAGGAACTACAATATTACGAATCTAAAACCAACACTATTTACACCATAAAAGCAATTGTAAACACTATATTGATTCGTAATAGTGTTATTTTTGTGGTTTAATGTTGTTTTAGAGTCTATGAAAGCCGAATACAGAAGTATCAGTCCGTCGCCCGGGAGTTCATTCCGGACCATTATTTTTGAAGGAAAGGAATTTATTGCTTCCTGGCATTTTCATCCGCAGTATGAGCTGACTTATATTTTGGGCAGCAGCGGTATTCGGTATGTGGGCGATAATATGGCCAATTTCGAGTACGGCGATTTGGTTTTGGTAGGTTCTAATTTGCCGCATTGCTGGAAGACAGTTGGGGAGCAAAAAGAAGACGTAAAGTGCATTATTATTCAATGGGATGAAGATTTGCTTTCGACCTGGCTGGAAAAAGAAGAATTTCAACACATCAGGCAACTGATACAATCAGCTTCAAGAGGGATCCATTTTGATAAAGAAAGCGCCAAGAAAGTAGAATCCAAAATGCTAGCTTTGATTGAGCAGTCTCCTTTTGAAAGGCTGTTGTCTTTTTTACAAATATTACAGGAACTGGCTGTTAACGCCAATCCTAAATATTTAGCAGGACAAGGTTTTACTTCTAATTTGACGGTCAAAGAAAGTGAGCGGGTCAATTTGATTTACAATTATGTCAGGGAGCATCACAACCAACAAATTAGTTTGGATGCGGTTGCTGAAAAAGTAGCGATGAATAAGGAATCTTTTTGCCGTTTTTTTAAAAAGACCTTCCGTAAATCCTTTTTCGAATTCATTAATGAATACAAAATCAGTATGGCGAGCAAGATGTTGATTACAACAGATTTGACCACTTCGGAAATAGGTTATAAAGTAGGCTACAATAATCTGAGTTTTTTTAACAGGCAGTTCAATAAATTTGTAAAAATGCCTCCTTCTAAATACAGAAAAATGTATCGGGATATTTAATAAAAAAGCCCCAAGTTTCCTTGAGGCATTTTATATCAATTAAGATTTTCTGACTATCCAGCCAAAGCGTCTTTAATTCTTTTTAAAGCTTCTTTTAGCAATTCGTCGCTTGTTGCATAAGAGAAACGAATACAGTCCGGGTTACCAAAAGCGTCACCAGTTACTGTTGCTACGTTAGCTTCAGCCAAAAGATACATCGAAACATCATTAGCATCTTTAATTTCAGTTCCTTTTAATGTTTTTCCGAAGAAAGAAGAAACGTCTGGGAATACATAGAAAGCTCCTTCAGGAACGTTGATTTTAATTCCTGGTATTTCTTTCAACAATCCAACAACTAAATCTCTACGGCTGTGGAAAGCCTGAACCATGTGGTTCAATACAGATGGATCAGCATCAACAGCAGTAATCGTAGCACGTTGTGCAATAGAGTTAGCTCCTGAAGTTACCTGACCTTGAATTTTAGTACAAGCCTTAGCTATAAATTCCGGTGCTCCAATGTATCCAATTCTGTATCCTGTCATTGCGAAAGCTTTAGCAACTCCGTTAACCGTGATTGTTTTTTCAAACATTCCAGGGATAGAAGCAATGCTGCAGAAAGTTCCAGAGAAATTGATGTGCTCATAGATTTCGTCAGCAACTACATAGATATTTGGATATTTTTCTAAAACTTTAGCTAAAGCAGTTAATTCTTCTCTGTTGTAAACAGATCCTGAAGGATTACAAGGAGAAGAGAACCACATCATTTTAGTTTTTGGTGTGATAGCTGCTTCTAATTGTTCCGGTGTGATTTTGAAATCAGTGTCTACAGAAGTTGGTACTTCTACAGGAACTCCACCTGATAATTTTACGATTTCGAAATAAGAAACCCAGTAAGGTGCCGGTAAGATTACTTCGTCACCATCGTTTAACATTACCTGAGCAATGTTGTATAAAGATTGTTTTGCTCCTGTAGAAACTACTATTTGAGATGGTTTGTAATCTAAACCGTTGTCTCTTTTGAATTTTCTGCAGATAGCATCTTTCAATTCAGCATATCCGTCAACCGGAGAATAAGTGCTGTAGTTTTCGTCAATCGCTCTTTGATGAAGTCTGGCGTGTTAAAGTCCGGTTCTCCTAAACTTAAACTGATGATGTCTTTACCTTGCGCTTTTAATTCTCTAGCCAAAGCTGCCATTGCTAATGTTTGTGATGTAGCAAGATTGTTAATTCTGTCTGAAAGTGGATTACTCATTATAAAGTGTTGAAAGCCCTAAAAGGGAGATTAATTATTTATTTTATTTTGATTATAATAAATGGTTTAGAAATATCTCTAAGCCATTTCTGGTTTTATTCCTAATTCTTTTAAATGTTTGAAGTGTGCAATAATGGCACTTCGGGTTGTTTTAAATTCATAATAAGGCAGGTTGCATTCTTGTGCGGTTTCACGAACAATTTTTGCAATCTTACCATAGTGAATGTGACTGATATTTGGGAAAATATGATGTTCGATTTGGTGGTTCAATCCGCCTGTGTACCAATTTACGAACCAGTTTTTTGGAGCAAAATTAGTCGTTGTAAATAATTGGTGAATGGCCCAGGTGTTTTCCATTTCGCCTAATTCATTTGGAGAGGGATTTTCTGTTTCTTCTACAACATGTGCTAATTGGAAAACAATACTCAAAATTAATCCTGCCGTATAATGCATGATGAAAAATCCAATTAATACTTTCCACCAAACGATTCCAATAACGATAGGCATTACAATCCAGATAGCAACGTAAATTATTTTTGTAATAATTAAGGTTGTCCAAAGAATTTTAGGACTTTTAGGTTCACCATAAGAAAGCTTTCTTTTTAGATAATTTCTCATTTGCTTAAAATCGGTCGTAATTGCCCAATTGAAAGTCAGTAATCCGTATAGAAAAACAGAATAGTAATGTTGAAAACGATGAAAGGAATGCCATTCAGCACTTTTGGTAAAACGAATAATTCTTCCCGCATCTAAATCTTCATCGTGACCCGGAATATTGGTGTAGGTATGGTGTAAGACATTATGTTGTACCTGCCAGTTGTAGACATTTCCGGCAAGGACATAAATAGTACCTCCCATGAATTTATTGACCCAGTTTTTATTAGAATACGAACCATGATTCCCGTCGTGCATGACATTCATTCCTAATCCTGCCATACCAATTCCCATAACGATGGTTAGAAGTAAATGAGCCCAAAAAGGCATATTAAGCGTTAGGATTAAAAAGTAAGGAACCAGAAAAACGGTAAAAAGGATAATAGCTTTTAGATGCAGTTTCCAATTACCCGCTTTTGAAATGTTATTTTCTTTGAAGTAATTGTTTACCCGCGAGTTAAGCGTTCTGAAGAACTTTAATTTGTCTTGCTTAGCAAATGTAGGTGCGGTAGTATTCATATAATTCAAAAATAGCGTTCAAAGATAATTATTTATAATTTTTAACTCTGCAAAATTGAGTTAAAAATTTCAAACTTAAAAATAGTACTTTTGTTAAAAAATTAAAACGATGGACGAGATTCTGAAGTATTTTCCAGATTTAACCGATATTCAAAAAGAACAATTCCAAAAGCTGGATTTTTTATACCACGATTGGAATGAAAAAATAAATGTCATCTCCCGAAAAGATATTGATTCTTTGTATACTAAACACGTTTTACATTCTTTGGGGATTGCTAAAATCATGAAATTTGAACCCGGAAGTTATGTGCTTGATGTGGGGACCGGCGGAGGATTTCCCGGAATTCCATTGGCCATTTTGTTTCCTGAAACCCGTTTTTATCTGATAGATGTCATTGCAAAAAAAATAAGAGTGGTACAGGGTGTTGCCGATGCTTTAGGACTTAAAAATGTAAAAGCGGAGCAAATTCGTGCCGAAAATGTAAAAGGTGATTTCGATTTCATCGTGAGTCGTGCGGTGACAAATATGCCTGATTTTGTTTCCTGGATAAAAACCAAAATCAAAAAGCAACAAAAACACGAATTGAAAAACGGAATTCTGTACTTAAAAGGTGGCGATTTGACCGAAGAATTAAAAGATTTTCCAAAAGCAACGCAATACGATTTAGCTGATTTCTTTGAAGATGAGTTTTTTGAAACTAAGAAAGTGGTGCATTTACCGTTGAAGTTTGTGGTATAATTGAAATAAAATAAAAACGCCGAATCTTTAATCTAAATATTCGGCGTTTTTTAATCTGAAATCTGACTTCTAAATTCTGAAATCTAATTTACTATTCTCCTAAAAACGGATATCTGTAATTTTCAGGACTAACAAAAACTTCTTTAATCGTTCTTGGTGAAACCCAACGCAATAAGTTCATTGCTGAACCTGCCTTATCATTTGTTCCAGAAGCCCTGGCGCCGCCAAAAGGTTGCTGACCAACAACGGCTCCGGTACATTTATCATTAATATAAAGGTTTCCGGCTGCGTTTTGTAATTTCACTGTTGCTTCTTCAATAGCATAACGATCCTGACTGAAAATAGCTCCGGTTAAAGCATATTCGGAAGTTTGATCTATCAGTTCCAGAGTTTCATTCCATTGATTATCTTCATAAACATAAATAGTTAAAATGGGACCAAATAATTCGGTTTCCATAGTAACGTATTTTGGATTTGTGGTAAGGATAACGGTAGGTTCAATAAAATAACCAACGGATTTATCGTAATTTCCTCCAATGATGATTTCGGCGTCAGCATCATTTTTGGCTCGGTCGATGTAACCTGCTAATTTATCAAAAGCACCTTCATGAATAACAGCAGTAACAAAGTTGCTGAAATCTTCCGGCGAACCCATTTTTATGGATTGAATATCGATAGTAAGTTGCTCTTTAATAGTTGGCCACAAACTTTGCGGAATATAGACTCTCGATGCTGCCGAACATTTTTGTCCCTGGAATTCGAAAGCACCACGAATAATTCCGGTTACGGCTTGTTTTACATTGGCACTTGGATGCACCATAACAAAATCTTTTCCACCAGTTTCGCCTACTATTCTTGGGTAGGTTTTGTAATTATGGATATTGGTTCCAATTTTTGCCCAAAGGTCTTTAAATACCTGCGTTGAACCTGTATAATGCAATCCTGCAAAATCCCGACTCGCTAAAATAGTGTCGGTAATCATCGCAGCATCGCCAAAAACAACATTGATAACACCATCAGGAAGTCCTGCTTCTTTGAAAATTTCGATAATAATTTTTGCCGAAAAAACCTGGCTGTCGCTTGGTTTCCATACCACAACATTTCCCATCATCGCAGCACTTGCCGGAAGATTGGCAGCAATGGCAGTAAAGTTAAACGGAGTGATAGCATATATAAAACCTTCTAATGGACGGTATTCTAATCGGTTCCAGATCGCGGAGTCAGAAGTAGGCTGGTCAGCGTAAATTTGCGTCATGAATTCGACGTTGAAACGCAGGAAGTCAATTAATTCACAAGAAGCATCAATTTCAGCCTGATGAATGGTTTTAGATTGCCCAATCATCGTTGCAGCATTGATTCTGGCTCGGTAAGGTCCTGCAATCAATTCGGCGGCTTTTAGGAAAATGGCAGCGCGTTGTTCCCAGGCCATATTTGCCCAGGCTGTTCTGGATTCCAGCGCATTTGCAATAGCACTTTCTACATGTTTTTTTTCAGCAAGATGATAGCTGCCTACAATATGTTTGTGATCGTGCGGTGGAGTGATGTTTCGGGTATTTCCGGTTCTGATTTCTTCTTTGCCTATATATAATGGAACATCAATTGTAGCACTCCACATTTTTTTGTAAGCAGCAAGAACGGCTTCTTTTTCAGGTGAATTAGGAGCGTAATTTTTTACGGGTTCGTTTATTGCTTTGGGTACTTTAAAAAATCCTTTTAGCATTGTATGTATTTTTGTGTCTAAATTAAATTTAGATAGATTAGAAAATTTTTATTCGAAAATTAAGAATAAAGGTATACTAACAAAAATACAAAAGCAGAATTTAAAACTTTTATAAAGAAGTTATAATAGTTTTAAAATTATTGAATCTAAATGTTAATTTAACGCAAATGGTGCGCACAATCTGAAAGTAGGGATGATTACCTTAAAGTTTTTGGTATTGGTAAAGTTAATCATGTTGAAATGTCCTTTCATGGCTCCGTAAGGAGAAGAAAGCAGGCATCCTGAACTGTAGGTGTGATTTTCTCCTGGTTTTAAAACCGGTTTTTTGCCGATGATACCTTCGCCATCAACAACTTCGATATTGTTTAAGGAATCAAAGATTTCCCAGTGACGGGAAGTGAGTTGTACTGAATCTTTACTGTGGTTTTCTATGGTAATATGGTAACTAAAGGCAAAGTGGATTTTGTAGTTTTTGAAGTAAGTACCTTCAAAACTAGTCAAAACGGTGATTTTTATGCCTCTTGTTATCTGAGAAACCATACTAAAGTGGTAAATAGTTGTGCTTAACTGGCTCAAAATTACAAAATTTTCATTTGCTTTTGTTTATTTTTAAATCTTTTTTTAATTAATGATATTTAGAGAGTTAGCTGTTCCTTTTCCAATGATTCTGTCATAGCGCCCGGTGTTTTCTTTATAGTAAACCAGAATGGTATATTCGTTTTCTGTTTGATAGAAATTTCCGTCAATTGCATTGGCGTTATCAATGATTCCTTTGTTGTCAGCAACAACATATTTGAAGTTGGTAAAACCTTGTTTAATTAAGATTGCTTTTTCATAAATGCCTTTTTTCTCGTTATAATCCATCATGTATTCAGGGGTTAAACTATAATTGTTAAACATGCCGTTTACATAAATTCCTTTATCGAGTCTGTAAGTTGGTGCCGAAAGGCTAAAATAAACCCAGGCATAATCGGCTTCAACTTCGTTATTGGTTGCGTTTGTGTTTTTTACAACAAAATTACCATTAATGTCTTCAAATTGGGTATATGGAAAATTAGCTTTGGCATTATTGGTATGCAAATAGCAATTGTAAATATCAGTACTTGAGTCAATACGGGCTATGTTATTGCTTGCTATTCGAATGTCTTTGTTTTCAAAATAACGAAATTCATTACCTGCCCAAAATTGGGTTTCAGTATCGTATTTATAAATTAAGTCGTTACCAATGGTGTATTGTGGTTTTATGTTTTTTATTTCAGTATTGAAATTTCCGTTTTGAATAAGACGAACATTGATGTTTTTTAATGGATTTTGAAAAATGATAGTATTGGATTTTATAGCAAAATCTAAATTGTGCATGTATTCGATATTGCTTACGTTTCTAGCCCTTTTTATTTGCAGTGGAACAGTGGCGACATCTTCATAGAGCATGAATTTTCTCGAAAAGACAACTTCTTTGTCTTCGTTTAAAATTTTAAGGATGTAATTACCACTTAGGCTTAATTGCTGGGTAAATTGATTAGGGATACTTAAATTATAGTGCGAATAGATTTGCAAGGTGTTGAAAGAATTAGTGTAATTCTGAATTCTTTGATTGTCAAATCCTTGAAGGTATTCGTTTTTTGGAATATTAGAAGGAACCCAGTTGTAATCACAATGAACAATTTCGTAATAGTAATTAGCTTCATTGCCAAAAAGATCATCAAATTGGAATTGAAAACCATTTCCTAATGGAAATATCGGGATGACATTTTGGTTATTTTGAACAAAAGAAACTGTTTTGATATGGTAAGGAGGAACTATTTCATTTTGAACCTGAGCTGTTGCCGAAGTGAAAATAAAAAGAAAAAAGAATCTAAAGTAAAGAGTTTTAGGCATAATGATATAATAATCTATTGTGTAAATATAACAAATTAGACAATAGATTATTATGTTAAACGGATGCTCTTTTTGGGATTTACTTAAAACAAACCGGAATTATTTCTCCTTTGGCCAGGCAGTATTTCTCTACTAATTCAGCACTGATTTTGTTAGTATAATCTTCTTCGATTACGTTGAAACCAATATTTCTTAGTTTGTCGAAATAATCACGGCCGTAAATGCGAACATGGTCGTATTGTCCGAAAATTTTAGCGCGTTCTTTTTGGTCAGTAATTGAATCGTCAGCAAAAGTGACTTCACGGTTTAAGTCTTGCGGAATTTGCAAAATAGCCATTCCGCCCGGTTTCAACACGCGATACAATTCCTGCATTGCTTTGGTGTCATCAGGGATGTGTTCCAGAACGTGATTGCAAAGAATAACATCGTATTGGTTGTCTTTGAAAGGCAAATTACAAATGTCAGCTTTCACATCAGCAAGAGGCGAAAATAAATCGGTTGTGGTGTAATCCAGATTTTTTTGTTTTCTAAACAATTTATAAAAAGCCTGTTCAGGGGCAAAATGCAATACTTTTTTTGGAGCAGTGAAAAAATCGGTTTTTTCATTTAAATACAACCAAAGCAAACGGTGTCTTTCCAATGAAAGTGTGCTTGGTGAAAGTACATTATTTCTTTGGTTTTCATAGCCGTAAGGCAACATCGATTTGAAACTTTTCCCATCGATAGGATCGGTAAAGTTGTTTCCTTTTAAAGAAAAAGCAATAATAGGACGCGCCACATAACTTAAGCGGATAAGTAGGGGACGCGGTATTGTATTAAGGACTAGTTTGAAAAGTTTTTTCATAAGTTATTACACAGAGATTCGCTAAGAATTACACGGAGATTCGCAAAATAATCTAGATAACTAAAGGCACTTTTCTAAACTCATCTTCTTCGTTACTTTCAATTCCTAATGCTTTATAGATGTACGAAAACGTAGAAAGCAATTCCGGTTTTCCATCTACTAAAGCAACGTCGTGTTCAAAATGCGCAGATGGTTTTCCGTCAGCAGTCAGGATTGTCCAGCCGTCTTTTAATTGCTTGATGTTGCGGGTTCCCTGATTAATCATTGGTTCTAAAGCGATAACCATTCCTTCAACAAAAAGTTTTCCGCGACCTTTTTTACCATAATTAGGCATTTCAGGATCTTCGTGCATTTTTTGTCCTAATCCGTGACCAACTAATTCACGAACAACTCCATAACCATGAGCTTCGGTGTATTTTTGAATAGCATTCCCAACATCTTCTACACGATTTCCGGCTTTGAATTCGCGCATTCCAACGTATAATGATTCTTTGGTAACCTGTAATAATTTTTTAGTTTCAGGAGCCACTTCGCCTACTTCGAAAGTATAGGCGTGATCACCGTGAAAACCATTTTTAAAAGCACCACAATCAATAGAGATAATATCACCGCTAACAAGAGGAGTGTCATTTGGAATTCCGTGTACTACCTGAGCATTTGGACTCATACAAAGTGAATTTGGGAAACCGTATAAACCTAAGAAACTAGGTACGGCGCCATGATCACGAATGAATTCTTCGGCTAATTTATCAAGGTGTAAAGTGGTAACTCCTTCTTTTACTTCAGAAGCAAGCATTCCTAATGTTTTTGATACAATTAAGGCACTTTCGCGCATTAATTCTATTTCTTCACGTGATTTTACTATAATCATAGTTTTAATTTTGAGTTTGCAAAATTACGATTTTAATTGATTTAATCAGGATTTGCTATAATTTTATACAATTCGGAGTTGGAATTGCAAAATTCATTTCGCAAAGCAATTGCATTCAACTGTGCTGTAATCAAGCTGCTTTCCCGGCTATTGATTAAAAACAAAGAGCTTTCCCCAAAAGAAAACAGCCGTTCTTCAGATTGTAACATGGTTTTGTAATTAGCAACTAAATCATTTGCTAAAATATATTGTTTGTTCAAAGAAGTAATGACTTCTTTTTGAGCTTTGATTTTGTTCGAAAGCTGTAAACGCTCTAAATTAAGGCTGTTCGTTGTTTCCTGAATTTTATATTTTGCTAATTTCAGTCCGCCTCTTTCTTTTCTTAAAAAAATAGGATAGCTAAAATTGACACCGATTTTATAATTATCAAATTTATAGTTATCGATGTATTGCGGTTCGGACAGATAGGAATAGCTCAGATCGATTTTAGGCAATAGCATGTTTGCTTTTAGCTTTTGTTCTACCTCAAGCATATCAATTTTAGTCTCCATTGCGTTTATCTTAGGATGATTGTCAATGGTGAAATTTTGCGTTAATAAATCATTCGTTTTTAAGGTTTCCTGAATGCTGTTTTCAATTTGTTCTTCAGGAAAAAGCGTTTCAGAAAGTTCCATAGGTATCGAATTCTCTAACCATAAGAAATTAGAAAGTTCCAGCCTTGCCTTAAATAGTTTTAATCTGGAATTTTCCAGACCTAACTGACGGCTTTTTAAACTAATTCCAGCTTCAACACTGTCAATGGCCCGTTTATCACCTTGTTCAATAGACGTTAAAATTGCTTTGAAACGCGTTTGAGCATTGGCGGTGTACTGGCTGTACATTTGAAATTCTTCATAATTTTTTTTCCAGTTGAAATAAGCTATCGAAGCATCATATAGTATAGCTACGGCTTGCAATTTTCGTTCGGCCTGGCTCAGTTTAATTTGCATTTTAGCTTTACGCAAATCGGTCATTCTTTGATTGATAAAGAGTCCCTGACCTACCGGAATCGAAATTCCAAAGGAGGTTAAGCCCGGATTAGGCAACGTATGTTCGGGGTTTAAATAGTAACCTTCGTTTTGATCAAATCCGGCTTTGATTTCAATACCATACCATGTAGGGACTTTAAAACTGCTATTCAAAAGGGAATAATATTCTTTGCCTTTGAATTGTTTTTTATCAAAATCTACTTCAATTTTTGGGTCGAATGCACCTCTGGCTGTCATCAGATTAGCCTGTGCTTTGCTGATTTCTAAATTGGCCGTTTTAACTAATGGATGAAACTTTTTTACATAACCTAAATACTCATTAAAAGTAAATTCAGATTTTTTAGGTAATTCTAAGTTTTCTTTAGTTCCCTGAGCTTGAAGAATTAAAGTAAAATGCAGTAAAAATAGAATGAGATATTTCATTATTTTTTCTCTTTAGGTTTACTTGTTTTTTCTTGTACTTGATAATAATCGGGAGGGAAACCATTTAAGATCCTCCATATTTCAAACCAAACTGGAACCGTATTTAGCAAAGCAATAGTTTGTGCGCCTGATCCAATACTGATTTGTTTCGGCCACGGAGCTTCCTGACGATCTGGAGCAATTAATACCCTGAATTTTCCATTGTCACTAATGAAATTCTCTACAGCTACAATTTGTCCTCCAAAAGTTCCATAAGAGATATCAGGCCATCCCGAAAATACAATGGTTGGCCATCCGTCAAACCAAATTCTAACCTTTGCACCTTTAGAAATTAAAGGTAAATCCAATGGATTGACATAAGTTTCTACAGCAATATCATATTCCGAAGGCATTATGGTTGCTATAGGTGTTCCTTCTTTTATAGTTTCGCCAATTCCCGCCTGCAAAGCTCTGTTGATATAACCATTTTGAGCTGCCTTGATATAGTACATTCCGTTACGGATGCTGTAATTAGCATATTGGTTTTTTAATTTATTTACTTGTGCATCAGTATCAAATTGACTGCTTAATGCAGTGAATTGGTCACTTTTAGCTTTAGCTGTTTTTTCACTGTATTCGGCATCAATTCGATTGAGTTCTACTTTAGCGTTGATTAATTCGTTTTTGCTGGTTAACAATTTATTCTCCTGCGTAATAATTTTAGCTTCGACTTCCTGAAGTTTTAATTTTTTTTCTTCAACATCGGTTAAAGGTTTTAATCCTTCGTTGTTTAATTGTACGGTACGGTTAAATTGTGTATTGGCTATTTTTAGCTGTGTTTTTACCGCTATTAAATCAATAGAATCACTTTTTATCTTAAAAAGAGACTGTGTTACTTTATTTCTGGCTTGTTCAAGTTTGAGTTGCTTTTCATTCTGGATGGCTTGAATTTGGCTGGATAATGTGCTTACTTTTGAGTCATAAGATTCTAAAGCTTGCTTTTTAGCTTCCATTTGATTTTTAGTGTTTTCCACTAAGTTAGGATCCATATAATCTTCCTTGATTTCAGAAATATAAAGGATCGTGTCTCCTTTGTGTACAAAATCACCTTCCTGAACGTACCATTTTTCAATTCTGCCCGAGATGACACTTTGTATAGATTGTGGTCTTTGATTCGGTTTTAATGTAGTTACAGCACCTTTTCCGGAAATGTTTTGTGTCCATGGAAGGAATAATCCAATTAAAGCCAAAATGGAAACAATGGTTATAATTCGATTAAGGATTTTATAATGGGGTCTTTTTTCTAAACCTTTAACCGTGTTGTAACGATTTAAATGTTCTGAAGTATGTTCGTTATTGTTAGAAATATTAAGCATAATTTTAATTTTTTGTATCTAAAATAATTTTTCCTTTTTGCATGGTAATGTGTCTGTTGCATTTCGTTTTCCAGTAAGGATTTTTTGAAGAAACAACAATAGTCCAATCATGTTCTTTTGAAGTTAAAAAGTCAATAATTTCATTAGCCACTTTTTCGTCCATAGTGTCAGTAGGGTCTTCGAAAAATAAAATTTTAGGTTTGTTAACAATACTTCGGGCAAGCAATATTTTTTGAGCATTGGAAGACGACAGCTGTTTTCCTTCGGGGAAAAGCGGGGTCATTAAACCTTTAGGTAAGGATTTGATAAATTCGCTGAGTTGCACTCCCTGAAATGCCCATTTTAAATTTTCGTCTGTAATGTTTTTATCTTTAAAAGTAATATTGTCAATAACGCTGCCTTCAAAGGGCGTTTCTCCATAAATAATGCTGGCAATTTGTGCCCGGTATTGATTGATGTTTATTTTTTTAAAACTGTCATCATTGATGTATATCACTCCGGATGAGGGCTGTATAAGTCCTGATAAAATTCGGATTAAAGTAGTTTTTCCTGATCCGTTTTCTCCGTCTATGAAAATATGTTCCGATTGTTGGATTTTAAGAGAAATATTGTCCAGAATTTTAATTTTCGAATCGGGAAATTTAAAACTTACTTCATCAACTTCCAGTGCAATCGAATTATAGCAATTGTCATAGTTTACAGGGAATTCTTCTTCTAAGTCCATGTCGGTTATCATTCCGATTTTTTCTATCGAAGTCAATACATCATAGAAAGTTTCAAGTCCCAGAATAATTTTTTCGACAGAATTAATTACCAGTAAAATAATAATTTCGGCAGCTACGAATTGTCCAATATTCATTTCTTGTGACAATACAAGATAACCACCTATAGCCAGTAAACTTGCTGTAATGACGATTTTGAAAATGATTAATTGGCTAAATTGCGATTTGATTACAGTAAAGTGTTTTTCTCTGTAATTTAAATAATTAGATACAATAGCGTCATTTTTTTCTAATGCATAATCGTGATGTAATTGGTTTCTAAAACTAAAATTGTTTCTTGCCAATTCCTGTAGCCAACCTGCGACTTTGTATTTGTATTTAGATTCCATCAAACTTGTGTTCAAGCCCGGAGCATAAGAGAATCTGAAGATAAAATACAATAACAGTAGTAATAAAAGACCAAAGATGATAAAAGAACTATGGTATAATGACAGCAAAATGATTCCAAAAACAATTTGAAGTAATGCCGCTGAAAAATCCAATAAGAGTTTTGAAGTTCCTTTTTGGATAACTAAGGTGTCAAAAAAGCGATTGGCTAATTCAGGAGGATAGCTGTTGTAGAATTCTTCGAACTTAATTTTAGGAAGTCTTACAGCAAATTCGAATGAAGAGCGGATAAAGATTTTTTGTTGTAAATTTTCCATAATTCGCAACTGCATTAATGATAAAATACCCACTAATGCAACACCAAAAACTACCAGAATAATTAACATTATCCAGGAAACACTTGCTCTTCCTGATTGTATAAAATTAGTTATCGCCTGGATTCCCAATGGCAATGATAAGCTGATGATTCCTGAAAAAATGGAATAAAAAAACAACTGATAAACATCTTTTTTGTCCAGTTTTAATAAGTTATAAAATCGTTGTAAGGGTTTCATAAAGAGTTATTTTAAGGCGTTGTAAATAAGGTTGAGATAAAAATCAGTTGGACAAATGCTGTCGTTACAGTCTGTTATGGTCTTGAAATGTTCTTTTAAAAAGTGCTGATGTATTGCTCCTTCAATAATTGACGAAGCCAGGCATTTTGGAAAAGGATAATCAGGATTTACGGCTGAAATTAATTCTGCAATTTTGTTAATGACGTTTTTGTAAATAACAAAAAATCCTTCTTTGTTTTCATCGTCTACTTCTTTAGTGTGAAGTGTTTTTATGAATTCTGAAATGATAATATTATTTAAAACAGCTTCGTTAATATGAGCGATGGCTTTATTGTCTTCGGCTTTTTCGGTGACAGCTATGACGGCTCTTTTTAATTTTTCTGTAGGGTCGTCTACATTGTTTATGTTAAATAGTATTTTATATTCAACCCAGCTCCAATACCATGAAGATAAATAGACTAATAATTTATGTTTGTTTTCAAAATAGCGATAGATAGAACTTTCATTGGAATCAATTTTATCGCCTAGTTTTTTGAAGGTGAAATTTTCAAAACCAATTTCGTCTATTAATAAGATGCTGTTTTGGATTATTTTTTTACCCAGTTCTGAAGTTTCGGGGTTCTTCAGATATATTTTTTTATTGATTTTTAAATTTTCTAACAATTCCATTACTGATCATTTTTAGGCGAAATTAATAGTAATGCTTTTGATTTTAGGGTTTTAACAATTAATTGTGCAAAAACAAAGCGAATTCTAATGTTATTCTAATGTTGGCTTAATTTTGCTTTAATTTTGGTAGAAAATGAAGGGATTTCAATGAGGAGAAATCAAAATTAAAGAGGTAATTTATTTGGTTTAAAATGACAAACGGCTGTCCTTTCGAACAGCCGTTTGTTAAACAGTATAAAAAAATGTATTATTTTGCTAATAGCGAATGACTGGACATAGCAGCTGGCTGAGCTACTCCCATCAAATCTAAAATAGTAGGGGCAATATCTCCTAAAACTCCATCCTGAATAGCTATTTGATCATTGTCAACTAATATAAAAGGTACCGGATTAGTGGTGTGAGCCGTATTTGGACTTCCATCAGGGTTAATCATTGTTTCGCAGTTACCGTGGTCGGCAATTACAATGGTTGAATATCCGTTTGCTAATGCAGTAGTGATTACTTGTTCGACACATTTGTCTACAGCTTCACAAGCTTTGATAGCTGCTTCCATAATTCCGGTATGTCCTACCATGTCTCCGTTGGCAAAGTTTAGACATACAAAATCCACTTCTCCTTTTTCAAGTTCAGGACAAAGTGCATCGGCCAATTCATAAGCACTCATTTCCGGTTGCAAATCGTAAGTAGCTACTTTTGGAGAGTTTCTCAAGATACGGGATTCTCCTTCAAACGGAACTTCTCTACCTCCTGAAAAGAAGAAAGTCACGTGTGGGTATTTTTCAGTTTCAGCAATACGAATTTGTTTTTTGCCTGCTTTTTCTAAAACTTCACCTAATGTTTCAGTGATGTTATCTTTGTTGTAAACCACTTTTACATTTTGGTAAGTCTCGTCATAATTAGTCAATGTAACATAGTACAAGTCTAATTTATGCATGTTTTGTTCGTGGAAATCCTGTTGTGAAAGCGCTTCAGTCAATTCTCTACCACGGTCAGTTCTGAAGTTGAAGAAAATAACCACGTCATCATCCTGAATAGTTGCTAATGGTTTTTCGTCAGCACCAACAGCTACAAGAGGTTCAATGAATTCATCGGTGATGTCGTTTCCATAACTGGTAGCGATTGAGGTAACTACATTATGTGTTGGAGTTCCTTTTCCATGAACCACTAAATCATAAGCCAGTTTTACTCTCTCCCAACGTTTGTCACGATCCATCGCATAGTAACGACCAATTACAGAAGCGATTTTTACCGGAGTATTAGCAATATAATCCGTTAAATCCTGAATGTATTTTTTTCCTGATTTAGGGTCAACATCTCTACCGTCAGTGAAGGCATGGATAAAAACCTGATCTAAACCATAATCCTGAGTGGCATCAATTAAACCACGTAAGTGAGAAGTATGTGAGTGAACACCTCCGTCAGAAACTAATCCTAAGAAATGTACTTTTTTGTTATTGTCTTTTGCGTACTGAAAAGCATCTTTTAATACTTGTTCCTGTGCCAAAGTTTTATTGGCAACAGCCAAATTAATTTTAGCTAAATCCTGATAAACAATCCTTCCGGCACCAAGATTCATGTGTCCTACTTCGCTGTTTCCCATTTGACCTTCCGGTAAACCTACATGTAAACCATCGGTTCTAAGTTGTGCACTAGGGTATTTAGTGTAAAGACTGTTTATAAAGGGAACATTTGCATTGTCAATTGCAGATACTTTAGGATCAGGAGATTTTCCCCAACCATCCAAAATCATTAAGATTACTTTTTTGCTCATTATAGTTTTTGTTTTGCACAAAGATAAATTATTTCTAAAATCTTCGTTAGCAATAAAACGACTATTATGTATTCGAGAATTTAGCTATGGTAAAAATGACAATTCTTTTGCAGAAGAGCTGTTTTATTAAAATTAATTCACTTTAGAATTTGGTTTTCACCGAATTATAGTCAATAAAATAGCGTAGACTAATAGAGAAAATATTAGTCATGTTAGCATTAAAAATCGAGTTGATATTTCGGTTTAGGTTTCTCTCAACGGTATTGGTTTCCTCTTGGGAATAATTTCGGTATAATAACGATAATTGGCTTCCGGGTGCGAACCACCAGGAGTAAGAAAAATCCATATTCCAGGAATTAAAATTTCGATTTTTATTAAGATTGTAACTGTCGTTATGAGTAAGATGGCCGTCATCTTCAAGCTTGAAATAATGGAGGTTGTCAGAATACGACCAGTAATAACGGGCCGTTAAATTGATGGTCATCTTATTGTTGATGGAATATTTACCAGTAAGGTTGTTTTGTAGAGTTTCTACATTTCGTTTTGCAAAAATGATATCTGGAGCGTTTGTAGCAACCCATCCAATAGTATTTGTTTCTCTTGAGTAATCAGTATAGAAACTCAAAGAAAATTTATCATTAAATCGATATTTTGGACCGGCATACATTCGGTACGAAAACCTGTTTTTTTCGTCATATTTTACAAAAGAAGGAGTAAAGTCGAATGTTAGATTATTGTTTTTATTCGACTCCATTGCCAGATATGCCGATATTTTTCGGGGAACATACACAAATCTGCCTGTTTGACGAGGTTCGTAAAAATCAAATGATTCAAAAGGGATTAGTAAAACCCCAAGTTGGAAATAGAATAATTTTAAAGTTGTTGCTGTTATAATTGTTTGAACCCAACTAGTGTTTTGAAATTTATTAGTGCTGTTATCAACGTCTAAATTTAATTCCTGTTCAATTTTTAAGGTATTAAATAATTTATTTGGATTCAGAATGCGATAACTGGCATTGACAAATCCACTATAATAGTTGGTGTAATATAAAATTCCAAGGTCATTAGCGTCATAATCTCTTGAAGTGTATTTTCCGGTGAATAAATATCTGTACCTTCCGCTTGTTTTGGCAAAATTAAGAGAGGTTTTAAAGCCGTCATAGTCTCTGGGATCATTAATACTGCTGTATTTGAAGTCACCCGAAAGATTATACGTATTTGCTTTTGTGTTTAAATCAAATACCATCCCGGCAACATTGGCGTCTCTAAAATTACCATTTCGGGTAGTATTGGTGTTAATTAATGAAACAGATGAATTTTGTCTGAATCGTTGGTCTAATACAAGGATGTTGTAGTTTGTTAAAGGTTCAACAATTTCTTTTCTAATGCTATTATCGTTTGTGTTTTTTATAGTAGCATAAGTTTTTTCGGTAACAGCATTTAAGAGACCAATTCCTAGTCCTTTTTCTGTTCTTCCGGATACTTTTACTGCATTTATTAAATCAACATTGCTTGGGTAATTGGTGATTTCTTCATTATTAGCTAAAGTGCTTTCTAAAGTACTTTTGTCAATAATTGGGTTACCTCCAATTCTTCTGGAATAAAACAGACTCCCAATATTGAATAAGTTAGTTCCTTCGGTAAAAAAAGGTCTGTTCTCGTTTAGTTTTTGTTCAAAAGGCTGCAAATTAAGAATGGCATTGTCAAATTTAGTTTGGCCAAAATCAGGTACTAAAATAGCATCCAATGTAAAAGCATCATTTATCCCGTATTTAATATCCATTCCGGCTTTCAAAGTTTTGTCTGAAGTGAAATGATCTTTTTGATAATAGGCCGATGTGTAGGGAATAAAGAAAAGTCGGGTAGGAGGGTTGATGTTTTCTATTCCTTCCAGTATTCCTGATTGATTTA
>Ga0308158_10001094_pt1 | contig 31420 bp, 26 predicted proteins | sample PhyBR2_FD_201038 | JGI IMG/M metagenome (GOLD analysis project Ga0308158, IMG submission 201038) | Phyllosphere microbial communities from UC Gill Tract Community Farm, Albany, California, United States - DLSLB.R2 | ecosystem: Host-associated > Plants > Phyllosphere > Unclassified | place: USA... | reverse complement strand
GTCGCCCCTTTTCGAAAACCACCCGCCTTGCGGCGGGCAGTATTCAGCTTGCTACGACTGGGCGGTTTAGACCTGGCCGTGGATCACAATGACGTTGTCGATTGTGTTGGTAGCTTCTTCCGAACCAACGATGGCGATAGCGACGTCCGCTAGGGTGTGGCCCTGAGCGATGTAGTCGATCCAGCCAGCCTTGCTTGCAGCGTCTTCGGTCGCGGAGCGGCCCAAGGCGTTGGTGTACAGACTGTCGATGAAGTCGCTGTTGATTTTCTGACCGGCTTCAGCCGAGTTCAGAATGCTTGCAGCGACTTCGGTACGGCTGGCGCCGTTGACCAACTGGCTGATCCAGTTGTTCAGGCCATCGGCTTCGGCACCGCGACCCAGTGCAGACTGGTACAGGCCCTGGACGTACGAACCGTTGCTCTGGTCGTTGCTGATGGCTTCCTGCGAAGTGGCAATTGCGCTGACCACGTCGGTACGGGTGCCACCGGCAGCCAGGGTGTTCAGCCAGCTCTGTACGCCTGCTTCGTCGATGTTGGTTACGTCACGCTGCAGAATCTGGGTGTACAGAGACTCAACGAACGCTTCGTTCGACACGACGGTGTACTCGGAAGAGTTCAAGAACTCTTGAGCGATGGCGGTAGTGGAAACACCGGCTTCGGCCTGAGCAGCCCACAGTTGTGCACCATCCTTGTCTGCATCACGGCCCAGCAGGCCTTGGAACAGACGCAGCGCAGCTGCTTCGGCTTCGCTGTCGACCAGAGCAACGGACTCGTTGTTGTCGAAGGACAGGAACTCGGCGTGAGTGATCGACGCAGTTTGCGTGCCGGTCAGGTTCACATTGAAGTTGTTGCCGACGGTGAAGTCGTAGTCCTGGCGCGAACCGCCCAGGTGAACGACATCGTAGCCTTCGCCAGCGTCGACCACATCAGCGGTACCAGCCAGGAAGATCTCGTCGTTACCGGCACCCGAAAGGATAACGTTGTTGCCAGCGCCACCGTAGATGGTGTCGTTGCCAGCGGCAGTAATGATGGTGTCGTTGCCGTCACGGCCGTCGACGTAGACATTACGGTCGCCAGTGAAGATCAAGGTGTCGCTGCCATCACCCGAAGTAACGATCAGGTCTGGGGTGGAATCAGTTACAGCAGCGGCAGAAACGTCGCCTTCGGCGGCGAATGCAGCAAAGGCAGCAACAGCAGGTGCATCGAAAGACACAACCAGGTTGGCTTCGCTTTCAAATACGAACGCTTGAGCTGCGGAAAGCTGGGCAGGAATGGCCACAGCAACGTTTTCACCCGCTGCGCCGGCAATGGTCGCGCTGACCAGAGCAGGAGTGGTGCCGGCTGGCGAGACTGGGGCGGACACGCCGTCCCACGAAGCAACACTTACACTTTCAGCAGTGTCCAGTGCCAGCAGCGTGCTGATGGCAGCGGCGGTGGTGGAGGACAACAGAGTAGGGTTGTTGGCCAGCGAACCTTTCAGTTCGGACGCGGAGTAAGGCTGATCGTATTGCATGTGTAATTCCTGTTACTTCAGGCCATCTGGCCTGTGCTGCTAGTTTTCTGCTTCAGTGCAGAGTTTTCCCACGGAGACTTATAGCGGGGAGCGTTCGTCTTCGTGACGGGATCTATTGAGAGATGCAGCGCCACCAGAGGCTCAGTGCCAGTAGGGCCATACATCATCTGATTGGGCACGACAAGTTGTGGCGATGAGCCAGAAAACACGATGTGACCCGAGAGTTCGTAAAGGCAGCGGTTTGGCCCGACCAGGCTGAACCCTGCAGAGATAAGGGGGGACGACTTGCCGCGGGTGCCGCTGAAGGTACCTGCTGCCACATTAGGGCTGGGGCCTGAGCCGGCAACTGTCGAGGTGTAGACGAGGTCAACGCCCTCGGGCTTGTTTTCCCAGATGACGCTGAAACCCTCTAGTCGCTTGGTGCCGTCATGTTCGCCGACCCAGCCCTTGGTGGACTCCACATCGCCCGCGCCTTGCAGGTGTGCAATCAACTTCAGGGTTGCGGGTGCTGCCTCTACTGCCAACGTATAGCTCGGCTCAGGCGTTGCAACCACGGCAAAATTTCGCATGATAGCGGGGGAGGTATCGATACGGTCGATACGGAGATCCACCGGATCGATTTCGGCGTCGAACATGTGGTATTCGGTGATGAGTACAGTTGCGACGCCACCTTTGACACGGGCGACTATGGTGTCGCCCAGGTGCGTGAGCATGTTCTTGCTGACGCCTTCGCCCGGAAAGAAATCGATAGATCCTTTGCCTAGGGGCGCTTGCTGTAGCGAAATACAGACGGGCTTGTCAGACGGTGGCTGAGAGGCATACCGGAATATATACATTCCAGGCTCAAGCAGGGTTACCCGCGAGCTTATTTTCAGGCCATCTAATGCATGCGAAGGCAGTGACATGAATTTCCATTTCCTGTTGGCTTGAACCCACTGTGCCATCTAAAAAACGGCAAACCCGTAACAAGTGAATCGGCCAGCGCTGGCTTCCCTTCGAGCGAGGATGATTGAGCCAGACGGGGTGTGATGTCAATCACTGAGTGTAAAAATTCTTACGCGCGGTGTAGACATTTCCTACGCGCGGTTCGCGGGGAATGTTACGAGGTATTGCGTGCCTGCGAACCGAGTTGTAAGAATGCACTATTCTGGGTCAACTAAATTTCCATAAATTTAGTAAAATCAATGAGATACTGAATGTAATAGGAGATCTGAATGGATTCGACAAATTTTCGTCGTTCTTATTGGTGGCGTTAAGCCAGTATTTATCGTCAGTTTAATTTTGGTGACCATGCGAAAGAGCAGTGCGGCTGGTTGATAAGGCGTACGCCCGTAAATAACCGCCTGCCGAACGTTGCATCAAAGGTTCATCCAGCGCCATGAATTGGCGTGCTAGCTGAATAAAAAATTAGGTAGCAGCTATGTTCTAGAACGCTCCGTTTCCATATGCTGACGGATGTTTGCAACACTCCGGGTTCATCGCTCAGTCATATTAAGGATCGCACCCTGCACCTCGGCGCGGGTGATACACTGCCCGCCGTTTTCGCCTTTTTTCAAGTACGGATGCTATGAGTCGTTTACCAGAAAATAATTTGCAGGCCGCCCTCAAGGCCTGCAAAAGCAGCTTCGTTTCTGTGGGTGTGTTCAGCTTTTTCGTCAACGCGCTGATGCTGGTTCCGACGTTCTACATGATCCAGATTTCTGGACGGGTCGTGCCATCCAGCAGCAGCTCGACGCTGATAATGCTGACGCTGATTCTCACCGTCTTGATGATCACCATGGGCGCTCTGGAATGGGTGCGATCGCGCATGATGGTCCGCATAAGCAACCGCCTCGATGTGTTGCTCAGTCGTGATGTCTACCGTGCGAGCTTTAAGCGCGCGCTCCACAGCGGTGGGATGGATGCGACAGCCCAGTCGCTGAACGATTTGACATCCCTACGCCAGTTTCTGACCGGTCCTGGACTTTTCGCCTTTTTCGACGCGCCCTGGTTTCCGATCTACACCGCAGTAATGTTCATGTTTCACCCATGGTTCGGCTGGATGACCGTTGGATGCGGAGTCGTCCTCGTGGTACTGGCATTCATGAATCATCGTTTCACAACTCAGGCTTTGGCTGATGCCAATCTGCAAAGCGTCAAATCCAACGTTGCTACCGCCAAGAACCTGCGCAACGCCGAAGTCATCGAGTCCATGGGCATGCTCGAGACACTCATGAATCGCTGGGCCGTGCGCCAGCGCCGAATCTTGCTGTTGCAATCCAACGCGAGTGACAAAGGCGGGGCGGTCACGTCCATCTCCAAGACGTTCCGCATGTGGTCGCAGTCGATCATGCTGGCGATGGGTGCCTACCTGGTGATCATTCACGAGATCAACCCAGGGTTGCTGATGGCCGGCTCCATTCTGCTTGGTCGCGCACTGGCGCCTATCGATCAGATGATCGGAAGCTGGAAAGGGTTCGTAGGTGCGAAGGTGCAGTATGGGCGCTTGAACGAGGTGTTGGACAAGCTCAACGCCGAGCCCGAACGTATGCCGTTGCCGGCCCCACAAGGCCACATCCAGGTTGAGAATCTGGTGGTCGCGCCGCCCGGCGCCAAAGCGCCTGTCATACGTAATATCAGCTTCGTCGCACCGGCCGGGGCCATTGTCGGCATCGTCGGGCCAAGCGCGGCAGGTAAATCGACATTGGTGCGGGCCTTGATGGGCATCTGGCCGCCCCAGCACGGCGTGGTGCGCCTCGATGGCGCCGATATCAGTACCTGGGACAAGCACGAACTGGGGCCGTATGTAGGCTACCTTCCGCAGGACATCGAGTTGTTCGAAGGAACCATCAGCGACAATATTGCCCGTTTCGAGAAGGTCGATGCCGAGAAAGTCGTGCTCGCTGCGCAGACTGCCGGTGTGCACGAAATGATTCTGATGCTGCCCGACGGTTACGACACCATAATCGGCAGCGATGGCGTAAATCTGTCGGGGGGCCAACGTCAGCGGGTGGGCCTGGCGCGTGCCCTTTATGGGAGCCCCAAGCTGATCGTGCTCGACGAGCCCAACTCGAACCTCGACGAAGTCGGCGAGCGTGCGTTGGGCGTGGCCTTGCAGAAGGTCAAGGAGAATGGCTCGACGGTCTTCATCGTTTCACATCGCCCTAATATCCTGTCTCGTCTTGACCATATTTTGGTGATGTCGGCAGGTACCATTTCTATGTACGGCCCGCGTGACAAGGTAATTGCCGAGTTGGCGGCGCAACAGAACAAGGGTCAGCCACGCGTGGCCCAGCCAGCGCCGGGCGCCCCAGTTACTCCTCCTGCCGCTGGTGCCCCGGTCGCCCCGGTCGCCCCGACCCCGCCCGCCGCACCTCCTGCACCTGCGGCACCCAAGCCGCCAGCAGGCCCGGCCAACACCCAATCGACCGGCGCGTGAAAGGATTTCATCGATGACCAGCAAAGCCATTACCGCCTTCGACCACAACTTCGATGACATGCCGATCTCCGACCGCGGTATTCGCCGCATCGGCTTCACGATTATCTTCGTCACCTTCGGCATTTTCGGCACCTGGGCGGCCGTTGCGCCCCTGAGCAATGCCGTGCATGGGAGCGGTATCGTTACCGTACAAAGCTATCGCAAGACCGTACAGCATCTGGAAGGGGGGATCATCAAGGAGCTCAACGCCCGTGACGGCGACATGGTCAAGCAGGGCGACCCGCTGATCGTGCTCGATGAAGCGCAGCTGAGCGCCGAGTACGAGTCCACTCGCAACCAGCTGATCGTGGCCCGCTACAAAGAAGCACGTTTGCGTGCAGAACGCGACGGCCTGCAATCGGTACCCCCTGTGCAGATGACGGGTACCGATTCGGACCGCGCCATGGAGGCGCTGGCCGGTGAGCAGCAGGTGTTCAAGGCTCGCCACGATTCGCGTTTGAGCGAAATATCCGTGCAGCGCGAGCGTATCAGTCAGCTCAAGCAGCAGATCCTGGGCTTGCAAGGCATGATCAGGACCAAGCAGAACCTCGAGAAGTCCTACAGCGGCGAGATCGTGCAGCTCAAGGATCTGTTGTCCCAAGGCTTTGTAGACAACCAGCGTTTGCTGGAGCAGGAGCGCAAACTCGACATGCTGAAGACGGAGGTGGCCGATCATCAGTCCACCATCCTCAAAACCCAGCTGCAAATCAGCGAGACCGAGCTGTCCATCGTTCAGTTGAACAAGAAGTTCAGCTCTGACGTGGCCAATGATTTGTCAGATGTGCAGGCTCAAGTGTTCGATCTTCAAGAGAAAGAGGCAGCTCTCAACGATCGCCTTTCGCGCGTAGTCATTCGCGCGCCGGAAAGCGGCATGGTGCTGGACATGAAGGTGCACACCGTGGGTGGCGTAGTCAGCGCAGGCACGCCGCTGCTTGACATCGTGCCCGCTGAAGCTGAGCTGATTGTAGAGGCGCGTGTAGCACCGGCCGATATCGATCGTCTGGAGATGGGCAAGCGTGCGGATATTCGCTTCAGCGCATTCAATAATGCAACCACACCGGAAATCGACGGCGAAGTCACGCGAATTTCTGCTGACGCGCTGAAGGATGAACGCTCCGGCGATTCGTATTACCTGGTTCGGGTGAAGGTGACTGAGCGAGGGCTGAAGACGCTTGGCGATCGCAGGCTGCAACCTGGCATGCCAGCTGACGTTTTGATCAACGCCGGTGACCGGACGATGCTGGAGTATCTGCTGAAGCCGGCACGCAACATGTTCGCCAAGTCGATGATCGAGGAATGACTGTGTTGCGATTGCTACCTGGTGTGATGTTGAGCATGTTGGCGTTGCAAGCAGTAGGCGCCGAGGCGCTGGTTCCCAAGGATGTACCGCCCAAGCCGCCGGTGTCGGCTTCTACCTACGCGCTGGACCTGGCCGGGCTTTATCGCGAAGCGCGGCTGGAAGATCCGCGGGTGCTGGCGGCCTATGCCCGTGCCCGTTCCGCGTCCGAGCAGCAGCGCGAGGCGTTGGGCGGTTTGCTGCCGCAGTTGTCGGCGCAAAGCAATTTCAACCGGATTCTGCGCAAGGACGACGCCGCGCGGGAAATCTATGACAACAAGAGCTATTCCCTGAGCCTGACTCAGTACCTTTACAACAAAACGGCTTGGGAAGGTTGGCAGAAGGCCAAAAGCATCACGGCGCAGAAAGGCGCTCAGGCAGAAGACTCCCATGCCGAAGCCACGGTGGATCTGGCCAAGCGCTACTTCATCGCCCTGGCTGCGGACGACGAACTGGAGCTGGTGCAGGCCGAGCGTCGTGCGACGCAGAAGAACCTGGATCGGATCAACATGCTCTATGAGCGGCAGATGGCCAAGATCACCGATCAGCTGGACCTCAAGGCGCGGGTCGATGCGCTGGCTGCGCAGGAGGTGGACGCGCGCAACCAGGTGCAGGTCAGCCGTGAGGCCTTGTCCGAGATTGTCGGCCGACGCATCGACGAGCGCCTGAGCCGGGTGCGTAACGATGTGGCGCTGCAGGCGCCGACTGCGCCTTTGGCCAATTTCGTGTCCCAGGCGATGGATGCCAACCCTCTGCTCAAGGCCTACCAGAGTGGTGCCGAAGCTGCCGATGCTGCAGTGCGTGAAGGGAAGGGTGGGCACTATCCGCAGTTGAGTGTGAGCCTGAGTGCTCAGCAGAGCGACGTGGGTTACGACAATACCTTGACGCCGCGTAGCGACAGCTATGTGGCTACGTTAGGGGTGCGGGTGCCGATCTACAGCGGCGGGTCCACGTCGGCGCGGGTCCGTGGATTGTACGATGATCAATTGGCGGCCGAGCAGGACCTTGAAGGTGTGCGTCGGCAGGTGGTGAAGGAAACCACCACGGCTTACCTCACGGCCCAGGCCAGTGTGGAGAAGATGCGCGCGAACAAGAACGCGCTGTCTTCGGCGCAGCAATCCAGTGTGGCGGCGCAGAAGGCCTTTGCCTATGGCGTGGTGAATGCGGTGGACGTGTTGACCAGTGTGCAGAACGAGTTCAGGGCGCGCAGGGATCTGCTCAAATCCCAATATGACTTCATTACCAACCTTTTCATGTTGAATCGTTGGAGCGGGCAGTTGAACCAAGAGAGCGTCGACAGTGTCAACGTCTGGCTCAGCCCCGAGCCCGAGCAAGGTCTGCCAGGCGGCGATGTCGCCAAAGTGAAGACCAAGCCCTGATTCATTGTGTATCGCCGACGTAACAACCCCGTAGGAGCGGTCATTGGCCGCGAACGGCACACCGCGACACATCAGTAAGTCCGCGGTGTTCTTTTCGCGGCCGATGACCGCTCCTACGGGTGACAGGCGCTAGGCGCAGGGAGGCTGGGCTGGGCTGGCGGGTATATGTATACTCCGCGCTTTGTAAATTCGGGCGCCGGTGCTTTGCGCTGCCGCAAGCGTTGTTCGGTTTCTCATTCGTTGCCTCGTCGGCACTAAATGGAGTTGGTTAATTCGCATGAAAGCTATTGTCACTGGTATCACTGGTCAAGATGGCGCCTACCTGGCGGAACTGCTGCTGGAAAAGGGCTACACCGTATACGGCACCTACCGCCGTACCAGCTCCGTCAACTTCTGGCGTATCGAAGAGCTGGGAATCCAGAACAACCCTAACCTGCACCTGGTCGAATACGACCTGACCGACCTGTCCGCCAGCATCCGCTTGCTGCAGACCACCGAAGCGACCGAGGTTTACAACCTCGCTGCCCAGAGCTTCGTAGGCGTTTCGTTCGAGCAACCGCTGACCACCGCCGAGATTACCGGCCTGGGCGCTGTCAACCTGCTCGAAGCCATCCGCATCGTCAACCCGAAGGCGCGCTTCTACCAGGCTTCGACCTCCGAGATGTTCGGCAAGGTGCAGGCCATTCCTCAGGTCGAGGAAACCCCGTTCTACCCGCGCAGCCCCTACGGTGTGGCCAAGCTGTACGCCCACTGGATGACTATCAACTACCGCGAGTCGTACGGCATCTTCGCCACCAGCGGCATCCTGTTCAACCACGAGTCGCCACTGCGCGGCCGCGAGTTCGTGACCCGCAAGATCACCGACACCGTCGCCAAGATCAAGCTGGGCCTGCAGGAAACCCTGGAGCTGGGCAACATGGACGCCAAGCGCGATTGGGGTTTCGCCAAGGAGTACGTCGAAGGTATGTGGCGCATGCTGCAAGCCGACGAGCCGGACACTTTTGTGCTGGCCACCAACCGTACCGAAACCGTGCGTGACTTCGTCACCATGGCCTTCAAGGCCGTGGACATCGAGATCAGGTGGCAGGGCGAAGCCGAAGCCGAGCAGGGCCTGTGCGCCAAGACGGGCAAGGTGCTGGTGTCGATCAATCCGAAGTTCTACCGCCCGACCGAAGTCGACCTGCTGATCGGCAACCCTGCCAAGGCCAAGGAAGTTTTGGGCTGGGAGCCGAAGACCTCGCTGGAAGAGCTGTGCCGGATGATGGTCGAGGCCGACCTGCGTCGCAACGAGAAAGGGTTTTCGTTCTGATGGCTAATGTCGGCAAGCGTGCACTGATCACTGGTATCCAGGGCTTCACCGGTCGCTACATGGCGGCCGAGTTGCAGGCCCATGGGTACGAAGTCATCGGCCTGGGCAGTCAGCGGTCGGAGGAGCCGGGTTACTACCAGGCCGATCTGAACGATGCGCCCAGGCTTGCCGCCTTGCTGGCAGAGCTGCAGCCAGACTACGTGGTTCACCTCGCTGCCCTGGCGTTCGTGGGCCATGGTGTGGCTGATGCGTTCTATCAGGTTAACCTGATCGGGACGCGCAACTTGCTCGAGGCGGTCGCCGATTCGGGCAAGGCGCCTGAATGTGTATTGCTGGCCAGTAGCGCCAATGTGTATGGCAATGCATCCGAAGGCATGCTTGACGAAGGCACGGCGCCTGCGCCGGCCAACGATTACGCCGTCAGCAAGCTGGCCATGGAATACATGGCCAGCTTGTGGCAAAACCGCTTGCCGATTGTCGTCACCCGGCCGTTCAACTACACCGGGGTGGGGCAGGCGGACAATTTCCTGTTGCCCAAGATCGTTTCGCACTTCCGCCGCAAGGCCGAGGTGATCGAGTTGGGTAACCTCGATGTATGGCGCGACTTCAGCGACGTTCGTGCGCTGGTGGCCGCCTACCGTGGGCTGTTGGAAAGCAAGCCCGTGGGGCAGACCGTCAATGTCAGCTCGGGTGTCACCCATTCCCTGCGTGAAGTGATCGAGCTGTGTGAGAGCATTACCGGCCACAGCATGCGGGTTGAAGTGAACCCTGCGTTCGTGCGCGCCAATGAAGTGAAGACGCTGTGCGGTGACAATGCCCGCCTGCGCTCGCTGGTCGGCGACTGGCAGACCCCGCCCTTACGCGACACCCTGCAATGGATGTTGGCTGCCCAATAAATGAAGGTCGTCCTTTCCGTCGAGCCTGTCCGCTTCCCGCTGACGGGCATCGGTCGTTACACCTATGAATTGGCGCGACGCCTGCAGAACAGCGCCGAAATCACCGATCTGCAGTTCTTTGCCGGGCGTAGCTTCTTGCCTGGCTTGCCCAATGCGTCAGATGCTTCGGGCAGCGGCTACAGCCTCAAGCGCGCGGTGCAGAAGAACTTCCTGGCCATCGAGGCCTATCGCTTGCTGATGCCGGTGCTCAAGGCCCGTGCCTTGAAGGGGCACGGCGACTATCTGTACCACAGCCCCAATTACTATCTGCCGCCGTTCAAGGGGGCGCGCGTCGCGACCTTTCATGACCTGTCGCCATTCACCTGGTCCCAGTGTCACGCACCGCAGCTCGCGCGCTACCTGCAAAAGGAGCTGCGGCTGACATTGAAGCGGGCCGACCGGCTGATCACCGATTCCGAATTCACTCGGCGCGAACTGGCCGAGTATTTCGATTGGCCCATCGAGCGGATCGATGCCGTGCCCCTGGCCAGTTCGCCCGAGTTTCATCCGCGCAGCGCAGCAGAAACCGCCGAAGTGCTTGGGCGCCACGGCTTGACCCACGAAGGCTACAGCCTGTTCGCTGGCACCATCGAACCGCGCAAGAACATCGAGACGCTGCTCACGGCCTACGAAACGCTGCCGCTTGCCACGCGCCAGCGCTGGCCGTTGATCCTGGCGGGCTATCGGGGTTGGCGCAACGAAGCCATCTTCGCGCGCATCGAGTCGGCGCAGCGTCAGGGCTGGGCGCGCTATCTGGGGTTCGTTCCTGCCGAGGATTTGCCCGTGCTGTTCGCCGGCGCGCGGCTGTTCGCCTTTCCGTCGCTGTACGAAGGTTTCGGCCTGCCGGTGCTGGAATCGATGAGTTCGGGCGTGCCGGTGGTCTGTGCCAATAACTCTTCGCTGCTGGAAGTCGCGGGCGATGCGGCATTGATGTGCGAGGCGATGGATGTCGACACCTTGGCTCGGCACATGGCTCGGGCGTTGGAAGATGACGCGTGGCGCGTCGAAGCACGGCAACGCGGGCTGGCTCATGCTGGCGGATTCTCCTGGGACCGCTGCACCGCGCAGACGCTGGTCGCCTATCGCAAGACGTTGGAAAGCCGATGATCAAGGTGCTGCATTTCTTCAAGACCTACTTCCCCGATTCCATGGGCGGTATCGAGCAGGTCATCTTTCAGCTGGCTGAAGGCTGTGCCGCTGGCGGCGTGCAGTCCGAGGTGTTGTACCTCAGTAACCGCGGTGCAGCGCGCAATGAGCGGGTAGGACACCACATCGCTCACCGCGCCAAGCTGGATCTGCATGTGGCCTCCACCGGATTTTCCTGGTCGGCGCTCGGCGATTTCAAAGAACTGGCGAGCCAGGCGGATCTCATTCACTACCATTTCCCTTGGCCGTTCATGGACCTGGTGCATTTCGCCAGCCGTATGGGCAAGCCGTCGGTGGTGAGTTATCACTCCGACATCATCAAGCAGAAGACTTTGCTTAAGCTGTATCAGCCGCTGATGAATCGTTTTCTCGGGTCCATGGATCGCATCGTCGTGTCTTCGCCCGATTACGCGGCCAGCAGCACAGTCCTGCAGCGCTTTCCCGAAAAACTGTCGGTCATCCCGTTTGGCCTCGATCCGGCTACCTACCCCACACCGTCTGCCGAGCGCTTGGTGCATTGGCGGGGCCGTTTCCCCGGCAAATTCTTCCTGTTCGTCGGTGCGCTGCGCTACTACAAGGGGTTGAATTACCTGCTGGACGCGGCCAAGACCACCGGGCTGCCGGTGGTGATTCTGGGCGGTGGGCATCTCGAAGCCGAGCTCAAGGCATATGCCCAACAGCTTGAGGTGAGCAACGTCCACTTTCTCGGCGGCTTGCCGGACGAAGACAAGGCCGCGCTGCTTACCCTGTGCCATGCCTTCGTCTTTCCCTCGCATCTGCGCTCCGAATCGTTCGGCATCTCGCTGCTGGAGGGTGCCATGTACGGCAAGCCGATGATCTCGTGCGACATCGGCAGCGGCATGAGCTACATCAACCGTACCGGGGAAACCGGCTGGGTGATTCCCCCGCGCGATTCTCAGGCGCTGGCGGCGGCCATGCAGGCGCTGTGGAAGGACGAAATCATGGCCAGTGCCATGGGCGCCGCCGCAGCGCGGCGTTTCCAGCAAGTATTCACCGCACAAGGAATGGCGGACAGTTATGTGCAGTTGTATCGCGACGTATTGCAGCGTTAACCCACTCGACCAAGGTACTCGCTCATGATCTCGAAACCTGTTTTGATCACCGGTGCGTCGGGTTTCGTCGGCGCCGCCGTGGCGGCTCGGCTGGTACAGCTGGGTTGTCCGACCACACGCGCAGCGGTGCGCCGCGCTTACACTCAGCTGCCCCCGGGGGTGGAAGGTTGCGTGGTCACCACGCTGGCCGCCGACACCGACTGGACCAGTGCCTTGGCCGGTATCGACAGCGTGGTGCACGCCGCCGCCCGTGTGCATGTGATGCGTGAGTCGGCAACCGACCCCTTGGCTGCTTTCCGCCGGGTCAATGTCGAAGGCACTCTGAACCTTGCTCGCCAGGCGGCCCAGGCCGGGGTGCGGCGCTTCGTGTTCATCAGTTCGATCAAGGTCAATGGCGAAGTCACCGAGCCGGGCCGACCGTTTCATGCCGACGATGAGCCTGCCCCGCAGGACGACTACGGGGTGTCCAAGCTGGAAGCGGAAGTAGGCCTGCGTGCGCTGGCTGAAGCCACCGGTATGGAGGTGGTGATCATTCGTCCGGTGCTGGTGTATGGGCCGGGCGTACGGGCGAACTTCCAGGCGCTCTTGCGCCTGGTGAACAACGGTGTGCCGTTGCCATTCGGCAAAACTGCCAACCGCCGCAGCCTGGTGGCGCTGGATAACCTCGCCGACCTGGTGTGCACCTGCCTGGAGCATCCAGCCGCTGCCAATCAGACCTTCCTCGTCAGCGATGGCGAAGCCGTGTCGACGGCGGGCCTGGTGCGCGCCATGGCGACAGCGCTGGGCAAGAAGCCGCGGCTGCTCGATGTACCGCTGCCGTGGATGAGCCGCGTGGCGCAGGCGCTTGGGCAAGGCGCGGTGACGCAACGCTTGTTCGACTCGTTGGAAGTGGACATCGACAAGAATCGCCAGCTGCTGGGTTGGCAGCCGACCACTCGGATGGCCGATGCATTGGCCGCCACGGCGCGGCCCTATGTGGAAGCGCGCCGTCGATGAGCATGTGGGTGTGGCTGGTACTCGTTCTGGTGGCCGCGATTGGGCTGACGTTCGCTTTGCGCCGCTATGCCCTGGCACGCAGTTTGATGGACGTGCCCAACGCGCGCAGTTCCCATACGGTACCAACGCCGCGCGGCGGCGGGGTGGCGATCGTGCTGGTGTTTCTTGCAGCCATCAGCCTGCTGGCCTTCAGCGCAATGCTGGATACCCGCGTGTGGCTGGCGCTGTTTGGCAGCGGTGCGCTGGTGGCCGTGGTGGGCTTTCTCGACGATCACAACCACATTGCTGCGCGTTGGCGTTTGCTTGGCCACTTTGCGGCGGGCGCATGGGCCTTGCTGTGGCTGGGGGGCATGCCTGGCGTGCTCGGTGCGGTCGATGGGCTGGCCACGCTTTGGTGGCTGTTTGGCCTGTTCTATCTGGTATGGATGCTCAACCTCTACAACTTCATGGATGGCATCGACGGTATCGCCAGCGTCGAGGCCATCTGCGTGTGCGCTGGGGCCTGCCTGATCTACGCGTTGGGCGGGCACCCGCAGCTGATGTGGCTGCCGGCGTTGCTGGCGGCGGCGGTGTTGGGCTTTTTGCTGTGGAATTGGCCGCCGGCGAAGATCTTCATGGGTGATGCCGGCAGTGGCTTTCTCGGGGTGATCCTGGCCATCCTTTCAGTCCAGGCCGGATGGGTCGAGACAGATTACTTCTGGGCCTGGGTGATCTTGCTTGGTGTGTTCATCGTCGACGCCACGTTCACCTTGCTGCGACGGTTGCTGCGCGGCGACAAGGTGTATCAGGCGCACCGAAGCCATGCCTATCAGTACGCTTCGCGGGTCTACGGACGACACTTGCCGGTGACTGTCGCAACGGCGTTGATCACCCTCGGATGGCTGTTACCGTGGGCCGTTGGTGTGACGGTTTTCGGTCTAAATCCTCTGCTGGGTACGTTTATTGCGTACATCCCTTTGTTGTGGCTGGCTTTTCGTTATCATGCCGGGGAATTGGAAAACGCATGAAAATGTGTCCATGCACTGGTGCAATCGGCTGATCGCACTTAAGGTTACGTAGTTGCTACAACCGACTGTCACGGTCAGGGGCCATTCGGGTCAAATGTTGATGGATAGAATACGTACACGCTTGCTGGGTTTGCCACGTCGCCAGAAGCGCATGCTGCAAGTGGTCACGGACATCGTATTGGTCTGGGTCGCGCTGTGGATGGCGTTTCTGGTGCGCCTTGGCATCGAGGACATGTACAACCCGATCCGTGAGCACGACTGGCTGTTCATGGCCGCGCCGCTGGTAGCGATACCGCTGTTCATTCGTTTTGGCATGTACCGCGCGGTGATGCGGTACTTTGGGAACGATGCACTGGTGGCCATCGTCAAGGCGGTCAGCCTATCGGCGCTGATCCTGGCGGTGGTGGTGTATTGGTACAGCAATCATCAGACGGTGGTGCCGCGCTCGATCATCTTTAACTATTGGTGGATCAGCCTGGTCATCATCGGCGGCCTGAGGCTGGCGATGCGTCAGTACTTTATGGGCGACTGGTTCAACGCGGTGCATAACGTGCCATTCGCCGGGCGCGACGACCGCCTGACTAAGGTGGCGGTGTACGGTGCAGGTGTTGCGGGCAATCAACTGGTCGCTGCGCTGCGCATGGGCCGGGTGATGCGTCCGGTAGCGTTCATCGATGATGATCCCAGCATTTCCGACCGGGTGATTGCCGGCATCCAGGTGTTCAAGCCTAAGCACATCCAGCGCATGATCGACCTGACCGGCGCCGAGGAGCTGTTGCTGGCGCTGCCGTCGACGTCACGCTCGCGTCGTCGCGAGATTCTCAGTTTTCTGGAAGGCTTTCCCCTGCACGTGCGCAGTGTGCCCAACTTCACCGCGCTGGCCAGCGGTGAGGTGAAGGTCGACGACATTCAGGAAGTGGACATCGCCGACTTGCTCGGCCGCGATTCAGTGCCTGCGCAGGATGACCTGCTGGAGCACTGCATCGCCGGCAAGTCGGTGTTGGTGACCGGGGCAGGGGGGTCGATCGGTTCCGAGCTGTGCCGACAGATTCTGAGCCTGGAACCGGCGCTGCTCATTTTGCTGGACCACGGTGAGTTCAATCTCTACACCATCAGTGGCGAGCTCGAACAGCGCGCTGCCCGCGAAGGGTTGAGCGTGCAGATGCTGCCAACCCTGGGCACCGTGCGCGACCAGGCCAAGCTGCTCGAAGTGATGACCACCTGGAAGGTAGACACGGTTTACCACGCCGCGGCCTACAAGCATGTGCCGATGGTGGAACACAACATCGCCGAAGGTGTGCGCAACAACGTGCTGGGCACGCTGAATTGCGCCCAGGCGGCCCTGCAGGCGGGGGTTGCCAACTTCGTGTTGATTTCCACCGACAAGGCGGTGCGTCCGACCAATGTGATGGGCAGCACCAAGCGCCTGGCCGAGATGACGTTGCAGGCGCTCAGCCGCGAAGTGGCGCCGGTGCTGTTCGGCGACCCGGCCAATGTGGCGCGCGTCAACAAGACGCGCTTCACCATGGTGCGTTTTGGCAACGTGCTGGGCTCGTCCGGTTCGGTGATTCCGTTATTTCACAAGCAGATCAAATCGGGTGGGCCGGTGACGGTGACGCACCCGAACATCACCCGTTATTTCATGACCATTCCCGAGGCCGCGCAGCTGGTGATCCAGGCCGGCTCCATGGGGCGCGGAGGCGAGGTGTTCGTGCTGGACATGGGTGAGCCGGTGAAGATCATCGACCTGGCGCAGAAGATGATTCACCTGTCGGGCCTGAGTATTCGTTCGGAACAGAACCCTCAGGGCGATATCGGCATCGAGTTCACCGGGTTGCGGCCGGGTGAGAAGCTATATGAAGAATTGTTGATCGGCAACAACGTGGTCGCTACCCGTCATCCAATGATCATGAGTGCCCATGAGGATCATCTGCAGTGGGAAGCGCTCAAGGGTGAGTTGAGTGGCTTGCTGCGTGCACTGGACGAAGCCGACTTCGACCGGGTCCGCGCGATCCTGCAAGAAGCGGTCAGCGGCTACGCGCCCGAAGGCGAAATCGTCGACTGGCTACACATCCACCAGCACCATGGCAGCAACGACTAAGCATGGACCGAACATGCCGATCTGTTCCCAGTGGGAGCAGTCCGTGGCCGCGAAAGCCGCACCGCGGTGTGCCTGACTCACAGCGTCAACCTATTCGCGGCCGATGACCGCTCCCACGGGTGGGTCCTCTTCCTATACCTCACTGCGGCGGTTAGGCATTGGTCGACAATCGGGTACGGATCGCCCATCATGCACCGCTGCCGATACCAGGCCGTACATATCCGAACCAGTCGTTGCCCATAAAAATGACCGACCTACTTTCCGAACCTGCTGTTCGAGCCGACGTTGCGGATCTTCCCCTCGTCTCGATCGTGGCGCCGTGCTACAACGCTGAGAAGTTTCTCGAGGAGGCGTTGGCCAGCATCTTCGCCCAGGACTATCCCAATATCGAAGTGATCATCGTCGACGACGGTTCCAGTGACCGCAGCATCGAAATGCTCACGGCGCTGCAGGGTACCTACGACTTCCAGTTGCTGCAGCAGGCCAACCAGGGTGTCAGCGCCGCGCTCAATTTCGGCCTCCAGTACGCCCGTGGAAAATACGTCTCCACCCCGGATCTGGACGACGTCATGCTCGCTCACTCCCTGCGCGTGCGCGTCGACTACCTCGAACAGCATCCTGAAGTCGGTGCCGTAGGTGCATTGATCACCTACATGGACACCCAGGGCAATGCCCTCAAGGACCAGACCCACACCCGCATCCGCCGTATGGATTTCGCCGACATCCTCGCCAATGCCCGGGTTTGCGGCGCGCCGGTGTCGCTGTACCGCATGGACGTGCTGCGCAAGGCCAAGTTCTACGACCCGGCCATCAAGGTGCAGGACTTCCAGATCACCCTGCGCATCGCCGAACAGGGTGTCCAGATTCACATGCTGCCGGTGATCGTCACCCGCTACCGGCGCCATCCGCACAATCTGTCGCGCCGCTACAAGACTCTTCTCGAGGCCGACATGCGTGCCATCGAGCCCTATCGCGGACACCCTGGTTACGAGCGTGGCCGCGCCAAGCTGGTCAACAAGGCGTTGAAGTACGCCGTGGTGGAAGACAAGAAGGATGCGTTGCGCCTGCTGCGCTCCATCCCGCTCAAGCTATGGGACCGCACTACGTTTCGCCGTCTCAAGCGTTTGGTGCTGCATTGGTAAGTAAGGATATGCGTCGATGAAGTGGTGGGACCGGTTGAAGAAAAGGAAGGTGCGCAAGCACCTCGGTCAGTTCGAAAAACTGTTCCGTGGGCCTGAGCGAATCCGTTTGCGTTACCCGCAGTACTCGTTTGGCGTGGGCACCTACGGCATTCCCGATGTGCAGGAGTTTGGTGACGCTACCACCCTGAAGGTGGGCAACTACACGTCTATCGCCGAGGGCGTGAAGATCCTGCTTGGCGGTGGCCACCGCACCGACTGGGTATCGTGCTTTCCGTTTCCATTGATCATCGACGAGGTCAAGGACGTGCCGGGCGCAGCGCCTACCAAGGGCGACGTGATCATCGGCAGCGACTGCTGGCTGTGCGCCAACGTTCTGATTCTGTCTGGTGTAACAGTTGGGCATGGCGCGGTCGTTGCAGCCGGTGCGGTAGTGACCAAGGACATACCGCCCTATGCCATGGTGGGGGGCAACCCTTGCCGGTTCATCAAATGGCGGTTCGAGGAGCCTGTAAGGCAAGCGCTGCTGGCCTCGGCGTGGTGGGACTGGCCCGTGGCCGAGGTCAAGGCCGTGGCTCACCTGCTGTGCAGCGACGACCTGGAGGCATTCCTGGCCTATGCCCGCGATCGCCAATCCTCCGCGGTGCTTCAGTAAGGTATTGAATTGTTTCAATAGTTTAGATGGTTGTACGTAAGGCCTGACAGTCATTGTGGGCATGCATTGTTACAATGCGAACGGCCCGGGTGAATGACCTCGTGGTCTGTCATACCTTGAGTACGTGCCATAGCATAGGCACGGCTTCTTTTTTTTCAGAGCAGCGAATATGAACACGTCCATCTCCGACAATCGAAAGCAGCCTCTGGTAACGGTGATCATCGCATCGTACAACCACGCGCCGTATATCGAAGCGTCGATCGGCAGCGTGCTGGCGCAGACCTACGCCAACATCGAGCTGCTGGTGGTGGACGATGGCTCGACCGATGGCAGCGTCGAGCTGTTGCGCACGCTTAGCGCCCAACACGGGTTCGATCTGCGTGTGCAGGAGAACAAGGGGCTGTCGCGGACCTTGAACGAGTCGGTGGCGCGTAGCAAAGGCAGCCTGGTGGTGCCGTTCGGTTCGGATGACGTGATGTTTCCCCATCGTATCGCTACCCAGGTGGCGTACATGGAAGGCAAGCCTGAGGTGGGCATCTGCTCGGCCAATACCGAGATCATCGATGCCACCGGCAAGGTGATGTGCGAGCGCGAGCAGCGCAAGCGCAACGAGCCGTTCCGGCGGCTGGATTTCGACGACATGTTCATGGACCGCAAGCCCGGGCCCACCGCTGCCACGCTGATGTTTCGTCGCGAGGCGCTGGAGAAGGTGGGCGGGTTCGATCCGGAAATCCGCCTGGAGGACGTCTACATCGAGCTGGCGGTGACGCGGGCAGGGTATTTCATCGACGTGCTGGGCGAGCCGTTGGCGCAGTATCGCAAGCATGCGACCAACACCTACAAGAACGGCCGCTTCATGGTCGAGAACGTGCTTAAGACCTATGCGGTGTACCGCGAGCACCCGGCGTACGAGCAGGTGCGCTGGCGCTTCCTGAATTCGATGTTCTTGAAGTACGCCCGCAAGGACAAGGGCCTGAGCAGGGAACTGCTGGGCATGATCCCGCTCAGGGCCTGGAACAAGAAAACCCTGCGCGGCATGATCCGCATGGTGTTCGGCTAGAGCCCCGCTTGCAACTGGCTTACCGGTGCCTGTAGCAGCGGCGCGAGCCGCGTCCGAGTCCGCTGTGGTGTATCAGATGAAACGCATGGGCCGCCGACGCGGCTCGCGCCGCTGCTACAGAGAGCTCAATCCCGTGTAGCAGCGGCGCTGCAGTCAGTCGGTTTTAGCGGGGCGGCCAAGGCGGTTGCCCCAGTGGCATAGCCATTGCGCATACACCAGGCCCATCGGAATCCAGATCAGGAACCAGTGCTCCTTGGGCCGGGACATGAAGGCGCTGCCTTCGGTCAGACCCGAGGCGAACCCGAACACCAGCCAAGTGGCGGCCAACACCACCTGCGGTTCACGCCGATTCATCCAGCAGAAGCGCATGGCCAGTCCGTACAGCACCATCCACAGGCTCAGCCCCGCTACGCCGCCGATGTACAGCACGCCCAGTTCGATATTGTGCGGGTCGGCCAAGGTGTATGGCAGCCCCGGAATCACGATGGTCATCTCCGAATCGTAACCGCGCCCCAGCCACGGGTTCTCCCCGATCTGACGCAACGATTCCATCCAGATTTCCGGTCGGTACGATGCACCGCGTGAAGTCAGTACGTCAGGCATCACCACGTACAGCGCCGCGATCCCCAGCAAGGCAATGGCAATTGCCAGGCCGCCACGCTTCTTGTTGCCTGCGGCCATCAGCCAGAGCAACGCTGCGGCCATGCCGATGATCGGTGTCCGCGAGCCGGTGGCGATCAAGGTCACCCCCAGTACTGCCAGGCAGCCCAGTGCCAACGGATTCCACAGATTGCGACCGATGTACCAGGTGGCCAGCCAGACGCTGGCGAAGGCGCCGAACACGTGCGCGCTGAGCAGGGGGTTGTAGAGCGCCCCATACCCGTCCAGACGACTGCCCAGGGACGCGCCCTGCACCCCATAGAAATAGATCAACGACAAACCCGCCGCCGCCGTCGCGATCAGCGCCGCCAGACGGGTGATCTGCGCCAGCCGCGCGGGCATCTTCAGTGCAATGAGGCCTGCGGAGAGCAACACCATGGCGATGTACAGCGGCCGCTTGAACAGCGAGCCGAAATCTTCGCCGTCCACTGCCCAACTCACGCTGAGCAGGATGTAGGCGCTGAACGCCACGAAGGCGAGGAACATCGGATTGCGCACCAACGCTTTTAAAGGGCCGGGTTGTAGCGCCAGGGCCAGCAGCGTGGGGACGGCGAGGAAGATGTAGAAAAGCTTGTGATAAAGCGAGCGATCCCAGGCCCAGAACATGCCGGTCATGATGACCAGCCAGCCGATGGGCAGGACATAGGCGTTCAGCACATGCGTCGTACGCTCGCGCACAGACGTGCCTTGAGTTGGGGTGAGCGGTTGTCTGTCCATAGGCCTAGGTAATGAAATATTGAGGGCGGGTGGATTGTACGTGGATGTGACTTCGTATCAACAGTGAAGGTCCTGACGCTGAATAATCCTACGGATCGGCGCTAGCCAAACATGTGCTTACACAGGTTCCATAGTCTGAAGCCGCCGTCCAGCGAAGGGGTGGGGTGCGCGGACACGTCGTGCAACAGGGTGGCGGTGGAACAACTGGCAGGCTGGGCTAGGGTTCCCAGGCGGCTGGGAATGCCGCGTTTCCCATTCACGTCATGGAGCGTATGCAATGCGTAAGATCCTTCTTCCCGCACTGGTGCTGATTCTGTTCGCCAGCACTGCCGGGCCACTCACCACCCCAGCGGCAATGGCGGCTGCGCCGACGTCGACATTGAATGCACGGGCCAGCCCACCGGGGCGGGTCAACCTCAATACGGCGGACGCGGAAACCCTCAAACGGGAACTGTCTGGGGTTGGGCTGACCAAGGCCACTGCCATCGTCAAGCACCGACAGACCTACGGACCGTTCGAATCGGTCGAGGAGTTGCTGGAAGTCACCGGGATCGGGAAAACCCTGCTCGACCGCAATCGCGAAAAGCTTAGGATCGACTGAGGGCTTGTGCGGCTGGCCTCGCTCAGTCGGGTTCAACCGGAACTGACGAGGCGCAGCTTGAAGCGATCGGGAATCACCGCCTCGATGATATCGGCGGCGCGCTGGGTGCCGCCCATCAGGTGAATGGCATCGGCCAGGTGTTCCAGGTCGGGCCATTGGTTTTCCAGTAAATGACGCATGTGTTGCGCCAGCTCCTGACTGCTGCTGTGCCGGCTGGCGTGCACCCCGGAACCGCTGTAGGCCACTCGCGCCGCAACACCTGGCTGGTCGGCGGCGATGGGCAAGGCCAGTATCGGCGTTTCCGCCACGACGGCTTCGAGCACGATGTCGAGGTCGCCGTGGGTCACCAGGACGTCGGCGTACTGCAACAGCATGTGCTGATCGGCAAAATCCGTGACCCAGGTCGCGCCATGTCGCAACAGTTGATCGCTTTGGCGATGGTTCAGTCCGCCGCAGTGCATCACCAGCAGTTGTGCATCGAGCATCTTGCAAGCCTGGGCGATCCGCTTGAACAGATTCATCCGGTTGCCATGCAGCGCACCCAGGGTCGCGACGACGAATGGCCGGGTGTTGTCCAGTGTGTAGGGCAGATGGTTGGTTTCGTCCGAAATACGGCGCAGTGGGCCAACCTCATGAAACCAGGGCGGCAGGTTGGGCCGCGGGAAGTCGAACTCGAGCACCGTCTGGCTGATCTGCGCCAGCGGCGACAGGCATTGGTGCAGGCCTTCGCGTGCAGGCAGGCCGAGCGCAGCGCACTGGCGGGCGATGGCCATGCGCAGTGGTTTCATCAGCCAGTCATGAAGACGCTGCGCCCGCGCATAGCGCTTGACCGCATCGTCGCCTCGCTCATAGGGGTAGGGCAACACCGCCAATGGAACGGTTACATCCTCGCGATTGACCGGCAGCGCGCAGGCAATCGAAACGAAAGGCAGGCCGAGGGATTCCGCCACCAGCCCGCCGGCCGCCTCCAATTGATCGCAGAGAAGCGCATCGATACGAGCCTCCTGAAGGGCGGCGGGAAGATGTTCGCAAAGCATCTCCGTCATCTGCGCCATGTCTGCATAGTTGCGACGTTGGCCCAGCAGGGTGTCGAAGTTGGCGGCCAGTGCCAGGCTCTTTGAAAGGCTCCCGGAAGGGAAGCGTTCGTCGCCGACACTGCGGAACTTGATCTTGTCGAACCGCAACAGGTGACGGGCGTCGGGTCGGTGAAAAAACGTCACGCTGTGGCCGCGCTCGATCAGCTCCATGGCCAAGTGTTCTAGTGGCTGGAAGTGGCTCGGCAACGGCGGAGCGATGATGGCAAAGCGGATCATTGTCGACTCCCGCAGGTTCAGACGAGCACAGTGCACCAAGCCCGGTCTCCACGGCAAGCTGGGCGGGCCGTGCACTGATGCAAGCTATCTGCATGAGGGGAGGGATTGAAGCTATGAACTCGGTTCCGTGACGCTCGTTCCATATTCTGTTGCAAATTATGCAGCTCGCCAGCGCTCGTCGTCGGAAAAAACATCTGGAATGAGTCCGTCAATAAAAAATAAAGCCACTGAAAACATAGGCTTATCAGAAATCCCGAATGTGGTTTGTGATTTGTAGTCAAATGCTCGACGTTTTCCATTCCGAACTGCTGTATTGGAGAGTAAGCTTGCCGGCGGGCCACCCACTGCGGGTGATATCGATTGGAAGACGCGGGTCGGATTGCACCCGCTGTAGTGGCTTGGCGCGGCGGGTAAGGGACCGTCCTGCGCCCATGCCTGGGAAGTGGATGATGGCTGACAAGACATTACGGATCCTGATTGCCGACGAGTTGGACCAGCAAGCCGTGCAAATCGAGCGAACACTCAACAACCTGGGCTATTTCCGAGTAGTGCCGGTGGGTTCGCTCGACGAATTGCTGACCATGGTACAAAGCGCTTACCAGCCGTTCGATCTGTTGATTGCCAATACCGACATGGCCGTGCGCTCGGGTGTCGATCTGCCGCGGTTCTGCAAGAACAGTGAGCACGTTCGCCATGCGTTGCTGTATGAAAGCCAGAAGCGCGTCGAGACCGAACTGGCCGATGCCAGCGGCGAGCGCCTGAGCACCAGCGTGACGCAGCTGCCGGACCGTGACGCCCTGCAAACCTTCATGGCCATCGTCGAGTCGCCCAAGGCACCGCCAGAGCACCGTGTCCGGGTGATCGGCGAGGGCATGCGTGCACGCAAATCTGTGAGTTCCCCGCCGCTGTAACCGCATCGCGCCTGCCACGACCGACACTTTTTGCTATCCTGCGCGCCTTTGACAGGCGCGAGCATACGCGCCGTCGGTCACCAGCGGACTTGCCCATGCCTGCCGATAGCTCAACCCAGCCACTGCTGCTCAGCCGCAGCGACCACAAGACCCTGGGCCTGGCAGCCTTGGGCGGTGCGCTGGAGATCTACGATTTTATCATCTTCGTATTCTTCGCCCTGATCCTCAGCCAGCTGTTCTTCCCACCACAGATGCCCGAATGGCTGCGCTTGTTGCAGAGCTTCGGCATCTTCGTGACCGGTTATCTGGCACGCCCATTGGGCGGCATTGTGATGGCGCATTTTGCCGATCGGCTAGGGCGCAAGCGGGTATTCAGCCTGAGCATCCTGATGATGGCGGTGCCCTGCCTGTTGATCGGAGTGATGCCCACCTATGCCCAGATCGGCTACTTCGCGCCGCTGCTGCTGCTTGCCCTGCGGATCCTGCAGGGCGCGGCGGTAGGGGGCGAGGTGCCCAGTGCCTGGGTGTTCGTGGCCGAGCACGTGCCGCAGCGGCGACGCGGCTATGCATTGGGATTTCTCCAGGCCGGGCTGACCTTCGGCTACCTGCTGGGTGCGCTGACCGCTACCCTGCTGGCGCGACTGTATACCCCCCAGGAAATTCTCGACTGGGCCTGGCGGCTGCCGTTTCTGCTTGGCGGCGTGTTTGGCGTGGTCGGGGTGTGGCTGCGGCGACTGCTCAGCGAAACGCCGGTGTTTCTGGCGATGCGTGCACGCAGCGAGCAGGTCAGCGAGTTTTCCCTGCGTACCGTATTGCGCGAGCACCGCGCCTCGCTGATTCCCGCGGTGTTGCTGACGTGCGTGCTCACTTCGGCGGTGGTGGTGTTGGTAGTGATCACGCCGACGGTGATGCAGCAACGCTTCGGACTCGATGCGCGGCACACCTTTGCCTTGAGCAGCCTGGGTATCGTTTTCCTGAACATCGGCTGCGTACTGGCAGGGCTGCTCGTCGATCGCATTGGCGCCTGGCGTGCGCTGGTGCTCTACAGTGTGCTGCTGCCCGTGGGCATCACTGCGCTCTATGCCAGCCTGGTAGCTGGAGTGGGGAACCTGGGGGTGGCCTACGCTATGGCCGGATTGGGCTGCGGGGTGGTCGGCGTGGTGCCCTCGTTGATGGTCGGTCTGTTCCCCGCCAAGGTTCGCGTGTCGGGTATCTCGTTCACCTACAACATCGCCTATGCACTGTGGGCCAGTACCACGCCGTTGCTGCTGATTGCACTGATGCCGTGGAGCCCGTGGGTGTGCGTCGGCTACTGCCTGGTGATGGGCGCTGTGGGTATTGGTACTGCGTGGTTCTTCGGCAGGCGCCGAGCCCTTCAGGCATTCGCCTGACTTCAAACGAACCGTCCTTCTCCAGGCCGGTTTTTTTATGCCTCCGATTTCTTGGGAGTGGTCGAATCCGTGGGAGCGATCTATGGCCGCGAAGGATTCACGGGGATGTATCTGATGTAAAGCGGTGCGGCCTTCGCGGCCACAGACCGCTCCCACGGATGTTACGTGTCCTTTCGGTTATTCCCTATATATGGGATTGATAATTATATATTGAGATTTTGTTCAAGATAGATTTATAGTCGGCCATCACACACCGCCACTCACTACCAAAAACAAACAAGGTGAAGCGATGCAGCCGCAACTCGTTGCACTCGATTGGGGAACCAGTTCCCTGCGAGCCTATCTGCTCGGCCCTGATGGCCATGTACTCGACCAGCGCTCGCTGGATCGCGGCATCATGCAGCTGTCCAACACTCCCCGCACCATTGCCGGCGAATCCACCCACGATGGCTTCGAGCTGACGTTCGATGAAGCCTGTGGCGACTGGCTCGACGCCTATCGCGATGTGCCCGTGATCGCCTGCGGCATGGTCGGCAGCGCCCAGGGCTGGCACGAAGTGCCTTATTGCCCAAGCCCTGCGCAGGCCGGCGACGTGGCTGCCGGAATGGCGCGGGTCCGCACCTTGCGGGGTATCGACCTGCACCTGGTGCCCGGCGTGCTGCAGCGTTCCACGCTGCCCAATGTGATGCGCGGCGAGGAGACCCAGATTTTCGGTCTGCTGCAGTCGCTGCCCCAGGCCGAGCGCGACCAGACGCTACTGGTCGGTCTGCCCGGCAGCCATTCCAAGTGGGCGAGGGTGGTCGAACAGCGCATCGAGCATTTCGACACCTTCATGACCGGCGAACTGTTCGCCGCAGCCAGTGCCCATACCATTCTTGGCCGCACGCAGAAGCGCAGCGCTTCGTTCGACAGCGCTGCGTTCCAGCGCGGCGTGGCCGTGGCCACGTCCCGCGAGGGCAGCATTGGCGTGCTGTCGACCATGTTCAGCGCGCGCAGCCTGGGTTTGACTGGCCAGTTGGCCAGTAGCGAACAGGCCGACTATCTGTCCGGCTTGATGATTGGTCATGAATTGCGCGCCCTGGCTGAAATGCTGCGCCAGCGCAGTGGCCACGACGCGCTGCCGGCCGTGGTGCTGATCGGCAACGGCGCGCTGTGCCAGCGCTATCGCCAGGCACTGGCCCTGTGCGGTTTCACCACCGTCAGCCTGGCCGAACAGGCCACCGAACGCGGTCTCTGGAGCCTGGCGCTGGCCGCCGGGCTCGTCGCTCAACAGCTCCAAGAGGTTTGACATGCTCAAGCAAGCAATGGCCCAGAACGGGCTGATCGCCATTTTGCGGGGCCTGCGCCCCGAAGAGTCGGTGGCCATCGGTGAGGTGCTGTACGACGCCGGGTTTCGCATCATCGAAGTGCCGCTCAACTCGCCACAGCCCTACGACAGCATCCGCCTGTTGCGTAACACGCTGCCGGCCGATTGCCTGATTGGCGCCGGAACGGTGCTGTCGGCCGAGCACGTGCAGCAGGTGAAGGCGGCAGGCGGGCAGTTGATCGTCATGCCGCACAGTGATCCTGCCGTACTCAAGGCGGCCAAGGAGGCCGGCCTGTACCTGGCGCCTGGCGTCGTAACGCCGACCGAGGCCTTCGCTGCGTTGGCCGCCGGTGCCGACGTGCTGAAACTGTTCCCGGCCGAGTCGCTCACGCCCGCCGTGGTCAAGGCGTTGTTGGCGGTGTTGCCCAAGGGTACGGCGCTGGTGCCGGTAGGGGGCATCAGCCCTGACAACATGCAGCCGTTTCTCGACGCGGGCGTGGCGGGCTTTGGCTTGGGGTCGGGCCTGTTCAAGCCAGGCATGACGGTGCAGCAGGTCGCAGATAACGCCAAGGCGTATGTGCAGGCGTGGCAGTCGCTTAAAGGTTGACATGCTGCGTGCCCCTGTAGGAGCGGTCATCGGCCGCGAAAGGGGCACCGCCCTGTGCTTGACACACCGCATTGCCTGGTTCGCGGCCGAAGACCGCTCCTACAGAAGATCGACAACAGCGAGCCCCGACAAAATTTTTGACGCTCAAGCGTCCATCGAACAAGAGAGACAACAGATGAAAATCACCAAACTCACTACATTCATCGTCCCACCGCGGTGGTGCTTCCTCAAAGTCGAGACCGACGAAGGCGTGGTCGGCTGGGGCGAGCCGGTGGTCGAAGGTCGGGCGCACACCGTGGCCGCAGCGGTCGACGAATTGTCCGACTACCTGATCGGCAAGGACCCACGCAACATCGAGGACATCTGGACGGTGCTGTACCGCGGCGGCTTTTACCGTGGCGGCGCTATCCACATGAGTGCGCTGGCCGGTATCGACCAAGCGCTGTGGGACATCAAGGGCAAGGCCCTGGGCGTTTCGGTCAGCGACCTGCTTGGCGGTCAGGTGCGTGATCGCATTCGGGTGTACTCATGGATCGGCGGCGATCGTCCAGCCGATACGGCGCGGGCGGCGAGCGAAGCCGTTGCCCGTGGGTTCACGGCGGTGAAGATGAACGGCACCGAGGAGCTGCAGTTTCTCGATACCTTCGACAAAGTCGATCGCGCGCTGGCCAGCGTTGCAGCCGTGCGCGATGCGGTCGGGCCGAACGTGGGCATCGGCGTCGACTTCCATGGCCGGGTGCACAAGCCCATGGCCAAGGTGCTGATGAAGGAGCTGGATCAGTTCAAGCTGATGTTCATCGAAGAGCCGGTGCTGAGCGAGAACTATGAAGCGCTCAAGGAACTCGCTCCGCTGACCAGCACGCCGATCGCGCTGGGCGAGCGCCTGTACTCGCGTTGGGATTTCAAACGAATTCTCAGTGAAGGCTATGTGGACATCATCCAGCCCGATGCTTCTCACGCCGGTGGGATCACCGAGACCCGCAAGATTGCCAACATGGCCGAAGCCTATGACGTGGCGCTGGCGTTGCATTGCCCGCTGGGTCCGATCGCGCTGGCGGCCTGCCTGCAACTGGATGCGGTCTGCTACAACGCGTTCATTCAGGAGCAGAGCCTGGGCATTCATTACAACGAGAGCAACGACCTGCTGGATTACGTAAGCCATCCTGAGGTGTTCGATTACGACAACGGGTTCGTGAAGATCCCCAACGGGCCAGGCCTGGGCATCGAGATCAACGAGGAGTACGTGCGGGAACGGGCAGAGATCGGCCATCGCTGGCGCAACCCGATCTGGCGCCATGCCGATGGCAGCTTTGCCGAGTGGTGAGGCCTGCCGCAGTGTGCCTGATATACCGCGCCGTGCCTTTCGCGGCCGCAGACCGCTCCCACGGGCACTGCGCCGATTGCGTGGGAGCGGTCATCGGCCGCGAACTGGGCGGTGCGCGGTCCCAGACTCACTGATCCGGCTACAGGCTCAGCTACAAATACAATAAGAGGTATGACCCATGCACACCCACACCGCATCCACCGCTCCGGCGCTGGCGACGCCCAGTCGCAAGCGTTTTTTCATCATGGTGCTGTTGTTCATCACCGTGGTGATCAACTACCTGGACCGCAGCAACCTGTCCATCGCCGCGCCGGCGCTGACCAGCGATCTGGGCATCGATCCGGTCCACGTGGGCCTGATCTTCTCGGCCTTCGGCTGGACCTACGCAGCCATGCAGATTCCGGGCGGCTGGCTGGTCGACCGCGTCCCGCCACGCATTCTCTACAGCGTCGCGCTGGCATTGTGGTCCATCGCCACAGTCATGCTGGGCTTCGCCGGCAGTTTCATCGCCTTGTTCGTGCTGCGCATGGCGGTGGGCGCGCTGGAAGCGCCGGCGTACCCCATCAACAGCCGGGTGGTCACGACCTGGTTCCCCGAGCGCGAGCGCGCTACCGCCATCGGCTTCTACACCTCCGGCCAGTTTGTCGGCCTGGCTTTCCTTACCCCCGTGTTGGCCTGGCTGCAACACGAATTCGGTTGGCACATGGTGTTCGTCAGCACCGGTCTGGTGGGCATCGTCTGGGCCGTGATCTGGTACGCCGTGTACCGCGAGCCGCGGGATTTCAAAGGCGCCAACGCGGCCGAGATCCAGCTCATCAGCGACGGTGGCGGTCTGGTCGACATGCAGAAGTCGGCGCGCCAGGCCAAGGCCGGTTTCAGCTGGACCGACCTGGGCATCGTGCTGAGCAAACGCAAGCTGTGGGGCATCTACCTGGGCCAGTATTGCCTGAACTCGACCTTGTGGTTCTTCCTGACCTGGTTCCCGACCTATCTGGTGAAATACCGCGGCATGGATTTCATCAAGTCGGGCATGCTTGCTTCGTTGCCCTTCCTGGCGGCCTTCGTTGGCGTGCTGTGCTCGGGGTTCTTCTCCGACTGGCTGGTCCGTCGCGGCGCCAGCATCGGTTTGGCGCGCAAGCTGCCGATCATCGGTGGTTTGCTGATCTCGACCTGCATCATCGGCGCCAACTATGTCGACTCCACGCCCTTGGTCATCGCCTGCCTGGCGTTGGCGTTCTTCGGCAACGGCCTGGCGTCGATCACCTGGTCGCTGGTGTCGACCCTGGCACCGGCGCGCTTGTTGGGTCTGACCGGCGGCGTGTTCAACTTCATTGGCAACCTGTCGGCGATCACCACGCCCATCGCCATCGGCTTCCTGGCGACCGGCGACTCGTTCGCGCCTGCGATCACCTACATCGCCGTCACGGCGCTGGTCGGGGCATTGTCGTACATTTTGTTGGTGGGCAAGGTCGAGCGGATCGAGCTTTGACCGCATTGCAAGCAGGCGAACATAATGCGCCTGCTTTTTCCCCATGCGAAGGTTGACCATGCAGGACGACACAACCCCCGCCGCCCCGACCGGCACCCAGACCCTGCTGCGCGGCCTGGCGGTGATCCAGGCGGTCGCCGGCGGCGCCCGTGACCTCAAGGAGATCGCGCGGCGCATCGGCACCACGCGCAGTACCACCCACCGGTTGGCAAGCTGTCTGGTGGATGAGCGCTACCTGCGGGTGTTGCCTCAGGTGGGTTACCTGCTCGGCCCGCGCCTGATCGAGCTGGGTTTCCAGGCCCGGGACGAGGTGCCACTGGTAATGCTGGCCACGCCGTGGCTCGATGAGCTGTCGGTGCTGACCGGCGATACCATCCATCTGGCGGTGCGCGACGGCGACGAGGTTCTGTACCTGCACAAGACCCCAGGGCGCAACGGCCCGGAAATGCGCTCGCGTGTGGGCCACCGCATGCCTCTGGCGCGCACCGGCATTGGCAAGGCATTGATGCTCGACGCGGGGGCAGGGGAGTGGCAACGACTGTTCGAGCGAGGCGAGGCGGTTGCGGCCGAATCCGCGCTATGGCCGGACCACCCGCAACTCACCTGGCCTCAGTTCCACGCAAGGATGCAGACCTATGTGGCAGGTCGATATGCGTTCGACCTGGAAGACAACGAACCCTCCATCCGCTGCGTGGCCGCGCCTATCCACGACGCCAGCGGACAGATCGTGGCGGCGATCAGCGTGGCCAGCACGCTGCCGTACATGCCCCTGGAAAAGATGCAGGCCCTGGTACCCACCGTGCAAAAAGCCGCCCAGGCGGTCTCTGCCGAACTTGGCGTAAGGGTGTAACCCCTTACACCGCGGTGCCCTTTTCGCGGCCACTGACCGCTCCCACGGTGCGAGGCGGTGTGTTGATCCCGTGGGAGCGGTCATCGGCCGCGAAGAGGGCTCGCGGTGTACCAGACAAAGCGCGGCGCCGCTTTCGCGGCCACTGGCCGCTCCCACGGTGCGAGGCGGCGTGTTGATCCCGTGGGAGCGGTCATCGGCCGCGAAGAGGGCTCGCGGTGTACCAGACAAAGCGCGGCGCCGCTTTCGCGGCCACTGGCCGTTCCCACGGTGCGAGGCGGTGTGTTGATCCTGTGGGAGCGGTCATCGGCCGCGAAGGGGGCTCGCGGTGTATCTGACAAGACGCAGCGCTCCTTACAGCCAAACTGCATCCCAAAGCGAGTAGTCCCCAACCCTGGAAACCAGCCCCGCACGAACCGGGTTTGCCACTACATAACGGGCGGTAGCGAGCAGATCCTCTTCCTTGCGCAATGCTCGGTCATGAAACCCTGCCTGCCACAGTTGTCCCATACTCCCAGACAGGTTGTTTACCGCTTTGGTCGACCGTGACTTGACTTGGCGCATCAGGCTTTGCAACGAAGCATCCTTCAGTTGCACCAGCCAGTGAACATGATCCGGCATCACTACCCAGGCCAGCGATTGCGCCTGGTTCCACCGTTGGGCATTCATCAACTCCCTCACCACGCAACGGCCTAGTTTGAAATCCTGGAAAACTGGTGCGCGGTTCAGCACCACTGTGCTCAAGAGATAGATACCGCCGTGCTGCGAGTAGCGACCCGTGCGCAGTTTGCAACTTTTGTAGAATGGCATGACAGCCTCCATGGCAAGAAAGCTGAATGTAGCCATTGAGCCCAATGGCATGGTGGTGAGATTGGTGACTGGCTATGTCATTGACAGTCAGGGTGCTTGTGCTGCGCTGCATTAGCACACAGCGGGTTGTCCGTTGGAGTGGTCCGTGGTCGCGAAGGGGGCAACCGAGGTGTGTCAGGCGCACCGCATGCGCTGTTTCGCGGCCGATGACCGCTCCCACGGGGAGGCGGTGGGCGCGGTCAACTGTGGGAGGGGGGCAACCGAGGTGTGTCAGGCGCACCGCATGCGCTGTTTCGCGGCCGATGACCGCTCCCACGGGGAGGCGGCGGGCGCGGTCAG
>Ga0308158_10001093_pt1 | contig 31474 bp, 35 predicted proteins | sample PhyBR2_FD_201038 | JGI IMG/M metagenome (GOLD analysis project Ga0308158, IMG submission 201038) | Phyllosphere microbial communities from UC Gill Tract Community Farm, Albany, California, United States - DLSLB.R2 | ecosystem: Host-associated > Plants > Phyllosphere > Unclassified | place: USA... | reverse complement strand
ATCAATGTAACACAATGCCCGATGCTAACTTTTCTTTTTATGGCATCCAATAACTTATCAAGCATTGACGTAACCAATAACCCGAGGCTTGCAGAACTTAATCTTGGTTCCAATCATCTGACTTCACTGGATCTGACTAAAAATACCAGATTGACCTATCTCCATGTAGGCCTTAATAAACTTCAGCAGCTTAACGTATCTAATAATAAACTGTTAGATACTTTTATGATACAGGGAAATCCTATGACATCAATTGATATTAGTAAGCTTGAGTTCTTGAGATCATTTGTGATGGACAGCACGGGTATTACTGCGATAGATCTTACGCCACATAATATGCTTCAGTTTTTCTATGCGAGCTACTCACAACTTACCGAAGTTGACGCTTCTAAGAATAACGCTTTGATATACGTGAATGCAGTTGAAAATCAAAAGATGAAATTCATCAACGTCAAAAATGGTAATAATACAAATGCTATCGGTTTTTTTGCCATAAACAGCCCTAGCCTGAAGTGCATACAGGTCGATGATGTTGCTTATAGTTCTTCACAACAACTTTGGCAAAAGGATGCCACTACTGTTTATGCCACTGATTGTAGCAGCATAATGGCGACTAACGAGTCAAGAAACCTGACAAAAATTTCTGTCTATCCAAATCCGACTTCTGATTATCTTTTTCTGCAAAAAGAAGCAAAAGATATTAGCATTTTCAATGCTGCAGGGCAGATGGTTGCGAGTTTCAGAAAGACAAAAATGGTAGATGTGAGCTATCTTCCTGTTGGTAATTATGTTATTAATGTGACAGATTCCGATGGTGTAGTTTCATCACAAAAGATCATAAAAAAATAAGTATTCAAAAATGAAATTATATATTCAAAATACAATAAAGGTAACGGCTGCAGCTATAGCATTGATGACCAATAATTATGCCCTTGCCCAAAGTAATGACAGAGGTATTATCGAGCAATATCTTGCGGCTGGCAAAACAACATTTGGAAAAACTTTTGACATTGTTCACACCGCCCAGAGAAAAAATTCTGAAGGTACCATAATCAACATCCAGCAGACTTACAACGGTGTGCCTGTTTATGGCGCCATATCTTCCGTATTGGTTCGTGATAATTCGGTAAAGTACATGTCGGACAATTTTATGGAAATTCCGGGGAATGTCTCTTTGTCGAAACCTTCTTTTGATATCAGAAAAGATTTTTCTACTATCCTGTCTTCAGAAAAGTTAGCTGGTAATCTTACTGACTATACTTTTGAAGGACGTAAAAATAACACCGTCGTTTCCAAATTGGTTTATTTCCCTACAGATAAAGGAAGTATGCAGCTAGCGTATGCTATTAACTTTTTTGAGAAAGGAACCAATAATTACTGGGACATCATAATTGATGCAAACACAGGTAAAGTCATCGGAAAAACAAATCTGACGGTGTCTTGCCAGTTTCACGATCATTCATTTTCGTTAGAACATCAATTGGACACTTCTGGAAAATCAGATAATGTATCAATTTCAAAAGTTGCAAATAATAATTCTTCTGTTGTAGATAACGCTTCATACAGAGTATATGCACTTCCCATAGAATCGCCAAATTTTGGACAGCGTACTTTAGAGAGCAATCCTTGGCTTTTGGATGCTTCTCCTCTTGGTTGGCAAAATGATGGTGACGAATCCTACGATATTACACGAGGCAACAATGCTTATGCCTATTTGGATCTCAATGGATCCAATGCTTTTGGAGCAAGTGCCAACGGAGGTTCTCAGAAATTATTTGATTTTCCTTTGGATTTGATTAAAACTCCGGATACCTACACCAATGCGGCGATAACCAACTTATTTTATGTCACCAATAAGATGCACGATATTTTTTACCGTTATGGATTTGATGAAGCTGGACGCAACTTTCAGTCAAACAATTTTGACAAAGGTGAACCATTCACAGACTTTGATCCTGTTTTATCAGAAGCCAGAGATGGAGCGTCTCTTAATAATGCGAATTTTGCAACACCGCAAGATGGTTTTTCACCGAGAATGCAGATGTATTTATGGCGTTACGGTTATCTTATGAATTATAATGCGCCAAGCGATCTTGTCGGCAGAAAACCCGCATCTGGCTATAATGTTGATTTTGGGCCAGCTTTTCCTACCACTTCACCACTAACGGCTGATGTTGCAATAGCTGACCCTGCTGATGCATGTACAAACCTTAGCAATACAGATCTAACAGGAAAGTTTGCATTGATTCAAAGGGGAACATGCAACTTTGATGTTAAGTTCAAAAAAGCACAGGACAAAGGAGCAAAGGGCGTTATTATCTATAATCCTACGGCGTCTCAAAGTGTTATCAATATGAGCGGTACCGATTCTACAGTTAATATCCCAGGAGTCTTGGTTGATAATCAAGAAGGTGAATTGATCAAATCTAAATTAAATGCCGGAACAACAGTCAATGTCAGTTTCAAATACAACACTTTTGATATTGACGGAAGTTTAGATAATGGTGTTATTGCTCACGAGTATACCCACGGCATTTCCACCAGAAGCACTGGTAATGGCTACAGCTGTCTGAATACCAGTTACGCTAATGAGCAGATGGGAGAAGGGTGGTCCGATTTTTTTGCTTTGATGATTACCAGTAAAGCGGATGCGACAGCAGCCCAGCCAAGATCCACAGGGTCCTTTGTAGCCAACCAAGGCGCTGATGGCTCGGGAATCAGACCAGCCAAATATTCCCCCGATTTCTCCATCAATGATTATACGTATGCTGATACCAATGGTAAATATCTAGATGCAGGAGATGGAAGTCTGTATGTTGATGTCCACGGTGTTGGTTTTATCTGGGCAACGATGCTTTGGGACCTTCATTGGAAATTCGCTGAGAAATATGGCTTTTCAAATGATATAGTCAATAATCCTGATTCCGGAAGTGGAAAAGTGATGAAATTGGTGATGGAAGCTCTCAAAATACAAGGCTGTTATCCTAATTTTGTGACTGGACGAGATGCTATTTTGGCTGCTGATGCCAATCTAAATAATGGCGAAAACAAATGTATGATCTGGAATACCTTCGCAAGAAGAGGTTTAGGAGTCAATGCTAAAACTGGATTGACGAGGGGGACATTGCCAGGTGCGATTTCAGATCAGGTTGAAGATTATACTGTTCCGGCAGAATGTTCTCTGGGAACTGCAGAAGTAGTTACTACCAAGAAAGTTACATTATATCCTAACCCTGCAAACAAAGAGGTTTTCATCAAAACAAACGGTGTAAAGATCTTAGGTAAAATCAAAGTTTCCATATTTGATCTATCAGGTAAAAAAATTGATGAACAAATCATTGATTCCAATTCCGATCAACCTGTAAACACGACAGGTTTGCCAAGCGGTGTTTATCTGATAAGCGGTGATGGTATTGGTCTAAATTTCAGCAGTAAGTTGATTATCAATAAATAGATTTTATCTTGACAAATAAAAATGGCGTCAACTGAAGACAGTTGACGCCATTTGGCTTTTGGTGACCTTGACGAGCGTATCTTCAAACACTTTTATCGATGATATAGTTCAAATTAAAAAGGATTTAGCAATTTCTAATTTAGCATTTAGTTTTTTACAGTTGTTATTTTTTTGCAAGATGATTTTAAATATCTAAAATATTTGAAATTTGAATTATTTGACTTAATCTTACTTCTTTTGGCTCTTTCTTTTCATAAAGGCTTAATAAGAATACTTACTTTTAATAGTAAATACGATTATATAAGTATGAAACTTGGTAATCAAAGTATATTGTTGCCATTAATGATAAGATTTTAAAGATGTAAGTGCTATAAACTAGGCGTCTTCGGTTTTAAGATAAAGTTACCCTCTTTTTCTGAAAATCGTTCCACAACATGTTTTTTAAATGAAGGAGGGGATTTTCCGTATCCTGTAGTCAGAATTACCTGAAAATTTTTAAAAGCACCATCGTCCTGTCTTCCCATTTTGAGAGCATCTATTAAAAGTTCAAGATTTTGGTTTAAGTGATCGGTATCGATTCCTGAAGCTTCCGGTGTGTCGATCAGAAGAAATCTAGGATGTTTACCGATGGTAATTTCATCGCTAAGGAAAGGATTGTAAAATAATACATCAATCGCTTTGGGACTTCACTGCTATTAGCTTTGTATTCACGGTTGTCAATGAAAGGCATAAAATCTTCATCAATATGAGCTTCCTTACTTTTATATGAGGACTTTGCTAATAGCTTGCTGTATATTGTATTGAAAGCCTCAATTGTTATGGCATTATTTAGATCATAGTCGTTTTTTGTTTTATTATAATTGATTTGAGCTGTTTATAGTGCTGCAATTTTATCCTCAAGCTCTTTACTTAATCTTTGCCATTCTTTGCTTGTTTTTAGGGAATAATCTAACTTCAGTGATTGCTCTTTTAGTGCAAGTATCCTGTTATTATAATCATCAAGAACTGTTGTACTCACGGCAAACTCTGCCGTTTCTATTACCATTTTTAGTTTAGCAGTATATTCGGCGCCTACCTGGAATTATTTGCAAAGTATTCAGAAGAATATCATATAGAACTTAAAGAACATTGGCTAAAGCAGAATTTAATCAGACAGACAGAACAGGAAAGGAAAGAACAATTGGAGAAAGAAAAAAAGGATGTTGAAAGGTTACTGTTTGATGCTGAAAACTTTGACAAATCCCAAAAAATTGTAAATTATCTTAATCAAAGAAAAAAGTATCTTGTTGAAAAGGATTTATTTTCAAAAGTTGATGCTGAATATTTTGAGTTGGGTGTTATGCAGGGGAGGAAGCTAAGTCCGCTACATTTTCTAGATGACATACTTTGAATTGACCTTGCATCAATATTGAAATGCTGTTTTCAATACAAAATTAACTCTTCATTTAATACTTTCAGTAATAAGATAGTAAAATAAATATGTGGAAGTAAATCACTTTTAATTTCGTCGGCTTTAGAAGATTTTGAAAATTTGACTACAACAATTACCAATTGAACTACTTTTTACAGAACAACAAGTATGAACTTTGTCAATGAAAATAAAGTCAGTTTTAAAAGAATTAAAAAAGAATTATGCAAAAGAGAAAATTGGGAACCAGCGGATTAGAAGTTTCAGAATTAGGCTTTGGTTGTATGGGCTTAAACTTCCTGGACGGTAAAGTTCTTGATAAAAAAGATGTGATAACCTTATTACACAGTGTTGTTGAAATGGGCGTAACATTTTTCGATACAGCAGAAGCTTATGGACCTTATACCAATGAAGAACTTGTTGGTGAAGCATTAGAGCCTTTTAGAAAAGACGTTGTGATTGCCACCAAATTTGGCTGTAAAGATGCCATACCGGCAGTAGGACTGGACAGCAGGCCTGAAACAATAAGAGCAGTTACCGAAGCGTCTTTGAAAAGGCTGAAAACAGATTACATCGATCTGTTGTATCAGCATAGGGTAGATCCCAATTTTCCGATAGAAGAGGTGGCAGGAACAGTAAAAGATCTGATACAAGAGGGTAAAGTAAAGTATTTCGGATTATCTGAAGCCAGTGCTGCAAAGATTCGAAGAGCGCATTCAGTTCAACCGTTATCGGCATTGCAAAGCGAATATTCATTATTCTGGCGTGAACCGGAAGATGAGATTATTCCCATTTTGGAGGAATTGGGAATAGGTTTCGTTCCATTTAGTCCTTTGGGCAAAGGCTTCCTTACAGGTATCATAACCAAAAAACTGGAGGATAACGATCGAAGAAATATTATTCCTCGTTTCAGTGAAGAAAATATACAGGCCAATTTGGTTTTAGTAGACGCACTTTCCGAAATTGCCAAAGCAAAGGGAATTACAACCGGACAATTAGCATTGGCTTGGCTTCTGGCTCAAAAACCTTGGATAGCACCTATTCCGGGAACGACGAAATTACATCATCTGGAAGAGAACATTGCCAGTACAGATAATGTATTAACAGCCGATGAACTGGCAGAAATCGACAAAACAGTCAGTGGAATCACAATAGTAGGTGACCGTTATCCTGAATTTTTAGAAAAGCAGATCGACCGATAAAATTAAAAATGCAAAATATTAAAGGAAAGGTAATTGCCATTACCGGGGCAAGCAGTGGAATGGGTAAAGCCATCGCTGTTGAATTAGCAGAAAAAGGGGCTAAAGTTGTTTTAGGCGCAAGACGAACGGAACGATTGCAACAATTGGTTGAAGATATAAAAAATAAAGGAGGAGAAGCCTCTTTTACGACAATCGACGTAAAGAATAAAGCTGATTTGGTTCAACTCGTTACTAAAGCCGTGGAGCAATATGGAAAACTCGATGTAATGATAAATAATGCTGGCATTAGTCAGTTAAATCGCATCGACGATCTAGATATTGAAGGTTGGGAAGAAATGATCGATATTAATCTCAAAGGCGTTTTATATGGTATGGCGGCTGCAATTCCTGTCTTCAAACAACAGCAAGCGGGGCATATCGTCAATATTATTTCAACGGCGGGTATAAAAATTACTCCCATGATTGGCGTTTATGCCGGGACAAAAAATGCTATTCGCACTATAGGAGAAGCGTTTCGCCAGGAATCGGACGGGAAGATCCGTATTACAGGAATATCGCCGGGCTACGTGAATACAGACTTTGCAAGCAACATCAGGAACGAAGAAATAAAGGCAGCCATTCAACAAGGAATGGAGCAAATGGCCATTGATCCTATAGCTATTGCAAACGCGGTGATTTATGCAGTTAGTCAGCCAGTCGACGTTGAAATTGGTGAAATTGTGATTCGTCCGTCAAAACAAAATTGATTACATTCGTAAAAGAAATGCAAACACCATCTGAAATCCATAACATTAAAAGTATATCGCAACTGATGCGACTATTGGAACTTCCTTCACCATTGCATCCTATGGTCGCGCTGGTCGATTATCATCATGTACCAATGGAAACATTTCCAAAAGCGCAAAAAATAAGCCTTGATTTTTATAAAATATCCTTTAAGACAACATTCAAAGGACAAATAAAATACGGACAAGGCTTTTACGATTTTGAAGAAGGCGGCCTGGCTTTTTTAAAATCGAAACAGATCGTTTCTCCACCGGAAGACGTGGGAAGTTATGAGGGAATTGCTTTGTATTTTCATCCGGATTTCATCCGAACTTATCCATTAGGAAAAACCATACACCAATATGGTTTTTTCTCTTATGATGTTTCTGAAGCTTTGTTTCTGTCTGCAAAAGAAAAAGAAATTATAGCCGGTTTATTTGCTTCTATAGCCGATGAACTGAACAGCAATATCGACAGTTTCAGTCAGGATGTTCTGGTATCACAGTTAGAATTGTTGTTAAATTACAGCAATCGTTTTTACAACAGGCAATTTATTACCAGGAAATCGATCAATCACGATATTATCACTTATCTGGACAAGCTTCTAGATGATTACTTTGAAGAAGGGGACAGTTTGAAAAATGGCCTGCCGTCCGTGAAATACATCAGTGGTGAACTGAAGCTTTCGCAGCGTTATCTGAGTGACATGCTGCGTTCATTGACAGGTTTCAGTACACAACAGTATATTCAAAATGCAATCATCGAGAAAGCCAAAGAAAAATTATCAACCACAAATCTTTCAGTTTCGGAAATTGCTTATGAGCTAGGCTTTGAACATTCACAGTCATTCAGTAAACTTTTTAAAACCAAGACCAATATTTCGCCGGTGGAGTTCAGACAGTCGTTTAGTTAAAGATTAGAGATGTTCATACATCTGAATCCTGATTGTGTTACTGAGTCGCTTTTATCCATTTTTATGGGTTCATTGGTGTGCAGAGCTCAATAAGAACCGTCAATGTCGCGGATATATGCAAACATCTGCCCCCACGGCTTTACTATTGGTTTTTTCCACGACTGTTACTCCTGCATTTATAGCTGAAGCAATTGTTTCTTCCACATTATCTGTTGTAAAACCAATTTCAATCCCAAAAGGTTTGCTTGCAAGACTAGTTTATAAAAAACCAGCTTTCAGATTCGATTCTGCTAGTCGCATGGAAGCAAAGGAAAGTGTTGTTCCCCCGGTTAAGAGTTCAACATAGTCGCTATCAGGTGTCACAAATTTCCTGGTCAAGCCGAATGCATTTTCGTAAAATTCAACTGATTTTGTAACATCGTGAACACATAGGATGGTACAACCTAATTTTATCATTTTCCTAGTGTCTGTTAAAAGTTTTAGTTATTGACTGAAAGTGGATTATTTAACGAATTTAGACCACAATACATTTGCAAATATATTTAAAGCATTTAAATGACAAGTCTTTTTTTATTAAATACAGAAAGAAAAACATCGTCTATGCACCCTGGTAACTATAGAAATTAATCACTTGTCTGCAAGAGATAAAGAATATACAATCTCATTCATATTATCTGCTATATTTGATAAATTTGTAAAATGAAGGAATTTACAGACTTTTTATCACAATTTGGAAATTTGAACCGACAGCAAATTGAATTAATTGGAAGTAAATCAATTACACTGAAGCTGAATAAGAATGATCACTTTTGGGAGATGGGAAAAGCATCAAAATATGTTGGTTTCGTTAAAAGCGGAATTCTTCGCGTTTATTACAACAATGATAAAGGAGATGAAGTTACCCATTACTTGGTTGAAGAAAATCACTGGCTCTCAGATTGGGATAATCAGGATCAAAGTGTAATACCGATCGCAAATTTGCAGGCTATAACTCCATGTTCTTTTGTAGCATTCTTTAAAAAAGATTGGAACTTGCTATTACAGTCTGTTGATGGATTAAATGATACCATTCAGAAGATCATTATAAATCATAAGTCAAAAAAACTGGAAAGAAGGAGCCGGTTGATCTGCGAAGACACAACTGAACGATATTTGTCTTTCCTCGAGCAATATCCCAATATGGTCAATCGCATTCCACTTTCTTATGTTGCTTCATACCTGGGAATGAAACAGCCATCCTTAAGCAGAGTAAGAAAAAACATCCGCTGATCACTTTTTCACAAATGTGAAAAGATTCTATTTTTTGTTGATTCAAATTTGCAATATCAAATTTTAAATCGATAAAAAATGAAAAAAGTATTCATTACCGGAGCCAATAAAGGAATTGGTTTCGCTACAGCCCAACAACTTTTACAAAAAGGATTCTTTGTGTATCTCGGATGCCGCAGTTTGGAAAGGGGTTCACAAGCCTTGGAACAATTGAGATCAGAAGGATTGACCAACGCCGAAATTGTACAGATTGATATTACCAGTGACGAATCTGTAACAAATGCCCGGATTGAACTTGCCAAAAAAACAGATGAATTAGATGTATTAATAAATAATGTAGGTATTACAGGAAATATGCCGCAAGATGCTTTGACAGCAACAGTTTCTGAATTCGAAAACGTCTTAAACACTAATTTATACGGAACTTTAAGAGTCGTTCAGGCGTTTACGGAGCTGTTAAAAAAATCTGAAGAGCCACAAATTATTAACATCAGTTCAAGTATCGGCTCATTAACGCTTCATAGTGATGCTAAATGGAAATATTTCGAAAACGCCAATCTATTTATGGTGTATGCAGTATCAAAAGCTGCACTCAACATGTACACGATTTCGCTGGCAAATCAACTTCCGAAGTTTCGAATTCATCTCGTTGATCCGGGATTTATAAAAACTGACCTGACAAATAATCAAGGAAGCGGAACACCTGAAGACGCTGCAAAGACAATTGTGAGTACGGTAGTGGACAAAAATATACCGTCAGGAAAGTTTGTTAGTCAAGATCATGATTCTGAATCACAACAATGTCCGTGGTAATGATTTAGTTCTTACGGCAAAAACATAATCTCTCCCTCGAGCTAAATTTTTCAATTTGGCAATTTTATAGGACTACGATATCTTAGGAAAGCATAATGCAAATCTAAATAGTAGGTCTTTAATTGGCTGTTGGATTATTCAAATTTAGATAATATAATCGGGTGTACAGCAACAACCATACGCCCGATTATTCAAATAGTCTGCTTATTACAACATATACAACCCTCCATTCACGTTCAGTGTCTGTCCGCTGATATATCCGTTAGTTACCAGCAATAAACCGCTGACGCTACTTCGTCGGTCTGCCCAAATCTTCCGACAGGAATAAGATCAGGTTTTATGTTTGAATTGTTTTTGACCATATCGGTTTCTATCAGTGCTGGAGCAATCATATTGTATATACCACACGCTAGTTTCATTAACTACGACCGCAGTTAGCTAATAATATTGCTTAATCAATCTTTGTAATTCAAATTATATTAAAAAATAATGTGGTATATTAAAGTATATTATTTACCATAAAAGTGAATAAGCTTACTATCTTACTGCATCCATTATTTACAACAAAATCCCCCTACATCTGTACAGAATACACGTAAGGTAGCATTCACTAAAATGCTTGTCTAACCTTACTTCCGATCAGAACAAAAGGGATAATTCCCACGAGTAATAATGTCCAGAACCATAATGGGTGAATGGCAATTATCCATAGCCAGATAATCACCGACATAATACTTATTCCCACAATAATTAGTTGTGTCCTTTCACCTCCGCAAATAGATGTCATAACACCTCCTGCAATACAGCTTATGTACACGCAGGCTAATTTGATGATAAGTTGCACAACATCATATGAGGTCAAAGTCAGATGATCAAACAGTTGCAAAGAGGCTGGAAATAGGGCACCCTGCAATTTGGCAAATATGGAGCTTAAAAGCCCAATGGTTCCAAATCCTATGATAGGCGAAAGTAGTTTTATGAAGCTCATCTTTTAACTGAACTTAAAGTTCAACTGCTCTTCATTGAGTACGATTGGATCGGTCATTATTCTTTTCAGTTCGATGTCGGATGCAGACCTGAAAGAGTCGACAAACCGGTCAAGCTTCTGCGCATCAGCAGGGATGAATGAAGAGGCATTGTTTCTGGCATTGCCCTGGAATTTACGGATGATGGGTTGCATCAATATATTATAATTGCTGCAGGCGGATGTCAGGTCATCGGGCGTTTTGCTGATAAAATGTGATAATGCCTTTGCTCCGTAAATAGAAAGCGAGGCTCCCATACCGGAGAGGGCGGTGGGGCAGTATCCTGCGTCACCCAGCAGAACAAGGTTCCCATTGACCAGATCCGGAGCCTCTACCATTCCCATCTTATCAACGAACATTAGGCCTTCCTCTGCAAAACGGGTGAGCAGAGCCTTTACCTCGGTGCTATAATCATTGAAAGAGCTTTCTAATAATTCCGCCGACCTTTGCTTTATCGTTGCAATATCACCCGCATGATGGATGTAGCACTGGATGGCAATTTCGTTGTTTGCAATCGGGTAGATGGAAAGCATTTTATTCACATCAATATAGACCTTAAAAGCACCTACAGGATACGAATGTTCAGCCTGCAGCCTTCCACCCATATACAATGTATTGAAGTCTTCCATGTATGAATCGGTAAAATAGCGTTCCCGTGTTGAAGAACGCAAGCCTTCAGATATAATTACAAGATCTGCTGCCATCCGAGATCCGTCAGAAAGTGTCACCCCGGTTTTATTATCCCTCGAAGTGATCTCGGAGATTGTTGTGTCGAAAAGAATGTTTACTTGGCCTTTTAGATTTTCATATAATACGTGGTGAAGTCCCCCACGCGAGATCAGTACCGAGCGTTCAATATTCTCATTCATTTTTTCATAGCTGATGCGTTGGATGACCTGCTCATCTTTTTCCAGGAAACTTACAAACTCGGATGGGGAAGATGCCGCCTGCAATTCTTCCATCAAGCCGAGTTCTTCCATGATCCGGACACCGAAACTCTTCAGGGAAATTAGAAAACCTGCCCTAGTAAAAGATAAAGCCCTGTCGATCACCGTAACTTGATGGCCCTGCGCTGTTAGTAATTTTGCGGCCGTTAGTCCAGCAATTCCACCACCGGATATTAAAATGTTCTTTTTCATTTCTATAATTTTTTAAATGCTTATTGCAAAATTAGTTTTACATTTAAGTATAAAATAGTCCTTTTTGTAATAATAATAGTCCATAAAAATGAATTTATCTAAAAACAGGAAGCAGATGCTTGATCTGGCAGAGAGATTGGGAATGCCTGCATCGGACTTCAGTGACAACCTGAACCTTTTGCGGCTTAATGAGGTTCACATTGTTGATATGCTTCCGGAAATGTTATTAATGACCCGATCTGTTATTGCGGAAGAAACATTCATATACAGAAGAAAACCTATCGATGCTGTTAAAAGTGGTCTGCTTATATCTTTCCAGAATATTTCCGGCCATTCTTCAGATCATAACGAGAATCACTATAATGAAAAATCACGTCAGGTAAGGCCTCATGTCCGGATAAGTCCTCTCCATCTGGAAAGTGAAGTGGTGTTTCCGAAAGGATCTAAGATCAGTCAAATCACGATACTGATCGAACTCGATTTTCTCAAAAGTTTTATCGGAAAAGATCAGGAGACATTCGCTTATCTTTTCAATGATGAAAAAACTTTATTGATAGAAGAATTTTTGTCACCTGACATGGCCGACCTGGTGAATGAAATTGCAGGAACTCCTGAGATGGGTATACTCTCTGAAGCTTACTACAAATTAAAAGCATTGGAGCTGCTTTACCTGCTGTTTAAAAACCTTTCCAGGCGGCAGCAAGTCGTGCATCAGAACCTGCGGGCTGATGAGATAGCAGGTCTTTACCGTGTAAGGGATGCCATTTCATCTTCACTAGAACGACCGTTGACGCAGGATGAGCTGGTGAGGGTCAGTGGAATGAATGTGCTCAAACTCAGAAAGCTTTTTACACAGATCTATGGAAAGGGCATCTACGAGTATGGCCAATACCTGAGGATGCAGGAGGCGGCTAAACTGATGCAGGAGAAGAATCTTTCGGTCTCTGAAACAGGATATCAGCTAGGCTTTACCAATCTGAGTTATTTCGGAAGGTTGTTTGAACAGCATTTTGGCCTGAAACCCAAGAAATGGAGTTCGCAGCATCGGTTGAAAGGCAAATAAGTTTATATACAATAATCATCAATAGAATATGGAAAACCATAATTATAATCTTGTAACATTGAAATATTGCAGATGAAATCACAAATAAATCAATTAGAGTATTTATCGATTAAACCCGACAATTCCCTTTCAGATATAGTTGAAAGTGTCTGGATGGTAAAAAATCAAGCTGATGAAAAAAGAGAAGGGATCATCGTTCCTGACGGGAAAATAGATCTATTCCTTTTTTCTGGAGAAGATGAGAATTTTGAGATCTTTATATCGGGGATTTGCACCGGGCCTGTCATTAAACCACCATTCCCTCGATCGACGATGTTTGCCATAAGCTTTCATCCGATAGCCGCTGAATATATCTTTAAAAAATCTATCGCAGATTTAAAAGATGCTAAACAAACTCTCCCCTGTGATTATTGGGGATTTTCTAAAAATGATCTGGAACACTTTGAGCAATTTTATAAGAAAGTCTGCGAGATTGTTAATGCAAAACTTGAAAAGAAAATCGATGACCGTAAGAAGAATTTGTTTGAGCTGATTTATTTATCAAAAGGAGAAACAACCGTTGAGGAATTATCAAAAAAAGTTTCTTGGAGCAGCAGGCAGATTAACCGCTATTTCAATGCGTGGTTGGGAGTATCATTGAAATCATACATAAATATCATCCGTTTTTCAAATTCATTGAAACAACTGAAAAAGGGCGATTTCTACCCGGAACTTAATTATGGTGATCAATCTCATTTTATAAGGGAAGTAAAGAAATTCGCTGGAGTAAAACCTACGATTTTAAACAAAAACGAAAACGACCGATTTATCCAATTGAGCCTGATGCCAGAAATCTAATTTTGTTTGATCAATAGAACAGATAAAATTATACAAAATGAGTTTGAATCATATCAATCTGGTGGTAAAGGATGTAGACAAAGCTTTGCATTTATTTACAAATTATTTCGGCTTCAGCATGATCACCAACCGAAACAGCAAAATGGCAGTCCTGGAAAACAACGATCAATTTGCCCTTGTGATCTGGGGACAAGTATTAAATAAAAAGGAATATATACCTGAGTATCCCGAGAATTTCCATATCGGATTTTATCAGCAAGATCAGGAAGCTGTTTGGAATATTTACAGAAAGTTTCAGGAGGAAGAAAACTTACGATTTGAAGAAGAACCGAAATCGATCAGAAATACGTTTGGGTTCTATTTCTATTTTGAAAATCTTATGATAGAAATCAGTGTGAATCCGTTTAAGGAAAGTGTTGGATGATTTTCTACTGACAATTTTTCATGTGATGAGCAATATGGTCAGAACATTCCAGAGATCATTACATTGACATAAATCATCAAGGAAATAATATACTTCGGTGTACCAAGAATTGCTTTAAGCCAAAGACGATCATATAAAACATTTAGTGCCTATGATGAAGTTAGTTCATTTTTTGATCAACAGTACAATTCATAATTTAAGGTGAGGTTACTATCGGTGCCGTTAAGTATATCATTACCAATTTTTATTAATAAATAATCATTTAACAGTTTAAGTTGTGTTTTTTTCAACTTAAAGATTATTATAAAAGACATTATCAGTTATATCATGTATTCAACCACTACGCAATATCACAACAAATTGAAAAGGATAGTTCTTAAGAGGTTACGTTTAATATTGATTACCTTTGTAAACCTATTTAAAATAATTTCGCAAAGTCACTATGACCGATTATAATTCAATCAATGAACAAAAGAGACTGGAAGCTCTGTACTCTTATGATATTCTAGATACAGATGTAGAAACAGATTTTGATGATCTTACAGCATTGGCCGCAGCAATTTGCGATACACCAATTTCTCTTATAAGCTTTGTGGATAGAGACCGGCAGTGGTTTAAATCTCATCATGGTCTGGATGCCAGACAGACCGACAGGTGTCATTCTTTTTGTTCGCATGCTATACAAGATCCAGAGTCACTGATGCAGGTTGAGGATGCACAAAAAGACATTCGTTTTCAGGATAATCCTCTGGTTACAGGAAGCCCTGATATCCGCTTTTACGCCGGAATGCCGCTCCTGGATAAGGATGGATATGCTTTGGGCTCTCTGTGTGTTATAGATCAAAAGCCCAAACTCCTAAGCGAAGGTCAGCAGAAGGCACTTCAGACTGTTGCCAATCAGGTTATTGATAAGTTACTTCTTCGAAAAAATAATAGGAATCTGATTTTAGCGAATAAAAATCTTCTTGAAAGCAATAATAAATTAAAAGCAGCTGAGGAAAGCTTAAAAAAGGCTATAGCAGATTTAACAGAAAGTAAAGATAAAATCCAGAATATACTCGATATTGTAGGAGAAGGAATTGGTATTACTGATTCATCAGGAAATATTGTTTACACCAATAGACATAATCAGGAAATTTTCCAGCTGGACGAAAAAAGTATGCTGGGCCTGTCTAATGTATCTCCGGAATGGAATAATAGAAGACCTGACGGAACAAGCCTGCCTCCCGATGAACATCCGATTACGATAGCTTTAGTTACCGGAAATCCAGTACTTGATTACATCTTTTTAGTAAGTGATCAACAGGGCAATTCAAAATACCTTCGTATGAATGCTATGCCTATAAAGGATATCAATGGCAATGTAAACGGAGCTATTGGAAGCTTTGCAGATATTACCGATAGTTACCTGTTACAGCAGAGGTTAAAAGAAAGTAAGAATAGTCTTAAGGCAGCAATCTCTTCAGCAAATCTGGGTACCTGGCAGATGAATGTCCAAACTAAGGAAATCGTGGCATCCAACCGAGCAAAGGAGCTTTTCGGTTTCTATCCTGATGAGCCCATGTCATTTAGTGCCACAGTCATTCAGGTTGCAGAGTCACATCGTCAGGAAGTCATAGACATTATATATTCGTCTATTTCAAAAGATGAGCCCAATGAATTTGAATTTCCGATTGTAGGTTATCATGATAAAAAGCTTAGATGGCTATGTGCCACGGTACAGACCTATAAAAATCCGGGGGACTTGAATATTTCTTATTTGTCCGGCACCATCGCAGATATCACCGAAAGGAAAATGGATGAGCAGCGTCGCACTGACTTTGTCGGAATGGTCAGCCACGAATTGAAAAATCCTCTAACAGCCATTAAGGCATATGCGCATCTGTTGAATAGAGCTGCACAAAATGATAATGACACGATTTTAGCAGACCGAATTTCTAAGATAGACAGTCAGGTAGGGCGGATGGAGAATTTGATTAATGGTTTTCTGGATGTTGCGCGACTCGGTGAAGGAAAAATCAGGCTTGAAAAATCGGAGTTCGACATGGCTGATTTAGTAAGGATTACTGAAGCGGAGTGTCTGAATATGATTTCTTCTCATAAATTAGTTTTCGAACCTGTAGAAATGGCATTGGTAAAAGCAGACCGAAATAAGATAGAACAAGTGGTTGTTAATTTTATTAATAATGCAGTAAAGTATTCACCTCATAATACGGTAATTAATGTCAATTGCTTTACAAAAGATGGTTATGTTCATATCGCTGTAAAAGATCAGGGCATGGGTATACCCGTGAAAGACCAACCATTTATTTTTGATCGCTTTTACAGAGTGGAAAGTGATGCTATGAAAAATAAGAAAGGTTTTGGACTGGGCTTATACATTTGTAAGGAGATCATTGAAAGACACAACGGCCAAACAGGACTGGAAAGCAGGGAAGGTGATGGCAGCACATTTTGGTTCAGATTACCTGTTAGTTTATAATTTTTAAAAGTGATACTCATAATTACAATTTAATTAGAATTGAAAAAACGGTCTTTTAATTTACCAGTAATCATATTGAGAAAATCAATCTAGGCTTCCAAATGTTTGAAGTCATAACCAATAAGGAAAACGGAATTTGTTTCTATTGTAATTCAATTATTCTCGATAGTAACTTTTTAACATGTTGTATGGCACTGTTTCTAATATCCTCTTCTGAAAACCCAGCTGATACGGAAGTTTCGTGGAAATACATAGGATCTATATAATTCATTTGCGCAAAAAGGGCTGTTTGTTCAAGGTTTTTACAGAACTCGTAGACCCTGAAATGTTGTGAACCCAAAATATTGTAGCTGCTTTCTGATGAGCCTACCGTAAAGCTCGGAATAAAGTTTTTACCTTTAAGTTTGTTTCCGCGTGATCCGTAGGCAAACTGATACGCAAATACCTCATCGAACCAGTGTTTTAAAATTCCAGGCATATTATACCAGTAAAAGGGATATTGAAATACGATGGTTTGATGTCTTAAAAGCGCATCTTGTTCAGCTTTTACATCAATTTTATAATCCGGATACAGGTCATGGATATTTCTGATTTCGATATCTGTACTGCTGTTCCGGAGTTCATCCGCAACTGTTTTGTTAGCAACTGATCTTTCAAACTTTGGATGTGCTAAGATAATTAATGCCATACTATAATAATTATAGTTACAAAGGTATTTTTAGTATATTGCATCTGCAATAACTATCCAAAAAGATAGGTTAAATAAAACCGTTATGAAGACAGAATGTTTAGCCAATATGGTGGAGGTCAACGAAAAAATATATCCATGCACTGTTAGTCTTACAATGGATCTGATAGGTGGTAAATGGAAAGCAGTTATACTTTACCATCTAAAAGATAAAGAGAAAAGATACAGTGAGCTCCGAAGGGAAATGCCGTCTGTCACTGAAATGACTTTGAGTATTCAGTTAAAACAATTGGAGAAAGACGGCTTTGTCAAAAGAAAGGTCTATGGGGAAAAGCCGCCGGTTAAGGTAGTGTACAGTCTCACTCAATTTGGTGAAAGTTTTGTTCCTGTCCTGGAAGCGATAACCGAGTGGGGAAACAAAGTCGTTATTGAAAAAGGCAAATTTATCACTAGCTGAATGCGCAAAGAAATCTTCTGCATTCAGCCTGACTTTAATTCATCTGTCATCGCAAAATTATCATTTATTGTTTTGGCAGATGCGCTATCAGCTCCACTTCGAGCTTGGATTCCGGCATATACAGCCTTTGAACCTGTACCCATGTGGCAGCGGGAAAATCATTATTGTAAAATTTCTTTCTAACATCATTATGTTTTTTCATAGCTTCAATGTCCGTGGTGTAGAGATTTTCCTTCACCACGTTGTCAAATGTAGCACCGTAGTTTGAAAGAGCTGTTTTTAAATTATTATAAACAGAAGTAATTCCTTCGGGTGTAATATTATTGGTCACCACTCCTGAAATATAAATAATATTATCAATCTTTATAGCCTGAGCATAGCCCGCAGTACTATCCTGTGTCTTATTATTCCAATGCCATTTTTCTTTTTGAATGTTTGTTTTCTGAGAAAATGAATTAGTAAAAATCAGGAATGAACTGAAAATAAGGAGTTGTCGCATAGATTTAAATAGTTTAAAGATTATTAGCTTTGAAACCCGGAGGATACGGGCGTTACATTATCACCGTCCCGTGTATTTAGATAGGTTAGCTGTGGATTAAAATGAGGTCGTTTTTCCATTATTTTATTTTTTACAAGAAGTTTTTTCCCTGAAAAATTAATAAGACTATTTAGTACTGCTTCTCAAAACTTCCAGCGCCTTTCTGATCTTCTTATCCATCATCAGATCTTCCAGGTTATCACCTCCTATAACTTCAATGTCAGGTTGGATATGACTTTTATAGACTTTTGAGTTCCTGTCTACCACATAATCTGTAGACAGGTTCAGCCCGGCATCTGCATTGATCCTAAAACCCTGCACAGCCGTTGTATAGTCAGCCGTTGGTTCTCCCACAATCAATGTGTTCCTCCTTCCAATCAGAGATATTGCCGTCATTTCACCTGCACTGGCGGTGTAGCAACTGGTTAGGACAACGATTGGGATGTCTTTTTTAATTGGCATTCTCAACGATACCTGTCTTACCAGCTCAATACCGTCGATCAACATCTTCCCGTCTTTAATTTCCCATTGTCCTGACGATTCGCCTTTAGAATTTCTAAACCCGCCAAAAACAACATTATCGCTTCCGATAAACTCCTTCAAGCCTAATAATATCGGATACATATTACCGCCGGTATTCATTCTCAAATCTATGATCCAAGCCTTGATTTTTGCCGAATTAATTTCATTAATATGAGTGCTAATATCATTGGCGATACTATCCACTTTCTTAAATGAAAAATCACTATTACCAGGGATTCTGATGTAGCCTGTGTTCTTGCCGAGTACCTGACTTTTTACTACTGTCTCAGACTTCAGCCGCACTTTCAGATAAGCATTGTTCGCACCCTGAGCTTTGTTCCATCCATAGGTTCTGCCTTTATATTTCAGACCTCCATGATGATCTCCCAGCAGTTCAAACACTTTTGTATACAATGAAGGCAGCTCGGATACCTGATCCAGATTCTGACCTTTGGTGTACAAGCCTCTTTTGATGCTCTCTATCTTAGATGTATCAACCGCATTATTTTGTATCAGATCAATAGATTGATCCACAAAAAGTTTAACACTGTCGTTTTTAAAATTCTGAGAAAAGAATGAAACGGAAATGAATAAAGAGAGATATAGGAAAGAATATTTATACATTGATAGGGTTATAAGCTACTTTGATTCTCAAATATAATTAATTGTTTACAAATAATTTGCTGAAAGAAATTTCAATCTCTTTTATTTGGTCAATGAATTGTATAGTGCATCAAATTTCTTCCACAATCACATTTTTCATCTGTACGCCGATTTTTTCTGTCATCTTCATTAGGATCTTTTCGTTAAGTCCAAATTCACCTGCGTGAGGAATTAGTACTTCCCAGATTAGCTTTAACAACTGTTCCAATACTTTAAGTTCACTAATTTTTAAATAATCTCCATTGTAATATTGTGCCTGAGTACCATTTCCATCAGGGGAACGATGGTCAACATCAATGGATTCTCTCCAGCGCTTGGCATGGGCACGCCATTCTGCCTGATCTACTATCTCAGGTGTATTAAACCATACATTCCAAGATAATATATTCCCTTTTTCCAGCATATTACCGGAAAGTATATTAAAAATACCGAGTACAATGTCGTTGAATTTATTGACTGTATTATTGCCGGAATCTTTTATATTATCGATCTGAACATCTATATGTCCAACCCCAAAAGCCTTATCCTTATGCTTTGCAAAATCAGGGCTATCAAAACGTGTCGTTGAATCTCTCTGTAAAGTGAAAATTGAACTGGTATTGCCTATATTGGATGTTTCCACCTGGATTGCATGAGCCTTGTCAAAAGGTAGGTCAAGGTCATTACAAGCTGAAAATAATAATTTTAGTAATGGATGATCATTGTTTGGAGAGAACCAAATTTTTCCTGTTACAGTCATATCAGCGGCCAATAATGATGGGGAATCTTCATCTACCCATCCTCTTTGACCGGTTACTGTAACCTCCACATTTAAGTTGATTCCAACACTTTTAAGATATGCGCCTTGTTGTGGACACATTATAGAATAGATTCTTCCTTCTGGAGTATAACCTACTCTCGAAATATCAGGTGCAAACATTTGAAAACATCTTGAATCTTTATCTTTTAACTGTGTCAACCAGCTGAATTCCGGCCATAATATTTTCATCTGTCTTTCAAGTTTGTCAATATTGTCCATATTATCCAGCATATCAAGGCTGGTTAGATCTGGATGTGGATAAGCAAAAGCAGGATTTGATTCTGCAAATCCTCCGATCCAAGATTTAGATTGTTTGTTTGGTGAGCTCATTGGTTTTATGGTTATATTGTTAATGACTCAAAGTAACAAAAAGATAGAATGAAGCTTTTAAGGGAAAATACTTAAGTCAAATTTTACGTATTAGTACTAATGATTTAATTTACAGGATGTTTCGTTATCCTTGTATTAGAGGTTTCTTATGAAAAATGTAAAGGTCTTAGTGGTATGATTGTAATAGAAATCGATTCTGCAATCTTTAGATTGTTAATAAATAATATTGTTCTATTCAGGTGTTGAATCTAGTTTTTAAAAGATCTCAAAATATGCTCCTCTATTTGTATAGGGATCGTCTAAACGTTATAATTATTGATCAAATTACAATTGTTACGATCCTCATAAGGCTACCTGATTATCTATAGCAAATCTATTCCGTTGTCCCTGCTGAAAAAAATCTTTTTGGGTATCCGTGATCGGAGATCGCGGAGTCTCCGCAAAAAGATTTCCGGCTTTCATCAATTTTTTTTCTTATTGTTTTTTGGAATTGATTGCAGTTTTCCTTGTGCCTTCCTGAATGGTAATCCGCATAGAAAAAGTCAGAAACCTCACAAGGTGCAAATGCAGTTCATTGAAATTTTGATCTCTATTTATTCGCTTTAAATAAATATTCTTTAATTGAATGAACGAAACCAAGCGCTGCTTCATAAGCAAAAGTAGTCCCTTAGAACTTCTCACGATAAAATATAAGCTTTTAGATACAGCATCTTCTTATTGATTTAACTACAATTTTAACATAAGAACCATCTTGAAAAAGAAGTTTTTTTATGTCGGTCACAAATGTTTGTGTAAGAGAAATATATCTCAACACGAGTATTAAACCAGAATGCTAATTAATATATTCCAGTCCCATTGATAAAGATCATTAATGATAGGCTCCAGTTTTCTTTCTTTAGCATATAAATTATATTTAACGGTCGGCGGAACTGTTGCAAAGGCTTCACGATTTACAATGCCGTTTTCTTCGTTATTCTTTAGCTCTCTAACAAGCATTCTTGTCTTGATCATAAATTCATCCATAAAAAAAAGCTTTAAATACATTCAAAATATGATTTTCAATAAGGCATATTACCTTTTCTTAATCTCAAAACTACGTCTTGAATTTGAGGGAATAAGAGTAAAATAATAATTACAAAAATCACTGCTGTTAACATCAAATCGTAATAATCTCTGGTGGCACGAGCTAATATCTGATGACCTACCATTTGATTAAAATAGCCTGTGGATACTGCTTTTGAAGTATAGATATCGCTTCCTACGTTCATATATTGATTTTGAATGTCCAGTAAAGTAGCCTGCAGTTGAGGGTTGGTTTCCGTAAGTGATTCCCGGATCTTTTCCCGTACTCCTGATTTTGCAAATAATTGAAGTTCGTTGCTAAATGCCAAGCTGGCGGTAAAACCTGTGAACCTTGCCAATATACCGACCAGTGATGCATTGATCGCAATTTTTGGAGGCGCCGATGAAGCGGTAAATGATACAATCGGAACAAATAAGACTCCTGTTGCCACACCATAAATAAACATTGGTAGAATGAAATCAATTGTTTCACCCTGTACAGAAACAAATAGTATCATATAAGCATAATAGATCGCCATTATTCCAAAGCCAACAATAATCATCCTTATCAGGTTGTACCCCATCAGGATAAATCTGGAAGTAACGAACATACTCAATGTAGTTCCAAAAATTACAGCCGTCCATATAGGAATGGTGTTCAGTGGGTCATTTCCTAAAATCACTTCAAGATAGCCATAGGCAAGTCCTGTACTTCCTTTAAAAATATAAAATGTAAAAAGTAGTAATAGCCCAATGACAAAATTCTTTGTCTTGAAAATCTGCAAGTTGATCAATGGTCGTTTAAGCTTCAATTCTCTAATGATGAAAAGGGAAAGAATAATTAGATCAACGACACTAAGAGTAGTGATTAATGAACTACCGAACCATTCCAATTGTCGCCCGTAGACAAGGATGTATCCTAAGATTAAGATAAAAGACACGTAAAACAGATAGCCTATCCAATCCACCTGATAAAGCGGAATCTTTTGGGTAAATCGAGCTTTACCGTTCATTGTTAGCAAAACAGTAATTGTTAGAATGATGAGAATGATTATAAATCCGTAGAATAGCCAGTTAAAATCAAAGAAATGAATAACAATGCTGGTAAAAATAGAATAAAAAGGAACGGCAATCTGTATGCTGCCATACAGTATACTAAAAGCGATCACACGGGCACGTACAGACTGTAACCTTGGAAAAATAAGTTGTAAGACGATGCCTGACATTAATGCACAGGTAATCCCCTGAAAAAACTGGCAAATAACAAACAATGTCCAATCTTTGAAATGAAAACATATTACAGAACATATTGCATTAACGGCAAGGGCAACTAATAAATATTTCCTAGGTGCAAAATATTTTATGATCCGAAAATCAAGTGCCAGGAAAGCTACTGTAGAGCCATAGATAACGACCATGCCATATTGTACATCGGTAGCCTGTATGCCGTAAAAGCCCAGCGTTGCAACTGGAATGCTGTAAAAAGCGAAACTAAATAGACATGTCATCAGAATGGCAAATATGACGGATCTCGCCACCCATTCGGATACCCAGGATTTGAAGATCGGTATTTTATGTGCTTGCATCATTTCTTTTTTAAAACATAAACATTGGCATTCATTCCGGCAGAAAGTTTTCGTAATTTTTCAGGCATATCGATCAGTTTAATTCTTACAGGAATCCGTTGGATGATCTTCACAAAATTACCTGTAGCATTATCTGGAGGTAACAATGAGTAACGTGAACCTGTGGTCGGCGAAAGTGATTCGATAGTACCATTGAATTTTTCATTCGGAAAGGCATCAACTTCTATGGATACTGCTTGTCCGATCTTGAATTTGCCAATCTGTGTTTCTTTAAAATTAGCAATCACCCATTTTTCCTCGGCTTTGTTCACCAAAAAAGCCAATGTTTGCCCGGGTTGTATCAGTTGACCCTCCTGAATTGTCTTTTTACCAATTTGTCCGTCAAAAGGTGCAGTGATAAACGTATATCTGATGTCCAATTCCTGTCTTTGAACAAGTGTTTCTTTAATTTTTATCTCTGCCTTTATAGCATTATTTTGAGCTCTAAAATCATTAAGTTTAGATTCTGCTACTTGTAAAGAAGCTTTCGCCTGATCATAATCTGACTGTGCAATGGATAAAGAAGCACTAATGTTGTCGAATTTTTGTTGTGTGGTAGATTCATCTGACAGTAGATTTTTATAACGGTCAAATTCTTTTTGCTGTTGATTCAATCTCGCTTTAGCTCCTTCCAATTGTGCTTTTATAACCTCAATACTTTTAAGTTGCGTTTCTTCGTTCGCCGTCAAAATCGGTAATTTGGCGTGCGAACTCATGAGTTCTGCTGATGCAGCATCTTTTTTCAGTCCATACTCGTCCAATTCAATTACCACAAGTGTATCACCTTTTTTAACAAGTTGATTGTCCTTGTAGTATATTTTGCTGATATAGCCGCCCACTTTTGCATTTATCGGTGAGAGATAAGCATCTACCTGTGCATCATTAGTCTGTTCAAAGTGATATCCATTTAAGAAATAGGTAGCTCCCCAAATAATGATCCCTACGAATAATGCAATTCCCAACCATTTGGTTAGGTTTACAATAATTTTATCTGTTTTATTTTTGTTCATAATAGTTGTATTAAAGAATTCCTATGATTGCTAATAGTCTGATATGGGTTACTTTTACATTTGTTTGCGCTGTTGTCAGATTGAATTTTGCTTCCAATAAAGCGTTTTCTGCTTCCAAAAGGTCGGTCAGTAGTGATTCCTGATTTAGGTAGCTGCTTCTGATAACACGAACTGTTTCGGTAGTTTTAATGATATTATGCTCTGCCGTTTCCACACTCTCCAAAGCCTGCTGTTGCTGTAAATAAACTTCTCTTACCTGAAGATAGATTTCGTCCTTCTTCATTTCAGCTTTTTCTTTAGCCTGACTGCTGACAACTTGGGCACGAGCAATGGTATGTTTGCTTTTGTACAAATTATCGATAGAATATTGGACTTTAATTCCTGTCTGACCAAATCCCCACAAATCGTTTGAGTACGGATAAAAGGAAATTTGAGGATAGTTGTAATTATAATTAGAGTACAAAGAAACTTTAGGCAATATCGTAGCTTTCATTTGTTTTACGTTCAGTTCACTCCATTTGATGTCACTAATGGCTATTTTGTATTGTGGAGATTTGTTGAAAGCGATGTCTACATAATCATTATAGTCACCGTCTGTGATAGCGTTTAATTCAATTATATCTTCGGGTTGTATTGTTAATTCAGCATCATTTTTACGCCCCATCAGTATATTGAGCCGTTGTTTAGCGATCTCAATCTTCTTCTTAACGTCGGAAAGACTAAGTTCCAGTTGAGACAATTTCACAGAGATTCTCAGTACATCACTCTTTAGTACGGTGCCGTTTTTATGCAGACTTCCTATTAATCTCAATTGCTTTTTTTCTGCTTCAGTCTCTGCATTAAGAAAATCATAGAAATGTAAAAATTTGTATAAATCAAAATAAGCAATTGCGACATCATATTTTACGCTATGCTTTTGGAGATCCAGTTCATATTGTTTTCGTGTCTCTTCTTCCTTTTTCATGACGATGCTCCTTTTGTCTTTACCGCCATTGTAAAGATTAAAATTTAAGTTGTAGCCTACGCCGTACCCATAGCCTTTTACAGCCACATCCTGTGGAGAAGAGAATAATCCATTGTCATAGATCAGAAATTTAGAATTGAGTTTTAGGTCTGCTCCTACCGAAAGTTCCGGTAACAAACGGTCTTTGGCTTCCAATATTTCTATTGTACTTTGCTGATGATTTAGGTCGTATAGTTTCAGTTGTCGATTATTCATTTCTGCAACTTTCCATATTTCTTCCAAACTTAAAGATTGGACTTTTTCTGTATGTTGAGCATAAATAGAGGGTGCAAATAACAGCATCAGTATGCTCAAAATCGAAACTGTTTTATATTGTTTCATTGGTTTTGTTTTTATAAATGATTGGTTTCTTTCTCTTTATTAACCATTGTTTTAGCATCTTTTTCAACTCATCAAAAGCAAAACTTAAATCTATCATTGGCATAAAGAGGCTGGAATAAGCACAAGACAGCCAGTAAATGTTGGCTTTATCAATTTCTTTATTTGGACGAGGTAATTGATGTTCAGATTTTTTCACTTGTGTTTCATGTTCAAAATCTTTGTCGGGTTTTATGATTTTATGTCTCATGATATGGTACTATTAATACAGCAAAATTATTCAACACAGCTAGCTTAAATTTTATATAATTAGCCTAATATTTACTAAATTTGGCCACATGGAGATACTTAGTCAATTAATAAGTAGTGTGGATCACAATCCCGATTCAATCCTCGTGATGCGACAACAGATGGAACAGCGTCTACCTGCTCATCAGCACGATAAGGCTCAGTTATTATTGGTTTATGGTGGAATTGCTTACTTGCAAACAGACGAAAAGGATTTCTATATCCCATCTAACCATTACATATGGATACCAAAAAATTATCCGCACAATCTGATGTTTAATACACAGGATTTGTACATTATCAATATTTACTTTCCAGAAGGAAAGGCGAGTGGATTTTATGATGAACTGGGTATCTATCCCGTGAGTAAGCTTCTGGCAGAGATGCTCTTATTTAGTGAGAAATGGCAAGGTGATTATTACAAAGGTTCGTGGGAATTTGAATTTCTATCCACGCTTAAGAATGTATTATCAAAGGAAAACCTCAAAAAATTCTCCATTCAACTTCCTACAACGGACGATCAAAGGCTCAATGCCATAATCGACAGTTTTAGAAATCGGTTAAATGAAAATCTAAGTTTAGATAGTATTGCTCAGCAATCAGGAATGAGTGTGAGAAGTCTGACCAGATTATTCCAAACGAAATTGCATATCACTTTTGTTCAATACTTAAAGATGCTGCGTATTATCAGAGCGATGGAATTGATAAAAGATACAGATCTTAACATGACCGAGATAGCCTATGAAATCGGTTATTCGAACATATCTGCTTTTAGCAATAATTTTCAGCAACTGACCAATATGAGACCTACTGAATTTAAAACCAAATAAGAAGGACAAACGTAGTCGTCCTGTCTATCCCTAAAATAGAGGTAGTGATTCTTATTTACGTGATCTTAAATTCAGTGGTCTACAGGCGGCTGCTAGCTATGTTATGCAATATTATCCTTAAATGGATTAACACTTATTTCTATGATCAACTTCTCAAAAAAGAAATAGAAACCGAACGTACTCCTGATTTTCTTAGGTTCACTTTCAAATTGTAAGTCAGCTTCTGTTTTTAACTTTTCATAGATATCCCAAACTGCTTGCTCATCATTCTGATAAAATCCAATGTGGAAATTCTCCGGATATTCAGGCATATTTTCCTTATGGTTTAATTCCTGTCCCCAAACAACTAATGCAAAATTATGGTCGTTTTCCAGAACTGCCATTTTGTTGTTTCGATTGACAATTAAACTAAAACCTAAATGTTTTGTAAATAAATTTACAGCTTTATTTACATTTTGTACAACGATGTTGATGTGGTTTAAATTCATTTTGTTCTTGTTTTAGTTATAGAGCAAAATTACTTGTCAGGCATCAGGCTAAATTGGATAAATCGGTCGTTTTCGTTTTTATTTAAGATAATTGGTTTTACTCCTGCAAACTTTTTCACTTCCCTTATAAAATGAGATTGGTCAGCATAATCTAGTTGAGGGTAGAAATCCCCATTTTTTAGTTGTTTTAATGAGTTGGAGAAACGAATAATATTTAGATATGTTTTAAGCGTTACGCCTAACCATTTATGGAAATAACGGTTCATTTGTCTGCTACTCCAAAAAACATTTTCTTCAAGTTCTTTTACAGTAATTTCTCCTTTAGAAGCATGAATGAGTTTAAATAATTTCTTTTTTCTGTCGTCTATTTCTTTAGATAATAACGAAGAAATGATCTTAAAAGTTTTATGGTAAAATTGGTTGAAATCGTTCAGATCATCTCTTGAAAATCCCCAGTAATCTGTCGGAAATGTTTTCTTCATGTTATTTAAATCCGCAAAAGATTGTTTGAAAATATATTCGGCAGCGATGGGATAAAAGCTGATTGCAAACATTGTAGATTTGGGAAATGGAGGTTTAGTGATGGGAGCAGAACATAATCCGGAAACGAAAATTTCAAAATTTCCATTTTCATCGGCTAACAGAAATAAATCTATTTTTCCATCGGGAACTATAATTCCTTCTTTTTCTTCATCAGAATGGTTTTTTACCATCCAGATACTTTCCACAATATTTGTTAGTGGTTCATCGGGTTGAATACAGATATATTCTAATTTATTTATTGGGAAATACATTTTTAATCAGCATGCTAATTGATATATTCCAATCCCCATTGATAAAGATCATTAATGATAGGCTCCAGTTTCTTTCCTTTAGCAGTTAAATTATATTCAACAGTTGGTGGAACAGTGGCAAAAGCTGTACGGGTTACAATGCCGTTTTCTTCCATATTCTTCAGTTCCTTGACAAGCATCCTTGTACTTATTCCAGGTATCATTCTTTCCAGTTCTTTGAAACGCCTTTTTTCAGGAATCAGCGCATAAATAATTGACATCGACCATTTTCCTCCGATAATGTCCAGAATTTTCTGAAGCTCACATTTATTTTCCGGTTTTTCAATTTTTTCTTTGTTCATAAATAATTGATTGTCAATTAAAGTGACAGCGATGTCTATAGTATACAATCGTGTAACTACTTGCAAAAGTAAAGTAATGGAAATAGATTTGCAACTTAATCTTAAAATATGATCTATTATGTATGATTCTTTAAAAGGAAAAGTAGCACTGGTCACAGGTGGTACTAAAGGAATAGGCAAATCTATTGCTGACAAATTGGGTGCAAGCGGAGCGATAGTCGTAACAACTGCGCGTACAGAAGCAAAAGACCAATCTGATGACCACCATTTTATTGCCGCTGACCTTACCAAGGCAGACAGTGCTGAAAATATTGCCAAGCAGATATTGGAAAAGTATGGAAGAATAGACATTATTGTCAACAATGCCGGAGCCAATCTAGGTCCCGGAGGTGGTTTCAGCACATTGGAAGATGAGGATTGGTTCAAGGACTGGGAACTGAATTTTATGTCCGTTGTTCGTGTCAATAAAGCGCTATTACCCACCATGCTTGAACAGAAGGAGGGTATCATCATCAATATCTCCACAGGCGCTGCAAAACAGCCGATCTGGGACATGACGATGTCCTATTCATCTGCCAAAGCTGCCTTGAATGCCTATAGCAAAGCATTGGCTAATGAGTTGGGATCCAAGGGAATTAGAGTGAACATTGTTTCTCCCGGCGTTGTCAGAACACCATTGATGAATGAGTTCGTAGAAAATATTGCTCAGAAGTCAGGATTGAGTTTTGAGGAAACTTTTCAAAGTATCATTGATACCGTTGGGGTGCCGTTAGGAAGAATGTCAGAACCTGAGGAAATAGCCAACACAGTTGCATTTCTTGCCTCTTCGGAAGCTCAATATATTACTGGAGCTAATATTTCTGTAGATGGTGGTGCAGCACCAACTGTGTGATTTAGGTTATTACAAAGTATCAGCGATACCTTCGGGTTTATAGCATTTAACTTAGGGAAGCATTGATTAGACTACAATGTCAGATCAATGCTTTTTATTTATAGCCGCCAATAACTGAAGTGAAAAAATTGATTAATATATTCTTGCTTTGATTTGTTAGCCTTCTTTGAAAAAGGGTCAACTACTCTTTAAAATGATTATTACCTATGGCAAGTTTGCTGGTGGCTTGAATTTATGAGCTATCTTTATTACTGCATTAGCCACTAATTTTTCAGCACCAGTTTCATCATAATGTCAGTTTGCTCGTCGTTTCCTAATCTGAATATATGTTTGTCAAATGCTTTAAATCCATTTTTTTCATAGAAACGAATTGCTCTTGGGTTTTGTTCCCAAACACCCAGCCATACAAAATCTACATTGATGGCCTTAGCCAGTTCAATGGCTTTTTCATAAAGTATTTGCCCGACCGTTTTTCCATGAAACTCTCTCAATACGTAGATTCTTTCAATTTCAAGTGCTTTGTTACTTTTGATCTCAGTTTGTGAATCTCCGTAGTTGACTTTTAAGTAACCGATGATTTCATTTTCAGTCTCTGCAAAATAAAATTCTGAATTTTCATCTGATAGTTCGCCTTTGACTTTCTCTGTTGAGAATGCAGTTTCCAGATATGATTTCAAATTTTCTTCGCTGTTGTCCGAAGAAAATGTTTCGGAAAATGTAAGCTTTCCAATTTTTTGTAGGCTGATAAGATCTTTGTTTTCTGCTTTTCTTAGTTGTATATCCTGCATTTTGTCTGTTCTTATGATTTTCTGCAGACAAAACTCCCCATTCTTTATCAGTAATAATTTAACAAATGATAAAAAAATAGTACTATTTTATGTTAGCTCTGATTCGGCTTAAGCTCACTTGTGTGATCCCTAAATAAGAGGCAATATATCCTAGCTGAACTCTTTGTAATAAGTTGGGAAAGTTTTTTAGCAACAGTTCATACCGGTCTGCAGCATTTCCAAAATGTCTTGCCAGCAATCTGTCTTCTGCCCTTAAAAGCAAATTTTCCGCAAACTTGATTCCCCAATTGGCGATTTCTATGTTTTCACTGTATAACTTTCGCAGGTTTTGTGTATTGAGTTTGTAAACTGTACAATCTTCCAGCAGTTCAACACTCTCATAGCCATTCTCATTGGCAATATAACTTTTGAAAGAAATGATGGTATCTCCTTCTTTCCCAAAGGAAAATGTAGTTTCATCACCATCATTTTGAATATATGTTCTGGCGATTCCATTTTTGATAAAGTAAAAATTTTTTTCACTTTTATCCTGTTGGATGATCACATGATTTTTAGGAAAATTGAGTTCAGTGATGTGGCTTTTGAGTATCTGCTTAGAAGATTCTGACAAGGGATAGATCCTGTCAAGTATTTGTTCGATATCCATTACGATTATTAAGTGGATGTAGGTTTACCAATATTCAAAGATACAAATTTATGATGCCTTGTAATCTTCAGTTTGTGGATCTCCGATAAGCAGATCATTTTTAAACTGTTATGATTTCTTATAAGGCTGACAGATTTTCTATAGCAAATCTATTCCGTTGTCACTGCTGAAAAAAATCTTTTTGGGTATCCAAAATCAGAGATCCCAGAGCCTCCGCAAAAAGTTTTCAAGCTTTCATCAATCTGCTTTTTTATTGTTTTCAAGGAATTGATTGCCATTTTCCTTGTGCCTGCCTGAATGGATAATCCGCATAGAAAATCTTGTTACTGGTAGTTTACTCCTATTTAACATAATAAAAAACATTAAAATATTTTGTAAAGTTTGTTAAAAACTTGCTAATTTAACAACGAAAAATTAACCAATGAAAAAACTCTGCATAAGTGTGGGAATCCTTGCAGTGGGACTACTACATGCCCAAAAAGTAAGCTGGCAAAAGAATGTTGAATCAGGTAATCAGGATTTCCTATCCGGACTTGCAGTTACTCTAGACGGACAATACTTAGTTTCCGGTTCCTCC
>Ga0308158_10001092_pt1 | contig 31522 bp, 22 predicted proteins | sample PhyBR2_FD_201038 | JGI IMG/M metagenome (GOLD analysis project Ga0308158, IMG submission 201038) | Phyllosphere microbial communities from UC Gill Tract Community Farm, Albany, California, United States - DLSLB.R2 | ecosystem: Host-associated > Plants > Phyllosphere > Unclassified | place: USA... | reverse complement strand
GATTCAAAAATCAGTCAGTATTCTTATCCGTCAATTATTCAGAGTTCAGACGGAATGGTGCATGTAGTTTACACTTGGAGAAGAGAAAGATTGAAATATGTGAAAATCGATCCGACAAAATTAAAAGCACTTCCAATCAAAAACGGAATCTGGCCCGGAGACGAAGGTAAAGAAGTGAAAGCGGTTAAAGCCGAAGAGGAATAAGATTAAAAAATTAACCATTAAGATATTTAAATTAATTAAGCAATACGTTTAACTCTCTTAAATATCTTAATGGTAAAAATTAAAAAATATGAAGTTAGTTAGTTTTCGAAAGAACTTAATTATCGCGTCGTTCGTTGTTTTTGCAGCAGCGTTCACAAATTCAATTTTTGCTCAGTCAGCAAAAAAGCAAAACTATAAAGTAGCGGTTTGTGATTGGATGATTTTAAAAAGACAGAAGTTGGGGGCATTTGAGTTAGCGAGTCAACTGAAAGCCGATGGAATCGAACTGGACATGGGCGGTTTAGGAAATCGTGAAACTTTTGATAGCAAACTGGCCGATCCTGTTGAGGTGAAAAAATTCAAGGGTAAGTCTAAGGAATTCAATGTAGGGATTTCGTCTATTGCAATGTCAGGTTTCTATGGACAATCTTTTGCTAAGAGAGAAACCGTAAAAAGAATGGTTCAGGATTGTATCGACGCCATGAAAACCATGAACGTGAAAGTGGCTTATTTACCATTGGGAAATCAATGTGATTTGAAGAAGAATCCTGAATTGCGTCCGGTTATTATTGAGCGTTTGCAATGGGCAGGAAAACAGGTGGCTAAAATAGGTGGTGTTATCGCTGTTGAAACGACTCTGGATGCAACTGCAGAGAAAGCCTTTTTGAAAGAAATAGGTTGTAAACAAATCAAGAGTTCCTTCAATTTTTCGAATGCTATAGAAAACAAAAAAGATATTGCGGCTGAACTTAGCATTTTAGGTAAGAAACATTTGGCTCAAATTCATGCTTCGAATACCGATGGTTTTTGGTTGCAAAATGACAAAAAGATAAACATGCCTAAAATCAAAGCCACTTTAGACAAGATGAACTGGAAAGGCTGGTTGATAGTAGAACGTTCCCGTGATACCACAGATGTACATAATGTAAAAGCCAATTATGGTGCGAATGTGGCGTATTTGAAGAAAATTTTTCAGAATTAATAATCTTACTACTTAATTCTCGATACTTAATACTTTAAAAAATAATGAAATATATTAGTTTACTTTTTTTAAGTTTTTACGTCTCTTTTGCGACGGCGCAAAGCCTTACGATTGTTCGTGATGCCAATGCACCCCGAGCGCAATTTGGAGCCGAAAAACTATCGGAAATAGCAGGAACAAAAGGGTTCAAAGTAGTTTTTGCTGATAAAGCACCTAAAAAATCAAAAGATCAAGTAATTATCATTGGCGAAAAAGGAACTGATTTTTGGAAGCAAAACACAAAAAACGCTAAGCTTGATGATAGTAAATTAACTAAGAAAGAAGGTTTCCAAATCAGCTCTGAAAAAAATACCATTTTCATTGAAGGTTTTGATGCTTCGGGTGCTTTGTATGGTGCCTTAGAATTGGCTGACCGTATTAAAGAAGAAGGCAAAATACCATCGGAAATAACAATTCTGGACAGCCCTGAAATGGTGTTGAGAGGAACCTGTATCGGGATGCAAAAAACGACTTACCTTGAAGGTCGTGGCGTTTATGAATATCCATATACTCCGGAATCTTTTCCCTGGTTTTATGATAAAGCACTTTGGATAAAGTATCTGGATATGATGGTCGAAAACAGAATGAATTCCCTGTATTTGTGGAACGGACATCCATTTGCTTCTTTGGTAAAACTAAAAGAGTATCCGTTTGCCGTTGAGGTTAGCGATGAAACTTTTAAGAAAAACGAAGAAGTATTCAAATTCCTGACAGAAGAAGCCAATAAAAGAGGAATTTGGGTAATTCAGATGTTTTACAACATTATTCTTTCTAAACCTTTTGCAGATCATTACCATCTAAAAACTCAGGAAAGAGAACGCGTCATCACTCCGTTAATTGCCGATTACACTCAGAAATCAATCACTGCATTTATAGAAAAATATCCAAATGTTGGTTTGTTAGTATGTTTGGGTGAAGCAATGAATACGGTTGAAGACGATGTGAATTGGTTTACAAAAACCATTATTCCGGGTGTTCAGGACGGTATGAAAGCCTTAGGGAAAACCGAAGAACCGCCAATTATTTTGCGTTCACACGATACCGATGCTCCTGCGGTAATGGCGAAAGCCTTGCCTTTGTATAAAAATTTATACACGATGAGTAAGTACACAGGGGAGTCCTTAACGACTTACACGCCGGGCGGACCCTGGGGAGAAACGCATAAGCAATTAAGTGCATTGGGTTCTATCCATATTGAAAATGTGCATATTTTGGCAAATCTGGAACCTTTTAGATATGGTTCACCTGATTTTATTCAAAAAACGGTTAAAGCGATGCATAGTGCTCATGGTGCGAATGCACTGCATTTGTATCCACAGGCTTCGTACTGGGATTGGCCTTACACCGCCGATAAAACTAATAAACGTTTGCTTGAAATGGACCGCGACTGGATTTGGTACAAAGCCTGGGCGAGATATGTCTGGGACAGTCAAAGAGACCGTACTCAGGAAATTGGTTATTGGGATAAGCAATTCGAAAAGAAATACGGAACAGATGCTGAAGCTGGAAAAAATATTTTAGAAGCTTATGAGCAAATAGGCGAAATCGCTCCTAAAACGCTAAGACGTTTCGGAATTACCGAAGGAAACAGACAAACCTTGTTATTAGGTATGTTCGAAAGTCAGTTAGTCAATCCGGCTAAGTGGCGCGTGTATCCGGGATTCCATGAATCTTGCGGACCTGTAGGCGAATTGCTTTTGGAATATGCTAAAAAAGAATGGAATCACGAAGCGCATATTGGTGAAACACCTACGCAAATTATAAGCGAAATTGTTCAACACGGAAAAATAGCCGTGGAAGCAATTAATAAAGCAACTCCAGGAGTTACGAAAGACAAAGACGAATTCAATCGTTTAAAAAATGATGTGTATTGCTACAATGCTTTCGCGAATTGTTTTTCTGAGAAAGTAGAAGCAGCTTTATTGATTTTAAGATACAGTTATTCGAATGATATTACTGATTTAGATAAGGCGGTACCGCATTTAGAAAAGGCGTTGACCTATTATGAAGAATTGGTAAAACTGACTAAAGATTCGTATTTGTATGCCAATAGTATGCAAACGGCGCAACGCAGAATTCCTATTGGTGGCGATGACGGATTCAATAAAACTTGGATTGAACTGTTGCCGCATTATGAGCGTGAATTGGCTAATTTAAAGAGAAATATTAGTCTTTTAAAAGATGCTAAAAATGGGAAAATTACTCAAAAATCAGTTGCACCATGGAAAACAGCAAAAGTTACTGTGTTAAGTCCAAAAGCGACTACTTATGCAGTAAAAGAAGGAACTAAAGTGTATGGAACTGACATTTCTGAATTGACTAAAGTAGCTCCGGAATTAAAGAATTTAAAGGGAATTTCGTTTGTGGAAGACCAGCAAAATACCGAAGGAACAACTTTAAAATTCAAGAATGATACTCCGGTAAAATTGGTTGTGGGTTATTTTAATTCGGATCAAAAACGATTTTTATTGCCTCCAAGTTTAGAAACTAACGCCGCAGGAAATGAAATGGGTGAAGCCGAAGTGATTTTGGCAAATGCAATGAACCTGAAAGAATTACCAAGGGTAAATATTCATACTTACAGTTTTAAAACAGGTGAAAATCAGCTGACTTTAAGTAAAGGAAGAGTGCTTATTTTAGGGTTCATTGACGGGGACCAAAAAATCGAACCACGTGATGTAGGTTATATTGGAAAAGGCGAAAAAGAAGCCGTAGATTGGTTGTTTTATTAAAATATTTTGGGCGTGCCCCTCAGTGAAAAACTTCGGGTCGGGCTGTACGTTCCCGCTTTTTATGAGGCAGAAAAAGCCTCATAAAAGAGCTCCACTACCATCCCTCACGCAAAAAAATAAACAGGACTAATGAATGTTAAAAGTTTAATTCCAAAAGATAAAAGTGATATTGAAACAGCTGAAAAGTTGAAAAACTATTCTTATCAAGAATTGAAATCAATTATCCCTGATTTGCTTATTTGGCTTCAAGATGGGAATTGGCCAATAGCAAAAACTATTTCGGAATATTTACAATCAATTTGTGAAAATATTTCAGATGAAATATTTGATGTTTTTAAAACAAACGATTTAGAATGGAAATATTATATGATTCTTAGTTTTGGATCTATTACTAATGATGAATTAATTCGCAATGAAATAATTAGAATTGCTAAAAATCCAACAGAAATGGAAATTGACTCTGGGCTTAATGAAATAGCAATAGAAACAATATCGATTAAGAAATGGAATTAAAAATATATTTGAAATTAAGTTGTATAACTATAAAAAGTTAAACAGGAAAAGTTTAAATAATCTAACTTTAATGACCTTATATGACTTATATGGTTTAAAAAAAATGAAGAAATTACTACACATATTATTTTTTATAACGACTGTTTCATGGGCGCAAATACGTGAAGAAATTTCGCTGAATACAGATTGGAAAACCACAATGGTGGATTCCAATCCGGCTTCGGAGCAGGATTTCGTAAATCATTCCGATGCCAATTGGAAAGCCGTTAATGTACCTCACAATTGGGATCAATACGAGGGCTTTCGCCAAATGAAACACGGCAATTTGCACGGAACAGCCTGGTATTCGAAAAACTTAAAAATAGGAAAAGCGCAACAAGGAAAAAGATACTTTTTGTTTTTTGAAGGTGTGAACAGTTATGCCACGGTTTGGGTAAATGGAACCGAAGTAGGTCAGCACAAAGGCGGCCGCACTACTTTTACCTTAGACATAACTGATGCGGTAAAATATGATGCGAACAACCGAATTGTAGTGAAAGCGGCTCATCCTGCTTTTATTTCCGATTTGCCATGGGTTTGCGGTGGCTGTTCGGGTGAATGGGGATTTTCTGAAGGTTCACAACCGATGGGGATTTTCAGGCCGGTGTCTTTAGTGATTACCAATGAGGTTCGTGTGGCTCCTTTTGGAGTTCATATTTGGAATGATAAATCAACTTCCAAAGAACAGGCAGTTTTACATACCACAACCGAAATTCAAAATTACAGTCCGTCGGATAGAAACATTACGGTGGTTAGTTCTCTTTTGGACAAAAATGGAAAAGAAGTAGCTTCGGCTAAAAGTTCTGTTTTGCTTTCGGCAGCAACTAAAGAAATCCAACAGACATTACCTAAGATTCAAAACCCTAATTTATGGTCGCCTGAGAGTCCGTATTTGTATACGCTTTCGACTACTATTTTGGAAAAAAATAAGGTTGTAGATAAAATCACTACGCCTTATGGAATCCGTTGGGTTTCCTGGCCAGTGGACAGAGCGGGAGATGACAAGCGATTTTTTATTAACGACAAAGCTGTTTTTATTAACGGAACCTGCGAATACGAGCACCAATTAGGGCAAAGTCATGCTTTTTCGGATAAGCAAATAAAAGCTAGAATCGAACAAATAAAAGCAGCCGGATTCAATTCTTTTAGAGAAGCGCACCAACCGCATAATTTGAAATACCAGGAATTGTTAGATGAAAACGGAATTTTGTTCTGGAGTCAGTTTTCGGCTCATGTTTGGTATGATACGCCGGAATTTAAAGCTAATTTTAAAACTTTATTACGCGAATGGATTAAAGAGCGTCGCAACAATCCATCGGTAGTGTTGTGGGGATTGCAAAATGAAAGTACCATTCCGAAGGAATTTGCCGAAGAATGTACAAAGATTATTCGCGAAATGGATCCAACGGCTTCATCGCAGCGAAAAGTTACCACTTGCAACGGCGGTGAAGGAACCGACTGGAATGTGGTACAAAACTGGTCCGGAACTTATGGTGGAAATCCGTTTAATTATCATGTGGAGCTTTCAGAGCAATTACTGAATGGGGAATATGGTGCCTGGCGTTCGCACGATTTGCATACCGAAGGCGAATTTGACCAAAAAGGAATTCTGAGCGAAAACCGTTTTTCGCAATTAATGGAGATTAAAGTTCGCGAAGCTGAATCGGTAAAAGATAAGGTGGCGGGACAATTCAATTGGTTGTTCAGTTCGCATGAAAATCCGGGACGGGAACAAAATGGGGAAGGATTTAGAGCCATTGACCAGGTTGGACCGGTAAATTATAAAGGACTTTTCAGCATTTGGGGAGAGCCTTTGGATGCTTATTATATGTACCGCGCTAATTATGCGTCGAAGAAAACTAATCCGATGGTGCATATCGTTTCGCATACCTGGGCAAACCGTTGGGAATCTACAGGAATTAAAAACGGGATCGATGTGTATTCCAATTGTGATGAGGTGGAATTGTTCAATGACGTCAACAATCAATCTTTAGGGAAGTTGAAAAATCCGGGAAGAGGACAGCATTTTCAATGGAATAATGTGAACATTGCTTACAATGTGTTGTATGCGGTGGCTTATGTAGATGGTAAAAAAGTAGCTCAGGATTATATTGTACTGAACAATTTGCCCGAAGCGCCTCATTTGAAATCGTTAAGTTCAAAAGAAGAAGTGGTTTCGTCAAAAGTTAACTACAATTACATCTACCGCGTGAATTGTGGTGGATCTGATTATAAAGATACAGCAGGAAATTTATGGTTAGCAGATGTACATAAAACCGAAGCCAACACCTGGGGCTCTTTGTCCTGGGCGGATAGTTTTAAAAATGTACCTGCTTATTTTGCAAGTCAGCGTAGCACTTCTGATTTAGTCGATGGCACTCAAAACGATGTTTTGTTCCAGAATTTCCGCTACGGAATGGATAAATTAAGATACGAATTTCCTGTTCCTGATGGCGAATATTTGGTCGATTTGTATTTTTCTGAGCCTTGGTACGGAACCGGAGGCGGATTGAACTGCAAAGATTGGCGCGTGTTTGATGTGGCAATTAATGATAATGTTGTTCTGAAAGATTTTGATATTTGGAACGAAGTTGGTTTTTCTAAAGCGGTGAAAAAAACCTTTGTGGTAAAAAGCAAGAACGGTCAGTTGGTGATTTCTTTTCCAAAGGTGACTTCAGGCGAAGGAATTATTTCGGCAATTGCCATCGCTTCCAAAGATAAATCGGTGAAAGGGGCAGCGCCTTCGCCAAAGAATATTCTGGATGTTATGGCAAATGCGTCATTTGAAATGGGTTCCTGGCTGAATCTGAATTCGAAACAATATTCAGATACTGAAGTTGTTTTTACCAAATTACCAGCGAGTTTGTATGCTGCCGATTATATTCGTTTTGCAGATAAAAACAATACAACAGGTTCTTTTGTTTCGAAAGAAAATGCAACGGTGTCGGTATTGGTAGATTCGAATATTAAAACAACTCTGTCTTGGCTTGCTGATTATAAAAAATCGGAGGAAACGGCTAAAAACAACAAAGGAGTTGTTTTTAGTATTTTCGAAAAAGAAGTGAAAAAAGGAGAGAAAGTTACTTTCGAAAACAATGCTGATTCAGCAGCGATATATTCTATTGTGGTAGTTCCAACATCGGATATGGGTAAAAACAAAGACGACAGACCTTCATTAAAATTAGAAGCCGAAGCAGCTAAAATTACGGGTGATGGAATTGTTAAAGGAAATTTCAAGAGTAGTGATTACGTTGAATTTACCAAAAGTACCCCAAACAGTATCGAATTTGAAGTTAATCCGGGTGTTGCCAATGTGTATTTGATGCGTTTCAGATACATGAATATGAATGCCGAACCAATTAAAGTAAAACTGATTATCGAAGACGCTTACGGAATCCTGCTGCGAAACGATACAATAGAATTTCCTGCGCCAACTGAAAAATGGAAATTGTTAAATACCACTTCGGGAGGTTACATCAATGCAGGAAAATATAAAGTTAGAATCGAATCGGAGAACATGAAAGGATTGCGTTTGGAGTCTTTTGAGTTTCAATAGAAAGAAAATAGAAAATAGAGCAAAGAGGCAAGAAAAAAGATTTTTGGATGCCACATAAGTTTTAAAAAAATCTGCGCATATCTGCTAAATCTGCGTGCTAACATTAACTGGTTAATAAAAAGTGATAATGGTAAAAGGACATAAAAGTGTTTTACAAAAAATAGGAACAGCGGCTGTTTTGTTATTCCTGGTTGCCTGTGCGTCAACAAAAAAAGAAAGCCGAATAGTTACCGATTTCAATCCGGATTGGAATTTTAAATTGGGTGATTATCCCACCGCTATACAGGCTGATTTCAATGCTAATGATTGGCGTGCATTAGATCTTCCACACGATTGGAGTATTGAAGGTACTTTCGATAAAGACAGTAAAACCAAACAGGCGCAGGGATTTTTACCGGCAGGAAAAGGCTGGTACCGCAAAGTGTTTACATTGCCTGAAAATTTTTCAAACAAATCGATTTCGGTTGAATTTGACGGTGTTTTCAAAAACAGCGAAGTATTTATCAACGGACATTCATTGGGAATTAGACCAAACGGATACATTTCATTTGCCTACGAATTAACTCCTTATCTACATTTTGGAACTCAGAAAAACATCATCGCTGTAAAAGTTGATAACGATGCACAGCCCAATTCCAGATGGTACACCGGTTCCGGGATTTACAGAAATGTGCGATTGGTTGTCAGCGAAAAACTTCACGTAGCACAATGGGGAACATATGTAACTACGCGTGGAATCACCAAAGAAAAAGCTATTGTTGATATTGATGTTGATGTGAAAAATGGTTTGGGTATCAATAAACTTTTTAAGTTAGTCTCGACAATTTTAGATAAAAATAATGTTGAAGTTGCAAAAGCAATCTCTGATGGAAATATCCCAGCAAATTCAATTTTACAAGTTAAACAAAACACTAAGATAGAAAACCCAATTCTTTGGAATACTGAGAATCCGTATTTATACAAGATTGTAACAAAGGTTTATGATGGTTCGACTGTAGTTGATACTTATGAAACACCGCTTGGAGTTCGTTATTTCAATTTCGATGCCGAAAAAGGATTTTCATTAAACGGAAAACCAACGAAAATATTAGGCGTTTGTCTGCATCACGACAATGGTGCTTTGGGAGCGGTGGAGAACATTCACGCTATCAGAAGAAAATTGACTTTGCTGAAAGAAATGGGTACGAATGCCATCCGAATGTCTCATAATCCGCATTCATTGGAGATGATGAAACTATGCGACGAAATGGGTTTTATTGTTCAGGATGAATTTACCGATGTCTGGAAAAAGAAAAAAGTAACCAACGATTACCATAAAGATTGGGATGCGTGGCACAAACAGGATCTGGAAGATTTCATCAAAAGAGACCGTAACCATCCATCGGTAATGATGTGGAGTATTGGTAACGAAATTCGTGAACAATTTGACAGTACCGGTGTTCGTATTACTAAAGAATTAGCACAAATTGTAAAGTCTTTGGACAAAACCCGACCGGTAACTTCGGCTTTGACTGAGAATGAGCCACAGAAGAACTTTATCTATCAATCAGGTGCTTTAGACCTTTTAGGATTTAATTACAAACATGCCGATTATGCTACCTTTCCGGAGCGTTTCAAAGGGCAAAAAATCGTTGCTTCCGAGAGTGTTTCGGCTTATGCAACCCGCGGACATTATGATATGCCAACGGATAGTATTCGATTTTGGCCTAAAAAATATGGAGAAACCTTTGACGGGAATCCTGATTTAACGGTTACAGCTTACGATAATATTGCTTCTTATTGGGGAACAACCCATGAGGAAAACTGGAAAGCGGCTAAAAAATATGATTTTATAGCAGGAACGTTTGTTTGGACCGGATTTGATTATATTGGCGAACCTGATCCGTATCCGTATCCGGCGCGTAGTTCGTATTTTGGAATTGTAGATTTGGCTGGTTTCCCTAAAGATGTCTATTATATGTACCAAAGTGAATGGAGCGATAAAACGGTTTTGCATTTATTGCCACATTGGAACTGGAAAGCGGGACAGCTAATTGATGTTTGGGCGTATTACAACAATGCCGATGAGGTAGAATTATTCCTGAACGGAAAATCTCTGGGTTCGAAAGCTAAAAAAGGAGACGAATTGCACATTGCCTGGAAAGTGCCTTTTGAAGCAGGAACCTTGAAAGCCGTTTCCAGAAAAGCAGGTAAAATAGTGAAAGAAACGGAAATTCATACCGCAGGCGAAGCAGCTAAAATCAATTTAAAAGCCGATAAAACTGCGATTAAAAATGACGGATATGATTTGGCTTACGTTACCGTTACGTTACAGGATAAAGACGGAAACGCTTTGCCTACTGCCGATAACCTAATTAATTTTAAAGTTTCCGGTGGAGCTACAATTGTGGGAGTGGACAATGGTTATCAGGCGAGTTTAGAGCCTTTTAAAGCTAATTATCGCAAATTGTACAACGGAAAATGCTTAGTGATTCTACAATCCAATAAAAAAGCAGAAAATATCATGTTGGAAGCGACTACAGCTGGAAACATCAGTATAGGAACTGTAACTATTAAAGTGGAATAATCTTTTCTAATTTACTTAGTTTTAAAAGCATGGATTTTATATTCGTGCTTTTTTTGTTTTAGTCCTGAAAAAGTAATATTGTTATTTGGGTTATTGAGATAATGAAAAACAATATTAATGGAATTTTATTTTTAATTGATGGTGGATTAATATTTAATTTGAAATCTAAAGCTTCAATCATAAATTGGAAAAAAGTTAGAATGATATTCAGGAAAAGATAATTAATGAAGACACTTAAACTTAAAGATAAAAGCATAATATAAGTGTCTTTAGAAATTAGTTCTTTTGAAATAAAGAAGTAATTGTAAATTTTAGATATTAAAATAATTGAAATTATAAATAGTATTATATTCTTTAATTTTAAAAAACTAAAACGATCGTTTGATAATAATTTGAAAATTATAAAGTTAAGGGTTGAAAAGAATATAATATTGAAATAAAGCATTTTAGTTTTGTTAAATGGTTATGATTTAAAGCAATATAGTTAAGTTGTTATAAAGTTATATTTTAAAAATGGAACTCGAACAAGCTTATTTATCGTGCTTTTTTATGGGATAATCATTGGCATAGCATACCTACATCTTACAATTTTTCCATCCTTTTTCGCAGGATTCCATCGAGGCATATTTTGAAGAACTCTTTTAGCTTCTTCGCCAGTACCATGACCAAGATCCCTAATTATATAAATGTTAGAAATAGTTCCGTCTTTTTCAACTGTAAAATCAACATAAACTTTTCCTTCAATTTTTTCTCCATTTACTATTGGTGTTTTGAAATTATCTTTTATAAATTTTTCTTTTGTTATCCATCCAAGCAGTTCTGGATGGGCATCTACTGCTGAGGCTGAGTAAATTTTATTTTCATCATAAATTTCATTTGAATTTTCATTACAACCGCAACTGATAACCTCTCCCTTAGGAATTCCTGGGAAATCTGGAGATTTTTCACTGGTTTTACTCTGTCCAAATGAAAATGAAACGAAAAGAATAAAAAATAAGAAAAAAAGTTTTTTCATTGGATAAATGTTTTTTATTATCTGATTATAAATATATAGAAATATTTTCATTTGTAAATAAAATACGATAAATGTGCGGCAAACTTGTCATTCCGAAGAACGAGGAATCTCATCAAGTAACTCACATAACGCAGATTCCTCCTTCGTCGGAATGACAAACGAAGTGTTGAGTGTTTTGTAAACTGCTCTTTTTCAATGCAATTCAATCTTAATCTCACTAAAACCCTGATTTTTCGATAAGTATTTTATACTTTTGCACTTTAATTCCAAAAAATAAGGAATTGAAGTACTGATTATATGAAGAAGAAAGTAGAAATTCTGGCTCCGGCTAAAAATTTGGTTCAGGGAATTGCGGCTATCAATGCGGGTGCAGATGCTGTATATATCGGTGCTCCGCTTTATGGCGCGCGTACCAATGCAACTAATTCTGTTGAAGATATTGCCGAAATGGTGAAATACGCCCATTTGTTTAAGGCACAGGTTTTTGTGGTAATCAATACGATTTTATACGACAACGAATTAGAAGATTGCAAAAAGTTAATCTATCAATTATACGATATTGGTGTTGATGCATTGATTGTGCAAGATATGGCGATTATGGAAATGGATTTGCCTCCAATTGTCATTCACGCCAGTACTCAAGCCAATAACCGCGACCCCAAACACGTAAAATTTCTGAAAGATGTGGGAATGCAACGTGTCGTTTTGGCCAGAGAGTTGAATTTGGATCAGGTTAGAGACATTGCTGCAGCTACTGATGTGGAATTGGAATTCTTCGTTTCAGGGGCGCTTTGCGTGTCTTTTAGCGGGAATTGCTACATGAGTATTGCCGGCGGAGAACGTAGCGCTAATCGTGGTTCCTGTGCGCAAAACTGTCGTTTGCCGTACAATCTGATTGATGGAAACGGAACCACTTTATTGACCGAAAGTCATTTGCTTTCGATAAAAGATTTGGATTTAAGTGACCAATTGCCGAATTTGATTGAGGCGGGAATTACTTCATTTAAAATTGAAGGTCGATTAAAAGACATTGTTTACGTCAAAAATAATACTTCGTTTTTAAGAAAGAAACTCGATGCTTTCTTAGAAAATAATGATTCGTTCCAAAAAGCATCTTCGGGAAGAACCTTCTATAATTTCGAACCGGAAATGGACAGAAGTTTTAACAGAGGTTATACTGATTATTTTGTAAACCAACGAAAAGAGAAAATCGGGAACTGGGAAAGTCCAAAATCGCAGGGTCAGCACATTGGTAAAGTAACCGAAGTGAAAGCCAATGGTTATGTGATTGAAAATTTCGAAAAATTGAATAATGGTGACGGTCTTTATTTTATCAATGCTGATGGAATTGCAGACGGTGTACAAATCAACATTATTGTGAACGATATTGTGGTGCCAAATACATTCAAAAATATTCCGGTAGGAACGATGATTTATCGTAATTCGGATGCGGAATTCAACCGAATTGTAGAAAAAGAAAATGCTGCAGTTCGAAAAATTGGGGTAAGTCTGCGTTTTTCTGAAACGGAGGAAGGTTTCCAATTAACGGTTGTAGATGAAGACGGACATCAAAGCACAGCGACTTTAGAAACTGCAAAAGAAGCAGCTAAAAGTGAGGAGTCGGTAATTCCGAATATTTCGAAAAACTTAGCCAAAACAGGAAATACACCTTTTATTGTGGATGCTATTGAAGTGGAATTTACTAAGAATTGGTTCTTACCAATTTCGAAAGTAAATGAAGTTAGAAGAATTGCGTTGGAACAATTGATTGACATTCGAATTAACGAATACCATAGAGAAGAATTCCAAATCACAAAATCGGATATTCCTTATCCAACCGAAAAATTAGATTTTACTTTTAATGTTTCGAATAAATTAGCGAGAGCTTTTTATAAAAGACACGGTGTAACCGAGATTGAAAAAGCCTTCGAATTACAATGGGATCCTGGAAAAGCCCGTGTGATGACAACCAAATATTGCGTGAAATACGAATTGGGTAAATGTGCCCGTTTTCAACGTGAAACTATGGGAGAAAAAGTAAAGGAACCGCTAACCTTGAAACATGGTGAAAACGAATACAAATTGAAATTCAACTGTAAACCTTGTGAGATGGAAATTTGGGAAAAAGATGCCGAATTTGAAATCATCGATCAGGACGAGCAACTGGATTATGTGAAAAGAAGATAAGTTTTTAAAAACGTCAGTTCGAGGTTTTTTGTGTAATGCAATGAAACAAAAAAGTATCAAGAACCGTTTTTTAACTGAATAAAAATAGAGAAAGCTGCAACTGATGTTGTGGCTTTTTTAATTTTCTTTTTTGCTTGATCAAAAAAGAAACAAAAAAAATCAAGTCTTACGTTTCCTCGTCGGTCAAATTAGTTTTCGAACACTAAAAGAAAAAAACTCGCTGCGCTCAAACAGTTTTTCTTTTTACGTGTTCTTCAAACATTTGACACTCGATTGCGGAAACTAAGGACAATAAAGAATTAGATTTCTAAAACAGCAATTTCTGCTCCATTCAAATCAGTGGTGATATAGATTTGACAGGAGAGACGAATGGCTGCTTCCTCAAATCCTAATTTGGATAAGGTTGCAGGTTCGTTTCGGTCTTTTACGGCTGAATTCCCGGTAATTCCAGTTGTTTTTACCACACAGGTCGCACATCGGCCTACACCGCCACATTCGCCAAAACTTTCCAACTGCAATTTTTCTTTAAGCAAATACATTAGGTTAGGATATCTGCCATGACGAGTTGTAATGGGAATTTGAATTCCATTTTCTATAACAGTGAAGTTGATATTTTTGAGTGCTTTTTCCAAGGTTTTTTACCGCAAAGATGCAAAGGTTTTTCGCAAAGTTCACAAAGTTTTTTTTAAATAAAAAACCGCAAATTCACATTGAAAATTTGTGAATCTGCGGTAAATTATTTTGTGTTTTTTGCGTTTAAATTAGCAAAATTCGTTGTAAGCATCTTGTAAGTTCTCAGCAATCATTTCAGCTGGGCGACCTTCAATATGGTGACGCTCTAACATGTGAACCAATTCTCCGTTTTTGAACAAGGCCATAGATGGCGATGATGGAGGAAAAGGAAACATGTGTTGTCTTGCAGCATCTACTGCTTCTTTATCAACTCCTGCAAAAACTGTGATTAAATGATCTGGTTTTTTAGCACCTTCTAAACTCAATTTCGCTCCCGGACGTGCATTTCTTGCAGCACAACCGCAAACAGAATTTACAACTACAAGTGTTGTTCCTTCTGATTTGATAGCATTTTCTACATCTTGAGCACTGTGTAAATCTTGAAAACCGGCTGCTGTTAATTCAGCCTGCATTGGAAGTACCATTTCTTGTGGATACATATCTTCTGTGTTTTATAGTTATAATTTTCGAATACGCAAAGTTACGAAGAATCTAACGAACTCTATGACTTGGATTATAAAGTTTTGTTATAGTTTGATAGCCATTTGTGAAGTTTATAAATAGCGAACCGATTTGAATAATGCTTTTATAAAAAGCAATTTTGGACATTTTAAAATCACTTTTATATCTTCAATCAATGAAGTTTCTTCGTCCAGAAATTTAAAAATCAAAGCAGGATTTCCATTTTTAAATATCGAAGAAAAAATACGGGAACCCAATTCGTTTTGTCGGTGCAGAATATCCAATAAAAGCAGGTCGTAAAACCAGAATTTATTTTTGCGGTGGAATTTTCTAAAGTCGGTTTCCTGTTGAAGAAAATGAATTAATCGAGTAGAATGTTTGTCAGTATTTTTAAAAGTATAACCCGTGCTGGCTTTTGTCCATCCGCCCGCTGTGCCAATGTTGAGTACTCGTTTGCTGTTTTTTTTCCAAAAAGGATAGCAAGTCATTGGGATGCTGCCTTGCTCTTTTTCGATGATTCGGTAATCTTTAATTCCGAGTTTCTCGATGTATTCTTTAATTGCCTCTTCGTATTCTGCTGTTGTTAAAAGCTGATGCGAAAATAAAGTATATTCCAATAAAGCTTCGTTTTCAGATGTTGGCAATACATACATAAACCGTGTATTGCCTTTTTGTGCAACCGAAAAATCCATAAAAGTGGCTTGTTCCGGATTGAAAACAGCTTCTTCGGTTTTTATTTTACAACCAATAAAATGCTGTTGTAAAAGTGGAAATTTAACTTGATTTGTTACAGCAGTTTTGTTGTAAACGGAATTAAAAACATGATCACAAGTGAACGAATTGTTTTCGGTAGCTACATATACATGATTTTCCAGTTCGTTGATGTTGGTTACCTTTTCGTTTAAAAACGTGACGTTGTTTTCTTTCGAAAGCAGTTCAAAAACAAGATTGTAAAAATCAAGTCCCTGAATCATTTTGTATTGATAGGGCGATAATTCTAAATTTCGACGAAAATCTTCATTCGCAAATAAAGCAGAATCCCATTTCTTTGAAACGATAGCTTCCCAAATTGAATTTTCTTTTTCCCAGAAACACCAGGTTCGGTCGTTTGTTTTTTTAGGCGATTCATCCAATAACAAAATGCTTTTGTCTTTGAATTTTCCTGATTGCAGCATTTTGTACACCGTCATTAAAGCGGCTAAACCGGTTCCTGTGAAAATATAATGGAAATGCTTCATAAGGTTTGCAGTAGAATTCTTCTCAAAAATAAAGAATTCTACTGCTCTTTAATTATTTAATTCCATAATTTAATTCCGATAAATACCGTTCTTGGCAATGAAGGACCATAAACAAAATTACTGTCACGGTTTTTGCCTATATCAAAGTCCGATTGATAGGCGTTAAAAATGTTTTTACAACCTCCGTAAATCTCTAAATCGAAACCTAATCTTTTGCTTTCAAATGTATGACCAATTTTAGTGTTTAGTTCCGAAAAAGCTTTAGTGGTAAGCATTTCATCCGTTGTTTGATTAATAGCACCTGCAAAATGGGCAATTTTCATTTTTCCGGTATAAACATAATTCAGGTTCACATTCCATTGTTTGGTTGGTGTAAATGTTGCCATTGCAAAACCGTATTGGTTTGGCGTTCTTAAAAAATCAGCGGTAGGAGCAACGCCGTCGATGTAAGTTACCGCTTGTGCATATTTACTGGTTTGAAGGGTGTAACCCGTCTCCAATTGTAATTTTCGTTCAAAATTAGCGCGCAATTCAAGCGTAATTCCCTTTACCGTAGCATCTGAGCCATTTTGTTTTTCGAAAACCTGTCCGAATTCATCTTCGCCTATGTTTTCTAATACAAAAGCATCTTTTAAATGAGTGTAAAAACCTTCAAGAGTAAAACCTGCAATGAAGTTGTCTGTTGCTTTATCATAATTAATGGAACCACTGAAACTTTTAGAACGTTCCTCTTTTAAATTAGGATCGTAAATTACTCTAGAAACACCACCTCCGGCAAAGGCAATATGCAAATCAGTATCAAAAGCCTGAGGTGCTCTAAAGCCGGTTCCATAACTCAGACGAAACTGAGTTTCTGATTTGTATTTGTAAAGCAATGCCAAACGTGGGCTGGCAATAAATTTATCTACCAAATTGTGTTTGTCAAAACGCACACCCGATAGTAAATCCAAGTTTGGTAAAATCTCCCAATCACTTTGCAGAAAGGTTCCGAAATCTTTAGTATGCTGGTTAACCAAGTAATTATAAGATGCAATTTGGTCAAAAACTTTGTCCGACACATATTCGGAACCAATTGTCAAGACATTAGTTCCCTTTAAAAAGTTGCTTAATTTATGATTGAATTGCAAGCCGCCCTGCAATGTTTGTGTGGTAGAAATTCCATAAGGAGGTTTAGCTAAATGTGCTTCGATTTTACTTGGTTCATCAGGAAAAATACCTGTATAATGTTTTCTGTCAGTGTTTTGCCAGGCACCATAGGTTATAAACGATGATTTATCATTGTTAAAATTGATTTGGTAATCTAAACTTCCCAACCATATTTTGTGTTTGCGTTCTTCTGATTGTTGGGTTAAATAAGCAGGTTTATCAACCATTTCACCTCCAAAACGGTATTCGTTCAGGTTACTAATACTTAATTCTATTTTTTGATTTTCGGTAGGTAATAAAAAGAAATTAGCTCCGATAGAGTTATTTTCGATTAAAGGAATTTCAGAGAAATTATCGCTATTTGCGTCATAATGCTCGCGTTCGCGGTGGCTCATAAACAAAGAAACACCTGCGTTTTTATTTTCGTTTACCAATGTGGCGTTGCCATTCAGGTTGTAATCATTGCTTTTTCCGTTGATGTTGTAATAAGCAGTATTGATTTCGAAAGCATCTTTTTTAGGGATTTTCGTAATTACATTTACCGTTCCGCCAATAGCGCTGGAACCATACAAAGAAGAACCTCCGCCACGAACCACCTCGATGCGCTCAATCATGTTTACGGGTAATTGTTCCATACCGTACAATCCCATTAACGGACTAAAAATAGGTCTTCCGTTAATCAGAATTTGTGAATAACCTCCGGCCAATCCGTTCATACGTAACTGGGTGTAATTACAGGTTTGACAGTCGGTTTCTACACGTAAACCCGGTTGAAACTTTAAACCTTCTGAAAGATTACAAACCTGTAAATTGCTCAAATTTTTACTATCTAAAACCGAAACCATTACCGGACTTTCGGTTTTTCGTTTAAAGGTTTTTGTACCGGTTACTACCACTTCGTTCAGGTCATTTTGAAAATCAGTTAAGTCAAAATTGACTTCCTGTGGCTCGATGTTGTTGATAGTGATGGATTTTTTAACGGTTTGAAAACCCAAACCACTAACTTGAATTTCATAAGTTCCAAATGGAATTTTATTAAAACTGTATTTTCCCTCAGCATTAGTTACTGTGGCTTTTTTTAAAGAACTAATAAAGATATTTACATAAGAAACAGTAGTCGTTTTTGAACGCACTGTTCCTGTAATTTTTCCGTTTTCCTGCGCATGAAGCAGATTTACGAATATGAATAAGATTAGTGCAATATTTTTTTTCATTTTTGTTTAAATTATATTTTAGGCAAATCTAAAAATTATATTTTAACTAACAAAAAAATATAATTATATTTGCCTCAATCAGTTAGAGTCTACCATGGGAAAATCACTTGAAGAAGTACATCAGTCGGTTTCGACACAGGATAAAAAATCGGTTTTTAAAAAAATATTAGCCTTTTTTGGACCTGCTTATTTGATTAGTGTGGGTTATATGGATCCGGGAAACTGGGCTACCGATATTGCCGGGGGAAGTCAGTTTGGGTATTCTTTGCTTTGGGTTTTGTTAATGAGTAATATGATGGCTTTACTGTTGCAAAGTTTGAGTGCCCGTTTGGGAATTGTTACCCAGCGTGATTTGGCACAGGCTTCCAGAGAAACCTATTCGCCTTTTATCAATTATATTCTGTATTTTTTGGCTGAGATTGCTATCGCTGCCTGTGATTTGGCTGAGGTTTTAGGGATGGCGATTGGTATTAATTTATTGTTTGATATTCCGTTAATCGAAGGGGTGCTTATTACCGTTTTGGATACTTTTTTATTGTTGTTTTTAATCAATAAAGGAATTCGAAAGATGGAAGCCTTTATTATAGCATTAGTAATGGTAATTGGGGTTTCGTTTATTTTCGAAATGATTTTTGCACAGCCTGAAATGGATAAGGTGGTTTTAGGTTTAATTCCTTCAATGCCTTCTGAGGCGGCTTTGTATATAGCCATCGGGATTATTGGAGCCACAGTAATGCCTCATAACTTATACCTTCATTCTTCATTAGTGCAAACCCGAAATTTTGACAGAACCGACAAGGGTATTAAACAGGCTTTGAAATACAATTTTATCGATTCTACTATAGCTTTGAATCTGGCTTTTTTTGTTAATGCGGCCATTTTGATATTGGCGGCAGCTACATTCTATAAAAGCGGAATGTTTGAAGTAGCCGAAATTCAGGATGCACACCGATTTTTACAACCTATTTTAGGAACTCAATGGGCTCCGGTTTTATTTGCCGTTGCCTTGATTGCAGCAGGACAGAGTTCGACGGTAACGGGAACTTTGGCAGGGCAAATTGTGATGGAAGGTTATCTTAATTTGCGCATTCAGCCTTGGGTTAGACGAATTATTACCCGATTGATTGCGATTGTTCCTGCGGTTATTGTAATTACTATTTTTGGTGAATCGGTGACGGGAAAATTATTGATTTTGAGTCAGGTAATTTTGAGTCTGCAATTGGGATTTGCTATCATTCCTTTAATTCATTTTGTGAGTGATAAACGTAAAATGAAAGGATTCCATATTGGTAAAATTACGCAAATCGTTTCCTGGATTATTGCGACTATTATCGTTTCGCTCAATGCAAAATTGGTTTTTGATGAAATTAAAGGTTGGCTTGAAATTTCCGAAAATCCTATATTGTTGTGGTTTACGGTGGTTCCTTTAGCATTTGCTTTCCTGGTTTTATTGCTTTACATTGTTTTTAAACCTTTTGTTACCAAATCAAAAATTGCGTTTTTAAATCATTCACCGCACAATTTAAAGCTGCATTTTTCTGAGTCTGAAGGTTATGCAAAAAAAAATATTGCTGTTTCGGTGGATTTTTCTTCAGCTGATGAAATTGCTCTGAATAGCGCTTTTGAATTGGGAGGAAAAGAAGCCAATTATACTTTGATTCATGTGGTGGAAACGGTCGGGGCAATGGTATATGGCGAGTATATTGACGATCATGAAACCATAGTTGATGAAAAATTATTGAAAGAGTATCAGGAAATACTTTCGCAAAAAGGGTTTAAAGTAAAAACAGAGCTGGGATTTGGTAAACCTAACAAGGTGATACCGACGATTATCAATACCGGAAAATTTGATATTTTGGTGATGGGAACCCATGGTCACACTGGTTTTAAAGATTTGATTTTTGGAACTACAGTAGATAAATTAAGACACAAAATTTCGATACCTTTGCTGATTGTTAAAAATAGTGACTAAGCTACTGAGTTGCTAAGTTTCTGAGGTTTTTGTCTTAGTTTCTTAGCGACTCAGGATCTTAGTAACTTAGAACCTTAAAAAAATGACTTTTTCAGAAGAAAATTACCTTAAAGCTATTTATCATCTTACCGTAGTTTCCAGTTCGGGAGTAAGTACTAATGCCATTGCCGAAGTGATGGAAACCAAAGCTTCATCAGTGACGGATATGCTGAAGAAATTAGCCGAAAAAGGCCTGGTTAATTATAAAAAATACCAAGGGGTTACATTAACCGATCAGGGAAAGTTAGAAGCGAAGATGATTGTTAGAAAGCACCGTCTTTGGGAAGTTTTTCTGGTTGAAAAATTAGCTTTTTCCTGGGATGAGGTGCATGATATAGCGGAGCAATTGGAACATATAAAATCGGAAAAACTGATTAATAAACTGGATGATTTTTTAGGAAATCCTACCGAAGATCCGCATGGTGATCCCATTCCTAATGCTCAGGGACAACTTCCTAAAATTGAAAAACAATTACTTTCGGAATTAACCGAAGGACAAAAGGGAATTTGTGTAGGTGTAAAGGATACTTCTTCGGAGTTTTTAAAATACCTGGACAAACAAGGAATTGCTTTAGGTTCGACTATTGAAATCAAAGGTAAAGAGAGTTTTGATCTTTCGCTTAGAATTAAAGTAGATGAAGAACTTTTAAATATTTCGAATAAAATAGCCAGCAATCTTTTTGTGAAGTTGAGCTAGATTCAAAAAAAGTAACGCAAATTAAAACATTATTCAAAATGAAATAATTTGCGGTAAATAATTTTAGTGACATCCACAATCAGTACCGCCACAGTTTTTATCTTTTTTTTTCTTTTTCAAACAGAACTTTTTGAAAAGATAAACAACGGCAATACCAAGGGTTAAAAAAGCTATAATTTCCTGAAACATCTTTGTTTATTTTAAAATTTGGTAAGCTAATAAAGCAGTAATATAAGCAAAGCTACTCATAAAGACTAATTGTCCCAAAGGCCATTTCCAGCTGTTGGTTTCTTTTTTAGTGATGGCAAGTGTGCTGGCGCATTGCAATGCAAAAGCATAGAATAAAAGTAATGAAATTCCTGTTGCAAAATTGAATACTTTATTTCCGGTTTCGGGATGAATTTCGGATGCCATTTTGTTTTTAATGGTCGTTTCATTGTCAGTTCCTCCAACGCTGTAAATAGTAGCCAGAGTCCCTACAAATACCTCTCTGGCAGCAAAAGAACTAATGATGGCAATGCCAATTTTCCAATCGTATCCTAAAGGTGAAATAACAGGCTCAATGGTTTTACCCATGACACCAATATAGGAATTCTCCAGTTTGAAAGCCGCCACTCTATTGTCAAGTTCTGTTTTTGAAACAGAATGATTGTTAGCCTGAGCTTCGGTATTGATAATGGTTTCGGCATTTTTGAATTTTTCGCCTGGCCCATATGAGGCTAAGAACCACAATATAATCGAAATAGCTAAAATAATTTTTCCGGCACCTGAGATAAAGGCTTTGGTTTTTTCGACCACATTGATGGCTACGTTTTTAAATAAAGGCAATTTGTAATTGGGCATTTCGACCACAAAAAAGGTTTTACCACTTATTTTCATCACTTTGTTCAAGACATAAGCAGAGAAGATTGCCATTCCAAAACCTAAAAGATACAATAACATTAATGCCAGTCCCTGAAGGTTTAAAAAGCCCAGTACGCGATCATTAGGGATTACTAATGCAATGATGATGGCGTAAACGGGTAACCTAGCAGAACAGGTGGTAAACGGAGTTACCAGAATAGTAATTAAACGTTCTTTCCAGCTTTCGATATTTCGGGTTGCCATAATGGCCGGAATAGCACAGGCAGTTCCTGAAATTAACGGAACAACACTTTTTCCTGAAAGACCAAAACGCCGCATGATTTTGTCCATGATAAATACCACACGGCTCATATAACCACTTTCTTCGAGAATGGAAATAAACAGGAATAAAAAGGCAATTTGAGGGATGAAAATCAGGATTCCTCCAATTCCCGGTATGATTCCCTGCGATATTAAATCGGTCAAAATTCCTGCCGGAAGATGCTCGGCGGCCATAGTACTTAAAGTGGCAAAGGTACTGTCGATATAATCCATTGGAACCGAAGACCAATCGAAAATGGATTGGAAAATCACAAAAAGTATCGCAAAGAAGATGATGTATCCCCAAAATTTATGTGTTAAAACGCGATCTAATTTGGAACGGAAATCTTTGGCGATGCTTTTGTCTACAGCTAATCCTTCTTTGAGAACTTCGTTGATGAACTGATAGCGTTTAATGGTTTCTTTTTGTTGTAAGCGCTTTAATTCCGTATGTGATTTCGTAAAGGTGCTTTTGATTTCTTTTCTTTCTAAATTTAGAAAGTTCACATCCTGAGTGATTACCAGCCAAAGTTTGTACAATAATTGATCCGGGAAAGCTTTTTTTAATTTATCAAAATAGTCCTGATCAATAACAGAAGCGTTCAAACAAGGTTCGGTTGTTATCGTTTTATAAGTGACAATCAGCTCTTTTAATTCCTCGATACCCTGACCTTTTCTTGAACTAATTAAGGCAATTTTAGTTTTTAATTTTTCTTCCAGAAAAGGGATATTAAGTGAAATCCCTTTGCTTTCCATTCGATCCGCCATGTTAATGACTAAGATCGTCGGAATTTCAAGATCTTTTATTTGGGTAAAAAGCAATAAGTTTCTTTTTAAATTCTCCACATCAGTAACCACTAAGGCTACATCAGGATACAACTTATCGTTTTTGTTGAGCAGCATTTCTATTACAACATTTTCGTCAATTGAACTTGCGTTAAGGCTGTAAGTTCCCGGTAAGTCAAGAATGTTGGCTTTGATGTTATGATTTAATTTGCAAAAACCTATTTTTTTCTCCACCGTAATTCCGGGGTAGTTCCCTACCTGCTGATTTAATCCTGTTAATTGATTAAAGACAGATGTTTTTCCCACATTGGGATTGCCAATTAAAGCTACGTTAATATTTTGATGCATCTTTAAAGCGCATTTTTGATTAGTTCTACTTCAATTTCTTTGGCAGTTTCCAGACGAATGGCCAAGTGAGAACCATTGACATCCAAGTACAATGGATCTCCAAAAGGAGCTATTTGAAGTAATTCGACCGTGTTTCCTGGTAAGCAACCCATTTCAAGTAACTTTAAAGGAATGATGTCAATATCAAAATCTTTGATAACCGCTTTTTCGTTTTTTCGTAATGAATGTATAGTAGTACGCAAGGTCTTATTTAGATTGAATTAAGATTGCAAAAATACAGATTATATTGCTAAGTCAAATGATAATTATCAGTATTTATGTTTTGAGTAGCTGTTAATTTTTTTTATTCGCTACACAGGAAGTTGATATCCTCAATTAGTCGCTGAATATCCTCTTTTTTAGTACCGTCATAAAAACCGCGAACCCTTCTTTTAGCATCTACTAAAACAAAGTTTTCGGTATGAACCATGTCGTATAATTCGCTTGGTTTTCCCAGTTTTACAGCCAAATAGGATTTTCGGGCCATCTTATAAATTTCTTTTTTATCTCCGGTAACCAGATTCCATTTGCGGTCGTCAACGCCGTGTTTTATGGCATAAGCTTTTAATGCTGCGACATTGTCTACTTCAGGGAAAACCGTGTGCGATAACAACATTACTTTTGGATTGTTGATAATCGCTTTTTGAACATCAACTAAATTAGTGGTCATTTTTGGGCAAATAGTACCACAGGTAGTAAAAAAGAAATCGGCCACATAAATTTTACCTTCATAATCTTTTTGAGTGATGGTTTTTCCGTTTTGATTGGTAAACGAAAAATCGGCAATCGTATGGTATTTGCTCACATATTGCACGGTGCTGTCTACTAATTCAGGATTAACATCGGCAGGATTGTAAACAGGAAGCGATTTTTTAGGTTTTAAAGCGCCGTAAAAAAGTGAAAGTGTAACTACTGAAAAGATAAAAAAGATACCAATGAAGATACGGTATTTATATAAAACAGATTTCATGAATTTTTTTTGCAAAAGTACAAAAACTGTATTGGAAATCAGGAAGCTTTATTTAATTAATATGTTTGTTTTTTTGCGACTTTGCCTCAGCGACTGATTGACCAGATAAAGACCAAAAAGTGTGACAAAACCTCCTAAAGCAATGGAAAGACTCAGTGATTCTCCAAATAAAACTGCGCCCAAAAGTACGGCAACAATTGGATTGATATAAGCATAAATACTGCTTATTTCCGGTGGAAGATTTTGTAAAGAATAGATAAAAATGGTAAAAGTAATTAGCGAACCTACAATAACCAGATAAGCAATGGCATACCATGTAGAAATTGGGATTTCGCTTAAGCTGACTGAAATTCCCGTTGCGCCATTATAGGTAAATAAAAGAATACTCGAAATAAACATTTGCAGTCCCAAACTGAAATACGGATTAAAAGAAGCCGCTTTTTTCTTGGTATACAAAGTTCCAAAAGCCCAGGTAATTGTTGCTATAACCGACAATATGATTCCCAGTCTGAAATCAGCAATCAGGAAATCGCCCAGATGTTCATAAAATATAACACAAATGCCTGTGAAACTAATCAGAGTTCCTGTTACAGCTAATTTGGCAATTCGTTCTCCTCTAAAAAAAGAAATAATTACCACCCAAATAGGAAAAATAGCAGCAATAATAGCGCCCAGTCCGCTACTGATGTATTTTACACCGGCTGTACTCAAACCATTACTCAAGGTAAAATTCAATATCGCAAGAATAAAGATGGTTTTCCATTGTTTGCCTTTAGGCCAAGGCGCCTTGGTAAATAAGAAAAAAACAATATAGAGCAGTCCGGCGATAAACTGGCGAATAGCTGCCATCTGAATTCCGGGGATGTATCGCACCCCTTCTTTGGAAGCAATCCAGGTGGTTCCCCAAAAAAAGCCAACCCAAATCAGTGCTAAAATTGGTAGTCCAATAGTATTTATTCTGGTCGAAGCAGCGTTTTTGAGTTTTGTAATCACTACAAATTGGTTTTAGTAAAAGTATAGTTTAGTTTTTCTATCAAATAATCACTCAAAATGGTTTTTCCTATTGAAGGATTGCCATGATTAAAGCTGGGCGGAATTAGTTTTTCGGCCAAGGCTTTTTCGGTATAATAGACTTCCCTGCTGGGATGAAAAGGAGTTACCGCATTTAGAGTTGTGTTCCAACAGTTTGTTTCAATGATTTTCAGAATAATACCTATGCAATCTTCGGGATTAGCAACATTTTCTTTTCCGGCTAAGAATCGGGCGGGATTGCGGTCAGGGCCAATTAAACCTCCAAAACGCAAAATAGTAGTTTTGAAATGGGTATTAGCTAATAATAATTGCTCAATTTCAAGTAATTGTTTGCCACTTTCGGTAACAGGAACAGGAATGGTATTTTCGTCAACCACATCGTTTGCTTCGCCATAAACCGCAGTCGAACTGATAAACAACACATTTTCTACCGATGATTTTTGGATATAAGGAAGCAGGTTTTCTATCTTTTTAACAAAAGAATTATTGTGAGCATCTGAGTAATCCTTGTTTTTTCCTCTAAGTTTAGGCGGAATGGCAATAATAAGTGTTTCGCTGGCTACTAAAAAATCGGCAAAGACATCAGGAACAGTAGTAGAATCTAAAGCTAATAAAAAGCTTTGAATTCCTGCATTAATTAATGATTCCAGTTTTTCTGCCGATGTTGTAGAGCCTTTTATTTTGAAACCTTCTTTCAATAAAGCTTTTGCCAAAGGAAGTCCCAGCCATCCGCAACCCAGTATGCTAATTTGTGTCATTTTATCTCAATTATTTCAGAATGTAAATTTCTGCATAATTATCCGACTTTTATGGTAACACTAGCTTGTTTTTTTAGGTTACAGAATTAAGTTATTTTTTTGAGTTTATCTTAAAGAGAATTGAATAATCATCTTAAAAAAGATGCTAATGACATTAAAAAAAGTTTTTTGTAATAAAATTCGAACGCTAGTTTGAAAAAATATTTATCTTTAGAACTATTTAAATTCATAATTATGATAATAGCACTTATTTTTTTAGCAGTAGTTGTACTCTTTCTTTTGTACGCGGTCTCTATTTATAACAATTTGGTGAAATTAAAAAACCTTGTTCAGGAAGCATGGAGTAGTATTGACGTTATGTTGAAAAAACGTTATGATTTAATTCCTAATTTGATAGAAACCGTTAAAGGATACGCAACACATGAACGCGAAACTTTAGATAGTGTGACTCGTGCCAGAGTGCAAGCAATGGGGGCGCAAAGTGTGGAAGAAAAGGAAGCTGCAGAAAAAAATCTGAGTCAGGCAATGTTAAATTTAAATGCTGTTGCTGAACAATATCCTGATTTGAAAGCCAATTCGAATTTCCAACAACTTCAGTTAGAACTTTCTGACTTGGAAGGTGATATTGAAAAAGCTAGAAGGTATTATAATGGAACTGTTCGTGAAAACAATACCTTAGTGGAATCTTTTCCAAGCAACATTATTGCAGGGGCATTTCATTTTGCTAAATCTCCATTTTTTGAGTTGACTAATGTCACTGAGAGAGAAGTTCCACAAGTGAAATTTTAAGTCGTGAAACATCTTTTTTTCTTTTTTTGGTGTCTTTTTGGGATTGCTACATTTGGTCAGTCTCAGGAATCTATTGTTTTAGATAAAAATCAGGATTCTTTAGTAATTAATCAATCAGAACGGATTCTTTCTTTTAAATCTAATATTGTTGTAGGTAAAAATGCATCGCTCATAGTTACCGAAACAATTAAAGTTATTGCAAAAGGAGAAAAAATCAAGAGAGGTATTTTTCGTTCTTTACCAGAAACTAGAAACTTAAACGGGAAGAATTTTAGAGTAAAATATGATATTATTGCTGTAAAAAAAGATGGTCTTTCCGAAGATTATCATGTTCAAAATGAAAATGGATATGAGAATATTTATATTGGAAATAAAGAGATATTTCTTCCTGTAGGGATTTATGAATACGAAATCACCTATAAAACGGATAATCAAATTGGTTTTTTTGATAAGTACGATGAGTTGTATTGGAATGTTAACGGAAATGCCTGGGATTTTGCTGTTGATACTATTTCGGCAACGGTAAGTTTACCTTCAGGGGCAAGCATATTACAATATTCTTGTTATACAGGAGTGTATGGTTCAAAATCTCAAAATTGTATTTCAGAGAAAATTTCGAATAATAGAATTTTTTGGGCTGCTAACAATTTAAATTCTGAAGAAGGGCTTACAATTGCTGTTGGATTCAATAAAGGAGTGATTTTACCACCGCCACCTCCAGGGTTTTTGAAGCTATATGGGGTTTTAATCTTTTCAATTCTGGCTTTTATAGGGCTGATGATTTATTTTTATAAAACATGGTCTGAGTATGGTGTTGATCCACAGGCTCCCGTTGTTTATCCTCAGTTTAATACTCCGCAAAATCTTTCTCCTGCTTCTCTTGGTTATTTGAAAGAAGCTAGTTTTAGTAATCGATTAATAACCGCATCTATAGTTAATCTTGCGGTAAAAGGATATTTAAAAATAACGGAGCGTGATGATTCACAGTTTTTTGGATTATCCTCAGCAAAAGTTTTTACACTTGAAAAGTTGAAAAATTCAGATGTTTCATTACCAAAAGAAGAATCTCTTTTGATGGATAAACTATTTGCTGAAAGTGATTTTTTTGAAATAGAAGAGAAGTATGATGCGAAGGTGAAGTATATGTTAGATGATTTTAAAAGTAACTTAAAATTTCAACATAATGCTTTCCTGGATGAGGGAAATAATCGCTTTAAATTAGGGATTCCAGCATTAATTATTTCAGCGGTTTATGGTGTAGGGTTATTTTTTTGTGATACCGAAAAGATTGTGATTGGATTGTGGTTGTATTTTTTATTACTCTTTTTCTTTGTTCTTTTTACGTTTATTGTTAAAGGTTATTCATTTTCATCACGTTTTGCTTGGTTTATGCCTTTTGGTCTTTTTTGTTTTATTAGTAGAGGAGTTCATTTTAATACTATAGAAGATGGGAACTATTTTATTTGTTATGTTTTTTTGGTTTTGTCATTTATATCCTTTGTTATTTATTCTTATTTGATTAGAAAACCTTCAAAAGAGAAATTGGAGACTCTATCTTTGATTGAAGGTTATAAAATGTATATCGGTGCAGCGGAAAGTGAGCAATTAAAGTTTCATAATCCTCCTACTATGACTCCAGAATTATTTGAAAAGATTCTTCCTTTTGCGATTGTATTAGGTGTAGATGAAATTTGGGGGCAAAAATTTTCTAATATGTTAAAGTTGGCCTCAATGACGTATCAAAATAACTGGTATTATGGCAATCATTTTAATAGTTCCAGTTTTGGAAAAACATTTTATTCTAATTTATCTAATTCGATAGCATCTGCTTCAACTCAGCAATCTTCCGGAGGAAGTGGTTCTGGTGGTGGAGGTTCCTCCGGTGGCGGTGGCGGTGGCGGAGGAGGCGGTGGCTGGTAAAAAAGCCATTTTAATTTTAGATTGTCTTATAACAAAATAGGTTTACGCAAAAGTGTAAACCTATTTTGTTATAATAAAGTTTATTAGGTTACATATAAGTTATTGTATTGATGAACTATCCGAAGGAGTGGCAATAGCTTTAGGTTCCACAAATGGGACTCTTTTTACAGGCAATGGTTTAGCAGTATTAATTTTTGGCTCAGTAACAATTGCAGGTTCCTGAATGATTATTGGACTCGGTTTGATGGTTTTTTTGATTGCTACGGCATCATTTAGTACAAAAGGGGTTGGCATCATCCAGTCGGCTCTTTTACGGATGTTGAACAACGGATTTTGCATTAGATCAAAGGAACTTTCCAGTAGTTTCATGTCAAAAACAGTAGCCGCGTTGATGTTGAATTCCAAAAGAAGCGGTTCGTTATCGACTACATAATAGCTCAGTAATTTTTTACCGTCTCTTTTAAATATTTTACCGTTTTGTTCTAAATGCGAAACACCATTGGTTTTGATGTTGTAGATGTCCATTTTTTCATTGGCAAAAATATCATAGCGATTGACTTTTCGATTAGGCGAAATACGAATCTTAAAGTAACGTAGATTATCGGCAATACTGTCGGTAAGAAATTCGATGGTAGGCTGTGGAATCCTTTGTATAGGAACCGGAGCTGCAAAGGTGAATTGCGAATCGTATTTGCTAAAAAGCGGAATATCACTGATGCCTTTAGGTGCTTTTGGGTCTTCGCCCAAATAACTTTTCGTCCAGGAATCCATGTTTTTATCATAGGTTAACCACTGTGCTTTGTTAGTGTCGGCATCATAGAGATAAACCAAGCTGTTTGATTTTGCTTTTGTTTTTTCATAATCTGCATCCGAATGTGCTTTGACAAAAAAGCCAATCGAAGCCAGTAAGAAAAGCATGGACCAGGTTCCTTTTTGAACATAATTACCAAAAGTAGGCAAGAGCAAGCCGAAGCATAGAGCGGTTAGAATGGAACTGCCAAATAGTATTTTAAGTCCTAGTCCTACCGGAAACATTTCGATAAAAGGAGCAATAATCAATAAGGCAGGGATGCTAAAAATGAGGTTGAAAACAGGGCTGTATTTTTGTGTGAGGATATAAAATCCAAACATAAAAATGCCAAAATAAACCGGAATAATTAAAAATCCGGCTCCTTGTAAACTAAAAGCAATGCCGGTATTGATAAGCAGCCAAATGAATAATGGCGCTACAAAATGATTGGCAGTGATCTTGTTTGGCGTAAAGAAATGATAAAATGCAAAACAAATGGCGATGCTTAATAAGACGAAAGCGGCAATGTAAGCGTGTCCGTTGTAGGTGAAGCCGTTTAAAAAATCATTGTATTGCGGATAGATTTGCAATACTAATTTCCAACCTAAAAAAGTAATTAATGCTGCCGAAAACAGCGAACCCAATAGCGGAACGAATCCTTGAAGTATTTTTTGGATGGTCAGAATTCTTTTGGCAACACCCAAGAAAATAAAGAAAAAGAAAAGACCGAAAGCAATGATCAACATTGGAATTACCCAACTAAAAGGGTAACTGATAAAACTAAAAGGAATAGAAAAATAAACATAATCTTCGGTAGATTTGGTGGTGTTTAAATCGGAATTGGAGAAATGATTCAGTAAAGGCATCAGGTAAGAGCCCTGATGAGCCAGGGAATTAGGGTCTAAATGGATGTAGTCGTCCTGCTCGCTGTGGTAGTTGTAATGCCCATCGATAAAAGCAAAGTTAAAGCCCTGAATATTGCCCTGTTCTCTGAAAACAGTCAAATCGGTGTCGTTAGGCAGCATTTTGTAAATGCTGTACATTAACGAATTGGAGACCGGGAAAGTTGGATTTGCGGCAGCGAAATTTTTTACCATTCCCGCATTTCCATTGTTGGTTTCCATTAACATATAACTTGGTCCTGAAGTTCCGCGTGCTTCAAAGTTAAGTACCAAACCTACCTGTTTTGCCCACTGGTGTTGGGTTACAAAAAGTGCTGCGCCGTTGAGCCCCAATTCTTCAGCATCGGTAAATAAAATAATGATGTCATTTTGATGCGGAGTTTTATTGTGTAAAAAAGTGCGTACTCCTTCTAAAATAGTCGCAATTCCCGAAGCATCGTCGCTGGCGCCAAGCGAGGCCGAATGTGGAGCGCTGTCATAATGCGATAGTAATACCAGGGCTTTCGTATTTTGGATTCCTTTAATTCGGGCTATTATGTTTTTGGATTTTGTTAAATTTCCCCAATCCGTCAGGGTGTAACCTTCCTGAAAACTAACCACTAATCCTAATTTAGTGAGTTCATGTTTTAGATAATTAGCTACCTGATTGTGATTTTCTGAACCGACAAAATGCGGTTTTTGGCTTATGGCT
>Ga0308158_10001089_pt1 | contig 31547 bp, 29 predicted proteins | sample PhyBR2_FD_201038 | JGI IMG/M metagenome (GOLD analysis project Ga0308158, IMG submission 201038) | Phyllosphere microbial communities from UC Gill Tract Community Farm, Albany, California, United States - DLSLB.R2 | ecosystem: Host-associated > Plants > Phyllosphere > Unclassified | place: USA... | reverse complement strand
AGCAGCACCGGGATGGTACTGACCGGCACGCTGTAGGCCAGCAGCCGGCCCCATTCATAGGCACCGGCAGGTGCCTGCTCGGCGTTGAGCTGGGTGCCATCGGGCAGGCTCATCGAGCTGCGCAGGCGCAGGGCCTGCCAACCGGCACGCTTGAACAGATGCTCGCGGGCCGGACCGCCACTGCTGCGTTCCAGTTGCAGGACGATCGTCACATCAGCGGGCAACCCCAGTCGCTGGCGCACGGCGGTAGCCAGCCTGCGTTCTTCGGTGTGCATGGCGAAGGGCTGGACCTGAGCCGTAGAAGCGACCCAGAAGCGCGTGTCGGCAGTGGCCATGGCATCCAGCAGGCGGTTCGTATCGGCCGACGGCAGATCGCGTGCCGCTTGATAGGCCGTGGCCAGACGCTCGACCACCAAGGTGCGTGACAGCGGGTGTACCAGCGATCCGGTGCGTTGCAGCAACAGCATCGCGATGAGGTTGGACGCCAGCAGCGCCAGCAGCAACAGCACACCCAGTTGCCGGGTCATGGTCCGTGGCCAGGCCCGGCGCAGTCCTTTCATGCCGGGTACTGCACCACGTTCGCCGCCAGGCGGTAGCCGCCACCCCACACGGTCTGCAACAGGGTCGGCTGCAAGGCGCTGTCGGCCAGCTTGCGGCGCAGACGGCTGATCTGCCGATCGATGGCGCGATCGAACAGATCGCTGCCCGGCCGCGAGGTCAGTTCGATCAAGCGGTCGCGACCCAGCACGGTATTGGGGCGCTCGAGAAACACTTCCAGCAAACGGCCTTCCACAGTGCTCAAACGCACCTGGCTCTGGTCGGGACGCGTCAGTGTGTTGCAGCCGCTGCGAAAGCTCAGGTCGGCGAACTCGAAGCGGCGCAAGGGGGCGGGCACGTCCGGCAGCGCTTCGCTCGAGGTGCCGCGTCGACGCAGTACGCTGTGGATGCGCGCCACCAGCTCGCGTGGTTCGAACGGTTTGACCACGTAGTCGTCGGCGCCGGCGTCCAGCCCCAGGACACGGTCGGCGCAAGCATCGCGTGCGGTCAGCAGAATCACCGCGGCGGCGGACTTGTGCGCCAGCGCCCGACACAGCTCGAACCCATCACCGTCGGGCAGCATGACATCGAGAATCAGCACGTCGAACACGTCCTGCTTGAGCAAGGCCCACATGCCGGCGGCGTCTTCGGTGGTACGCACGTCGAAGCCGAAACGACGCAGGTAGATGGCCAGCGGCTCGCGGATCTTGCGGTGGTCATCGACCACCAGCAAGCGAGGAGAGGAAGGATTCATGATAGGGTGCGTTCGCGGATGATTCTCATTCGGAACGCGATATTACAGCAAGCCAGATACCCGTGCAGCAGCATCGAAAGGGGTCAGCAGGTGCCAACCCCTTCGGCCGGAGTCACACCTGGGCGTTCTTGAACGCCAGGCGGAACCGGTGCAGCAATGGCTCGGTGTAGCCGCTGGGCTGCTCGCAGCCTTGGAACACCAGCGCGCTGGCGGCGGTGAACGCCACCGATGCCTGGAAGTCCGCCGCCATTGGGCGATACGACGGATCCCCGGCATTCTGCTGGTCGACCACGCGGGCCATGCGCTCCAGGGTCTCGACGATCTGTTCGCGACTGACCACACCGTGGGTCAGCCAGTTGGCCAGATGCTGGCTGGAGATGCGCAAGGTGGCGCGATCTTCCATCAGCCCGACGTCGTGGATGTCCGGCACCTTGGAACAACCGATGCCCTGTTCGACCCAGCGCACCACGTAGCCCAGCAAGCCCTGGGCATTGTTGTCCAGTTCCTGACGGATCTCCTCGGCGCTCCATTGCGCGTTCGCCACCACCGGAATGGTCAGCAGGTTATCCAGCAGCGCATCGTGCTCGGCCTTGGCGTCGATCTGCTCCAAAGTCTGCTGCACTTCGCTGACGTTGACCTGATGGTAATGCAGCGCATGCAGCGTGGCCGCAGTAGGCGAGGGCACCCAGGCCGTATTGGCGCCGGCCTTGGGATGGCCAATCTTCTGCACCAGCATGTCGGCCATCAGGTCGGGCATGGCCCACATGCCCTTGCCGATCTGCGCCTTGCCACGCAGGCCACAGGCCAGGCCAGTAAGCATGTTGTTGCGCTCGTAGGCGGCAATCCAGGCACTGCCCTTCATGTCGCCCTTGCGCATCATCGGCCCAGCCTGCATGGCGCTGTGGATCTCGTCGCCGGTGCGATCCAGAAAGCCGGTGTTGATGAACGCCACGCGGGTCGATGCCGCCGCGATACAGGCCTTGAGGTTGACCGACGTGCGGCGCTCCTCGTCCATGATGCCGATCTTCAGGGTGTTGTGGGAAAGGTTGAGCAAGTCCTCGATGGCGGCAAACAGGCGGTCGGCGAAGGCCACCTCGGCCGGCCCGTGCATCTTCGGCTTGACGATGTACAGGCTGCCGGTGCGCGAATTGCCCCGGCGCTCCAAGTCGTACAACCCGATCAGGCTGGTGACGACGCCGTCCAGAATGCCCTCGGGAATCTCCCGACCTTCATCGTCGAGGATCGCCGGATTGGTCATCAGGTGGCCGACGTTGCGGATCAACAACAGTGAACGGCCATGCAGGGTCAGCTCGCCGCCCGCTGGCGTGTGGTACTGGCGGTCCGGGTTGAGCCGGCGGGTGATGCGCTGGCCGCCTTTTTCCAGCTCTTCGGTCAGATCGCCGCGCATCAGGCCCAGCCAGTTGCGGTAGATCGCCACCTTGTCGCTGGCATCCACGGCTGCGACCGAGTCTTCGCAATCGATGATGGTCGACAGGGCAGCCTCGAGCAGCAGGTCCTTCACCCCGGCGGCGTCGGTACGGCCGATGGGCGAAGTCGGGTCGATCTGGATCTCGATGTGCAGGCCATGGTGCTTGAGCAGCACGGCAACCGGCTGCTGCGCGTCGCCCTGGAAGCCGACGAACTGGCTCGGATCGGCCAGCGCGCTGACGCTGCCATCGGCCAGGCTCACCTGCAATTGGCCGCCCTCGATGCGATAGCCGTTGGCATCGCGGTGCGAGCCGTTGGCCAGTGGCGTGCTCTGGTCGAGCAGGTCGCGGGCGAAGGCAATCACTCGGTCGCCGCGAACCTGGTTGTAGCCCTGGCCCTTGGCCGCACCGTCGCTTTCAGGAATCGCGTCGGTGCCGTACAGCGCATCGTACAGGGAGCCCCAGCGGGCGTTGGCGGCGTTCAGGGCGTAGCGGGCATTGGTCGATGGCACCACCAGCTGCGGGCCGGCCACCAAGGCGATCTCGTCATCGACGTCGCTGGTGCTGATCTGCACGCGGTCGGGCTGGGGCAGCAGGTAGCCGATCGACTGCAGGAAGCTGCGGTAGGCGGCCGGGTCTTTAATCGGGCCAGGGTGAGCACGGTGCCAAGTGTCCAGCTCGGTCTGCAAGCGGTCGCGCTCGGCCAGCAACAGGCGGTTCTGCGGTGCGAATTCATGGACCAGGGCGTCGAAACCGGTCCAGAACGCTTCGGATTCCAGCCCGCTGCCAGGCAGCACTTCGTTCTCGATGAAATCGTACAGGGTGGCGTCGACCTGCAGACGCTGGGCTCTCATGCGGTGCTTCATTGCAGTCTCCTCGAATACGGGGGGCGGGATTCAGGCCAGGGCGGCAGCGCCGGCCTTGGCGACCTGGGCGTCTTCAGCGGGCTTGACCCCGGAGACGCCGACCGCGCCGATGACCTGGCCTTCGTGGATCAGCGGCACGGCGCCTTCCAGGCACGTCATCAGATTACCCGACAGGAACGCGGTCCGTCCGTTGTTGACCATCTCTTCGAACACTACCGATTCCTTGCGCCCCAGGGCGGAAGTGCGCGCCTTGCCCGGTGCGATGTAGGCCGTGCTGGCAGCGGCGCCGTCCAGGCGTTCGAAAGCCAGCAGGTGCCCGCCGTCGTCGACCACGGCAATGCCCACTGCCCAGTTGTTCTTTTGCGCCTCGGCGCGGGCGGCAGCGAGGATGCGGGTGACGTCTTCCTGGCCAAGAATCGCTTTGCTTTGCATGTGCTTCTCCAGTTCGGTTGTCGAGCGGTTCAGGTTGCAGTGTTTCGATAGGGTGAAGGGTCAGTCGGTCATGGCCTGTTCGACCAGTTCGATCCAGTGCCGCACGGGCGTGCGCGCTGCACCGTCCAGGTGATTCTGGCAGCCGATGTTGGCCGTGGCGATCACCTCTGGCGCGCCGCTCTCCAGCGCCGCGAGGCGGTTGTCGCGCAGCTGTCGCGACAGCACCGGCTGGGTCACCGAATAGGTGCCGGCCGAACCGCAGCACAGATGCCCGTCCGGTACATCGGTCAGATGAAAGCCCAGGCGCCGCAGCAAGTGTTCGGTTACACCCCCCAGTTTCTGTGCGTGCTGCAAGGTACAAGGGCAGTGAAACGCCAGGCGCAGGTCGGTGTGCACGGCCAGTTGCTCCACCGGCTCGTCGCGCAGCACTTCGACCAAGTCCTTGGCCAGGCGGCTGACCGTCTGCGCCTTGGCCGCGTAGGCCGGATCCTGCTCCAGCAGGTGACCGTAGTCCTTGATGAAGGCGCCGCAACCGCTGGCAGTCTGCACGATGGCTTCGGCGCCCGCTTCGATGGCCGGCCACCAGGCATCGATGTTGTGTCGGGCCCGCTGCAGGCCACGGGCCTGGTCATCCAGGTGATAGTCCACCGCGCCACAGCAAGCGGCCTGGCGAACTGCCGTGACGGTGATGCCCAGGCGGTCCAATACCCGCGCGGCGGCGGCATTGGTGTTGGGCGACAGTCCGGGCTGCACGCAGCCTTCGAGCATCAGCACGCGACGTGTGTGCTGCGCGGTAGGCCGCGGCACGGCAGGATGAACCTGACGCGGCAGCTTGTCCTTGAGGCGTTGCGGCAGCAGCGGGCGAAAGGTCTGGCCCAGCTGGATCAACGCCTTGAAAGCGGTCGGATGAGGTGCCAGCGCGCGCAGACCGCCGCGTATCCAGCGCTGCTCGACCGGTCGCGGCACTGCCTGGTCCACCACTGCCCGGCCGATGTCGAGCAGGTTGTGATAGTCCACCCCCGAAGGGCAGGTGGTCTCGCAGTTGCGGCAGCTCAGGCAGCGATCCAGGTGCTGTTGCGTGTGTGCTGTCACCTCATGGCCTTCGAGCACTTGCTTGATCAGGTAGATGCGTCCACGCGGGCCGTCCAGCTCGTCACCCAGCAGTTGATAGGTCGGGCAGGTGGCATTGCAGAAGCCGCAATGCACGCAGCTGCGCAAAATGCGTTCGGCTTCCTCGGCGCGTGGCAGCAAGCGGGCCTGATCACTCAATTGGGTCTGCATGGTTCAGGGCTCCTGGCTTACAGCTGCGCGTAGAGGCGGCCGGGGTTGAAGATGCCTTGCGGGTCCAGCTGCGTCTTGAGCTGGCGGTGATAGCGCAGCAACAAGTTGGGCAGGGGCTGGAACGGCTCGGAGGTGATCCCGGCGGTGTAGCAGGTGACATGCCCGCCGACCGCCTCGACCACCTGCCGGATCGACGCGGCGCTGGCACTGGATTTCAGCCAGCGCTGGGCGCCACCCCAGTCGATCAATTGCTCGCCGGGCAGGTCGAGGATGCCGGTGTTGTTGGGCAGCGACAGGCGCCAGAGCGGTTCTGGCTGCGCGAAGAAGGGCAGGCGATGTTCGTTCAAGTCATCCCAGAACGCCGAGGCGATGGGCTCGCCACCGATCCGCTCATGGGCGGCAGCCACCGATCCCTCGCCGCTTTCCAGGCGCAGGTAGAGAAAGTCTGCGCTGTGGCAGGCGGCACTGATGGGCATCGGCTGCTGGCCCCATTCGGCCAGCTTGAGCAAAGCGCGCTCGGCGTCGCAGCTCAGCTTGATGCTGAAACAGGCGCGCGGCTTGGGCAGCACTTTGAGCGACACCTCGGTGAGCACGCCCAGGGCGCCAAAACTGCCGGTCAGCAAACGCGACAGGTCGTAGCCGGCGACGTTCTTCATCACCTCGCCGCCAAAGCGCAGATGCTTGCCCAGCCCGGTGATGACCCGCGTACCCAGCGCATAGTCGCGGGCAGAACCGGCCCATGGGCGGCGCGGGCCTGATAATCCAGCCGCAATCGTGCCCCCCAGGGTCGCCTGCTCGCCATAGGCCGGTGGCTCGAAAGGCAGCATCTGCCCCGCCTCCTCGACGGCTGCCCGCAAGGTCTGCAAGGGTGTACCGGCGCGCGCGGTGATCACCAACTCCGTGGGGTCGTAGCTGACGATGCCGCAATGGGCGCGGGTGTCGAGTCGTTCACCGGCACTGGGGCGGCCAAGGAACGCCTTGCTGGCACTGCCCTGGATACACAGTGGACGGTCGTCCGCCAGTGCCTGCCGTACTTGATCGAGCAACTGCTCGCTGGCGTCGAAATCGCGCTCGGTCATCAGAAGCGCTCCAGTTCGGGAAAGGGCAGTTGTCCGTGATGGATATGCATGGCGCCGAATTCGGCACAGCGCTGCAGGGTCGGAATGTTTTTGCCGGGATTGAGCAGGCGGTCGGGGTCGAACGCCGCTTTCACGGCGTGGAACAGCGTCAGCTCGTCACTGTTGAACTGCGCGCACATCTGGTTGATCTTCTCCCGGCCCACGCCATGCTCACCGGTGATGCTGCCGCCCACTGCCACGCACAGTTCCAGGATCTGCCCGCCCAATGCTTCGGCGCGCTCAAGCTCGCCTGCCTGGTTGGCATCGAACAGGATCAGCGGGTGCATGTTGCCGTCCCCGGCATGAAACACGTTGGCCACGCGCAGCCCATATTGCTCGGACAACTCGGCGATGCCCTTGAGTACGCCTGGCAGTGCGCGGCGCGGAATGGTGCCGTCCATGCAGTAGTAGTCGGGCGACAGACGCCCAACGGCGGGAAAGGCGTTCTTGCGCCCTGCCCAGAAGCGCAGGCGTTCGGCCTCGTCCCGGGCCTGGCGGACCTCGGTCGCGCCAGCTTCGGTCAACACCTGATACACCCGCTGGCAATCGTCGTGCACATCAGACTCCACGCCATCGAGCTCGCACAGCAGGATCGCCTCGGCGTCCACCGGATAGCCGGCATGGATGAAATCCTCGGCAGCGCGAATGGCCAGGTTGTCCATCATTTCCAGGCCGCCGGGGATGATCCCCGCAGCGATGATCTGGGCCACGGCCGCACCGGCCTTTTCCACCGAGTCGAAGCTGGCCAGCAACACCTTGGCCACCTGCGGCTTGGGCAGCAGCTTGACGGTCACCTCGGTGATGATGCCCAGCATGCCCTCGGAACCGGTGAACAGGGCCAGCAGGTCGAAGCCGGGCGAGTCGAGCGCATCGCTGCCCAGGGTCAGGCGCTCACCTTCGATGGTGAGCATCTGCACCTTGAGCAGGTTATGCACGGTCAAGCCGTATTTGAGGCAATGCACACCGCCGGCGTTTTCCGCGACGTTGCCACCGATCGAGCAGGCGATCTGTGATGAAGGATCAGGAGCGTAATACAGGCCGTAGGGTGCCGCCGCCTGCGAGATCGCCAGGTTGCGCACGCCCGGCTGTACCCGCGCCCAGCGCCCGGCGGGGTCGATCTCGAGAATCTGCTTGAACCGAGCCATGACCAACAGCACACCCTGTTCGAGCGGCAAGGCACCACCGGACAGTCCGGTCCCGGCGCCACGGGCAACCACCGGCACTTTGCGTTCGTGGCACAGTTTGAGCAACACCTCGACCTGCTCGATACGCTCGGGCAACACCACCAGCAGCGGTACGGTGCGATAGGCACTCAGCCCGTCGCACTCGTAGGGACGCAGGTCTTCGGCGCGATGCAGCACGGTCAGGTCGGGAACACGAGCGTTCAAGGCCTGCACCAGCGCGGCTTTGTCCACCTTGGGCAGAGCACCGTCGATGCGTTCGTCGTAGAGGATGTTCATGGGCGCAGGTCACCGGCTTGTCGTTCTTATGCGCTCAACAGTGGTCGTAATCGCCCAGCCTGTCTACGGTCCTAACCACTGGTAGGACCAGTTCTTTTTGCGCTAGGGCTTCTATCGCCGCCTCTACTGGCTTATTTTCAGCTGGTCGCCAAGCGCCTGGGATAAATTTCGGGCGATGGTCCTACCAGCAGGCATGACATGCACACTAAACCTCAGATCGCCGATATCGTGTGCGAGCGCATCGAGCGGCTCATCGTCGATGGCGTTCTCAAGACCGGGCAGCCGTTGCCGTCGGAGCGACGCCTGGTGGAAAAGCTCGGAGTATCGCGCAATGCACTGCGTGAAGGCCTCAAGCTGTTGCGTGCTCGCGGCATCATTGCCACCGAGCAGGGGCGCGGTTCGTTCGTGGCGTCGCTGTCACCGGCCAACGACGCCACGCCCCTGATGCACCTGTTCAGCTCCCAACCGCGCACTCTGTACGATCTGTTCGAGGTGCGTTCGCTGCTCGAAGGCGAATCGGCCCGGCTGGCTGCCTTGCGCGGCACCCAGGCCGATTTCGTCCTGATCGAACGCAGCTATCAAGCCTTGCTGGCGGCCCATGACCAGCCACTGGACGCCACTCGGCACGCACACTTGGACCATGCCTTCCACCTGGCCATCTGCGACGCCTCGCACAATCCGGTGCTGGTGCAGACCCTGCGCTCGCTGACTGATCTGTTGCTCAACTCGGTGTTTGCCTGCGTGAACAACCTGTACCACCGCCATCCGCAGAAACAGCAGATCGACAAGCAACACGCCAAGCTCTACACCGCCGTGATCAACCGCCAGCCCGAGCAGGCACGCAGGGCTGCCGTTGCCCACATCGAAAGCATCTGTGCCAACCTGCGCGAGATCGAAGGGGAAGAGCAGCGTCTGGTCAGGGCGACGATGCGCCTGGAGGGGTGGGTGTAAACGGGTGTCAGCCCGAGCTTTTTTTACCCATGCCAGCATTTTTCGCGTTTTGAGGCGCTGTTACATCCTTGCTCTGAAGGTCTTCAGATCAAAGGAGTAGAATAGCAACGGATCCGTCAGCGCTAGCCTTCATGCGATAACGATGATTTAACTCCTTGATTTGCGTAGAATTGGTTTCCCTTCAATCACTTTCTGATGCTGTCAAGTAGGCTGCCTCCTATGTTTATGTGGGAAGTTTCAGTTTTTTGATTATTGGATTTAATACAGATATAGATACATCTGATGCCATGATCAGATTCGCAAATATTGGTACTGTTTGGTTGCGTCCAGTGAACCGCATAACTCAAATACGGAGATCAATATGAAATCTAATGCGGCTGTGGAGTGGACATCTGTTGGCGATGAAAATGCCAAAATCTTGAAGTTCAAGGGCCTTGGTATTGAATAGTCTCTGCTTGACACGGGCTTTGCACTGGCTTTGGGGTAAAACCTTTGCAGCATTAGCAACACGGAGGCTATGGCTTCCCGCCCAGCTATCAATTGATTTGAAGATACGCCATGCGTGGAGTTATTGCTGTCAAACTACGATTCACAGCGTGCCCTATAGCACGCTCTGTATGTGCATTTTCACGATGCTTGGTACGGTATTTACTATTGGCCAGTCCTTGGTGCTGGGATCGTTGGCAGATCTGGAAGAGTTAGAGGATCAGTCCGAAATTGTTTGGCGCATAGGCCTGTTGTTTGTTCTTTGGGGGCTGACCCCCTTATGCCAATTGCTTCATGGAGGGGCGAAACTGTTTTCAAGTCAAAATCTCCGGGTTGCCGTGATGGATCATTTGACTGCGGTCACTGTGCGAGGGCGGCCGGTCGAAGCTGACGGATGCTCAGTGGGGAACATAGTCGAGCGCATAGAGTTGGCCTCCAACAGCGTTCCGGCAATTCTCGGTTGTGTCTCCGATACAGTCATAAAAATACTGTCAGTGACCATCATTGCTACTTCAGCCCTCTTTAGCGTGTCGCCGCGCATTGCCTTGATTTGCGCACTTTGGATGGTAACCGCAATAGTGATGTCAAGTTTTCTTGCCGCGACTGGTTTGAAGATTGTTGAACAGGCGAGCGATGCACACGCCGAGGTTATGGGTAAGCTTACAGAGCTGATAAGCAATATCTCAGTCGTTAAAAGTTTCGCGGCGGAACGATATGAACGCAGCCGATTTCATGAACCCCTCAGCGTTGATTTGGTAACCTGCCGTAAGGTGCGAAGCTATTGGCTGATGGTGCAGGCTATTGAAACTGTCTATAAATGGATGTTCGCGATTTGTCTATTGTCGCTGTCGTTGTCTATGTACTTTGCAGGAAGTATTTCCGTAGGTCAGCTTGTCACGCTTATGGCAATAGTCATTTCCCTTTCATGGCATTTTGAATCGGTCGCATTCCATTTTGTGGATTTGTTCGATGCCTACGGAGTCCTTCGTGCCAGCTTAAAAGAGTTAGAAGCTTTCAGCTCCAATCAAGGAGTTCGTACAACTGCAGACCAAGAAGTAGATACAAGTTTGGGGCCAGCGCTAAGGATCTCCGAAATTGAATTCGGCTACGGCAACGTACAGATTTTGTCCGGATTGTCGCTCAATGTCGATGTCGGGGAGAAAGTCGCTATAATTGGACCTTCGGGGTGCGGAAAGTCTACATTATTGAGCGTTATCAAAGGCCTTAAAGCTCCAAAGGTGGGATCAGTATATTTATACGGACGGAGCGCATCTGAGCTGTCCTATGACACAACCCGCCTGCTGTTTTCTGAGTCGTCGGAGAAGGCAGCCATGTTTAACAGGTCTTTAGTTGACAATCTAAATTATAATAATATTGCGCAGGGTGAGGTCGCTGTCAAGCGCGTGATAGAGGCAACAAACCTTCAAGACGTAATTGTCCGGTTAATGAATAAGTCAATCTGTAACATTGGGCATAATGGGAATTTGCTTTCAACTGGGGAGCGACAACGTTTAAGTATTGCGCGCGCGCTTTTGAAAAGCGCGCCGTTTCTGCTGTTGGATGAAGCTACCGCTTCTATCGATCGTGTGAATGAACAGCACATTGTGAAGCGTGTTACTGGTTGTCTGCCGGATACTACGGTCATTATGGTCACTCATAACCTGGATCTTTTGCATTTGTTCACGCGAGTTGTTGTCATGGATCAAGGTCGTTTTGTGGATGTGGGAAGTCACGAGGAGTTAATCAACCGTTGCCAGTTTTATCGTGATTTCCTAAATGATCCAATTGGGAGGTGATATGGCATGAAAGAGCATATTTAGTCGTTTGACTACACATGGCCTCAGTTAATCAAGCAGGGGGCGATCACATAGTCGGCGCATGAAGCTTGGAGTTGGGAGCTTTTCAGCGCAGTGCGCACTTCATCCGCTATGCTGGGCAAGGGCGTGATTGGTTCCAACAGGTTAGCGGTAGGGCAATCTGCGGAACAAATCCTCCGGCACCCCTGGTGGAGGAGGAGAGATACTTGTCGAGATGGCGTTCCTATAAAGAACACCATCAAATGCTAATGGGTTTCAAAGAGTCATTTTGTTTTCGGGCGACGATCGTTTATTGAATATTCCCTCTGAAATCCTGTAGCCCTCGCTTCGGATCTCTATTGGCAATACAAGCAAAGGCACCTTACTCTATTTTGGACTCTGCACAAAACACACGTGGTTCAGCGGCAGTTGCCGCTGGACTTATAATTCGATACATTTTTCACCACCGTAGTGAGCAAAATATGACGCGTTCCCCTTAGCGTTTTTAGGGCCTCTAAGATCGGCGCCAGATGGCGTTTAGCATTGGTAATGTTTTGGATGGCCTCCGTGAGCCCCTAGTGCGGCTTAGCGTGTTGGGAATGGGTGTGATCATTTTGCGTAGGTGTTTTTTTAAGCACCCCAAAACGCTTTCAAGGTAGTGACTCTCCCAGGCGGCCGCAGTTCTTAGATGCTGTTGAACGAGATTTCGAGATAGCAAACACCGTTTTCCCCGCAGGGGGCTGTTCGTCCGTACGGATACTCACTTACGTCGTCGGCATCAACAAGGTGGCATGAACATCGCACGCGCGGCATCAATGGTGGAGCGTATGGTCACGAAGGTTTTTTCACTGATGCCTCCCCAATCAGCTCCGCAATCAAAAAGCGGCAGACAGGTGATCAACATGAGTATGGGTCTTTAACGCCACTGCGCTTCAAGCTGGCGATGCAAAACGGATCCCTTGATGCGCTCGGTGTAAGTGGTACGGGTGCGGCCAGACTTGGGATCGAAGCCTGGGACCGAATTGATGGTTGCGGACTGGCCGTCGTCCTGCTCACACACGAACCCGAGGGTAGCTTCACTCCTGGACCTGCAAGGCGGCTCATCCTGCCTGCTTGAGGCACTTGAGATTACTAAAATCGGCGTGCAGCTCACCCAACTTGCGCTCGATACGCATACGCTGCTCGGGCGTGCTGTCCGCGGCAAGACCCGTCATTAGGTCAATGGCGGCTTGCTCGGTGCGGGCGTAGGCAGCCTTGTATTGCGGCGTCCATACCGCTTCGCGCTGTTGCAGCAACTGCGCGATCCGTGTCGGAAACTCGGCAGACTGGCGCTGCTGCAATGCCGCCAGCAGCTGGTTTTGCCAATGCTCGCGGTTGTCGATCCACTCGCGGTTCTGCGCCCCCAGGCTTTGCGACCAGTCCTGCACCCGTTGCTGCTGCGCATCGGTCAGCTTGCCGAACCACGGGGTGAGGCGTTTGCTCATGCGTTTGGCGCGTTCGTCGATCTGCGCCTGTAATGGCGGTTCGACGTATTCCTTGCGGCGCTTGATCAGGTCTTCGCTGAACGCCTGCTGCAGCGCGCGCACCTGGTTATCATCCAGGCCCTGCAGCAGCTCCACTGCGGAGGGCGTCACTTGCACCGCAATGGCCGAAATCGCCTGTTTGGCCTCGGCTGTTCGCTCGCGTAGCGCTGGCGCGGTTACCTGCTGCTCGGACACCATTCGCTGGACCTTGTCCAGCCACTGCAGGCTGTCTGCCAACTGCGTGGTGCAATGCCAGCGCAGGTGTTCCTTGAGACGCTCGTCGAACCAGTTTTTCTGCTCGCGATTCATGTCCAGGTAGTCGTTCATCGACCAGGGAATGATCACGTCCAGATTGCGATAGGCCAGGTCTACCCGGGTGCAGCCACCGAACATCAGGCACAGGCCCATGAGCATCAAGCAGTGGAGCAGGCGACGAGACAGAGAGTTCATGGCGGCAGTCCGTGCGATGGCGTTGTTGTGGTTATAGAGCCATGCCGGTGCGTGCGGTTCAGCACGATGTGGGAAAAACGCGATGTCAGAAAAACGTGTGTTGGGCCTTGAGCATGAACATGCTGTCGCACTGACCATTCTGCCCTGAGTAAGCGGCGCAGTTGGCCCCGCTCAGGTCCGAGCCACTGTAGATGAAGTTCAGGTCGAAACTACCGACGGGTCGTGACATCTGCAACGACCAGTCGTTGAAAGCCCGTACTTCCTGCCCCTCGCCGATGGTGAACGGGGTGGAAAGCTGATGGTTGCTAACTTTCATGGTGAAGCCGACATCCAGCAACGGCAGGCCGCCGAGGTCGGCGAACAGCGTACTGTTCTGGCCATCGGGGGTGTTGTTGAAGGCCGCACCGAAGCGCCGGTCCAGCACCCGCAGGCCGGCGTAGAACGCGTGGGTCGCGGGGGCGTCCAGTTCCGGGTAACTGTACTGGATCACGCCCACTTCATAGCCCAGGGAGTTGTCGAACGGGTGCTTGTAGCCCAGGTAGGAATCCACCTCGAGGTTGCTGGAAGAGGTCAGGCCCATGTTGGGTGACCACTGGCCGAAATACAGGCCGCTGTCATGGGTCAGGTCCAACCCACCGTGGAACGAACTGCCCGTACTTGGCTGCACCAGGCCCACGGCCATGCTGCGCGACGGGGTGGTGCCGAGCTTGAGGTTGAAATCGCCGATGTCACGTTGAATGACCTGGGCGTAGAGAGAAGGGGGGACCGCGAGTCCGGCTATCAATAACCAGCTGGGTCTGAGCATGCCTACCTCCAGTAAGCCTGGACGGCCCGATCTAGAAGGGTGCAAGCATACCGCTCATGGGCGGTGCAGGGCTGCCATTCGTCGATTCGAGGGGATGAAGGTGATGCGAGGAGTAACGCGAAGCGGAAGTTTTGCCCGGCGCGGTGGCCGGGCCGCAAACTTACTTCTTGCCCAGGCTGATGTGCTTGGACGGGGTGAAGGTCTGGCCGCTGACGCCCTTGGCAATCTGCTGGATTTCACCACCGGACTTCAGAAATGCGGCGATCTGTTCGTTGATCGACTCGCTGGTTTCAACGGCGGGAGCGGGCTTGACTTTGCTGTTGGATGCTTTAACGCGCATGGCTGCCATTAACCTGTCAAAAATTAATATGGCCAGGCATTGTACATGATTTATCCACTCCCGGCTGAGCCAGATAGACCAGCGGTGCTGGCGCAGCAGCGGCGCAGCGTAAGGAATCGGCGTACCAACCACCGGCGCAGGACGCGTTGCGCAGCCAGCGCAAGGGTTCTCGGGTAGAATGCCGAGCCAGGTGACGAGGAATATTCGAAATGGCTTTAGTCGGGCGCTACAACGCATTGCAAGTGGTAAAACATACGGACTTCGGGCTGTACCTGGACGGCGGCGCGGACGGTGAGATCCTGCTGCCCAACCGCTACATCCCCAAGGACATTCCCAGCGAAGACGAAGACTGGCTGAACGTCTTCGTGTATCTGGACAGCGAAGACAAGCTGCTGGCCACCACTGAAAAGCCCAAGGTTCAGGTGGGCGAGTTCGCCAGCCTCAAGGTCGTCGAGATCAACAGCATCGGTGTTTTCCTTGACTGGGGCTTGCCCAAGGACCTGCTGCTGCCGTACTCCGAAGAAAAGCGCCAGATGAAGGCGGGCGAATACTGCGTCGTGCATGTCTATCTGGACAAGCGTACCCGCCGCATCACCGCCACTGCACGCCTGGACCGCTACCTGGACAAACTGCCGCCGGCCTACCAGGTGGGTCAGGAGGTCGATCTGCTGGTCGTCGAAGAAACCGACATGGGCTTCAAGGCCATTATCGACAACGCTCACTGGGGCTTGATCCACAAGAACGAAGTGTTCAAGTTCCTGCGTTCCGGCAAGCAGGAGAAGGGCTACATCAAGGAGCTGCGCAGCGACGGCAAGATCGCCCTGAGCCTGCAGCCGGTTGGCGCCCAGCTGGCCAGCAGTCTCAACGCACAGATCCTCGAAAAGCTGCGCGCCAATCAGGGCACGCTGCCGGTCAGCGACAAAAGCGATCCGAAGGTCATCAGCGACCTGTTCGGTGTCAGCAAGGGCAACTTCAAGAAGGCCATCGGCGCCCTCTACAAGGACGGCCAGATCGTCATTCACGCCGACCGTATCGAATTGGCCTGAGGCCTGCCGCGCAGCCCGGTGTCAGGGCTGCAGGACTGTCAGGGCTGCAGGAACGACGCGAAGCTGACGCCGCTGCCAGTGGGGCGCACGTCCTTGAGAAACGAATCCTTGTCGGCGCTCAGCTCCAGGCTGACCGTTGACTTGCGCTTGCCGGCGTTACGCACCACCAAGCCCTCGATGTGCTCGCGCAGGAACGCGGTGGTCACCTTCAGGTGCAGTAGCTGATCGCTGGAAGGGGTGTGCAGCAGCAAGTGAATCCATTCGTACTGGCCGATCTGCAGGCGAGCCACGGGGATGTCGAACCACCAGATATTGCGCTTGGGGTCCAGCAGGGTGAAGTGGCAGTTGTTGACGCCGAGCACCGCGCCGCCCAGTTCCTTGTTGCGACGGGCGATGGCTTGGGGTTTGTCGAGTTTCATGGAAATTCCTACAGGTATGACGCTTCGGCGCACTGGCCGAATCCGACCGGCATTCTGCGGGCAAATCACCGGAACATAAAGCGCTGGCAAGCCATACGTGCATGGCCCATGAACGCGGCGTCTTCTGTTGCGCAAAATAATTTGAAACTCTGGCGGTCCGACGCCGGTCAATTCCTGTGTCGAGACAAGACATTCCTAAATGACCAGGAGACTTACCATGAGCGGCACTACAGACAAGATCAAGGGCATGGCCAACGAAGCGGTCGGTAACGTCAAGCAGGGTGTAGGCAAGGCCACCGGCAACGAAGAACTGCAAGTCAAAGGCGCAGTTCAAGAGAAGAAAGGCGAAGCACAGCAAGTCGAAGGCGACGTGAAGAATGCCGTCAAAGACACTGTGAAAAAACCCTGAGGTAGAGTGCTCTCTGCCTGAATGAGGTTTCCCAACGGTCATCAGTCGATGGCCGTTGTGCTATTGGGCAGACATGGACGTACATACTCTGACTGTCGTTTTTCCTGCGGCTTTGCGGTAAAAAGCCGGCGTTGAACAGCCGGACCGCGACAAGCCCTGCCGCAGCTGCCTGATTCACCCCCTATTCTGCATTCACTAGGCAGCGTATTCGAAGGTTGAGTGGCGCAAGGAGACGCTATGCTATTTCCCCACATGAACAACCTGCCTTTCATGAAGGTCATGGTTCGCACGGTCAAGGAATTCGTCGACGACGAGATGCCCACCTATGCGTCGGCGTTGGCCTACCAGATGCTGTTTTCGCTGTTCCCCTTCCTGCTGTTCCTGATCGCCCTGATCGGCTTCCTGCATCTGCCTGATTTCTTTTCCTGGATGCGCCTGCAGGCCGATCTGGTTCTGCCGCCACAGGCGCTGGAACAGGTCAACCCCGTGATCGACCAGTTGCAACAGTCCAAGGGCGGATTGCTGTCCATTGGTATCGTCGTTGCCTTGTGGACGGCCTCGGCCGGTGTACGCCTGACCATGAGCGCCATGAACGCCGCCTATGATGTGGTCGAGGAACGCCCGGCCTGGAAGCGCATTCCCCTGTCGATCTTCTACACCATTGGCTTGGCCGGCATGCTGCTGTGTGTGGCGGCCCTGATGGTCACCGGCCCGCAAGTCATGCAATGGCTGGCCGGGCAGATTGGCATGGAAGACTTCATCGTCACCCTGTGGACCATCCTGCGCTGGCCGCTGATCGTCATCCTGCTGATGATCGCCGTGGCGGTGATCTACTACGTGATGCCCGACGTGAAGCAGGAATTTCGCTTCATCACGCCAGGCTCGATGCTGGCCGTGGTGGTCTGGATCGTCGCCTCGCTGGGCTTTGCCTACTACGTGAAGACGTTCGCCGACTACAACGCCATGTACGGCAGTATTGGCGCGATCATCGTGTTGCTGTTGTATTTCTACATCTCTTCGGCCGTGCTGTTGCTGGGCGCCGAGATGAATGCCGTGATCGAGCACATGTCGGCCGAGGGCAAGGACAAGGGCGCCAAGGATCCGGAAGAACAGGCCCCGGCCGTGGATCACACCGATACCGAGCCTGCTGGCGAAAAAGACCTGCGTACAGATCAGCCCGCGCCGTCGACGAGTACTGCTCGCCCGTTGTCCTGAACGCGGTCTATCAAGACGCGCCGACCTTCAGGCGCACCAGGGCCAGCAGGTGCTTGCTGGCCCGGTAGCGTTCCAGGCGCTGGGCCAGTTCCATAGGCAGCGAGGTGGCATCCTCAAAGCCTGAGCGTTTATAGAAGTCGTGTAGCTCAGGTGCGCAGAACAACCACACTGGTCCACCCAGCGCCTCTTGGGCCTTGCTGATCAGGTTACTACCGCAGCCTTCGTTTCGCCGTTCGACTGCTACGTGCAACCCCGTCAGCCAATGTCCTCCGGCTATGGGCATGAAGTTCGCCGCCGCAACGATGTCGCCTTCGCGTGCCACCCACCAGCGTGCATTGCCAGCACTGCGCATAGGGCTGCGTTGCGACTTGTAGAACTTGTCCAAAAGGGGCCGTGCACAGCTCGGCAGCTCACTGAATTCCACGTAAATGTGTCCTGTTATTGCCAAAGCGCCAGGTTTGCCCCATGGCGGGAAAAATTGCTTCGTGGCGACACTGGCCCTGTAGTAAGGTCCGGGCCTCTTTTTATGACGGAGATGTGCTGTGCAGCAGCCGATTCGCAATCCACTCTACCTGGCTGGTCTGATCAGCCCGCTCTGGCTGGCCGCCGCATTGATCGTAGCCGGCAGCCTCTATCCTGGGTACAGCCACATCAATCAGGCGATGGGTTTGTTGGGCGCCATCGACGCGCCCACCCATACCCTGTGGCCTTGGCTCAGCCACTTTCCGTTGGGCCTGTTGCTGATCGCGTTCGGTATTGGCCTGTACGCACACCACGCCCATCTGCGATTGGCACGGCTGAGCGCATCGCTGGTCATCGTGCACGGCCTGGCAAGCCTGGTCGCCGGCTATTTTTCCTGCGACAACGGCTGTTCGCTGCAGTACCCCTCGACCCAGCAGAACCTGCACACGATTGCCAGCGTGATCATGTCCGCGAGCCTGTTGCTCGCCAGCGCGTTATGGATTTTCGTGGCGCGCCGCGAAGGCCGCAAGGGGCTTGTCTGGTTGTCGTTGGTCTGCAGCCTGTTTGCACTAGGCTGCCTGCCGTGGATGGCGGCCGCCATGGACGTGGGCCGCGGCTTCGGTCTGTTCCAGCGGGTCAATTACTTCGCCTCGCTGCTGTGGGTCGCCGGGCTTGCCTGGGCACTGCTCAAGGATGATCGCAGCGGCCGGATCTGAACGGATCAAGCCATCAGGGTAATCCAGATGGCTGCACCCCCGATCAAGGTGACCATGCTGCCCAAGCCAAGCACCCCCGTCACATCGGCGGGGAACCGCGCACGGTTGATGCCTTCGACCCGGCAGCGGTAGCGGCGGCGCTGGCTCAGCCAGATCAGCAATGCCCCCAGCAGGGTCAAGGTGATCAGGCCAGCGGCGAAACGCCCGTGGTGTGGCATCCAGCGCAGAAAAAACAAGCTCGCCACGAGCATTGCCAACAACGTGCGTCCCCAGGCCAGCAAGGTGCGTTCGGGCTGCAGCCCTTCGTCCTGATGACCCGCCTGCGGCAAGCTCATCGCAATACGACGAAAGCAATCAGCGCCGCGGTAACCAAGGCACCGCCGATGGACAGCAATGGCACCAGCAGCGGAATGGGCAAAGGCTGCTTGTGCCGCATCGCCCGCTCTACGTTCAGCCAGCGCAGGCTTGCGCTGGCACTGAGCAGCATGCCCAGCAGCAGCAGGATGACCGCCAGGCTTTTGCGAAACTCGGGCGCGAACACGTCCGCAGTGAACGCTTCGACCGCGATGCCGCCGGCCATCAAGGCCAGTGCCGTACGGATCCAGGCCAGGAACGTGCGTTCGTTGGCCAGGGTGAAGCGCGGGTCCGGCTCGCTGCCGCCCTTGAGCAGCCGCAACTGCCGCGCACTGCGCTCGCCGTGGTGGGGGGGGATCCCGGGGTCAGGTCTCGCCATGTGTGTGCCAAACAGGGTGTGGAAGTAGGGCGATGCTACCACCGTCGACGGTCGCGCCGTCCATTTTCAACGACCCGCTCAACCGACGGCAGGGGCCACGGGCAGGTGAAAGACGAACTGCGTGCCGTCTTCGTCGGTCGAGCTGACCTCCAGTCGTCCATCGTGGGCCAACGCAATCTGGTAGGCGATGTACAGGCCCAGGCCCAGTCCGCCACGCGGGCTGCGTACGCTGGGTCGGGCAAAAGGCTTGAACAACTGGGCACGTACGTTTTCGGCAATCGCCGGCCCCTGGTTATGCACCGAAAGTGTGAACGCCTGATTGGAAAGCCGCCCGCTGACGTGGACATCGCTGTCCGGCGCACCATGGATAAGGGCATTGGACACCAGGTTCGATAGCAGCTGGCCAATGCGCTCCTTGTCGCACAGCACGCCCCGCAGGTCATCCACATCCATCGATATGACCCGGTCAGGATGGATGCGCTGCAGTTCCGAAACCACGTGCTCCAGGCTTCGCGTCAGGTCGGCATCGGGTTGCAGATCGACCACGATGCCGGCCCCCAGTCGCCCGCGAGCGAAATCCAGAACGTCCTCGATCAACTGCGAGGCGCGGCGTGCGCTGGTCTGGATGTGCTTGACGATCCCTGCGCTACGCTCATCGGCGACCCGGCGTTGCAGCAGCTCGGCACCGGCGTTGATGGCGAACAGCGGGTTGCGCAGGTCGTGGCCCAGCACCGCGATGAACTGATCGCGCAGGTCGGCCATTTCCCGTTCCTCCAGCAACGCAGTCGCCGTACGCTGGTGATGCTCCTCGTTTTCCATCTGCAACGACAGCAGCCGTGCGAACGAGTCCATCATCGGTTCGATGGTGGTGCCTTTCAGGCAGGTCGGCCGAGGATCGAGCGCGCAGATCGTGCCGAAAAAACTGCCATCGGCGCGGAACAAGGGCGTGGATATGTAGCTCTCGAAACGGTAGATGCGCGGCGTGTGGTGATTGCAATACACCTCGTCTTCGCTGACTTTGTCGATGATTATGGTCTGGTGACTGGTGCGTATCTCATGGCACAGGGTGGTGGTGATATCCAGTTCCTCGCCGACCTTCAGGCCGAAACCCAGGGTGTCGAGCACCGCGCAGGTGGTCCATGAAGTGTCGGTGACCCGGGCGACGGCGGCGAAACGCATTCCGGTGGTTTCGCAGATCACCTGCAAGATTGCCGGGACTGCGTCGATACGTGCGATGGTGGCTATGTCGGCTGCTGCAGTCGTGCCCATGAGATGTCCACTGTGGTTGCGCATGCCGGAGTCATTGAGAGGTCGTGTCCGGACGGTGCACCGATTCTAACGATGCCGCCCCGGACTGTAAAAAAATGTTGAACAGGTTATCGATCAATGGGCGTGCAGGCCTGCTGGCGATGCCACATGCGGCCTGCGCGTAGACGCCTGCTGCTTGAGCACCGACTCGAGCGCTGCCTGATCCAGCGGCTTGCTCAGCTGTGCACCTTGGACTTGCGCGCAGCGATCACGCCGCAAATCGAGCAACTGCTGCTCGGTGTCGACGCCGGCGCCGATCACCGTGACGCCCATGGCCTGGCTCAAATCGATGATGCCTCGCACCAATCCGCGATCCTGTGGGTTGCCGTTCATGCCAGCCACGAAGCGCGGGTCGATCTTCACGGCATCGAACGGGTAGATCCGCAGGTACCCCAGTGAACAGTAGCCGCTGCCGAATTCGTCGAGAATCAAGCCCGCGCCCAGCTCCTTCAGCGCCGTCAGCGCACCCACCGCGCCGTCGGCACAGCCCAGCATGACCTGCTCGGCGACCTGCACCTGCAGGCGGCTGGCAGGCAGGCGGCTGTCGGTCAGTGCATCGCGCACATCGCGGGGGACATCGCCACGGCTGAAATGCGCCGGCGCCAGACTCACCGACACGGCTATCGACTGCGGCCAATGGCGCGCCATCCGGCAGGCCTCGCGCAGAGTCCAGCGATCGATGGCAATGATCAGGTCGCTGCGCTCGGCCAGAGGCAGGAAGACATCGGGGGTGAGCAAGCCTTCGACAGGGTGCTGCCAACGCAGAAGTGCTTCCACGGCAACCACGCGAGCACCCTCGGTGCTGTACCTGGGCTGGAAGTGAAGCAGCAGTTGCTCATGGCGAAGGGCGGACTGCAGATCGGTTTCCAGCTGCCACAGCGAATTCTGTCGCTCCAGCGCGGGTGCGAAGTGCTGCCACTGCCCCCGGCCTCGGGTCTGCGCCTGACGCAGGGCAATGCCCGCGCAATGCATCCATTGCTTGGCATCGCCACCCGCAGGATGGTCGTGGACCACGCCGATGTTCACTCCGACCTGCATATGCTTGATGCCATGCACGACGGGCCGTTGGACATTGTCGATCAGACGCTCGCAGAAATGCTCGATCTCGATCATTTCATCGATACTGGCAAGCACGATCATGAACTGCCCCGCGCGCAGGCGCGTCACCAGATCGTTGCTGCGGGTACTGTCACGCAGGCGGCTGGCGACTGTGCGCAATATGCACTCCCGGGCGGATTGCCCCAACGCCTTATCCGGATCGTCAAACCCTTCGAGGTCCAGCAGCAACAGCGTCAATGGCAAGGGGCGAAGACGATCGGCCAGCGTCTGGTCGAGGAAGCGTGTCAGGGCCTGCTCATCCCCCAGACCGGTGACCGCATCGTGGGTCGAGCGATGGGCAAGCTGGGCCTGGGCGCTGACCTGGTCAGTGATGTCGACCACTGTGCCGCGATAGCCTGCAAGCTGTGTGTCACGCACGATGCGGCACGCAACGATGCGACAGTGACGGACCTGCCCGGCACTGTCGCGGTAGGTGCAGCGCAACTGGCCAGTACCCGGCGAGTTGTTATCCAATTGTTGCAGCCATTGGCCTGGGGGCAAGGTTTCGCACTGCATCAACAGCTCGATGGGCTGGCCCAGCCACGCATCGCAAGCCAAGCCAGTGGATGCAGTGAATCGGGTAGACAGATAGCTGACCCGCAAAAATTCGTCGGTCTCCCATATCCAATCGGAACTGGCGCTGGTCAGGTCATGCAGACGTTCTTCACGCTCGCGCAGGGCCCGATGTTCATCCTGCAATCGCGCATGGTCCTGGTCGATGTCGCGCAAGCTGCGCAACGTCCTGCGCAAGAGCCCGGCGGACGCGATCAGTACTGCCATTAGCAGCAGTGCGACGGTCATCGGCAGCGACATGGACCACAGGGGTTCGCCGCCCGGTGGCGGGGTTTGTACCGGCAAGCCAGCGCCCGCATCGTTCAGCGAGATCAGCGGCCGACCACTGTTTTCGCCCAGATCGCGCTCCGCGTCGGCGACGTTCGACGTGACCGTTTCGGTCGATGGAACGCCGACCTGTTCCGGCGCGGCAGTGAAGCCAAGCATGGCGCCGCCGGCAATCAGCACACTGGCAAGGATAGGTAACAGGAAGGCCAACACCAGAAGCCGGGCGTGGCGTGAGTGGCGGGAGGCATTGGCGGCATCAACAGCATTCATGAGCAGCGGTCCTTGCGAACAGACGTGTCCTGGTGCCATCTGGACGTTTGCCCTCGGTACATGGTTCCCTGCACTCGACCAAGCGCCGAATGCCGGCGTCCAGCTCGTCAAGCCGGCCGGAACTCTCACTTCTCACTCCAGCCCGAAAGCGTATGCTGTAGCTCGCATCTTTCAGCCAGAGGGCTGCATGAATATTCCACTGCTTTTCGGAGTGCTCGCGCTTATGACGTCGTTTTCGCCAAACGCCGAAGAACTGCCTGCCTCGTTGCGCGAGGACGGCCAGTATCGTAATCAGGTGGTCCTGCCCAAGGACGGCTTCATGAAGAAGCTGCGCATCGGCATCAAGTACCTGCTACTCAGCAAGCCACCCGGAACCCGCCCGCAAGCGGCACTGCCGGTCGAGCAGATTTCCCGCCAGCAACTGCTGGCCGCGCCGGACTACAGCCTCTGGCGGTTGGGGCACTCGACGGTGCTGCTGAAAATGGGTGGCGAATTCCTCATCACCGACCCGGTATTCTCCGAGCGCGCCTCGCCCGTCCAGTGGGCAGGTCCCTTGCGCTTCCACCAGCCGCCGATCAGCATTGCCGAATTGCCGCCGATCAAAGCGGTCATCCTGTCCCACGACCACTACGACCATCTGGACGAGCACGCGATCAAAGCGCTGGCCGGCAAGAGCGAGTATTTCCTGACCACACTCGGGGTGGGCGACCGGTTGATCGAATGGGGGGTACCTGCCAGCAAGGTTCGTCAGCTGGACTGGTGGCAAGAAACCCAGGTGGGTGGGTTGCGCCTGGTCGCCACACCGTCGCAGCACTTCTCCGGGCGTAGCCTGTTCGACAGCAACAGCACGCTCTGGGCATCGTGGGTGGTCATCGACCAGGACTTTCGCCTGTTCTTCAGCGGCGATACCGGCTACTTCCCAGGCTTCAAACAGATCGGCGAGCGTTTCGGACCTTTCGACCTGACCCTGATGGAGACCGGGGCCTACAACGTCGCCTGGCCCAACGTGCACATGCAGCCTGAAGAAACGCTGCAGGCCCATCTGGACCTGCGCGGCAAAACGCTACTGCCCATTCACAACGGCACTTTCGACCTGTCGATCCACGACTGGCATGAACCTTTCGATCGCATCAGCGCGCTGGCGCAGGCCAAGGGCGTTCCGTTGAGCACGCCACGCATGGGTCAGCGGATCGACCTGCGCCAGCCCCAGGCCAGCGAGCACTGGTGGGAACAGGTCGACTCACCCGCGCCTGTCGCCACACCGTGATCCGATGATGGCTCAGGCGTCGGTGTTGGGCTCCTTGCGCGACTTGCCATGACCATCGTCCTTGGGCGGCAGGCCGCTTTCGCTACGGATCTGCGCATGGCTGATCAAGGCGAAGATGAAGCTGCCGCCAATGATGTTGCCCGCCAGCGTCGGTGCAGCGAAGTCGAGCCAAAAGGCTTTCCAGCCCAGCTCGCCGGCCCACACCAGGTAGGACACTTCCGCCGAGCCGACGACGATGTGGGTGAAATCCCCCAGCGCCATCAGGTAGGTGACCAGGATGATGATCCACATCTTGGCGCTTTCCTGCGAAGCGATCATCCAGACCATGGTAGCGATCATCCAACCGGAGATGATGCCTTTGGAAAACATCTCCGACAGATTGTTTTCCATCACCTTGCGACCAATTTCAAGAAAGGCCACGTCGGTCTTGGCGTCGAAGATCGGCAAGTGCAGCATGACGTAGGACACCAGCAGTGTGCCTACCAGGTTACCGGCCAGCACCACGCCCCAGAGCTTGAACAGCCGGCCCAGATTGCCCAGGTTCGGTTTGCTCATGATCGGCAGGACGGCGGTCAGGGTGTTCTCGGTGAACAGTTGCTGGCGCGCCAGGATCACGGCAAGAAAACCGGCCGAGTAGCCCAGGCTGGCGATGACCTTGCTGGTTTCGCCGTCGGGTAGGCGCGAGTTGAACAGTCCCATGGCCATCAGCGACAGACCCATGGTCAGGCCGGCAGCCAAGGCCGACCACCACAAAGCGGCGACCGTGCGCTCGAGTTCGTGGTCGCCCTGTATGCGAATGGTTTCATGCAGCACCGCCGCGCGGGGCGGTTGGTTCTCATGGACTTCTTCTTTTTCGTCGGACGACAGGCCAGGCGTCTTGCCTTCTTCTTCGGGGGCATCAAGGCGGGGTTCGTGCTTTTCCATGGAGGTTCCTGCAAATGCGGTGGCGCGCGTGCCGGGTGCACGGCTGCCTCAGCACAGACCTTCAGGGCCCCGAATAAGTTGCGTCAGTGCGCACCGAGCGTCGGTTACAGGCCGAATACCTCGCGCAGCGCCTCGGCATAGGCCTGGCTACCCAGGGTCATGCTGTTGTTGTGGGTACCGCCGGGCACCAGCAGTAACCGCTTAGGTTCGGCAGCGGCATCGAACAGTTCCTGGCTGAAACGCGACGGCACGTAGCGGTCGTCCAGGCCATGGACGATCAACACCGGAATCTTGATGTCGCCAATCTTGTCGATGGAATCGAATTTCTCCGACATGATCCAGCGCACCGGCAGGGACGTATTGGCGACCGCTGCAGCGGCGGCGGCCAGGTCGGTGAAAGTCGACTCCACAATCAGCCCGGCAGCTTTCGGCTCATCGCCCTCGGCCAGGTGCTCCGCCAGATCCACCGCGATCGCGCCCCCCAGCGAATGACCATAGATGAAGCGTCGCTCGGCGTTGGGCTGCAACTGCACCAGGCGCTCCCAGGCAGCCTGGGCGTCCTGGTACACGGTGCGCTCGGACGGCAAGTCGCCTGGGCTCTCGCCGAAGCCGCGGTAGTCGATGGCCAGCACCGAAAATCCAAGTTCGCGCAGCTGGCTGATGCGCCGCACCTGCGCGGTGAGGTTCCAGCGCGTGCCATGCAGGTAGAGCACCGCCGGCGCATCGGCGCGCGGCGCCGGCCACCACCAGGCATGCAAGTACTGGGTACTGCTCAGGGCCTTCTCCACTGGAATCTGCAGTTCGGTAACGCCCGAAGGCAATCCTGCATACCAACTGGCCGTGCCTGGCTCGATGTTGAACAGTAACTGCCGCTCTTTATACGCCAGTTGCGAGCATCCATACGGCAAGCCAACGCCGATCGCCAACGCCAGCAGTAGAAAGGGGAGCCAGCGCCGACGACGTGGCGCGGTGGTAGGTGATGCCATGCACGCAAACTCCAAGTGGGTCTCTGTACTGGACCTGAGCAGGTCAGGCGCTGTTCCATGGCTATTTGGTTTCAAGCGGTGTCAGCGCCTGCCCAACCAGCAGCAGAATGCCCGTTGCTGACGCCTTGTTGCCATCGTTCCACCGATATTCTAATGTCGTCTGACGACTGATGATTGCGCTGCCATCGCTGCAGCGTGGCAACCAATAAAAAGGACAACACATGAAAATCGTGATGGTGGGAGAAGCTGCGACGCACCGTGAGGCACTTTCCACTGCCCTGGACTTCCCCGTTCAATTCGTCGAGCTGCCCCGCGACGCCCACGAATCGGATGCCTGGGACGACCAGATCGAAGGCGCCGACGTACTGGTCTCGATGCGTTTCCAGCGACGTGGTCCCGCACCGGCCTTCCGCTTGCTGCATGTGCCCGGCGCCGGGCTGGATGGCATCGATTTCGCCGCGCTGCCTACCGGCGCCACGGTCTGCAATGTCTTCGAACACGAAATTCCAATGGCCGAATACGCCCTGGCCTGCATGCTCGAACACCAGGTCGAACTGGCGGCCCTGCGAGCTCGCTTCAGTACCGAGCAATGGACGCACGCCTACCTGAAGCGCCAACCGCGTGGCGAGCTGTTCGGCAAGACCGTGGTCATTGTCGGGTTCGGTCGTATCGGCCAGGCCGTTGCCAGCCGAGCACAGGCCTTTGGCCTGCACGTCATTGCCATATCCGCTCGCGCCCGAGACGGACGCGTTGCCGGGCCAATGGACGAAGCGTACACACCTGCCGAGCTCGACCCGGCGCTCGCCCGTGCCGATTTCGTCGTGTTGACCTGCCCCCTGGACGAGCGCACCCGCGGCTCGTTCGCCGCCGCCCAGTTCGCCGCGATGCGTGCCGATGCCGTGTTGATCAACATTGCCCGCGCCGCAGTGGTTGACCAAAGTGCCCTGTACCACGCCCTGCGCGACAACCTCATCGCCAAGGCCTACCTGGACGTCTGGTACAGCTACCCCAGCGGCGAATCCGACGCTGTCGCACCGGCGCAATATCGTTTCGAAGACCTCCCCAACGCCTACTGCACCCCCCACGCCTCCGGCTGGACCCAGGGCCTTTTCGAACGCCGCTACGCCTTCATAGCCGCCAACATCACCCGCCTGCACCAAGGCCAGCCCCTCCAGAACGTCGTTACAATCCCCCGTCCTGTCTAACACCCGGCGCGGCGACACACCCGGCCCCTGTAGCAGCGGCGCAAGCCGCGTCCGGCCACACCTCAATCCTTTTGACACACCGCACCTGCCTCCCACGCATACGCCAAACCCTTCCTACATCCCAGCCCCCCAATCCCTCTGCCTGGACTCACCCAGGCTTCGCACACTGACGCCTCTTCAATCCGACCGACAAGGACTGTCGTTTATGACCATTGGCTCATCCCACAACCATCCCGCCGACATCGCCGCTGCCTTGCAAAACCCCACTTGCCTGCCGTGGGCGGCTCGCTTTCCCAACCCTCCGGACCTGTGTTTCGACTATCGCCGCCTGCTCGAACAAACCCCAGGCATCGCTCACGGGGGCAACCCACAACACCGCATCTGCATCATCGGCGCGGGCGTTGCAGGCCTGGTCGCGGCCCGCGAACTGCTGCGCTGTGGCTTCGAACAGATCACCCTGATCGAGCAGTCGCGCCGCTTGGGTGGACGTCACCTCACCGTGCACGTAGATGGGCCGCAAGCCACAGCGTCCGCCACACCGTTCGAAATGGGCGCTATGCGCATGCCCTTTTTCAATCGCACGGGCGAGGCACCCGCGCAAGGCCGCTCACTGATGGCCTACTACGCTGGCCTGTACGACCTTAAAACCTCGGACTTCCCGAATCCCGGCACGCCCTTCGTGCGCTCCACCGGTATTTATCTGCGCGGGGAGGACGATGCAACCAAGCTTGCGGCATTCAGCGATGCCGAACTGGTCGATAAATGTGTGCGCGAGCTGGACCGCATCCTGCTGCGGTGCAGCAACGTCGGTTCGCGCATTTCCCCGTTCATCTACACCACCAACGCGCGCGTACAGCGCTGGGTGACAGACCGCAACGCTCTGGGCTGCGCCAAGCTCTACCGCGCCGGCGCCTACCAGGATGCGGTCGGCCTGATGAGCTACAACCGCGACTACAGCGCTCGATCCGGACTGTACTTCGCCGGTGAGTCCTTTTCGGTCGATGCCGGCTGGACTGAACCGGCCATGCGCGGCGCCGTCGATGCGGTGATCAACCTCTGCGCCAACCAAGGTGCAGCTTTCAACGGTGGATTCGACCTGGCCCGTTACCCTCGGTATGGCGTCGAGCCCTGAATTCGACTGAGGTCGTAGGCGTATTGAACGGTTTTGTACGGTCAGCCGGATTACTCCTACACCAGCTTGGGAATCATCCGGTTTTTTAATCCAAACGAATGCGTTTCTATGCGGAGGCAATCCAAAAACAACAAAAAGGTGCCTCCATGTCCTCTGCTTCTGCCATCAGTCCCGTGCGCGTCGCTGTCGTCCAGTTCGATCCGCAATGCGGCCTCGAACACCGCTCGTTCAACCTGTCTCACAGCCTTCATCTGGCCCGGCGCGCCGTAGCCGGAGGCGCCCAGCTGATCGTACTGCCGGAACTGGCCAACACCGGCTACGCCTACCGCAACCGCGAGGAAGCCTTTGCGTTGGCCGAGGCCGTACCCGAAGGCCCCAGCGCCCAGGCCTGGATCGAGTTCGCCCGCGAACACCAGGTCTACCTTGCTGCCGGTCTGGCAGAACGTGATGGCCACAAACTCTACGACTGCGCGGTGCTGGTCGGCCCCGAGGGTTTCATCGGCAAATACCGCAAGGCCCATCTGTGGAATCTGGAAAAACTCTGGTTCAGCCCCGGCGACCTCGGTTTCCCAGTATTCGAGACGCCCATCGGGCGCATCGGCCTGATGATCTGCTGGGATGTCTGGTTCCCCGAAGTGCCACGTCTGCTCAGCCTGCAAGGGGCGGACATCATCTGCAGCCTGAACAATTGGGTCTGGACACCACCGCCGCTGTTCGACGAAACCGGCAAATGCATGGCCTCTTACCTGACCATCACTGCGGCCCACGTCAACAACACCTTCATCGCCGCCGCCAACCGCATCGGCACCGACCGCGGCGATCGCTTCCTCGGCTGCTCGTTGATAGCCGGCACCAACGGTTGGCCGCTCAGCGAAGTGGCCGGTGCCGAAGAGGAAACCATCCTCTTCGCCGACATCGATCTGGTTTCGGCGCGCAGCGCACCGATCTGGAACAGCCTCAATGATCTTCCACGCGACCGCCGGGTCGACCTGTACGGCTCGATGCTGGGCTATGACCGCCATGCCGCGCTGCCGCGCTGAGGAGGGATGCCCATGGATACCTCTCTGCACGACACACCAACGCGCGCATCCACCGGGACCCTGACAGGTTTGCTGGTGCTGTCTCTGGCAATCACGCTGACAGTGATCAGCGGCAAGCTGCTGGCGGTCGATGCGCTGTGGCCCGGCTATGGCGACATGATGGCTAACTTGCACCATCCGGCGGCCTGGTGGCGCTGGATAGTCGGCGATATCAGCGAAGTGGCGTTCTACAAGCACGAGTTCGCCTCCATCGGTCTGCTCGCCGGCGCCGGATTGGGCTGGTGGGCCAATCGCACCGGCAAGCGCTGGCAGGGTTTCGCAATCTGCTACGGCACCGGCCTGTGGCCATGGGTGGTGACCAGTTCACTGCTGGGTCTGGGCCTGGGCAACCTGCTCTGGGGCTGGACGCTGTCGGCCGATACCTGGCAGCCGACCTTCGTCGCCTTCGTTTCCATGCCCGCGGCCACCGTGCTGCTGTTCGGCCGTGGCTGGCGTGTAGCGCTGACCGGGGCCATCATGGGCGCCGTGCTGGTCACACCAGCCTGCCTGTTGATCGTTCAGTACGTGTGCGTCCCGCTGGCCCTGCCGGTGGTGATTGGCAATGTCACCGGCATGGCCGTGGGCAGCGTGATCGGCTTCCTGCTGTGCAAACGCTTCCCGGCTCTGGTGAAGCCCGATGCGGCGCCCTCGACAGCGCCACCGGTGGTGGCATCGACCCCGGACTACGGGATGCGCTGGACCTTGCGCCGTATCCTCGCCGACTTCTCCGAAGCGCCGTTCTTCGGCAACGAGTGGGCCAGCCTGGGGTTGGTGCTGGGCGCGCTGCTGGCGCTGATGCTCAATCCGGCCAGCCCGTTCTACGGTTCCGGCTGGCTGCTGCAATTGCTGGCGGCGCAAACCCTGGCTTCGGCCCTGGGCGTGCTCATCTGGCGTCATCAATGGATAGCCCGCGGCTGGTATCCGACCTACATCCCCGTGGTCTCGGTAGCCCCCGCCGCGATTCTGGTCCATGGTGGCAGCCTGCCGGTGATCATTCTCAGTGCCGCACTGGGCGCACTGCTGGCGCCGCCACTGGCCGTAGCCATCAGCCAGCGGTTACCGTCCTACATGCATGGCTACATCGGCAACGTGCTGTCCATGGCCATCAGTACCTTGCTCATCCTGCCGTTGATCGGCCTGATCATCGGCAGTCCCAACCTTTGACGGAGAACCGCCCGTGGCTCTACCCAAACTGTCCGTAGGTGCCTTGGGCGGCACCATCAGCATGCAGGCCCAACCCACTGGGGCGGGCGTTCAGCCCAGCCTGAGCGGGCAGGGCATGGTCGATCTGCTGCCGGAACTGACTTCGCTGGCCGACGTTCAGGTGCAAACGCTGAACCTCTTGCCCAGTGCCTCCCTGAGTTTCCAGGCGCTGCTCGAAGTCCTGGATTGGGCCCGCGAATGCGTCACTGCCGGCTCTGTAGGTGTGGTCATCAGCCAGGGCACCGACACCTTGGAAGAGGCCGCGTTCTTTCTCGACCTGCTCTGGGACCTGGACGAGCCTCTGGTCCTGACCGGTGCCATGCGCGCGGCATCGCACTGCGGTGCAGACGGCCCGGCCAACCTGCTGGCTGCAGCGCAGGTCGCGTTGGCCGAACGGAGCTGCGGCCGTGGCGTACTGGTAGTGATGAACGACCAGGTGCATGCCGCATCCAGGGTGCGCAAGGTGGCGGCCTTGGCCATGGACGCCTTTGCCTCATCGCCCTATGGCCCGGTTGGCCTGATGATCGAGAACCAGGTTCACTACGGCGCCGCGCCGCCAGCTCGACAATGTGTGCCGCGCCCCACTAGAACCAATCACAGTGTGCTGCTGTTGGAGGCGGCACTGGATGCCGATACCTTGTTGCTCGACAAGGTCGTCGACGCCGGCTATCAGGGCCTGGTCATCGCCGGTTTCGGCGCTGGCCACGTCTCACAGCGTTGGGCCGCCAGCCTGCGGGCCATTGCCCAGGACCTGCCGGTGATAGTAGCCACGCGCACCGGCCAAGGGCCTACCGCCAAGGCCAGTTACGGCTTCGTCGGCGGCGAAATCGATCTGCAAGCCAATGGGGCGGTGATGGGTGGTTTTCTCTGCCCGCGCAAATGCCGGATCCTGCTCTGGGTACTGATCGGTAGCGCTCGGGAGCGCGCGTTGCAGGACTACCTGGGTCGATTGGGAGGCTGATCCACGGCAGACCCAAGGACACCGTCCACGCGGGCAGCTACAATGCGG